>Ga0256405_10000254_pt1 | contig 179115 bp, 291 predicted proteins | sample RumenRJG_02DNA_FD_189096 | JGI IMG/M metagenome (GOLD analysis project Ga0256405, IMG submission 189096) | Bovine rumen microbial communities from Lethbridge, Alberta, Canada - RJG_02 | ecosystem: Host-associated > Mammals > Digestive system > Stomach > Rumen | place: Canada: Alberta... | reverse complement strand
GAACAAGTATGATTCAATTAGTAGTTAATGTAGAATTTTAAGAGAAAATGGTAAGTAATTTATACTATAAAGTATTAAAAAATACTATAGATAGTTTAATAGATTTAAGTGAAACTTCTACTCGTAATACTTATCATTTATGTGGAATAGACAAGAATATAATAGAGTATTTAAGTTCTAATAAATGGTGGGGAGGAATTGTTAAAGATACAAATGATTTTCATGTTATTAAAGTAACTGATAATGGATTATTAATAGAGTATAAAGGAAATCATATAATTCTTCAAAAGGATACTAGAGAAAACAAAATACTTTATGACGGATCTCAAATAGGTAAATGTTATCATAACTTTTATAATAAACCATTAAAAGAATTTGATATTATTGACATGAATGAGTTAGACGATGATACAACTGATAATTAATACAGTTATGTTAAGAGAAATAGACGAACGTAAGCTAATAAATGCTTACGCTCGTTTAATATATGAAAAAGAATCTGATATAACTGATGATAATGTAATTAAAGTTAATCTTATAAATCTATTTGATTGGGATATTAATGGAGATAATGGTCTAGGAATATATTGTGGTAAATTTGAATCTATTAAAAGAAAGGATTGGGATGTACTAATACAATTTATTAAAGATAATGGATATGAAATAGAAAAAATATCTAGAACTCCATTAAAAGAAAAACGATTAGAAAACATTAAAATAGTTAATGATTTTCTAGAAGCAAAAGAACAGCACAACATTGAAAGGTTTACTAACGAAAATTATACTGTTAGTGGTAGAGGAAAAACAGCTAGACCTTGTATATATAAAGGAAAAGAATATAAATCTAGACAAGAATGTATATATAAGGAAGGTATTACAAAATATCAATTATATGAATATTTAAAAGAAACCAATCAATTATGAAAGAAATAAAATTATTTAATAGAGATGGTGCTGATTTAAGATTAGTACAAAAGTATCTAAAAGAAATTGAACCAGGAATAACTGAATGGGAATTACAAGTAGATGATAAACACAAATATGTATTAGAGTTTGTTAGATTTATAGGTAATTATAATGAAGATAAAAATTCTATAGATTGGAGTGTTATTGAAGCTATTGATCCATCAGGAGGTCCAATGATTAATTTAGGAGATGAATTTGAAGGAAAATATAAGATAGTTAAAATAAACAGTGTTAAGAGTTTATGGTTAAGTGAAAGAAATAACAACTGAAAAGAATATTTTAACTGAAAACAGTGAACTCCTACAAAAATATTTTAAAGATATATCTAAATATCCGATATATAAAGGTGAGGAACAAGTTGAATTAGCTAAGAAAATGAAAGAGGGAGATTTAAAAGCTCGTAATAAACTTATTAATTCTAATCTTAGATTTGTTGTAACTTGTGCTAAACAATTTGTTGGACAAGGAGTTCCATTAATAGATCTTATCAGTAGTGGAAATTTAGGATTAATTCAAAGTGTTGAAAAATATGATCCAAGTAAAGGATATCATTTTATTAGTTATGCTGTATGGTATATTAGAAGAGAAATAATGAAATCCATATATAATACAGGAAGAACTATTAGATATCCTATTACTTATATTTCTATGATAACTAAAGTAAAGAAAGCTTATAATGAGTTTTTAAGTAAGTATCAAAGAGAACCTACTGAAGAAGAGTTAATTAAAATGACTAATATTACAGAAAAACAATATAATTCAGTTATACTTAATAAATCGTATTGTCAATCTATAGATACACCTATTACTGAAGACGGTAAATCATCAGTAGAAGATATATTAACTGAAGAAGTTAAACCTTTTTCAGATTTCTTTACTAAAGAAGCAATTCTAGATTCTTTAAAAGTATTAAATCCTAGAGAATATAAAGTTGTTACTGAATATTATGGATTAGGAGGCGTTTCTGAAAGATCTATAAAAGAAATAGCTAAAGAGATGAATTTAGGAGATGAAAGAATTAGACAACTTAGAAAAGAAGCAATAAAAAAATTAAGTAAAAGATGTGGGAAAACGTTAAAGACTCTTTTGTAATTCCTTCTAAATTTACAGTAGGAGGTTGTACTTATAATGTAGAAGTAGTTAATAATTCAGATAATGATTTAGACGGAGCTTTGGGAGATTTTGTTAATCTTGCCCATAGAATAAGAATAGCTAAAACATATATCAATGATAAGGGTACTGTTTCTGATATACCAGACAATGAATTTATAAAAACATATTTACATGAATTAGGTCATTGTTTTGGATATTATTTTAACGGAGATTCTTCAGAAGAACTTGCTTGTGCATTTTCCAACTTCTTTTATGAATATTTAACTACTAGAAAATGATTTATTTTACTATATCTAAAAATGATTGTGGTTATTTAATAGATAGTATTTCGGAAGATTATTCTACTTTAAAGTTAAAATTTCCTAATGAAACTATTTATCATTCTAATGAACCCATAGTTAGTATTTATGTTATTAAAGATCAATTAAAATCTGTAAAATAATGAAATTTAGAATTGAAAATAATTGGTTACTTAGAACAGAAGAAGATATAGAATTAGATCCAAAAGATTTTGTTCATTGTACTACTATTGAAGAATTAAATGATGAAATTAAGGATTATATTCATAAATGGATGAAATATCCAAATATGGAAAATGGATATTGTCTTTATGAAGAATCATTAGGAACAGAATTTTGGGATACAACTTATGGGCAATTTATGTTAGAATGGCAAAGACTAAAGGGATTACCACAAGAACTGTAAGGCTTCCAACCAAAGTAACTCCTGTATGGCAAATAGGAATAATATTTCCTAATGGAAATAAAATAATGAAGCCTAAATGTACATTAAATGAGATATTTTTAACTTACTTCTTAGATCTTGAAAAGCATTTAAGTAAAGGTTATACTCCAGAACAATTACTAGAGTTATATAAAAAGACTTATACTAATAAAGGAATAAAGGTAGGTATAAATTATATAGATTCTTGGGGACATAAATGGACTGGTAAAGTAGCGTGGCCTAGAGAATCTAAATTTATTGAATTTTTAAATACTAAACTAAATGAGGTTCAACGAGATAATCTATAATCAATTAGAAATTGATGATGATATCATAGAGGAATATATAAGAAGTTTTGATAGAAGTTTTGATGAAGAAGAACTTTCAATAGATGATTGTACAATAGATGATTTTATTGATTTCGTTACAGAAAGATATTATATAGAAGATTTTATAGAAACAACTGATTGTGAATATAATCTTAAGAAAGAGTATTTTCATGACGAATTAAATAGAGTAAAAGCTCAAATGAAAAAATGACTGAAAAAGAATTTTTAGAGAAAAGAATACCTATTTGGTTAGAAGGAGATGATTTGCATATTAGTACTCCTTCTAATATGGATAAAAATGATATGCATGTATTTCTGTCAAAGAAATATGGTTACAATTGGATGTTTGCCATTCGTGGTTATTATATGCCTGGAAGTCATGTAACTTTATATATAGGTGATTACGAATGTCCTAATTGTACAACATTAGTTGCTCCTTATTTATTTAATTATTTTCCAGATATTAAATATGTAGGATTTGGTTGTAATAAAGGTAAAGCTGGAGAAATTTGGGAGCCTAAGATAATTATTGTAAAGGATATGTCATGTATAAATAATGATATATTTAATAAGCAAACAGAAGAGTCTATTTGAAACTGACCTATATAAAGAAATAAGTTTCAAAGATGCTAAAGAGTATTTATGGGAACTTAAAAGACAACAATTTGATACAGAGACTATGGGTTTAGATGTACATACTAAACCTCTACTCTGTTATCAATTAGGTCATAAAGAAAATCAATTTGTATTTGATCAAGCTTCTTATCCCATAACTCTATTTAAAGATATGTTTGAGTCTGATAGAGAATTTATAGGACATAATATAGGATTTGATTTGAAATATCTTTATTATTATGATATATGGCCTAAACACGTTGTTGATACTATGTTAAGAGAACAATTAATATGGTTAGGTTGGGGTACTTCTACATTTTATAAAGGTATCTTTCCATATGAATATGAAACAAATCAATATAAATGGCCATATTTAGAATTTAGAAATAAAGATGGAGATATTATGTATAAATTCTCCACAGCATTAAAAGCAGTAGCTAAAAATAGACTTAATATAGACCTTGATAAAACAGTAAGAGGACAAATTACTAAAGTAGGATTAACTCCAGAAGTCGTGCAGTATGCTGGTACTGATGTAGAATATCTAGAAGATATTGAAGCATCTCAACAAATTGATATTAATAGAGAAAATCTTCAAAAAGCTTGTGATTTTGAAAATGAATTTGTTAAAGTTATAGCTTATACAGAATTCTGTGGAGCTAAATTAGATGTAGACAAATGGAAGACTAAAATGGCTAAAGATCAAGCTAATTTAGATTCAGCTATTAATAAATTAAATACTTTTGTACTAAAATATTTTAATCTTCATGGAGGTAATATAAGGAATAAAACTGTTGTTACTGAACATATTGTTGATACTCAATGGGTACATAATCAGGAGGAACTTAGTAAGTATAATATAAAAATTTGGAATCCTTCTAACAAAGTTAAAAGATATTATACTAGAAATTCTGGTAATGATGATTTAGGACTTTTATATTGTGAAGAATTAGAATTTCCTTTTCCTTATGTTGATCAAAACTTGCAAGGAGACCTATTTGAAGGATTCAATACTGATCCTTTTTGTAATTTAAATTGGTCTAGTAGTAAACAAATAGCTCCTTTCTTTGAATTTATGGGATATAACATAGAAATATTCGATAAAAAAGAGAAAAGAAAAAAGAAAAGTGTTGCTGCAGAAGTCATAAAATCTCAAAGACATATATGTCCAGAACTTACTGATGCTTATGTTGAATTCAAAAAAGCTGAAAAAGTTTGTGATTCATTTGGAGAAAAATGGCTAAAGGCTGTTAATCCTGTAACTCATAGAATTCATGCTGATTTCCATCAATTAGGAACTGATAGTGCTAGATTAAGTTGTGGTGGAGGTGAATCTGCTGTAAATATGCAACAACTTCCAAGAGATGCTGAAACTAGAGCTTGTTTTGTTTGTGAAAAAGGTAATAAATTTATTTCTGAAGATTATCAATCACAAGAATCTAGAATTATTGCAAGTGTAGCTAATGATTCTGCCATGCTTCATATTTATGATCCAGGAGAATGTGCTGATATGCATAGTCTAGTAGCATATATGTCTTATCCAGATATAATCCCAAGAGATACTAAAATTGAAGATATTTCTCATTTTTATAAACCCTATAGACAAGAAGCTAAGAAAGTTGAATTTGCTATTAATTATGGTGGTACTGATAAAACGTTAGTACAAAATAATGGATTAGATCCAACAGAAGCTAAGAAAATCTATGACTCTTATATGAAGGGTTTCTCTGGAGTAGCTAAATATCAAAAGTATTGTAGGCAAGCTGTTGTAAGAGATGGATATATTCTAATGAATCCTATTACTGGACATCGTGCACATATTCCTGATTGGGAAAATAAATGGAGTAAAATTCAAAATAATATGAATTCCCCAGAGTTTTGGGAGAATTATGGATATATGAAAAAATATGATCCATATTGTGAAGAAGTTCTGGAAATTAAAAAGTATTTTGGAATCAAATCCGACATTGAAAAACAGTCTATTAATTATAGAATACAAAATAGAGGTGCAATGTGTTCAAAATATGCTGGAATATTATTATTTAAATGGATTGTAAAAAACAATTTACAGAATAAAGTAAAGATTTGTATTCCAGTTCATGATGAATATAATATAGAAGCTCCAGAAGAGATTGCGGAAGAAGTTGCTTTGGTACTTCAAAAGTGTATGGAAAAAGGAGCTAAACCATTTTGTACAAGGCTACCACTGTCTACTGATATTGCTAGATTAGATGATGGAAGTTTACCTAATTATTGGATTCACTAATATAGATAAGTTGTGATATGGTTGATAATTTTAAGTTAATAAAACCTCTTTTAGAATTTCCTAATGATGATATTTACTATCATTTACAAATTCTTAGAAGAGGTAAAGACCATCCTGAACTTCCCGCTGCGAATAGAGTAATTAAATCTTACTTTATTTGTAGTTTGGAAAGTTTAGATTATGTTGAAGATGAAATCAAAAAACTTTGTGAATTTTTTGGAGCAAGAGCATATATTAATTTAGCACCAAAATCTATTAAAAAGACTACAATGCTACAATTAAAATATCTTGCACAAAGAGCTTACGAAGGTGATTTTAAGAAAATTTGGAAGTCTTGGAATACTTGTGCTGGAGAAATAAAAAGTGAAGAATCTATATGGGTTGTAGACATTGATAATAATCCTGAAGATAATTTAAAAGAAGTAGCTTATAGAGAAATAGCTGATTATATTGATGAACAATGTGCTCCTATAAAATATACTTTAGAGGGATATATAGAAACTAAAATAATTAGCATTATTCCTACTAATAATGGATATCATTTATTGACAGAACCTTTTAATCTTCAACAATTTAAAGAAAAGTATCCAGATGTAGATGTTCATAAAAATAATCCAACTTTATTATATTGTTTATGAAATATACAGTTATATGTAAAGAATTAACTTGGAGTACAGTAGAATATGAAGTAGAAGCTAGTTCTGAAGAAGATGCAAAGCATAAAATTGAATATGGGGATGGTAACTTCATATTCGATGATTTTGATGCTTTAATAGAACAAAATATAATTAGTATTAAACCTAAAAATGAAAATTAAAGAACTTATTTATCAGACACCAGAAATGACTGAGGAAAAATTGTTAGAGATTATGAATAGTCATTTAAATTGGATTAAAAATGATTTAAAAGAAAGAATTATAGGTTTACATAAAGATCCTATAAAACCTTTTGATCTTTCTCAAGCATTTCTAGATGAATACGATATAATACAAGATAAGAAATCATATCTTACAAAGTCACAAAGAGATGTTGTTGTAGGTTTTGTTGGAACTTGTATGATATTAATGACTAAAGGTAAAGAAACAGTAAATGAGTGATTTAAATAGTACTATAATACAAGAGTCTGAACCTGTATCTAATCCTCAAGTAAAGATTGATTTTAGTTTATATAAAGAACTAAGAAAACTTGGAATAATTCGTGAACATGATGAAGAAGATGTAAGAGCTTTTAACGTTGGAAAGAGTGATTATTCTAAACATATAATTCAACCTTGGACTATATGGTTAGCTTATCCTAACTTAACAGGCTGGGATCAAGATATTATAAAGAGAGTCCTTAGAACTAAACAAGGAGAATCAAGAATGATGGATTATGAAAAAATTATTCATGATTGTAAAGAAAGAATTAGACAATTAAAATTAGAACAAGAATATGAAGATTGAAATAACTAAAGTAACATCTTGGACTGACGTTTTAAATGCTGCTAGATTTACCCAAAGAAAAGATCCTCGTAGTGGAGAACCTTCTATCGCTTGGAAAAAGAAAATTATAAAAGCAGAGCACTCTCCTTTAAGATGCTTAATGTTTAATATTGACTTTTATGATATTCCTAACTATGTCTCAGTACATTTAGTTAGACACGTTCATGCTCAACCATTCGTAAGTACCTCGCGCCCAGACATTGATGGTAAACAAATTCCTAGAGAAGAACAAAAGAAAATTGATCCTGTTAATATGAGATTATTTCTTAATGCACAAGAAATAATTAATATTAGTAAAGTAAGGTTGTGTAGTAAAGCAGAATCTAAAACTAGGGAAATCTGGAGACAAGTAGTAGAAGAACTTAGAAAAACAGAACCAGAATTGGCAGCAGCTTGTGTTCCTTCCTGTATTTATAGGGGACATTGTCCTGAAATTAAATCTTGTGGGTTAGCTGATACTGAGTTATTCCCATTAAAAGTAAATGATTATATTAATTCTTTAAATTAAAAAAATATGGAAACAGCAGTATTTCAATGTACTTGTAAAAATGACTTTCAAGATGAATTTTATGGTAAAAACATGAGATTATTCAATGCTAAAGGTAAAGAACCTAAAGTAGATGGATATCGTTGTACCGTGTGTGGTAGAGAAATTCGTACTGGAGAAGGTAAGAAGAAATAATTATGCACTATAGTAATTGTTATCACTGTGGATACTTCCGTGAGGAGAAAAGGCCTGACGGAAGTATCCGTAATTATTGTAATGATCGTGATTGTACGGTAGATCCTTATGATCCTGAATGTAATTATGAATAAATATATTAAAACTGATATTGAACAAGGTCTTAAATATTTAAGAACCGGAATAATGAATGCTCTTTCAGACATTGAAAATGGAGAAGAAGAAACAATTGTTTTAGGTGACAATGTTCCATTTTCTTTAGTAGTTAAATGTGCAGAAGAAAGAGGTTGGAAAGAGGATGCTCATATGGACTTTGATACTAATGGTTGGGAAAGCGATTGTTGGTATTATATGATAACTCCAAATGAAAAATATGTTCTAATCGAAAGCTGTTTATGGAAAGGTTTACCTACTAAAATAGAAATAAATTACGATTATGAAGTTTGAATTAAATGAAGTGGAAACAGAGAGAGCCAAAGCTTTCCAAAGAAAACATAGACATCCTGAAGTATATAAAGGAGCTATAGGAGGACATATAAATTATATATTTACTCCTACTTCTATAGGTGATGCTTGTAGTATTCATTGTAGTATATGTGATGAAAAAGAAAATATAACTGATTATGATTGTTGGTAAATTATGGATATTGATAAATTAATTAAAATAGCAACTCTAGATAAGAATGGTGCTGCTAAAGAAGCTTTTAGAGCTGTTAAAGCTGAGTTACTTTTAAATGCTTCTTCTAAGAATCCAAAACCAAAAGGAAAATTTATTTGTGTAACAGGATTAGATTCTTGGATAGAAAATATAGAAATCAATGAACTTGATTTATATATTATTAGAAAACTAATTAAAGAAAGAGAAGAACAAGTTTCTATGTATGATGCTAATAGTCGTAAAGATTTAGCTGATATGTATAGAGAACAAATGAAGTATCTTAAAGAACTTCTTCCTCCCGAAATTTCTAAAGAACAAATTCAAGAAGCTGTTGTAACTGCTTATCCAAATGGATTTACTCAAAAGGAAATGGGAAAAGTTATTAAGGAAATTAAAAACATATACCCAACAGCAGATGGTAAATTAATTTCCGAAATAGTTAAAGAACACATTGTATGAAAAAGACATTATTAACTTGCGCTAACGACGTTTTATTTGTATGGTCAACAATAATAGCAGCCTCTGTGGCATCTAGAAGTATAATTGCAGGAGTAGTAGCTTATTTTATTGTATTTGTATTATTAGATGCTCATACATATTTCTCTAAAAAATTGAATTTTCACAATAATCCTTTTATAAAAAATTAAATTATGATTACTTTAATTATCGTTGATTGTCAAAATGATTTTATCACTGGAACATTAGCAGTGAAGGGTTCAAAAACAGCTTTAGAAGAAATTAAAAAGTTCATTAAAAATCGAAAGAAAGAAATTGATAAAATTATCTTTACTGTAGATTGGCATCCTTATAATCATTCTTCATTTAAAAAGAATGGAGGTCAATGGCCGGCTCATTGTGTTCAGTATACACCTGGAGCTTGTATAGAACCTAAACTTTTAAAGTTTGTTCAATCATTAAATATCAATTATGAAGTAAGTCAAAAAGGTACTATAGAAGAAGTAGAACAATATGGTGCTTTTGAAGATATTGACTATGTTCAAGATAATTTAGGTAGTCGTTATTATTTTGATAGTATTGCTACGGCAGATGCTACTACAGATTTTGTAGTTTGTGGTATTGCAGGAGATTACTGTGTTAAAGCTACTATCGAAAACATGATAAAAGGTGAAATCACTCCAAAAATCTTCTTTCCAGGAATAGCATCTATTGATGGAGGAAAAACTTTAAGTGATTTTGTTAAAGAAAATAAATTAGAAAAGATTGTATGAAATATAGTGAAATATTAAGAGAACTTGAATACTGGAAAGAAATTTCTGATGAAGAGGATCCTGAAATTGTAGTAAATGATGTTCCTTATTCTTATGAAATTGTAGGTGTTCAACCAGTAAAAGGTGTTGAAAATAGTAAAGCTATAGGTCTTTTATTTGAATAATATGAATAATCATCCTTTAAAAAATCCCGAAACTGGAGAAGTTGAATGGATAGCTAGAAATATAGCAGCTTTAGTAATGGTTATAGGTATAGATAAAAACAATAAATCTTATATACTTGCTAATAAACGTGGTCCCAAAACTCCAGATCCAGAATTTCGTGGATGTTGGTGTATGCCTTGTGGATATCTTGATTATAATGAAACCATTAAAGAAGCTGCTGTTAGAGAAGTATTTGAAGAAACAGGAGTTAAACTTAATGCTAATAATCTTATTCTTTTTTATATAAATGATAATCCTAATGATGATAAACGACAGAATGTTACATTTAGATATCGTTATACAATAAAAGAGAATATAGAAGATATTAAATTAACTTCTAAAAATTCTGAAGAAGAAGAAGTTTCTAGTATTAAATGGATTCCTATTGATGATATTGATAATTATAAATGGGCATTTAATCATGACAAAATTATTAAAGAAGAAATCTAAAAGTTCTATTATTAAAGCTAAAAAACAACAACTTTGTGATAGAATTAATCAATGTAAAAATCTAGAAGAACTGAAGGGGTGGGAGAAAACTTTCTCCTACCACGATGTTCTCAAGGATGATTTTGATTGGGATGAAGGATTCTTTTTTGATTTAATGGAATTTAAATTAAAAAGAATGTCTAATTATTTTCATACTCACAACATTGTAGCAGATGAAGATTGGTATGGAACTCTTTGTGATAGAGCTATAGCTATTCTCAACGCTGGATATAAAACTAATATTATAACAGATAAAGATTTACATAACTATGTAAATACTAGAAATGTTAATAGATTTTTTAATCCAAAAGAATTAGATTTTATATTAAAAGAAGGATTACAAAAGTATTATCTTCCAACAGTTAGAGAAAAGAAAGCAAAAGCCTTATTTTGGAAATTTTTACATCATTATATTGAATATTTGTGGGATTAATAGAGAACTATAAAGAACTTTTAAATAAAGAGTTTAAAGATTTGAATGATATACTAGAATTTCCAGGATGTAATTCAGAAGAAGAATATAAAGAATTAGTAAACCTATATATTAAAGCTGGAGCTATTCCTAAATCGGAATTAAAACCTGGAGGATGGTATATTGGTCAATGTAGAAATACTACTATAGCTCAATGGTGGCCTAAATCTGGCTTTAACTATATTAGGTATAAGTTTGGAGATAAATATGTTGATACTATTAATCATTTTGAAGATGATGATGGTTATGATTTATTTATTCCTTTTAAGTTAATTTATTATGAAGAATGAGTGGAATTGGTTTAATAGAACAAGAAAGACTTAGACAAATTTATGAAGAAGGTTGGACTACAGAACATGATGACGAACATACAAATAATGAACTAGCATTAGCTGCAGTATGTTATGCCCTTCCTACTAAATATTTATCAAGTTATTGGCCTTCTACCTGGGATAAAAAATGGTATAAACCCACAACTAGAATTAGAGATTTATCTAAAGCAGCATCTCTACTTGTAGCTGAAATCGAAAGACTTCAAAGAATTGAATTTAAGAAAGCTAAGGAAAAATTTATTCCTAAAATTAAAAAATTAGTAGATGAAGCTTTCGAAAAATTTGGAGAAGAAGATGATAATATTATCATTTTAAGTTCTTGTTATTATTCTGACGACAGTAGAAGCACCTATGAAATAGATGAACCTTTAAGAAGTATAGGTTTTTTAAGGAACGATACTTATGGAAGTAAACTTTATTTCCCAATAGGTAAAAATTGGGATTTAGGAAGTTGGAATACTAATGGAAGTGATGATGATAAACTTAATCTTTTTAATGAAAATTATGTTTATCCTATATGTGGAGCCTTAGATGAATGTGGTATTGATTGTATCTCAGAAGAATATTTTTCAATAAATGATAATGAGGCTATAAATGAGGTTTGGTGTGGTTGTATAGGTATTATGAAGGATTATAAAATAGTATCATTTGTAATACGTAATGATGGCTGGCCATGTGACAATAACTCCATTGGTGAGGGTTATAATAAAATTATTGAACAATTATGATTTTTAGTATATTAGACACAGATTTATATAAATTTAGTACTTCATATGCTTATATGAAGTTATATCCAGAAGCTGAAGGTACTTTTACTTTTTGTGACAGAAATAATGTAGTACATGATGATAATTTTGTAAAGAATCTGAAAATGAAATTTGCTGAATTATCTCATTTATCATTAACATTTTCTGAAAAACAATGGTGTATTAGACGAATTCCATATATTCCTGCAGTTTATTGGGAATGGTTGTCACAATTCAGTTTTGATATGGATAAAATTTATTGTTGGTTAGACGACGATAAACATCTTAATATAAGAGTAACTGACAATCTTTATAAAGTTACATTATATGAAGTACCTATTTTAGCTATAGTTTCAGAATTATATTCTAAGCTTCAAGGAGTAGAAAATGTATCTAGTGCTATTGATAAACTAGATGCTAAAATAAATCTAGCTAATGAACATGGATTAAAATTCTCTGAATTTGGTACTCGTAGACGTTACTCTTCTACATTACATGAACTTATTGTACAACGTCTTAAAGAGAAATGTCCAATTAATTGTGTAGGTACTTCTAATGTATATTTTGCTATGAAATATAATATGACTCCTGTAGGAACTTTCCCTCATGAGTGGATTATGTTTCATGGAGCTATTTGGGGTTATCAAGAAGCTAATTATTTGGGAATGAGAGACTGGGTTAGAACTTATGATGGAAATTTGGGAATATTCTTAATGGATACATATACCTCTAAAGTAGGTTTAAAAAATATGTCTCTTAAATTTGCTAAGTTGTTTGATGGAGTAAGACAAGACTCTGGTGATGAATATTTAATTGGTAACATGGTTATTGATAGATATAAAGAATTAGGTATTGATCCTACTACAAAAACTATAGTATTTTCAAATGCTCTTACATTCCCTAAATATTTAGACATCCATAATTATTTTAAAGGAAGAATTAGAGTGTCAGCTGGAATTGGTACTAATCTAACTAATGACACTGAATTCAAATCTGCTAATATTGTAATGAAATTATCTAAATGTAGGATAAATAAAAATCAGGAATGGAGAAAGTGTATTAAGATTTCTGATGATTTAGGAAAACAATTAGGAGATAATAGAGAGTTTGAAATTGCTAGAGATTTATTAGATCTCCATTTTGATACTCGGGATTATGAACATAGACATTAAATATGAATCAAGAAAGTTTAAGAATTATATTAAGAACATATTCTAAAGGAGGATTCACTGAAGATGAAGCTGTTCAGTTAATAGAAGATTTACGTAGTAATAATACTATTATAAATAACCCTCCTTATTATCCTTGGACTACATATCCTTGGATAACATATGATACTGAATTTCCTAAATATGAAGTAACCTGTAAAGCTAAATAATATGTATCAGATTAATTGTCCACATTGTAATAAACCTGTTCAAGTAATTCTTTCTAATGCCTTAGATGAGGAAGGTGAAACTTATATGTGTCCAGAATGTCGTAAACTTTTTAGATATGCTCCCAACGGATGAAGAATTAAATAAAGTTTTTAAACTTTATAAAAAGTATTGTAATGCTGAAGTTTATGAACAGCAGAGAATTAATATGTTTGATTTTATAAAACAACATTGGAATGATTGATTATTCTAAATTTTTACAAAGTTCTAGAGAATGGTTATGTAATTATATAAAAGATAATCATTTACAAAGTTTAATAATAGGTGTATCTGGAGGAATTGATAGCACAGTAACTTGTGCTATTGCCTCTCCAGTTTGTCAAGAAATGTGTATTCCATTAATAGGCAGAAGTCTTCCAGCATCTACTAATCAATCTGAAGAAGTAAGTGCAGCTACGTTAGTTGGTCAGGCTTTTTGTGATGATTTTAAAGAAGTTCCTATAGAGAATATGTATGCTAATATTGCTTTTGATATATCTTTAAATGAAGGAGAAATGTCTAAACTTCAACTTGGAAATATTAAAGCACGTCTTCGTATGATATATCTTTATAATTTAGCTTCTATTCATAGAGGTTGTGTTCTTGACACAGATAATAAGACAGAACATGAATTAGGTTTTTGGACTATTCATGGAGATGTTGGGGATATTAATGTAGGAATTATTTATCTTTGGAAAACTGAAGTATATGAATTAGCTAAATATATATTAACATGTTATGAAATTTTAGCTGTTAGAACTAAAGAAGTTGATTTAGCTATTCAAGCTTTAAAACAATCAATAGCTTTAACTCCTACCGATGGTAATGGAGTAATGGCTGGAGGTGATTGTGCTCAATTCGGATTAGATAATTATGAACAAGTAGATGATGTTCTTAAAACTATGTATTTTCCAGATGGAGGAATGGATAATATAACATACAAGAATGAATATATTAGACTTATCGATTCTTATAATGAACAAGGAGTTGATAAAGTTATGGTACTTCATCAAAACTCTAAGTTTAAAAGAAATCATTTACCTGTTTACCCTTATTTATGTGATTTAGTATGATTAAAGTATTAGAACATGGAATAATGAAAATCACTTGTCCTAATTGTAAAGCCAAATTACAATATGAGCAAGAAGATATTCAATCTGGAAACAGAATGACTTACTTAGACAATGAAAATTATAATTATATAATTTGTCCAGATTGTGGAAATGAAGTTATTTTAACTCCTATTAAAAGATGAAAATAGCATTATATCTTGGTTCATTTAATCCGTTTCATAATGGTCATTTAGAAGTAATTAAGACTGCTTTAAATGATTTTAAAATGAATGGAGTAATTATTGTTCCAACAATGCAAAATCCTTGGAAAGAGGAGAAAGTTCTTGATATTGATAAAAGAATTGAAATTATTAAAAAAAGTTTTTTAATTTCCAAAAAAGATACTTTTATTCCAGGATTATATCAATTTTATTATCCAAAAGGAATTGGAATATCGTCAATAGAAAAAGAACTTATTCCTCCTTATTATAGTTATGCTACTTTACATGCTTTAAAGAATAAATATTGTAATGATGAAGTATTCGTTTTAGTGGGTAGTGATACTATGAAGGATATTCCAAATTGGATGCATGGTGGAAAAATAATTGAAGATTATGATTTTCTTATAGTAGATAGACCAAGAAATTCTATTTCATCTAGTTCTATTAGAGAAATGTTAAGAACTAGAAATAAAATGGATGCATATTATTCAGATGAAAAATTAGCTCGATATGTTTCTCCTAAAGTAATAGAATTATTGAAAAAATATTATTAAAATAAGGCTGTAATCACCGTAATTGGTGGTTGCAGCCTTATTTTTTTCTTAAATTTTCTACAATCTCTTAAAATTTCCAAGATGAATAATTTATCATCTTGAGTATAAAAATCGATTGTAGACAATTCTATATATCTTAAAATTAAAATTATAAGGATATATTACAATATTTTATAAAATAAATAAAAAATTTGACTTAAAAAATTAATTCATATATTATTATTGTATTAATTTTTTAATTTAATTTTTATATGGTATATTTAATTGATTTAGGTACTTGTTATAAAATTGGAGTTACAAATAATTTAAAAAAGAGAGTAGAATCATTTAAAAATTCTAGAGAAATAGTAGTTCCAATAGATATTATAGTATATCCTTAGAATACTATAGATATAGAAACTATAGATAAAAATATGGAATTTGAATTACATCTTTTATGCAAAAAATATAAAATTTCTAGAGAACTATTTTAGAAAACTCCAGATGTAATTCAGATATTTTAGGATTATAAAATAAATAAAATAAAAGATCTAATAGACTGGAAAGAATAGTTTGAAAAAATATTAAATCCTCCTAGAAAAGAAAAAGTTAAAAAAGATAAAATAAAAAAGATAATATATTAGTATGATTTACAAGGAAATTTTATAAAAGAATGGAATAGTATTACTCAAATTGAAAAAGAATTAAATTTTGAAGGAAGAGGAATAGAAAGAAACTTATAGGGAATATTCCATAAATCTCATGGATATATATGGAGTTTAACTAAATTATCAGATATAGAATTAAAAGAAAAGATAAAAAATGCTACCAGATATAATAATTATTCAAAAATATTATAGTATTCTAAAGATAATAAATTAATAAATATATTTAAATCTATAACCGAAGCTTCTTAGAATACTGGAATTTCTATTTCTAGTATTTCTTTATGTTGTTAGGGGAAATACAAAACTGCAGGAAACTTTATATGGAAAAAGGGAAGTTGAACTATATGGTTCAGCTTCCCTTATTTTTTTTTGAGTTTTGTTATCGGCTATTTTTTTTTAATTTTAATCACCTATAAAATTTTTGGGATTTAACCAAGCCATTAAAGGACCCATTTGTTTACCAGCAGCAAAAGTATTTACTACTCCAGTATAAAAATCCTAATCTCCCATAATAACATTGGATGCTCTTCCAAATAAATAAGTAGCTTGAGAAAGAGCAAATGGATTCCATCCAATAAGAGGACTTCCTATTGAAGACCACCAATTAAAGTCATCAGCAGATTGACCAAAAGAAGTTCTAATCAATTTAAAGGCTGTAGCTTTAATAGCATCTCCTAATTCTCCTGATTCTTTTGTCTATTTTTGTAGTTCCTTATCCCAATCAGCCATTAATAGACCAGCGATAAGAACACTTATTATTCCATAGAAAGTTAAATCGCCAATAAACTATTTTAAATTAGCTTGTCTAATAGTTCTAATATTTTCGTCTTGGTTATTCCAAGTTTCATTCCAACCTTCTTTTAATCCCTCTTTAGTTAATCCGTGTCTAAATATTTCAGATAAAGTAAGTACAATACCTTCTTGCCACTATCCTTTCCATTGATAGAATGGAGCACTAGTTTCGTCAGTTGTTAAAGGAGCATCGTAATCAATAGTTCCATCAGGTTTAGTCTAATAATATAAAGGTTTTTTAGTATTATTATCTATTGCTTGTTCCCATTTACCCTAAATTCTAACTCCTCCTGGAGCTAAATATTGGTTTTTCTTACCAGACCAATATGTTCTCATTTGCATATATAAAGAACCTAAGAAAGTAGCATGAATTAAGGATTTCTTTTCATGTGAATAATAACCATAAATTAAATCACATAAAGATTTAACACTTTCTGCTTCTTGATTAGTCCAACCATAAGGTAATGGATCTCCTATTTGGAACAAACTTCCATCAGGTTTTTGAGTACCCTCAGATACAAATTGTTCTGCGATAGTATGATATAAAGATGCTTGTTTATTATAATTAGGGTCAGAAGTATTTCCGTTGGCATAAGCACTAAATCTCTTATCCTTTTTAAAATTATAAACTAACTAATTATCTTTAACTTCTAAGGCATCCCAAATACCATCAGCTTTCATTTTAGCTACTATAATAACCATTCTATTGTAATAGTCAGGTCTTGAAGCAAATTTAAAAGCTAAATTAGTAAAATTATATTTATTATGAACGTCTGTTCTCATTCTTTCTGAATAAAGATTCATGTCCATATCATTTACTCCTAACCATTCATTAATAAGTTGACATTTAGTAGGTTTATCAGAAAAATGTTTCAAATCAGCATAAACTATTTTAGCAGCATCCCACATATTAGCCCATGTAAATGCTTGAGTTCCATCAGGCTTACGAATAATTAAACTTATGTCTTGCCATAGACCTTGAATAGTCTGATACATTGCTTGTACAGGAGAAAAAGCTAAAGCCATAAAACTTGCTATTTGCTTTATTTTGCCTGATACTAGAGTAGCTTCTTTCATTTCATCACTTTTTTCTAGTGGCTGATTTTTTATACTACTTCTCATGTATCCAGTTAAGTATTCAATATCATTTTCGAAGTTTTTATTTGTTGTTGTTCCAGCAGCCGTTAAGAAAGCCATAGCAGCTTTCATCATAGGAAATACTTTATTAAATTGTTTAGCAGATTCATAAGCATAAGTATGTTTAAAACATAACATTTCTAAATTATGCTCAAAAAATCCTTCACCATTTGACCTTAAAGCTTCTCTACGTTCCTTTGGATTTCCTTCAGTTCTATCAAAACGATTTGCAATATCAAATAAAAATTCAGGATGATCTTGACTAGGAGCATCTTCAACAAATATACCTTCAGTAGCAGCTCTTAATTCGGATAAAGCGTTTTTAGGATTAAATCTTTTTAATCTTTCTGTAAATCCTTTTCTATAACCTTCTATAGAATCCTAAGATTCCTAAGAACCTATAACTAAAGGAACTCTATAATATCTTAAATCATGAGTATCTCTCCATAATTCTAACTCTTCTTTAGAAATTTTTCCTCCAAATCTATTTTCATTAATTATTTCCAAAACTAATTTAAGATATTTCTTTTCTGCAGGATCTTGAATACTATTTAAATCTTTAAATAATAAATCTCCATCTACCATTTCTGTCATATTTTTATACATATTGGTAGCATTTCCAACATATTGTGCTATACCGTAATATCCTTTAGCTCTTTTTAATTCCTCTGTAGCATTTCTTAATTGAGCTACCTTAGAAGTCATTGAATTTCTAATATTTTGATAAGCCTAAGTCACTAATTTAGTTACCTAATTTAAGGTGTCACTAAGTAAGTTTCCCGGGTTATCTATCATTGTTCCACTAACTCCTTTAGCTAAAATTCCCCTAAATGTTCTTTCTTGTAACCATTTATCATGATCCTTTACCTATTGTCTAAAAGTAACTCCTCTTAATCCTGCTAAAGCTTGGAGCATCTAAACATATAATCTTGCTTCAGGTTTATTTAGAATATTTTCCCTTGTTACTCCACTTTTTAAATAACCATAAGAATTTTCTAATCTTCTAATTATATCTTCAACTACTTCAATTTTTTTATCAATAGAGCCATCAATAGCTTTGTCTAAATCTGCTTTTGCTGAATTAAATTCACTTTCTTTTAAAGTAAAATCTGGATTCTAAGTCATAGCATCTGTAAACATATTTACAGCTATATCAAATGCTGTTCCAAATTTTACTTTTCCAGAAGATATATTATTTTCATGTTTTAAGGGAGATAACTGATTTAATTTATTAAAAGTATATAATAATTCTTCATTAGAAGCATGAATTCCTTCCCCTCTATAAGAATTCATTACTTGAATGTCTCCAATAACTGCTCCACTATATCCTTGTGTAAATAATCCTGGAATATTATTTAATACTAACACTGTTTCTAGTAATTCAATATTACCTTTATATCCGTCTAACATTAAACTTTTCTAATTAGATTGTTCAACAATGTCAGGCTAAAAAGCATAAGATAATAAATGATTTCTATTTTTCTTTCTAGTTTCTTTATTAGATTCAAATGGATTATAATATAAATTAGGAGTAGAAGTCATTTTAATAACATCAATCTATTGCTTATTAAGTTTGTTTCTTAATACAATTATACCAAAATGCTTTAAAGTATCGTGTTCTACTACTTCCCAATTATTGTTACAATACCTACCTAAATAATCAGAAAACCATTTAGAAAGACCTGTTTCATCAGCTAAACCTTTTGTATCAATAGAAGATATAAATTCTCCAATATCCGTAGTATTATTTTCAATACCATATTTTAAAGCTTTTATAGCAGTAGAAGCCATCCATTCTCTACTTCTTTCGTATTTTTCCTATTGTTTTTTAATTTTTTCTATTAATTCCGGTTCGTTATCAGCAATTATTTCTTTATTTCCATATTTAGTTTTATAAACATAAACTTGTTTTCCGTTCCTTTCTACTGGTTTCAAAGCATCTTCTTCTTCTAACATTGAACGAATTTCTTCGTCGGTTTTTGCTTTATACTTCTAGTAATCTGGACACCAGGTTTTTAACTGTTCTTCAACATTCTCTACACATTTTTCAGTAGGAGCATCTAAAATTAAATCCTCTGGAAGGTAATCGTCAAGATTGTCTAATATAGGCTAATTACCTTGAGAATTTACAGCCTACATTCGTTGTTTAACTTCTCTTTGAATTAATTCTCTACCCCAAGTAATTGTTTTATATTCAAATTTAGCTTTTTTAGGATTTTGATGAGCTTCTTCTGGATTAACTAATTTTAAATCCTAAAATTGTATAGGTAATATTCCTATGTCACTATCTCTATAATCCAATCCGTATTGTCTAAATAATTTTCCATAGGCTGCTAACTGATATGTATAAGCTAGTCTTTTAGGTTTTCCAAATTCGCCATATTCTTTTGGAGAGGTTTTATAGTCATAATAGTTAATCTTACCTTTTTCGTCAAGAACCGCTAAGTCAATATAACCCATTAAAGTTTGTGGTTTACCTGGAGTTGCTTTATGCATTTCAGAAGCTATTCCAAGTTCAGGATAAAACTCACAGTTTTGTCCATGTAAAGCTCTAAGTTCTCTTTTTAATTGGTCTGCATATATAATAGCCTATTCAATAGTTTCATTATTATATATACCTTCTCTAAATCTACTACCTAATTCTTCTCTTAAATCCTTTTCTATATTAGAGGATATTTTATCAATAATTAGATTTCTTTCAGAATCTCCAAGAATTTTTCCAGTATCAGGATCTTTTGTAAAATATTGCTATAAAATATAGTGAACAGCAGAACCAGAAGCTGCTTGAAAATCCCATTTATTAGTCATTAACTCCTACAACTACTTTACTTCTGTAGGATTTAATAATCTTATTTTACTTTTTTTCTCTTCAAATGTTTCTCCTTCAAAGAAAATATCAATTTCATCTTTAGTAAATCTATCCTCTAATTTTTCTCCAGATTCTAAGGGTGTTGTCCAAGATTCTTCTCTTAAACTCCAGTAAGATTTTAAACGAAATTCAGGGAATAAAAGTTTACCTTCAACCTCTAATCCTGATAGAAATTTAGTTACACCAATATATGGAGCACGAAACTCTAAAATTTCATCACCATCAAAAGAACCTGCTCTTAATCTAGCTTCTTTCATAAGAGCTTCAAGTTCTTTAGAACGAGACATTATTTTATTTTCTATAATATTTTTGGCTGATAAGAATGGGGATGTTCTAGAAAATACTAAATCACCAAATTTAGATTCATATTTTCTTTTTTCAATTAGAAAATCATCTAAAGCAGCTTCAGATTCAAAAACCTATCCTTTGTAAATATATCTACACTTCATTGACATTCCTCCCTTAATTCTCTATTTTTCATTAGTTCTGATTTAGTATTAGCCATCATTCTGTTTATTGTAGCATCAGTTAAACTTCCTCTTTTTTCTGATACCATTGTAGAAGAATTAACTAATTTAGCTAACGACTTTAAACTAAAATTATAAGGATCTTGAACACTTTTTACACTATGCTCTCCCATTAATACCGTATCTAAAGTTCTATTTATATTATACATTATTTCTTTTTTATTAGCATCAGAGAGATTATTAATAGCGTTATTTTGTCCAGTAAGATATTTGGCTAACTCTGTTACAAATACTTCTTCATTTATATCTCCTTTAGTTCTATTTGGATAATTTAAAGAAATTGTATTATAAGAATCAAACTATTCAGCCTAACTAACTAACTAATCATATAATGCTCTATTTTGATATTTCATACTTCCAAATAATAAATGAAGAAATTCGTGTACAGGAGAATCTACAGTAGCTATATCTGTATTTATATAAATATTTCCATTATAAATAAAAGATTTAACACCTTTAGTTCCTACAACAGAAGCCCAACTATCTTTACTTAATTCTTCATTAGTAATAGGAATAATATTAATTCCATATAATGTTTGTAGTTTATCAATTACTTCATTAAAGTAACAAAAACTATTTACTTCATTATCAGTTATATCGTCATTAATGCTAGAAAACCTTCCACTATTATTATCAGCAGATTTAATTTGATTTGGATTAAATACTACAAGTTCTTCTTCTTTTCCTTTTTCCTTTACCCAGTTTACACTATCAGAAGTTTTCTCTAAATCAATTAATTTCTAATCTTGAGAATCTTTAATGTTATATTCTTTTTTGGCATTTAAGAAGAATCCTCTTATATAAGTTCCAGGAAATATTGAAACATATTCAAATGAAGGAGTAAAATAGAAACCTTTACCAAAATATGGTTCTAGATTAGTTCCTATGTAAGATCTATCAAAAATATTAAATTTATCACCGTCTATTCTATATACAACAAGAGGCTCACCATTCTCATCTACTACTTTAGAAGCACTGGCAGGATCGTTAATCCAATCACCGAACCAATCTTTAAAAGCTTGAGTTCTTACCTAAAGCCATTGTCTTTCATTAAGATTAGTCGGATTCCCATTGGGAGCAGTCATATAAGTACCATTAGAAACAGCTTTTTCTTTTATATTCTTCATTTCTATTTCTATTTCATCTGATAAATCTACATTACCAGATTCATTAGGTCTTGTTGTTACATATACTTTAGATCTACTTCCAACTTCTAATACTTCAATTTCTTTATCTCTATATCTGTTATTTAATACTGGAATAGCTTCTTCTACAGTATTAGTATTAGTTTCCTTTAATATGTTTTCTGTTTTAGTAACATTATCTTTATTTAAAGATAAATCTTTAGAAATAGCTTTAGAAGAATTAGCGTTTAATAATTCATCTAAATAAGGATATCTACCTAAGGTATCTAAAGATTCTCCTACATAAACTTGTAATTCAAAATCAGAGAGACCAGACTATTTTAATAAAGTCTGGTACTCTCTAGTATTTTTATTAACACATTGCATACATTAATGACATTTAATTATATTCTCAATACCTTGTCTTATTTTATCAGTATTAAATACTAATTGTTTACTTCCGTTAGGTTGTATTAAATAATTAGCCGGAGGATTTTCAAAGAAAGGTTTTGCCTTATCTGGAATTATTAATTCTGATTTATCTTGTCTAGTAATCTTAGTAACTTTACCTTTATTAATTTCTATAGTAACTTTTTCATTGTCTGATAAAACTAAATCATAAGAAATTCTATCAGCACTTACATTTATATAATTTTTAGTTTCTACATTATAATTCATAAATGAAGGATTGTAACCATTTATAAGTCTTATTTGTCCTTCATCATCCCCTCTTACATTTCCTATTTTTGTCCAAAAAGCTAAAAGACCTGTATCTGGATCTTCATAATAAATATTATGCATATTTGATGACCAAGGATTTTGTCTCAAAGCTGTTTCCTTACTAAGAGTATAATCATCAACATCAATAACCCCTTCCATATCAAGAGCATTTTCATAATCTCTATATTCTTTTATAGGTTTATAATCTAATATATCCTAGAAAATAGAAGTCATTGTATTTTCTCCAGGTCTTCCATCAAAAGCTATTTGATTATAATAATAGAATAATTCTGGAATATCATAATATTTATCTCCAATCTTATATTTAACATGACTTAAGGTTCCAGAACGGAAAGCATTAAAATCATATTTAATTTTCTCAAACAAGGCTTTTTCAGCATCACTTCTAGGACTCATATTAATTCCTGGAGCATAACATATTGTAACATTATAATGAGCATTATGTTTATAAAGAGTTGGAGCTAAACTTTTAATAAATTCATTTTTAAGTAAAGCTGCATCTTGGTTATTACCATCACCATATTTACCTTTTTGTAAGTTAGGAATAACTACTGTTTCCATAAATAGTTTAAATGAAGCATTTCCTTCCTCTGTTCCTAACTATATTGGAGTGGTAGTAGTTTTTGATTTCTTTACAAATTGTCCATTTTCCTTAATAAAGTAAGAAGAATTTCTTGGTAAAACAATTTTAAGTCCTTTAGATAAATAATATCTATCTCTAATAATTCTATCGACCATTTGTTCAGTTCTTCTATAAATAGACTCTTTATCATTAGTAGAATAAGCTCCTAAAATATCAATAGCTCTTTGACCTAATTTAAATACAGAACGATATTTTATAGAAGTTTTCATCATAGCTTGATGTAACATATCAGCAGATTCTAAATAAGAAGCAAAATGAGGAACCTATAATACATCAAGAATATTAATAAATACCTTTGATTTTTTAATATTTTCCATTACCTTGCTATAAGCGTCATTAGTAGATGTAGCCTATCTAACTATAGGATAAACTTGAGCAAATTGGTCTCTATAGATTTGACTATTCTAGAATCTTTCTCTATTACATTTACCTTCATAAATGTCAATCCAAGCCTCTTTATAATTCTAATCAGATACAAATTGATGGAACTCAAAATTCCAGTTAGTCTTTGACTACTATATATAAGGTATTGATTCTCCTTTTTCTAAAGCTTCTCTAACCTTTTTTCTTTTATATTCCCTAAATTTAGAATACTGTCTATCAGCTATTACACTTGTTACAACATTTAAATAATTAATAGATTTAGCATAAGAATTCTCCAATCCTTGATTTATATGTAATAATTGTCCTAATCTACGTATTTCTTCGGCACCATCATTTAACTTTTTAAAATCTTTATAAGTTTCCTAATTGATAGAATTATATCTTTCTATGTAATTTTCAGCTTGCTCAACTAATCTATGTAATTCATAATATTCTCGTAATTGTTCATCACTATCGTGGAGAACATTTTGATCAATTTCCTATTTAATATTATTTAAATATTCTAATTGTTCTTCAATAGTAAATCCTTTATGAGTTAAATTAAATAATTCTTGTCTATCTAATTTTAATAAAATAGCATTTCCTTGTTCAGATAATCTAACATTACTATCCAATACTGGAGCTAATTCTAGATAATCAAAAATATTTTGAATATTTTTTCCTTTTTCATTAAGGAATGAATTACTTCCCATTAATTCGTTTATTACAAGCCCTGTTTCAGAACAAATAATATCAGCTATAGCTTTGAAATCCATACCTATAGTTATACCATAAATATACATTCCTAACATATTAGAAGCATTAAGTTTATCAAGTGCCAATTCCTTTGCATTATCAGTAGCTAGTGAAAGTAATGCTGATAATATTAAAGCCTAATCCTAATTACTTAATTCTGATACAACTTGAGCAATAGCTTGATTCGAAATTTCTACACCATAAGCATTAGCTAACATCTAATATTTTTTTCCGGCTATAGTGACTTCTGATTTTAATCTAGCTTGTTCCCATTCAGTGCCATTTCTTAATACTTCATTATATCTAGCTGTAGCAGCAAAGAAAGATTTAAGACCTACAGCGCAAATACCTACACCTTTTTTACCAGCCATATTCTAGGCTATTCCATGAATATTGGTAGTAAAATTGGCTGGATTTTCTAAAGAGGATTCCTTTGCTTTTATAGTATTATTAGCAACATCTTTAAGAGGTTTAGTAATATAGTCAAGAGCTTGTTGTGATTCAATAAGATTAGCAGGACTTATTCCAATATTATACATAGTAGCTACTACAAAGTTTTTAGAGAAATCTTCTGCTTTGTCACTATTTATATAATTATTATGTTTATTTGCTATTTTCTTTATTTTGTCTACAATAGGTGCTAATGACGCATCCTAAGATGCTGGAATATATCCAATTCTATTAAAATATTCTATAAGTTTAGCAAAATTTCTAATGCTATAAGGATTATTTAATTTAGTTATTAATTTATCAGTTCCCTTAACAACCATAAATGGTTGTGGCATATTCTATGCTTCAGCGTAAGAAATAAATTTACTATAATCAAAAGTTTTTTCTGAATTTATTTCTAATACTTTTCCTGTTGGGAAAGGTATTGTCATACTAGCTTCTAAATTTTCTAAAGTCTCTGTATTACCATAAGGACTATGTAATATATATCTTCCAGATTTATCAAATGAGAAGGAAGCTAATGATACAGCGTCAATATCAAGATCAGAACCCTAGAACAAGAACTATGCTGTACTTACATATGCAGTATTTATGTCTGGAGCTTCAAAAGCAACAACTTTCATAGGCATAAAAGACTGCATAGATTGAGCTGGAATACGAGCAGCAACAACTTTTAAGGATTGTAAAAACGATGTATGAATTTCATGTCCACGTTCTATGAAATACTTTCCAATTGGAGATTCCTTTAAATCATTAATATTAGATATATTTTGAATATTTTGAATAGCAGTTTTTAAATTATCTCCATATTCAGATCTAGCAATATTAATATAATCTATAAAGTCTGATACAGTTTTATTATCTTTACTACTATTACTTAATATTCTCATAAAAGAATTTTCATCATAAGAATAAGAACAATTTAATGTAATGTAAGAACAATTTTTTACATAGAATTCAGGTTTATTTGAAACTATAACTTCCTAAATTGTTCCATCTGGATGTCTATATTCATAAATTGTATCTCCTTTCTACATTTGATACATTTTTTCTCCATTTCTTACTCTCCAAATTTTACCTTTTTCGTTAATTTGTTGAATTTCTTTTTGAGTAAATGAATCAGTATCCTAAACACCTTGATTTCTATCTAGAATATATAGAGAATTGCGATTTCCTATATTCATTAAACCAATACTATAGAATTGACTGGATACTTTTGGCTTAGTAGCTTGTATAAGTTTTTTAACAAAGAAATCTTTATCGTTTTTAATAGCTTCTAGATCATCTCCAACTTCTAACCCAAATATAGAAGCAAAAATTTTAGGCATTACTATTTCATATGGTTCAATATTTATAGATTTTGGATTAACCTAAATTCTTGTTCCATCATCTAATAATAATGATTTGTCAGAACCATCTTTTATGATATTCTCTCCTTCTTTAATAGTAGGATTCTTTAGATTAGATAAAATATTTAAATCCCATTGAACATCTTTTAAAGCCTAATCAATTTCTTCAGTAGATGCTCCTTGTTTCTTTAAATCAGATAATCTATGTACAGAAGCTAAATCATTAACATTATAAGTTAAAGGAACTTCGTTTAGATAGTCTAAATATTGTTGATAGTTAAAATCATAATCTTCTAAAGCCTATTCTATTCTATTTTTATAAATACCTTTAGTAATATCAGTATAACTTATAGAAGTTGTTAATAATTCTATTATTATATCTTTTATTTCAGTATCGTTAGTAGTATTTTGTAAAGTCTCTGGAAGATTTCCATATAATTGTTCTGCTGCTTTTTCAATACTTATTCCATTAGTTCTCAATATAGCTCCAAACTTTGTTAAATCAGCAGGTTTTAATCCTGTATGTTGCATTACAGAACTTCTTGAAAGTGTAGGAAAATTTTGACATATATATTCACGAACATTTTTAGGAGTAGTATCTTTATCAATAGTAAGACCTAACTATTCTGCTTTATTTAATTTTTGTTCCCAACCTCTTATAGAATCTATTTGATGACGAATATTGTCTGTTGATTCCATAGTAGTCGTAGATACTCCTTTAATAGCCTAGAAAGTAGCATTATAAGAACCCAGTTCTCTACCTCCTTCAAAACCTAGTTCGGGCATTGGAGCAAATTGTTCTGTTATTGAAACAATATTTTCAGGAGTCTATATTAATAAATTTTTTAAATTATAATAATCATCCTATGTTCTTGCATTTAATAGCTAAATATTTCCTGCACTATCTATTATTTTATATGTTCTTCCAAGTTTAAGTCTACCTATATCATTTACAAGATTATTTTCTGGAATAGAATCAAAAGTTTCTTGTTCTGCTTGAATCTATTCATCATTATTAAAACTATTTAATGTTTTATTATTATATAATTTAACAACTCCAAACGATGGGCAAAGTACAGAAAGAACTCCTTGAACTTTAATTTTAATAGCGCCTCTAGTTAAAGCTACAGCAATAGTAGAGTGTAATTTTCTAAATACTGATGGATCACTATAAGGAATAGTATTTGCATCCTTAAAAGCTATTTCCTTTCCTTCTTTAGCTTTATTTATAAGTTCTTGAGTTACCATCTATAAAGTAGCAGCACTATTAGTAGAATGTATTAAAGCATCTATTAACGTATTAATAATTACTTGTTGATAATTCTAATCAGTAGAAATAGAATTTCCATTAATATCTGTTTTAGGAATTTTCTGTCCAGTCTATGGATCTATTTTATCTGTTCCATCTGGATTTTTTTCATAAATATATCCATCTGGATTGGTAAAGAATTCTCCAAAACTATCAATATAATCCTTAATACCTGCTCTTGCTAGAGATGCTAGAGCATTTAACATTTGCTGTTGTTGTTCATGTGTATAACCTCTAGCAGCACAAGCTGAAATAACCTACGTCATAATAGATAAATCCTCATCATCAGCATGATGTTCTTTATCTAACTGAATTCCAGCCTAATTCATTTTAACTCTCATAAAGTTAATTTTACTAGGATCTGAAATATCGTACTTGTCTACAGTATTTATATTACCAGCACCCTATTTAATAGCTCCAACTGTAGGCATTAAATGTATATCAGAATGTTTTAGTGGTTGATATACATCAGATTGTGTTCTAATTATACCACTAACAGGAGTTTGTCCAGTTTTATCTTTTGGATCAGTTCCTATTCTGTTAATTATATTAGCAACTATTTTAATAGAATTTTCTGTGAATTCTAATTTAGAACTACCTTCAGTCAGTTCCATTGAATAAGCTCCTCCAAATAAATTCCACAATTTATAATTAGTATTTACTACTTGTGGTCCCTATGGATCAGCTATTACTTCTCCTTGTACTAATCCTGTTCCATCTACCTCCTAAATATATCTTTGGAATGTATTATTTCCAAGATATTCTATAGAAGCTATTTTAAAGTATTTTCCATTATCTTTAAAATATAATTCACCATTTATATCATTTGGATTGGTAAAGGATATTGGATTCCCATTATAGTCTAATAGACTTCCTTTTTGTTCATAAAATGCTCTATTTTGTCCTGTTTCATCATAATCATAATATCCATTTTTTATAATGAAATCAGTTCCATTTTGATTTTTCCAAACTCTATCAGTCATGTTTCTCATCATTCTCTAATAGAATTTAGAACCACGTATTCTATCATTAGTTAATGGGAAATTAGCTGTTTTTATAATACCTCCGGTACCAGTACGAGCATCATAAAAATGAGTAAAAGTCTTTTTATTTACACCAACTTTTGCTCCTCCTAAAGAAGCATTTTCTTGTTCTCCAAAGAATGGACATTCAAATGTACAACCATCAAGTGGAGTAATATCAAAAGTATCTCCACTAATTGTTGATAAATAATCCTTTGGATCTTCCATTATAGCAATATTAATTTCATCAGGAATACCTTGAATTAAATTCTTAATAAATGAATGCATAGCAGCTGTAAAGGATACATTACGTTTATCCTAAGCTAACTTTCTAGCTTTTTCATCCTCTAGAATCATTTTTTTAGCTTGACTTTCGTCTATTTTTCCTAACATTAATAATTGCTAAATATGCTATGCTTTTTTATTTGGATGTGCATAAAAAGCTCCTACTGTAGAATTCATAAATTCCTAAGTAAAGAAGAAATTAAGAATATTATAAGATTCTATAATTGGATTTATTTCTATATCATCTACACTATAATGTATATTTTCTAGTAAAGATAAATCATTAGGTCTTCTTATATCAGAAACGAATTCATATTCATCTGTTTTTGGATTATATGTATGAACTTTAGCAAATATTATTTCTCCAGTTCTAGAATCAATCCATTTAGAAGCATCATTCCATCCCTACTCCTTCCATTCATTCATTTTAGCTTGAATTTCTGGAGTTATAGGCACTCTTAATTTATCTTTTAGTAATTGCTTAACAGTTTCTACATTCTATTCATGTAGAAATTCTCCTGTACTAATTGGATCTTTAAATCTTTTAGTATTTTCTAAGAAAGATTCATTAACCTACAATTCTCCATTTTTATCAGAGACATAATGAACCTAGTCTATTAATACTATTGGATTTGTTGGATTTTCATTGTTATATTTTGTTACAATATCATTAATATATTGTAAAGTAGATTTTCTTTCTTTTAAAGCTTTTACTGTTATATGTCCCCAATCCCCATAAGAAACTCTTTCTCCTACCAATAATCCAACTCTTGCCCAAGTTGAATTTATATTATCCAATGCTTTAGTATAAAAAGCATTAAGTTCTTTGGCTAGTGTTGGAATTACTTCAGCAATTCTAGTAGGATTCTTTCTAAGAATATCGTAAACAGATTCTTCACCAAATTTTAATTTGGCTAAATCTATTAACATTCTTCCTATATATGTTTTATCTGAGTTTTCAGATGGAATAAAAGAACATAAACCTTTTTGTAAAGGAGTTTTATCATTAACAGGTTTAGTTAATAAACTTTGTATAAAATCTACAAATATTGTACCATATTCCATTTCAGAATTAGAAAATTCAGTAGAAGATTTAGAAGAGTCTTCACTATTATCCTGAATTTCTTTCATCTATCGAATACCTTTAAATACACCGGTATTCCAGAGACTAAATCCTTGTGCTGCAGCTCCTTCAGTTAATACTTGTTCATTTATTTGATATGTATAAGTAGAAAGAAGTCTACTTAAAGAACTTGAGGCAACAGCATTACCATTACTATCTATTACTTGAGAAGAAGTTAATCTACCAGTTGCTTGAGCTTTAGCTTCAGCCAAATTAGATATAGTTTTAGTAGCAGAATCAGTAATTACATTTATTTCTCCTAATTGTTTATTAACAGTTGGTTTTATACTACTTTTTTCTTTACCAAAAATCTAATTTAATTTATGGTTTATTTGAGAAGGATTTAAATCCTTTAATATAGTATTTGATAAGTGTTTATTTGCTAATACTCTTGAAGCTACCTTCATTAATTCTGAAATTATTCCAGCTTCTGCTCCATATTTAAATTTACCTTTATAGGCATCTAAATAAGCATTATCAATATTTAAATTTTGATGTAGAATTTCCTATATAAAATCCTATAAAGAATCAAAGTCTTTTTTAGATGTAAATGATTCAAATTGTTGTCCATTTACTTCATAAGTAACAGAATCCTTATTTAAACTTACAATAACTTTTAAAGGACCTTTATGGAAATCTTTTATAGTAAATATTATATTATTAGGAGTATTTAAGAATGTCTTAATTAAATTTTCTAATAATATACTATCATATATTACTTTTCCATTTTCACTAATTGCAGTAATCTATGAATTCTACTATGTTAAAGTATAATTTAATCCGTTATAATGTATATTATATGTTTGTCCTTCAGAAAATGTTCTATTTTCTGTTTTAACATCATACTTAGATTCATCATAAGTTTGTTCTAGTAATTTACTATTTATAGAATTTATAGTGTCTTTAATAGCATATTCAATATTGCTTATGCTCTAATCATACATATTTCTAATAAATATTTCACCTTGTTGATTTCTAAAATATTGTAAATATGATGATTGGAACGCTGAATCAATGGTTTGTGCTACAAATGCAAAATAATTTATATTATCAAATCCAGATTTATTCTATATTGATAACAAACTATTAGGATTATCTTCATTAAATAATCCTTCATATAATGAATTAATTAAACTTTTATCAACATTTAAAAAAGTATTACTTTCTATTACATTAGCACTTATTAATGCACTTATAACATTGTCATTATTTAATAATTTAAATATATCAGGTAAAATTTCCTAAGGATTTGTTCTTATAGAACTTATTAGCTCTAAAAATGATTTTCCATTATATTTTTCTACAAAATCTTCTGAGAATGTTGTATTTGTTCCAAATGTAATAGTCCAATCATTATTGGCTGTTTGTATTAGATTTTTTATTTTACTTATGATATATAAAAATTCATTAAATTTTATATTGTTTTGAGAAGGTGTTGTAGAACCATAAGGAATAAAAGGAATAGAGGTTACTATAGCCTAAGTTATATTATTTATTTCTTTTCCCATATCTATTTCTTCAGAGGTTCTCCAAGTTGCATATACATTACTTCCTCCAGCTATAGCATATTTATTTTTAGTAGAATATTTAGATAAATCGGGATTTATACTTATAGCTTTTCCAAAAATTTGTTGAAGAATGGTATCAAAATAATTTAGAATTATCCAAGAATTATAAGCGTCTAATACTTTATAATTTTCATCATTATAATATTTATTTAGTATTCTTGGATCAAAATTCTAGCTACCTAAAATACTTCCGTAGTATTCCTATATTTTTTCTACAATTCCAGTATATTTATTATCAATATACATTCTTCCTTCAGAAAATATTTCAGGATGTTCATTTTGTCTTTCCTCTGGTATTCTACTTTTTAAATAATCTATTACATCCTTTAATAATTCTTCTTGTCTACTTCTTATAGATTCATTTAATGTATTAGTAGAATTTATAATTCCTTGTTCATTGTAGAGTATAGAGCGTATACCAACTTTATTAGCCTACTATTTAGCCCTAATTTTAGCGTTCATAGCAAACTAATAATACGTTTCAAAAGGATCTTCATTAACCCTTTCAAGCTTTTCATTATCTTTTAATAAATGATCAGCTGTATTGTCTTCAGGTATTGGAGTGTGTTTCCACTAAGTTAAAGCAGCTCTAATATCATTATCATCTAACCATTGCTCGCTTTTAAAAAATTTAGCAACTTCTTTTTTTATGATTTCTAATGATTCGTCTACTTTACTAATTCCAGTAATTCCTAACTATTCAGAAATATCTTTAAATGTATTATATAAACTATCTCTAACGTCTTTATCTGACATATTAAGACGATTTTTAAAAATAGGAAGTACCTTTTTTAGTACTTCCTATTTAAATTTCGTTGGTGTAAAGGTACATTTTATACTCATACAAAATTAATTTTAATTGATAAATTACACATATCCTAATTCTAATTAGGCATCTATTCAAAAGTTAAAATATCATTAAACTAAGAAATATCCAAATTTTCTTCTTCTAAAATCATTTTAAAGAAATCTGAATTTAAAAGTTCTAATGTCTCTTCAACCAAAGTATCTGGATTTCCTAATAATATTGGATTTATAAGATCTTTTAAAGATTCTGAAGAATTAGATAACTAAGTTAAAAATTCTTTAGCTCTATCTATATTTAAATTATTTGGATCAACTTCTGAGTAACTATTAATTTGTTCATTCTGATTCTATTTAGGAGTTAATTCCATTATTTTTCCGTTATTAGTTTCACTATAAACAACATCATATTCTTCTCCATCAATTATAGCATCAAACTAATAATTTTGTCCACTTTCAAATGGATTATTTCCTAAATTAAATTGAACATCTTTATCTTTAAAGAAATCATTTTTACCTATAATTAATTCTCCATTAGGAAGAACTAACGCTCTAAAAGATAGTTTATAACTATTAATACTATTAGCAATTTGATTTTTTAATTCTATAGAATTATCATTTACAATAGTAGGTCTTATATCAGAAGAACTATAAAGAATACTAGCTACTCCAGCTTTAGTTAACTTATCAAGAATATCAGGATGTATAGATGGTTGTTGCTATACTGGATTTTGTTGCTATTGTTGTTGTTTTGTATTAAATCCACTATAATTATCATTAAAATAAGCGAATCCATCAGTAGTTGGAGTAGTTGAACCTCCTGAACGATAACCTTTTAACATTCCTTCAATTATATTATTAAACTCTTCATCTGCCATAAAAGTAGATGTAGATAAGTTACCATTAACTTTATATTCTCTATCAGTGGTTAAATAATCATTATTTATTGTAACACCGTCTTCAGATTCTTGTATAGGAGAAAAACGTCCATATTTTATTAAACTAGCATCTTTACTACCCTTTGTTTGATAGAATAAAGATAAACCACTTTTCTCAAATATTTGTGAAAGTAACTATAGTTGAGAATCTTTAATATCAGAAGAACCTTTATGATTAACTGTTCCCCATACTGTTACACCACTAGGTTGAACTAATTGCTTAATAATATTCTATAATTGTTGATATAATTGCACGTTAGCATTTAATCCTACACCATTAATATTCCAAGCTTGTGGAGTATCGTTAGTTAATTTCTTTATTTGCTCTTCAAAACTTAAATCTTTTAATTGATCTATAGTTTCTTTAACTTTATTATAAACCTATATTCCATTGTCTTGTCCAAAAGCATTCTAGAATACGGGAATTAATTCAGAATTTACATTACCTTCAGCATCATAAATTAAACCTTCCAATACCTTTAAAGGAGTTCTCTGATTTCCTAGTACGCCTTTTTTACTTCCTCTAACCATAAATCCTATTAAACTTTCAACATATTCTCCTATTGTAAATGTAGGAGGTAATACATATACTAATTTAATTGTCTATTCAACTTCAGGATGAAGTTTTTGATACATAAATTCATTAATAATATTATCATCAGAATTTAATTCGGTTACTCCATCATGAGCATAAAAAGCGTCAGTATATAATACAAACGGATGTTTAGGTTTAGTTACAATTTTAACAGGATTTCCAGCTTCATCCTCAAATTCTCCTGATTTATCAGTATAATGATAAACTCCAGTTATTTTTAATTGAGGATCTTGTCTTAACTCACTTAATGAAATCCATCTATCTTCTTGTATGTAATCTACATTATCATAATTATCTTTCTATCCTCTTTGTAAATTTAATTGAGGACCAAAATTATGTAGATTTTTAGCTATAGTCCACTACTAATCTCTAATAAATGAAATTTTTCTATTAGTGTCTAAATATACTTTAATTAAATTAGTTAATCCTTTATAATCATCCTAAGTAAATGTATTTACTATAGTTTTTAAAGCTTCTATTTGAGCATAACCTTCCATATCATTTATAATAGGCTATCCAGCAGCATTAGTCTATCCTGCAGCATAATTATATGATCGTGTATAAGCATTATTATATGCATATGCTATTTGAGGATATTTATATTGTCCAGAAGCTTTCTATAATATAATAGTAATAGGATTATTAAGCTGTAATAAAGGAATCTCCAATCTATCTTCAGTATCTCCAATTATTGCTACAAGATTTCTATTATTGGCATAATTAGATTCTGACCGTGGATCTACCTAACATCTAGCATATGGTACTGATTCATTATAATAGTTTTTCTAAGCTTTATCGTATTTACTATTTAATACGTTAGGTTCAGAAGTTTTAATAGCAAATCTAACAAACAAATTACCTAAATTAGCTTTACCTAATTGTCTTAATTTTCTATTAAATAGTGTTCCAAGCTGTCTTTCCATGTCTGATTTATTTTTAACAGACATTAAAATATTTCTAGCTTGTGCTAATAAATTAATACCCTCTTGTAAATTATTTATTCCAAATATTTTAACAATACCATTTAGTGAATCTATTCTCTAAGAAACAGAACTAGGATTAAATGTTCCATCATCGTTAATTAGATTTGTTCCTAGTTCAAATGTAGCATTACTAAATAAGAAGAAATTAAAATCTTTTTTACTAAATCCACTTATTTCTACTTTATCAAATGTAGCAGAATTGGTTTCTCTATTTTCATCAGATAATTTAGCTTTAGTTTCTTTTTCGTTTGATTCTGATTCTTCTTCTATATCCTCTGGTTCAATTTCTTCTACAACCGGAGGAATTTCTTCTTCAGGATTAGTTTCAGATTTAGGAGTTATATAACTTTCTAATATAGCTCTAGTTGAATCATATTCTAAAGACTTTTTAAGTAATCTTATAATATCGTCCTTAAATTTTATATTTTTTTCTGTTGGAGATTCTAAAGTATTAAACTATTCTATAATATCATTAATAGCTCTTTGTACAGCCTCTTCAATAGAATTTACTCCAACTCCGTAAATTTCTTTAAATTCTTTTTCAACACTAGGAAACTTTAATAAGTCTTCAGCTCTATGTTTAGTAAATTCCTCAGAAACTTCTGCTAAACCTTCTCCCACAGCAGCTATACCTTCCTAAATTACTTTTTCTTCGTCACTTCTTTTATTAAGTTTTTGTAATTTTTGCTCAGCTACTTTATTAATTTCATTAAATTCATCATCAGTTAATTCTCCAGCAATATTAGCTTCAGTAGCAGCTTTTAATACAGCTACTATATGTTGATTAGATAGAGATTTATTTATTCCTTTTAAGAAAGAATCTTTCTTAGATTTTTCAACAGTTGGTTTTGGACTTGGTCCAGAACTTGGAGAAACTGGTGAAGGTGTTGGAGGAACAGGATTTACTGGAGCAGGTTCTACTGGAGAAGTTGGTCCTGTTGGAGGAACTTCTGGTGTAGGCTCTACTGAAGGTGTTGGACTAGATGGAGGAACATTTCTAGAAATATTAGGAATGTCTTTTGTATCTATTCCTTCTAAGGCTCCTTCTAATATTTTAATTCTCTTATCAGTAAATTTCTCTACAGCTTTTTCAGAGTACTTTTCAGGATGCGTTTCAGAATCCTGAATAATATTTAGATTAATACCCTATACTGGAGATTTTGGTCCAATTAAAATACTAGCTTTTTTAGCTCTAGTTATACCTGTATATAAATCTTGTAAATAAGTTTCTGTAGGAACATCTACTTCTTCTCCATTAGCATTTAATTGTTTATGTTTTATGTCTAATATCCAATAATTACCTTCCTATCCTAGAGCAGTTCCTTTAATTGGATTTATTCTATCCCAATATTTAGAATTTGCTTTTAATGTTTTATAGATTTCAGAATTTTCTGAAGAATAAGCAAAGTTAATTTTTTCTCCTTCTCCTAAATTAGCAATCATTTTATCCAATAGAGAAGTTATATCTTCATTTTCTGTTGCCCAATAGTCTCCAGCTATATTATTATCATCAATATAATAATGTAAATCAATCTAAGCGTTTGGAACTTCTCCAGATTTTTTGGCTTCCTAAACAATGTCTATTGCAGCTTCCACTGCAGCCATATTCATATTTTTCTAGTTATTTTCAGTTCTCATACTTGTTCCTATTTTAGGAGTATGTATAACCTAGTTTCTAGACAAATGTAAATTTAAAGGAAAAGTTTTATCAAATTTTATTACATTTCCTGAAGAATCTTTTATTCCTTTTTCAGCTAATTCTTTGTTTATTGCTGTAATATCCTCATTAGATATTTTAATTTCTCCAGTCATCTAAGATTGCTATAAATCTCCTGACATTATAACTGGAATTCCATTTTCTCTAGCAAATTTATCAATAGTTAATAATTCAAGCTAAGTTAGCTATTGAGCCTCATCAATAATGATAATATCAGGAAGTTCTTCTTTAGAATAAGATTTTAATTTCCATGTTGGAACTAATCTTCCATTAATTACTTTATAGTCAGTATTTTCTTCAAATTGATAAACATTACCATCATTAGTTAATTTTCTATCATCAGTAAGTTGATCCATGAAGGTCTTTTTATTAAAAGTAGCAGTTCCATCTTCAGCTAATCCAACAGCTTTTCTTAAACCTTCAGAAAATGTTGTTTCTGTATCAGGATCTCCTCCATGAATAGTCCATACTTTATTAAATTTTCCTGGATAGTATGTCTATAAAAATTTATTTACAGTAGCCATTATTGCTGTAGTTTTACCACTTCCAGCCACACCATCTGTAAATGTTATATTAGAATATTGAGGCATTATATCTAACGAAGAGAAATATTTATTAAATCCATAATCAGTAGAAATTGCGTAAGAATTAATACCTGCTTTTAATAAATATTTATGTCTTTCTTCTAAACTTAACCCTTTAACATGATTATATAATGACTATCTATAAGCCTAAATAGCTTTAGTCACAGCGTTTCCATTTAAGACATTACCTAAATGTAACTAAACACCTATTTCCTAACCTAATAAAGGAGCTATTTTCTTATCTCCTGATTTTAACATATCTTTAAACTTAGAATAAAAATCAGAAGAGTTTATAGCTATTTTAGATATTAAATATCCAATTAAAGAAGATTCATCTATATCTTCAGCAGCTTCTGTTAATAATGTAGTTCTTGTGTCTCCTAAATTAAAAAATATTGTGCTGAATAAAGGAGTCCAATCTCTATCAGTATTTTTATTAAAGAATTCGAATATAGCTGTTTCCATAGTTAATCTATCTTTTTCTAGAGCAATTTGTTCCTCCAAAGATAAATTTATATTCCAATCTTCTTTATTTTTACCTTTAACATTTTCATTAAAGAATTGTAAATTATCAATAGCTTCTTGAAATTCAGCAATTCCTTCATATGTTTTTCCATCCTTATCTACTTCAGGAAAATCAGGATTTGTTAATAATCTAGATAATCTCTAAATTTTATTATATAATAAATAACTTGTTCTAGCTCCTACTCTTGATTGTATTTCAAGTTTTTGTCCTCTATTTATATCGAATAATTTTTTATACGACTATAATAAGGATTTGATAGAACGAGCATCCATTAACATCATATTAGCAGTGTTTCCATCTATTTCAGGTAAATCTTCCCAAGTATCTCCATCAATTTTAGGAGCCTTTGCATGTACTTCATTAAGTACTTTATTTATTCCCCAAAGATTTTCTTCAGTTTTACCTGTAGTAGTATTAATTTTAAAAGGATCAACTGTATCAGTCCTAGCACCTTCTAAAGCTGCTATATATAAATCAATTACTCTATCAGCTTCGTTTATTGCATGATGAATATCCTCCCCAAATGTAAACTAGCCAATGTTAGTTTTATTAGTTTGAATAGCATTTCCTAATTCTTCTAATAATTGAGATACTGAATAAGATTTTAAATTAAGAGCAAACTAATCTAAATTCTATAAAATAGGTGTATATTTTAAATTTTTAATCTATTCTAATTTTTCTTTCAATTCAATAATTTGAGAATTTAGTCTATTTTGTTTCTCAATTACTTCATCTTGTTTATCTGTGTCAACAGCATTTAGTAGTTCTTCTAATTCTCTTAAATGTTCCTAAAGTCTATCAATACTTTCCTGTAATCTATTTACAACAGTATCTTTAATTGCTCCATTAATGAAACCTAAATTAATAAAATTATCAGCAAGCTAATTAGCTTGTTCTACTAACATATCAAAATTAATATCAGATAGAGCATTGTTTAAACCTTCATTGGCTTGAGTATAAGCATCATCCCTAACTGTATTTAATCCTGTTATATAACTCTAGTAAACACTTTCTTCTATTTCTCCATTAGCTAATTTTTGATCATAAAGAGCTTTATCTTCTTCAAATTTTTTATCAGCATTCTATTTAGCTTCTTTTACAGTATTTCTAATAAGCTAAATTTCTGTAACAAATTTTTCCGTTAATGGATTATCATTTATGAATTTCTAAAAAGTTTCTTGCCAAGTATCGTCATCTAACTCAGTCATATTTAAGATTGTAGTAGATAATGTTTGTTCTTTTAATAACTATTTTAATTGATCGTTATTTACAGATTCTTCAGCAATTCTTTTAGCTTCTTCAAAGTTTTGTTTAATTATTTTCTAAAGAGATAAATATCCTTCAGTGGCAAAATCTAAATCATCCTTTTTAGATGTTCTAAGATATGTCTAATACTAATCCCAATAATTCTTTAATTCTCCTTCAGAAATATTTTCAAACTTAGTTTTAGCCTTATCTTCTGCAAAAGTTTTAAAACTAGCACGCATAAATACTTCAGAGATAAAAGGAGTTGATTCTAAAAGAGCGGAAGTCATAAATAAAGGAGCAAGTTTACCTGAAGTAAAGTTTTCAATCTATTCATCAAGTTCCTTTATTTCTTTTTCTAACTTTTGTCTTCTCTTTTTAGTTTCTTCTGATTCTCCTGTTTCTCTTTCTTTTTTATCTGTTGTACCATTTTCTGCTTTTTCTAAAGGAGTATCAAGAGATTTTAATTCATTAGTTTTTTCTATTAATTTTCCTAATGCTTGGTTATATTTTTGAATATATATTCCAGCTGTAGTGGAATTTTGTAAAGCTCTAAATCTTATATCTTTTAATACATTCTAATCTATAAGACGTTCATCGGACATATTACCCCCATGAGCTTCTAATGTATCTTGTAATAATTTAATTTGTCTTTTTACTATGTTTTTTATGGCTATATCTTGGTTATCTTTTTCAGTGCCTTGTTTCCAAATCTTCTAACCATTTTCATCTTCAACAAATTTTGTAGCAGAAAGATTTTTATTACCTATTTCTTCGTTATTTAATATTTTATATATACCATCTAAGTCATTATTTCTGGCTTTCCATATAATTTCCTAGACAGCTTTGTTATAATCCATATTAAGAGATCTTCTAGCACTACTAAAATCAAAAGCTGCTGAAGATATACCACCACCGATAAATCCACCTAAGAAAGACATTGCATATCTATCAAATAAATGTTCATCTTCCCAAGGTTTCTTCATTCTTATATCATCGTTTCCCTTTAGTTTTTCTAAACCATTAAAAAGTACTCTAGAAAAGTCTGCTAATACTTCTTCAGAGGTTTCTTCAATAGCTTCTGCTGATGCTCCAGCAAATATAGAGCCAGCTCCAGCTTTTAGTAATCCAGAATCAGCTTCAAAAGCGGCTCTTTTACCAAGACCTGCATTAAATTCTCCTCTAGCAACATTTTTACCAAAATCTACTAACCTCTATAAATAAGTTCTTTTAGCTGCTTCACTATTAGTAGCTTCTGCTCCTAATTTTTTAAATGTTTCTAAAGTATCTTTAGTTAAAGCTCTTACTATAGCTTTATTCTAAAGTCTATCGCCTCTAAGTTCTGGAAGAACCCATTTACCTATATCGGTACTTAAAAGGGCATATTCCATTGCAGCATAACCCGCTGTAATAACAGAAGCATCAAAATCTGAGGCACCAGCTTCTTTAGCTTCACTATATATATCATTAACAGTAAGAATAGTCATATAAGCTTTAGAAAGTTGTTCTCCAGATTTGTAATAATCTTTCATAAAATCTTCTACTAAAGCTGCTGCTTCTAATTGATTTTTAGCTAATAATTCTTGAGAAGCTTTTACGGCTTGTGGAGATTGTGAACCATATTTAGCTATTATAGCATCTAATGAAGATTTATTCTTTGATGCTATTTCAGCCATGTATTTTTCTTTTAAAGCTGCTTGAGATTCTTCAGAAAGGCCCCATTTTCCTTTAGTTATTGCAGGAGCCCATTTAAATATTAATCTTTGTTGATATAATTGTCCTATAACATCAGCAACCATTCCTAAAAGATTTTCTGTAGTCCACATTTTATCTCCAGAAGAATATTCAGATCTAGTTCCTAATGGATTTGTAGATTCTGATAATCCCTCTAACCAATTTAATGTAGAATTACTACTATCCTGTAAAGCTATTTTTCCTAAGGTAGCTCCTAATCCGGCAGCTTGTTGAAATATAGTAGCACCAGCAATAGCTGTACCTATTCCTCCTGGAATAAACATAGCTCCAATTAAGGAAGCATCTTTTACAAATGTTCCAAAAGTACTCTTTTCTATATCATCACTATCTAAGAAATCAATAGAGTTTAATGCAGAACCTTCTCTAGTTAATATATCAGAGTAATGAAGAAGTTGTTTTCCATAAATATTTTCTCCATCCTTTAATGTTCTATAATAATATGTTCCATTTTCATTGAGCATATATTCTCCTTTTCTATGCTCAATTAAATTTTCATTAAAATTTATACTTCCCCTTTTATTACCATTAACATCAACATCTTCATCATATTGTGCTAATACTTTATTATTTCCAAAATTATCAGAGAAAAATCCTATTGGATCATTAAATAATTTCTTAAAAGAAAATAAATCTTCTGGAGAATCCATCCATTCACCTGTTTTACTATTAAATACCTACTATGATTGTGCAATTTCCTATGGAGTTTTTTCTCTTTCTCCATTTCTTCCAAACACAATCATACTTTTAGTAATTCTATCAGGATTAGGACTTTTTACTAATTCAAATTGGGGAGTCATATCTCTTTGTGCCAAAGGAGCCCAAATATTATATTTACTATATACAGTTTTAGGATTCTATGTTGTATCACTTAAATCCTAAAACATCTTACTTGCTCCAATATACACTGAGTGAAATTTATCTTCATCAAACTCTCCGCTCTCTTTTTGAAATAGAGGATTTTCTGTTATTGTTTTAGAATTTATATAAGTATTTTCATCTTCTAAGGATGTATTATTTGCGGAGAGTCCAACTTCCTAGAAATCCTCAGTAGTGAACTGAGGATTTGCTAGAAGAGTTAAAATTAAATCATTCTATTTAGGCATATATTTATTATTTTAAAGTATTTCCTGCAGGTTTAAATCCTTTCTATCTTGCAGCATCTGCAGCTTGCTGTAAAGCTTCTATCTCATTATATTCACTTCCCTTAGCTTTATATCCTGTTCCAGCTAATGCAGAAATGTTACTTGTTACCATTGGAATATATACTGTTCCTTGATATAATTTGGTTTCACCAAAAGTTAAACCTAGAACACCAATTCCAATACCATTATCTAATTTATATTTAGAATTTCCTGATTGTTGTTGCATTAAAGTTTCAAACTACTGTCTTTCTTTTTCTCCAGTAATCTCTCTAACACCATCATTAAATTCTGGATTTTCTCCAAAAGCTTCTTCAGTACCTACACCATTTACTATAGCAAATCTAGCATATTCGGAAGTTATTACAGGTTTATTATCTGAAATAGTGTATAATACTGGTAAACCATTTTCTTGGTAAACTTTATTAATAGTAGGAATATTTTTAGGATCAGATTTATCTATTCCCATTTGTCTTAATTTTTCATCAGCTATTTCTATATTCTTTAAGAATTTCAAATCAGGTTTTATAATACCTTGAGCTTTTGCTTCTTTGTCTATAGGTAATTCTGCTTGATATATTCTACCATCCACTATAAGATTATTTCTTCCTATAGAAGAGATTAAACTATCTCCCATAGTAGCCTAATTCATTAATAATTGTCCACCGAAATCACTTGATTCTAATTTACCTAATGTAATACTTCCAGTACTATAACCTTTTGAAGTAATTGGAGTACTAATAGTATTTATTCTTAATCCGTCACCTGTTTTATCCTAAATAACAAATGAATCTTTTTCTCCTAAACCGTTAAAGAAAGCTACAGAAGGAAGCATATCATTTGTTGTATCTTTTTCTTTATCACTTGCTTTACCAGTTAAAGGTGATATATCTTGTTTAACATAATCACTAACCTAAGAATTTAAGAAATTAGCAATAAGTTCTTTTCCTTTACCGTCACTATGTATTTCTAATAATGTTCTATAGTTATTAGGAAGCATATTATAAATATAATTTAAAGCAGCCTTTACATTTTCTGTGGAATCTTTCTAATCAGTAGATACCTTGTAATAACCGTCAGGGGTTCCTGAAGTTCCAGCCAATATTCGTAAACCAGCCTTAATCTTATTCGATTCAACTTGTGAAATTCCTTCTATTTTTTCTGTAGAAGATCCTATAGTAGCAGCTAATGATTTTATTTGTGCAGAAACTTTATTTATTCCTACACCATTGTTAACTATACCAAGTATATCGTCATTAAATACCATATTAGGAGATTTAGCTCTTAGTTCTAGTATCTAATCATTGGTTAATGGATTTAATTTTTTATCAGATTTAATCCAATCCTATAATGTACCAATTTTAACTTTTCCAGAATCCTTATCTTGTAAAACCATTTCTCCATGTACTCCAACAGCTATTTCATTTAATGCCTCATTAGATGTGGCTAGTGCTTTAGCTTTTTCAAATGCGTCTTGACTATATTTAAGTTGAGACATTCTGTTCATTACATTCAAATACATGGAAGCTATATCATCTGTAGATAATTCTTCTCCAAAAGCTTTTGCTTTGTTTAACACTTCAGATATTTCTTGGTAAACTCTACTAACATCTATAGGTAATCCCTATACTTGTTTGAAGAGTTCTTTAATCATATCAAGTTTATCTTTAGCAGCAGTATCTTTTTCAGATTTTCCACTACCAGAAGAACTTGTAGTACTCTATGCATAAGAAGATTCCCCACCAACTCCAAGAGGTCTATATATTGTAAATGGAGCTAATCCTCCATATTGGAATTTCTTAGGATGTGAAGGAAGTTTAATAGGTTTAGGTAAAGTTTTTGTTCTAGAGTCATCTGTCATTTTAGACATTTTTCTAAAATGCTCTACAATATCTTTAGAAGTTTTATATAAATATTTTAAAGATTCGTCTTTACGTTTTCTTTCTATTTTAGTTCCTTCTTTAGCAGAATAAATTCCTCCATACTGCTTTTTAAGATTTTCTCTAGTTAATTGAATATTTAATAGTTGATACCTTTTTATAGCTTCCTCATATTTACTTTTTAAAGAAGCTTTTTCATTTTCATCTTTTCCTTCATATTTGAGATAATCATAATAGGCTTTATCAGCTAAATCTCTATACTCTTTTAACTAAGTATTACCTAATAAACTTTCTTTAGTATCAAGTAGAGATAATTGATCTTCTAATTCCTTTTGTCTTGCTTTTTCTTTTTCTAATTTATACTATCTACCCATTAGGTATTGTTCTAAATTAGTCCAGTCAGCAGAATATTTCTGTGCAGTTAATTGATGTTTAGCTGCGTCAGCTTTATTCATTTCAGTGATGTTAGAATTAGCAACAGCAGTATCACGTTCTCTATTAGAATCTAAATGAGCAGCAGATTCTGCAGAAGTTTCTCTAATTCTTTGATTATCAGCTAAGTCTCCTTGTGCTCTTAATTCATCACCAATTCTTTTAGCTTCATTCATGTAAGCTACTTGACGATCAGCATCAGAAGTAAAAGGTCTAGCAGCTCTTTGTTCACCTTGAACAGCTCTTTTATAATAAGCCTATTTAGTAGCTTCATCACCAACTACTTGTCTATAAGTATGATAACTTTGTTGTAGATTAGGTTTAATAGCTTTCATTGATTCATCATATACTCTCTGATTATTAAGCATATTTCCAGCTAATCTTAGAGTATCTAATAAATCTGGAGCTATTTTATTAAATCCTTGTCCAAGTTTCTACCAAAGAGATTCTTTATCAACCTTTTCTTCTCCAATTATTCCGTGTATTTTTTCTTTTTGTTTTTCTTGTTCTTGAGAAGTAGCTGGTTTATCAGGTTCGGCAGCTAATCTTCTTAATTTATAATAATTATCCTTAGTATCTAGATAAGTTTCCCAACCTTTAGAATTTAAATCCTTCTACCATTGTTTATATTCTTCGGAATTTTCATCCCAATCACCTTTTCTTCCTAAAAGTCTTCTATCGTCAGTAATAGCACTATAAAGATTATCAACTTTATAGTTATATCCTTCCCTAGAATAATCTCCAGAAGTTCTTGAAGGAGGATTAGCTATATTATATCTAGTACTTTGATTTGTTTTTATTCCAGTTTGGTTAAAATCATATTTATCATCTGGGTTTATTTGTGTTGTTCCAAATCTTTTATACTAACCATCATTACCTAATCCACCTCTATAATCTTGTTGGTATTGACCTACTAAATCATTTTTATAGGCAATATTCTCCCAATTTCCGTTTTCTCCTCCGGCTAAATTATATATATTAGCATGACGAGACTACATTTCATTTAACCAATCTCCATAATCCCTAGCTTCTCCATATTTAGCCAACTAATCTAAGAGGTGCTAACGATAATTATTAAAGACCTGTTGTCTCCAATTAGCACCTCTTAAATTATTCTATGAAAATTTTACACCTGTATCAGCATATAAAATTTTATTATTTTTAGGTCTTATATTCATATATTATTATTTTTAAAAAAATCTTCAATTATTGTATCTAAAGGATTATTAATAGTTCCTCCACGCTTTAACCAACCTTTAGCTTTTAAATCTCTAAGAATCTTTCCTATTTCTTTGTGATTTATTCCAGCTCTTTTTCCATTAGAATCAGAAAGATTAGCTCTTCTTCTAGATTCACTAACAATCTTAGCTATTTCTTTCTAAAGTTCTTTTTGAGTTTTAAATATTTTTGGTAGTTGTTTCATAGTAAGATCTTGAGGTCTTGGGCCTCTAGTGGTTGAAGAAGGTAAATCAGTATGTATTATATATTCTCCATTAGAATTTTTAGAAACCTTTATATTAAAATGTCCTACTTTATAATCTCCTGGAGTTATTTCATTATTAGTAAAATTACCTCTTTCAATAGTATTTTTCCAATCTCTTCTTATTCCATTCTTAGAAGTAGATGCTTTTACACTTTGTTGAGCTGGCTAAGTAGTAGGCTATTGAGTAGTAGCTTTTGGAGCTTCTTCAACTACTTTTATTCCTTTTTTCTATAAATTTTTATCTGATAAAGGATTCCAAGCATTTTTTATTCTTTCAGATAAATTAAATCCAGGCATCTAAAGATTAGCAGCACCTTTATAAATATCATAATTAGTAGGAAGGAATCGAGGAGCATATCTATATATACCTTCTCCATTCTTCATACTATTATTTAGATTTTCTAAGTATTCTCTGTATGCTTTTGCTTTAGAAGAAAGTCCTGTAGGAACGGTTTCTTCTTTTATTTCTATTCCTTTTGATTTAAGTGTTTTTCTGAAAGCTTTTATATCTTTTATATCAAAAGTTTCGTCATCAGCTAATTTTAAAGTGTTCTTTATTTCCTCAGTATATTTTTCTTTATCTTTGGGATCTAATTTTTTAATTTTATCAACTTGTTCTTTAGTTATTGTTTTCTTTCCCTTAGAAGTAGTAACAGTATATTGTTTTTCAGTACCTTCTGAAAAAGCTGGTTTATATCTTCTATGATTAGCTACTCCTGCAGCTCCTCTAGATAATCCAGCAACTACACTTAAACCATAAGCTATATTTCTCCAATCAGCATTAGTTAATTCATTTGGTTTATTAATAGCTTTTTGTAATGAATTATAAGAGTCTGGTAAATCTTTAATAGCCTGGAGAGTTAATAAACGTGGAGCCCATTTTGCCACATTTGTTATCCATTTACCGGTTTTAGAAGCTAATCCTAATCCAGGAACCATACCAACACCAGCTAACGCTAAGTTCATTCCAGCATTTTTAGCTACATCCCATTTAGTTAAAGATTCATCTGCTATATCTGCAGCAAGATTAGTTCCTAAAGAAGTTAAACCTAATGCTCCTGATGCTGCTGTACCATATCCAGGTAACCAAGCAGCTATAGCTCCAGTAATATCTTGAGCCATAGCACCCATTCTTAGATAATCTTCAGTTTCCCAACCTTTATCAAGCTTTCTATTAGCAGCCTATAACTACTATTCTTGTTGTTTTTTAGCTAAAGCTTCTGGACTATTCTATGCAATAAGACTTGATAATGTTGTTCCTCCTACTGGTTGTTCAGACTATTTATAGGGTCTTATTAATCTGTTTGCTACTGAATCATAGTAAATACCTTCAAGTTCTGGTAATTTTTTAAGTCTATTTGGAGTGCTAGCATATCTAGAACCAAATTTAGCTAATTCTTCTTTAGAAAGATTCTGCAATCCTCCCGTTTTTAAAGCCTACTTAAAAGCCCAGTTGAGTCCAGAAATATCATTACCATCAAGATCCTATCCAGTATTGATTTTATTTAATAAACTTTGAGCAGATTCTGTAGTTAATGGAGTACCAGATAAATTAAACTAATAAAATTTAAAATTAGTATATTGATTAGCTCTTTTAGCTGCTGCAGCCTTAACTGCTTCAGCCTCTTTTTGTTTTGCTAATTCTTGCTATAATTCATTCCACTAATTCCAGGTATATGGATTACCATCTTTATCTGTATGTGTACTGGCTTCATTACCACCATTACTAAAGAATCCTCTATAGTTTAATCCTAAAGCGCTAAATGCTGGTAAATCATCTGATTCATCATCTGGAGTATTTCTTAATGCATCAATAGCTGCCTATAATTTTGTCAAAGCATCTTGTTTGTCTTTAAAAGATGTTCCTTCAAAATTATAATCTTTTCCTTCTAAATCTCTTTTATAAAGTTCTAGCTATTTAGCCATTTCTTTTTTACGTTCAGAAGTTCCTCTAAGTCCGTTTTCACCCCTTTTATCAAGAGTATTCCAACCCTATTCAGAATCCTCAAAAAGTTTTGAATTACCTCCATAAAGATTTAAAAGTTGTTTTCCAAAACTACTTACAAAATCAAATTCATCTAAATCCTCTTTTTTCTTTTCTTCTTCTTTTTTACGAGGAGTCATCTATGCCATTTTCTATTGAATATAATGTGCAGCGTGTCCTGCCATTTCTTTTCCTAAAGGTGAAAGATTACTTGTATCATAAGTACTATTTACTTCCCATAATCCAGTACTATCCGAAGCACCAACAAGTCCTTTAACTATATTAGAATAAATTTCTAAAAATGCTTCTCTGTTACTTGGTTTCTTTAACCATTTATACTAATTCATAAAATCAGGCAGCCCGTTAGCTAAAGAAGTCATAAGGTCTTGTTGAGAAATTTCGTTCTAACCATATGGAATATATGTTATTTCTTCTGCCATAATATTTAATGTATTTTAAATAATAAAAGGGTGACACGGATATCGTGCCCGCATCACCCTTTAATTCAAGTTAATGATTACTTTTTAATCCATCCAGCAAGTTTACCACCTTTTCTAAATACTGGTGCTTGACCTTCTGGAGCGGCAGGACCTTCAGGAGCTCCTCCACCTAACATCTGTACTAATGCTTGAAGAACTTGCATTGCTAAATTACAATCTTGATTTTGTAAAGCAGCCATTGCAGCTTCTAATATCTAAGCAGTAGGATCTCCACCTTCTGGAGCTGCTTCTGCTGGTGCAGCTTCTGCTGGAGCTGCTGCAGGTGGTGGAGCCATTTCTCCACCCTCTTGGAACTTACGAATCATTTCGTTTAATTCTTTGTTGTTACTCTAAATTTTCATAAATAACGTTATTTTAAATTGGTTATATATATAAGACGCTCAACAGAGCGATTCTGAAATATCTTTTAGTTAAAAATATTACTTATTACTAATTAATCAAATTTTAATTAGATTTATTAACATTCTTTTTAAAAATATCTGTAACATTATCTAAACCTAATAATGAAGCACTAGTAACGTATACTAATTCAGCGAAATCTGGTATAGAACGCTCCATTATAAAAGCAGCTACTAATATACCTAAACAAATTAACATTCCTAATGCTCCAAATACTCTCTTACTAGAAAATCCTCCACTATGAGCCTAAAATATTGTTTTCCAATTAAATTTATCCATAATCTTCTAGTGCTTTTTTAATACTATATCCTCCTAAAGAAAAATCTTTTTTACCCTATAAAACCATGTCCATTGATCTAGGATACCACCAACCTAAAGCAGTTATAACAGCATCGTTATATCCTTGCTATTTTAATTTTAAAGCGCTTGGTGTATTATGTATATCCTATAAATACTTATAAGCAGCTCTAACTTGTTCTTTCTAATCTTTTAAGAAATCCTACTTAGAATAGTTACTATATCTTTTTCTAGTACTATCTATAAATTGGAAATAACCACTAGCACTAGAAGATCTACTTTGGATAGTAGGATTAAATGAAGATTCTCTTTTAGCCTATAATAATATTAATTTTTTTATATTGGGGTCTTTTAATTTTTCAAAACCTGCTTCATTGGATACTTCATCAATTACTTTACTAAGGTTTTCTGAACCTTTCAAAGAAATTTTACTAGCTTTTCCAGAATTATTAAAAGTTACGGGATTTTCTGCATGAGTGGAAGCCATTCTATCCTAAATATCTTTACCAAAAACTTCTTCTTTTTCTTCTGGAATATTAGAATTAGCTATAGGAATTCCATCACTAGTTATTCCACTAAATTTATCAGAGAATTCTTGTTCTCCAAATAAAGAATCATTTATTTTTAATGATTTATTATTAGAAACTTCTATTGGATTGTAATAAGTAAAAGCATCTGTTATTGGATTATATAACTATGCCATAAATTATTCCTCCTTATTTTCTGGAGCATCTACATATTCAGCAGGACGTTCATTTTGTCCTTTTAATACTTTAAATATGTATTTACCCAACGCTTTATAATCTTTATCTTCTTTAGATTCAGCAGCTTTTAATGCTTTCTTTATAAGAATTTTAGTTTCTCTACGTGATACAATACGTTCTCCACCTTCTAATAGCATCTAAGCTTCTCCATCTGGTCCAAGAACTTTCATAACATAATCTTCATCGTCATCTTCCAAATCAGCTTCATCTCCTACTTTAATTCCTGAATCAGCATTTACTTCTAAGACGTATGAAGCAATCCCTTCGATTTTATCATCTTCGGGATTACCTCTTTTAACGTCTAATACCTTAAATTCATCATCAAGAAAAATCATATCAAGAGGAAATGGAACATTGTGCATATGAAAGAATGTTTCAACTGGAGAAGATTCATTTATAACAAATAACATTCCTTCATCTTTAGGTAAAGATTTAAAATGTTGTAATCCTTGCTATTTAGCAGCTTCAGATTTTGCTATAAATATATCATATTCTTGTCCACCTAATTTAATAGTTCCTATATTTTTTGATTTTCTTGCTTCCATATTCGTATAATTTAATATTAAGAATCTTCAAAGGTTATATAAATCGTATTAGATCCATCCTTAGCATCTTCCAGTTCAAATGTTCTAGTAAGAGATATATTGGTTATATTTGACTACATTCCTATATACTATTTAGCCATAATTGTATTACCTCTAAATGTTATGGTAATATATCCTATATAACCTCCATTTTCATTTACGTTTATTTTTCTTACTGTTCCACTACTTACTACTGTAGGTGTTGTTGTAAAGTTACCATTTTGTCTTCCACATAATTGTACTAGATATGTTCCATCAGATGCTAAAGCAGATACAGCAGGACTTGTTTTTCCTGTATTATTAGTAACTGCTACAACAACATAGTAAGAATCTGGTTCTGGATCTGGATCATCTGGAGTTGAAGACTATGTAACTGTTAATGTTACTTCATTTGACCAATCAGAAGCATTATAATAATCATCACCACTCCAACGTGCTCTAGTTGTTTGTGATCCAACAGCAGTTCTTGTATTGCCATTACTCCATTCAATTGATCCATGACCTCCTCCTCCACTTGCTGAGGCTGTTGCTGTACTACCTTCCGATACACTAGAACCTGTAGCAGTAGGAGCTGATTGATTAGCCTTACTAACAGTTAATGTAGCAGCGTTGGACCATGGAGAAGGGTTATAATTTCCATTACCACTCCATCTAGCATAAGTTGTCTACGAACCCATTGCTGATCTAGAATTACCATTTGACCATTCTATTGAACCTTGTCCACCACCGCCACTTGCCGATGCTGAGGCTGTATAACCATAATCTACAGTAGCACCATAGGCGGTAGGAGCCGACTGATCAGCTTTGTTCATCTATACTGTTACATAACCAGACCAAGGTGAAGCATTGTAAATTGCATTTCCAGACCAACGTGCTCTAGTTATATGAGAACCTACAGATGTTTGTGATTGAGCGCTCTCCCATTCAATAGAACCTTGTCCTCCACCACCTGATGCGGAAGCAGTAGCAGTAGTAGGATAAGTAGTTGTTGAACCAGAAACATTAGGTGCAGATTGACTTATCTTATTAACTGTAAGTGTAACAGCATTAGACCATTGAGATTCATTATAATTACTGTCTCCAGTCCATCTTACAGAGGTAATTTGAGAACCTAATGCGGATCTAGAATTACCATTTGACCATTCTATTGATCCGTGTCCTCCACCGCCACTAAAAGCTGCATTAGCAGTAGAACCGTAAGTTACAGTAGAACCGTATGCGGTTGGAGCTTCCTAATCAGCTTTTTCAATAGATGAAGAAACACTTCCCCAAGGACTTGAACTACTTCCTTTAGCAGTATAATTTAAACTAGCATCCATATAATAATATATAGTCCAAGAACCTGTATCAGTAGCAGTAGGAATAGTAGTACTCCAAGTACCATCTGTTCCAACTCTATAATGCATTGTACCGGTATTATTATTTACAGTAATTAAATCTCTTGACTATCCATTATATGTTAATGATACTCCAGAAACACTAGCATTACCGACTGCAGGAGTTATATCAAAAGTACTTGTAGAGGTATCTACATAATCCCCTATACCTTGAATAGTTACATTATATGTTCCAACATCAATGCCACCATTATTAGTCGAAATAATATAATCAGTACCCTCTATTAATGTGTCTCCGTCTAATGTTACAGAAGTAATCTAAGCAGTCTGATTACTTCCTGTATATACTAAGGAATTACAAACTATGGTTGCTGGAGTAATAGATTTAGTTAATGGATACATTTTAGTATTTTCTAAGTAAATAAATATACCAGTATTTATACCCAAATTTATATGCTATAAGAACTTATTACCTAATCTAAAATTACTTCTTATTACCATAATTATTCATTTAATACGTATAATGTGTTAGAATCTTTTTCTTGTAATTCGCTATAAGCTTGTGGTGTTATCTTAACTATCTTCATTCCTCCCATAGCAGTTTCTAATGCAGAAATTCTGTCTAATATTCCTGCAATAACCTAGTCAGTTATTCCAGAATTAAGTGCATCCCATTGAGCAGTATTAAATCCTGATGTATTTAAATCATACTCAAAATGCCATTGAGTCCCATTAAATTTATACTTTTCAGTAACAGCTATTTCAGATGAATTAGCATTAGATGTTGGAATCTAAACGAAACAATAATCGTTGTTATCAACATCTTCATCAGTAAATAATGTTGCTAAAGCTGCTCCTATATCAGCATGAACAGCTTCAGTAGTTAAAGACAAATCATCTATAAGATTTTTAGTACCATGAAAAGTAGCTGTAGCTGTAGCTATAGAATTATTTACAAACCTTTTATCTGCTAATTGATTATCTCGAGATGCTGCTCCAGGAATCTTATCTTCAATAGCTGATATATCATCAGTATTAGCTTGTTCAGCTGCTTTAGCTCTATTTTGTTCTTCTAAAACATCAACAACAATTTTATCCCAGAGAACTTGTTCAGCATTTTCAGCACGTGTTTTTTCAACAAAAACATCTTGATCAATTTTATCAGTAAGAGTTTGTTCTGCTCCTTGAGCACGTTCCTTTTCTTCGTTACTTAAGAAATCTAAAGAATTTCTTAAACCTCTTTCAACACTTCTAGCTCTATTTTCTTCATACTAAATAGCTCTTTGAAGAATTTCTTCGGCTTGTAAAGCTCTAGTACTTTCTTGAGTAATTAAATCAGCTAAATTATTTTCAGCTTCTATAGCTCTCTATTCTTGCTATTGAATAGCGTTTTCTCTATTTTGAGTTTCCTAATTGATAAAATCTGTAACTGACTAAAAAGCTTCTGAATTATCTTCGTTAGTCTGTTGAATATTTTCATTAATCTAAGATATATTTTCTTCTAAAGAATTTTCTTTTTCTGTTGCTCTATTCTATTCCTAAGTAAGTTGTTCCTAACGAAGCTGAGTTTCAGTCTAAACTAAATTTTCTAGTTCTTGCTAAATTCTACTTAATTCCTTAGCAAAACCACTAATACGTCTACTTAGACATAAAATAGCGTTTCCTACGTTTCCATCATTTGATGGAGCACATTTGTTTATTCTAATTTTATCTGGCTTCATAGTTGTTCCTAAATTTTATCAATTAAACCAGTTCTATCATCTGTATGCTTAACTATTTCCAAAGTAATTATTTTACCCATTTCAATAGCTATTTCATCTTTCTTAGAAGAAGATTCTTCAGAATTATATTTCTTATATAACTCTTCCATCTTATCAGTAACTTGTTTTCTAAAGATTATTTCGTCACGTTCAATTTCAGCTTGTTGCTCTCCTTCTTTATCAATTACAGGAATACCTTTAGCAGTAAAATCTTCTCCAGCACCTTCCATATTATTTTTACGAGCATGAAGGGCACCCTCTGGGATAACATTCATTTGTCCTCCTTGTTTAAAGGCTTCTACATTATTATTTTCGTTTATAGATTCTATTCCACTCGGTTCCTTCTAAATGTTGACTTGTTCCTAGTCCAAGGTATCTTCTTTTTGTGAATTTTTAGTATATGTCCAGCAATCTTTTTCTTTATTAAATTTTCTAATATATCCACCATACTTTAATTCTTTAACAAATGGAATAACATCATTATCCCATACCCTAATATCTTTTGCTACAGTTTCGTTATCTTCACCCTTATTAAGATACTCATACTCATCAGTATCTTCATTATATCCTATAGATGGAAGTTTAAAATTAGTTTCATCAATAGGTTGAATTAATCCTTCCCATAAAGCGTGTTTATAATCTTTAGGAGAACCGTAAGCTTTCCATGCAGCTTCTAAACGATAATTATCATCTATTTCTAACTCCTTAGGAAGAGATTTTTTAAATTCATCAAAAGGATCTCCAACAACTTTTGATTTGTTGGAGATTTCTTTTGATTTATTAATTATATTTTTTAATCTACTACGCTACATAATATCATTTGTTTATTATCAATTAATGCTGCACCAGATAATAGTCTCATTCCTATATTATGGTTAGTTGCATTATTAAGTATCTTCATTCCGTATTTACCTCTAGCTACTGGAGACCAGCCCCCTTGAATATCTTGAGCGTATCTCTAATTATTTATAGAAGACATTGCTTGACTTCTAATATTTTGTAATTCATTCTAATCTGCCATAGCTAATACCTAATCCCAAGCTCTATTAGCAAAGTTTATATTACTCTAAGCTTCACGACGAGCTCCCTAACTAAATGTACCATAAGTTTTTCCAGCCTCTTCTCTAGCCTAATCAAATTTACCTTGCAAATTACCAAAAGCGTTTCCCATAAAGGATTTAGTTTTTTCGGAGTTTTGCCAAGATTGATTATCAAAAGTTCCTGTTTTAGAGGCTCCCCACATATTTAACCATTTAACAGGAGCAGGCATAAAAGCAGAACCAAGTATAGCATCTTGAACAGTCATTCCATCTGTAGAACCAAATAAATTAGAAAGTCCTTTATTTAAAGCAAGTGCTCCAGAGATTACTTGACCAACACCTGGAATAAAATTAACTCCAGCAGTTATAGCATCATAAGCTGTATCCGCAATCTAAGTAATATTTCCATATTTACCACCATATTCTTTAGAAGGTCCCATAGCTGCTCCTAATGCAGTACCTGCTACAGTCATTCCTAAACCTGCTAAATTAGCTACTCCAGCCATTTTAGCAGCTTTTGCTGCTGTTTTAGCCGCATCAGAAACATCTTTTGCTCCTTTAATAGCTTTATATGCTTTAATAGCTTTTATAGAATCAGTAAGAGTATTAGAAGCAGTTCCAGTCTTAATTAAATTTCCTAAAGCTTGTCCACCTACAGCACCTAATCCAGTAGCAACTCCTTGACCAATACCTCTAGCTAATTTAGAATCACCTAAAGCAGCAGTAATTCCTTTACCAACATAATTAGCAGCTAATCCTGCTCCAGCACCTGCTACAGAAGAACCAACATTTTTACCTAATCCTTGAGTTAAAGAGGTACCTTTAATAATGTTATTAGCCATTGTATCAGTAGCAGTAGTTACTCCTTGACTAAATACTGTACCTATTCCTCTACCAAATTCAGAATCACCAAATATTCCATCTGCAGCCAAATCTGATAGCGTTGAACCAACAGCATTAATTCCTGCTGCTGACATTTGATCTGTAAATGAGGTCTAGTTAGGATTTAATTTTGAAGCAACATTATTTCTAACATTGTTCCAAACATTTTTCATAGCTCCCTACTTTGTTGTTGGAGTATTTACTATAGAATTACTTAAAGAACCTTTAAGACCTTGCCAATTAATTTTAGGCTATTGTTTAGGATATTCCTAATTGGTCTAATTAGATAATATTTCTTGCCAAGTTGTATTTTCTGGCCATGTGGATTGACTTGTAACTACCGGAGTCTAAACTTTAAGTTCTGGAAATGTAAATTTTACTGACATAATTAACTATAACTTATATTATATAAAGTTGCTAGACTGTGTATAACAGCCAAGTTCTTTCCACTATATCTAACTCTAATCTTTATCCATTTATCTCTAATTCTAGTTTCTTTTCTATAAGTCCAACCTCCAACATTTACTCCTGCATATCCATAATTTGTATAAATATTAGGAACTATATCAGAACTTACTATTGAAGTACTCAAATCATTTGGAACATTACTTGAATTAATTACAATTGGTGGTAATACTAACTAACCATTACTTGGTAAATAGTCTTCCCAATCATGTCCAAGTATATCATCTGAGTCAAGTTCAGAATGGTCTACTCTAAATCTATTTTTAGCATAAGCAATAGCCCAATCTTCTTCATTACTTTGACTAAATGTAATAGAAGGTATTTGAATATTCCATCTTCCTTCTTTATATCTAGAATTACCTCTTATTCTTCCTACTCTGTCTATAGGATTATTTTTAATATGTGTTATTATATTAAATTGATTTAAATCTCTATACCACTTAATTTCAGAACCTGATAAATTTTTAAAGTCATAATTAGTAGTTACTCCATCTAACATTTCTCTATACATATGATAAATTTCATTATAAGTATCAATTCTTTCATAGTATAGTGGGAATATTGTAGACTTCTATTGTTGAACTAGACTTTGACTTTCCACTGGATATACTCTATCAAATTTAGAGTATTGATCAGTATACTGATGAGAATCAGTTAATCTTACTCCATTTTGACGTTTAGGATTACCTCTATAATATTGTTCATTAGTATATTTATCAGCTACTATGTCAGTATAATATCTATCAAATAACATATCAGAACCCATATTCTAGAATAATTCCTTTGTAGCTTCTTGTCTAAAGTACATTGTACGTTTATCCATAGAGAAATCATAATTATCGCCTTCAATTTCAAAGTGGAATGATTCTGGTTCAGCTTTATTAGAAATTATTACTAAGTTATTAAATATTTTCTATCGTCCTATATTATCATTTACTACAAACTCAAATTCAAATGGATGATATTGTCCATACCAATAAGTTGGATATAAGTTTTCAGCTACATCAAATATTCCAGCTTGTCCATGTAAATAGAAATCTGTAGTTAATCCTGATCTGTTCTTTTCATCACTTGTTAATAAAGGATTTTCAACAATAGAAGATAAAGTTAAAGCAATAACTTCTGTAGACATATTTGAAGAAGCTGTTGTTTCAGAAGTAATACTATTTAATGTAACAATAGAAGGAGTAACATATAACAATATTACTTTATGTTTATTAAATTTCTCTAATAACACTTCATTTGAAACTTCTGCTCTTAACTAATTACCGTGTATACTAAATAATTCATAATTTCCCCAATGATCCTTTTCTAAAGTAAAAGATACTTGATTAAATATATACTATCCATTTCCATTATCAAAACTTTCACAAGTAGCCGTTTTTGTACTTGTTGTTCCATCTTGATTCATTACAGTATAAGAAACATTGAAGGATTTAGTCTTAGTTACATAATATAATTGTGGTAATGAATTTAAATTAGTAATCATTGGATTATCTACAAGAACTCCAGTATTCTCTGGTATAGAATAATTACATTTAGCTAATAATGAAAGCTATTTTGAAGTATCTCTATCAAATGTAAAGAACTTTGTATCAATATTAGCTGAATATGAAGGTAACCAGCTATAGAATGTTATAAATGAACCAAGTAATTCATTATAACATAAATTCCAAGCTTTTTCTTCGTCTTTAAACACATCATCATAGAAAGTGAACATAATGTCTTTCTTATTATTATTATAATGTGTTTTAACATTCTTGAGACCTATAATTGGATATAACTCTCTTTCACCTAAAGTAATATTATCAATTAAGAATTTATTTACTTTAAAATCAGAAAGAATTTCAATTTCTTGTCCTTTAACTCTCCATATTTTCTTGGCTACTGTATCTACTCCGTAAACATATCCTGCCTCAGATTTAACAACAGATTCTGGCCACTATGTTCCATAAGTATCTGTTATAATAGTTAATTCTTCAGGTAATACATTTTGAGTATTAATAAATACAGGTTCACCATCACTGTTTCCAGCTAAAACTCTTTCATTGACTACAGCAACTCCAATACCATGTTCAAATATTACAAGAATATAACCTTCAAATCCTATTAATTTCTAAATAGAACCATATTCTTGAGAATAATCTCTAAAGTATGTAGATAATGAAGTTCTGTAATTATTTTTAAATGAATCTTGAATAGCTATAGCTGAATACTATATTCTATTTGAGAATGTATCTTTAATATAATTTATATCTTGTAAAGCGAAATAACATTTAAAACCTAAAGAAGCTCTATAAGCGTCATTATATAATGCTGAATCTGGTAATTTATTTTCACCCCTCTAAAGTAATTGACTTCTAGGATAAAAACTTCTAGCACTACCCATTAAGTTCTCCTCTGCTACATAAGAATGGTCAGTAGAACGTAAAGCATAGTTCATAGAACTTCTTACTCTAAATGTAATCCAACTACCTATTTGTACAGCATTTACATCAGATCTCGAAATATCTTTCCATGCTTCAGAATTACTTACATCATAATGATCTCTCCAAGTACTATTATCGATAATACCATCATTATTTGGTAAAGAAGGATCATTAAAGTTTCTACTCATTCTATGAGTATATTGATTAACGTAACAATCTCCTCTCCAACATACATATTCAGTATCTTCGTCAGAAATGTTATATCTATCACTAATAGCATAGAAAGGTTCCGAAGAATTCATTCTAGTTTGAAATTCACTAGTTTCACTAATAGGAGAATCTTGATATATATTGTATAAACAACCAGTTTCTAATTCCCCAGCATTACTATAAATAGCTAAATAAGGAGAATAAGTACCTCTTACTAGATTATAAGAATGATTAATTTTTTCATAATTTTCTTCACCGGCTTTATATGTGCCATTATCAACCTCTGCATATTTAAATCTGAAAGCTTCTTCAGTAGCACCAACATTTAATCTAAATACTTTATCTTGTATAGCTACTGTATCAACATTTTCAGTAACAGTGCATATAGTTACTTTCTTATAACCATTAGAAGCATCATCATAAGTAGTTCCCATTTTTTCATTAAAGAATCTATCTTTTCTTACTAAATCAGAATTACTTTTACTAACTTTCTTAAGTTTAAATTTACCTCCATTAAATATCTAATTATAATAAGGCTAATTTAAAGAAAAATCAGGACATATTCCAGCAAATGCGTAAGAACTTAAAGACTTATCCATATCATCATCATTTTTATGTTTATATTGATATAGTCTAGAAGTATAATCATGTCTTAATATTCCGTCATTTCCTATGAAACATTCTGTAAAATAATTCTTAGATTTTTGGGAACCAGCACCAGTTTCTAATACTGGAGCTTCAATAGTTTCATCTATTCTTAATAAATAACATTGAGCTAAAATATTAGGAATACATTTTTGTCTTACAAAGAACATTCCTCTAATTCCTAAATCTTCTCTAAGATATTTAGTAATTTTTCCAGGTACTTTAAATTTTACAGAGAATATCGTACTATCTGTATAGGAACTTGTATAATTAAACTAACAAACACCTTTAGCATTAATGTTAGTTCCTTGTAAAGTATAATTAGAATCATCTCTTTTAACCCATCCAAAATCATCTACTTTAATATAATTACGAGTTAAAAAAGCTCCACTAGTATTATAAATATCTGCACTTTCATCTGGAAATCCTGGTTTACTTAATCCTAAAGAATTTTCAGAATCCAATACACCTCCAAGAGTATTATAAACATTTGAAAGAGTTCCATTTTCGTATATAAATACTACTCCAAATCTATAGTATTCTTGATTAAAATATCCTGTTTTATTATATATATTTAACGAATTATAGTAAGCAAAATCACCTGTTTCTGCTCCATATGTTTCATTAAGTGTATCAAAATTATTAACAACATTTAATTGAGGAACAATTCTCAATGCTATGTCAGATAATTCTCTATAATTATCAGTATTTTTAACTATGTTACCAAAGAATAACATATTTTTACATTGAGCTTGAGTTAATATATTATTAGGATTAAATCTTGAAATATTTAATATATTTTGATCAATATCCTCAGTTTGTTCATATCCACTTACTTGTAAATATAAAACATTAGAATTTATAGGAAATCTTTTAGAAATCTTTTTACATTCACTCACTCTATTCTACTAATAGTCAGCAAAATATCTAACGTAGTATATTCTTAAATAATTATAAGATTTATCAATGTTGCTAAGTTTTAATTGAATTCCTTTATTAGTAATTTGATTTTTAATTCCACCATCCATTGAACGTGGATCACAATCATTACCAATAAATACTGGAATTACTCCAGTTTCTGCTACTATATCTGACTCATTATCATCAGCATCACAGTATGTAAAATAAAAACAATACTAACCTACAGGTAATACTCCTTTTACAAATCCCATGTAATTAACAGTAGGATTATACTCATACTAAAAGTATAATGAAGTATCTTTATCAAATGTCTTTGAATTATATATATTAGTATCATTTTCACCTATTCTATCTACTATTTCATAGGTATCTTTTTCTCTGACAGAAAATCTGGAATTTATTAATCTAGGTATGTTTTTATCATCATTAAGAATAAGATTAACAGAACCATCATAAGAAGGCTAAACTTCAATATCAACAGGATGATTTAAATCAAAGTTTAACTAATCTGTATCTAGATCTACTAATGAACCAGCCTTAGCCCATAAAGTTCCAGATTCTGCCTAAATAATTTCTCCATTAGGAATTACTCTACCTCTTTTATCAATCCATTTATTGTTTTTCTTATTAAGAATTTCTCCATTTTTAAGATTAACAGCTTTCTATGCTGGAACAATATACTTATCCTAAATTATAAACAAATCAGTATCAGTTTGATAATTAAATAATGGATTATATTCGTAAACTAGATTTCCTTTTTGTCTGAGAGTATTTAAATATACCTCAAACCTTTTATTAAAATTTGTCATACAGGAACTACTACGTTTAATAGGTTATATGTAAGTCTTGTGTATGAATCTTCGTCGTTACCATCAGTTACTTGACACTTATCTTCTACGGAGGTTCTTCTATTTATATTATAAAGTAATCTATTAGCTCCTCCTACTCTGGTTTTATTAGCTGAATCTACATAAAAGTCTGTTCTATCTATTCTGTGTAATTTTCCATCTTCTAAATGATAAACATAACTAGGATTTAAGGGTCTTCCCATAGAGTCTTCCATCAATCCTCCATATCCATCTGTTCCTATATATACATTTGATATATTTTCAGAATCTACTGAATTAATATTATCGTAGAATTTTTCTGAAGATTCTAAAGTAAATTCTACTGTATCCGCAGAAAATTCTGGGTTATTTCTAACACTAAATTGTAAATTACCACAAGAACTTCCAGTAGTTACTATACTATGTGGAGACTAACCAGATTGTAAAGAATAACTTATACTATATACTATAGGAATATTATATCTATCATAGTATATATAATTTTCTTTTGGTGCATATATAAAACTATTCTATTCATAGTCATCATACATACAATATATCAAGTCTTTATTACCTAGCTATGATTTAATGAAATCAGCAAAAGAAGTAGTACGTTTATAAAGGCTATTAAAACATGCCCATTCTCCATTAGGCATTTTCCACCAAGCTCTAGTAAAAGCTGCTCCATTTTTTCCACTGTATCCATATCTAGAATTAGCTGAAGGATTATATTTATTACCTTCACAGAAATAATATAAGAAAGTTTTATCAGAATCTTTTACTGAATCATTAAAAATCTAAAATATACTTCCTAAATAATCACTTATAGACCAATTAGCATCATTATATTTACCGCTTTCTGTAATATCACTATGGACTTCATGTACTCTATACCAATTAGTTTTTAGTCTGTCATCACCAGGTAAATCTCCTTTATCACTACCCTAATTTACTGCAACATCTAAGAAGTGTCCGTCTTGACCTCCTGTTATATCATCAAAGTTAACAATTACTCCACCATAATAACCTGAAGAAGGTAAAACATCCGCTTGAGTTAATATTGTAGAAAATTTCTAAAAAGCATTATGAATGTGATCGATAGTATCACCCCTAGCTTTAAATACATCATAGTATCTTATTTCTCCTCCAACTATGTTTGTAGAAGTAGGTCTTACAGAAGATTCTAACAACTTAGCAGTTTGTAAATTTTGAGCCGGATTTACACCCTAAATTGTCTATAAATTCTTTCCACTAACAGTAAATAACTAATCTCTTAAATAACTGCTATAATTATATAAATATCCTACCAGACCTTCAGGTTGAAGATTATCCTATTTATCTCCTATAGATTCCAATGTTACACTATTAATTTGAACACGATGTTTTTTATCTGGAGCAATAAAAACATAATCTGGATATTTATTTTCATCAATAATTTCTAATGTTGGATTAGTAGATATATTTACACTTAATGTATGATCACATTGATAACTTATTTCAGCCTTACGAGCAGATATCAAAGAACCATTCATTTCTTGTTTTTCTCTACTCTAATTTCTTAAATTAGAAACATTAGTAAAGTCTACTACCATTGTGTTCATAAAGTCTTGATATCCGTCTTCATCCTATAATACATTACAGAAGTCTTGTACTCCTCCTGAACCAAAATAAAAATTATTAAATAATTCTGTTGTTAAGAACCATCTAATTACATGAGAATCTTCTATAATATTAATAGCTGCTCCTTGAGTTCCAGCCCTGTCATCCTATATTCTATAGGTAGCATAAACCATATAAGTTTTTCTAGGTTGTAAGCCTATTTCAGACCAACCAAAACTTATTGTCTATTTTCCATTATACACAGGTAATCCTTCCTAATTTTGAGCAGGATAAAAATACTCACTCTTGGTATATAATTCCTTAAATTTAAATCTTAAATCAGTAAAAGATTTACCATATTCTGGATATGCATTAAAAGCAAAAGATAATAAAGTTGTTTCTTTTTCAAAATTGTTATGGAATCTCCATCCATTAAATTTAAGATTACCACTTCCTAATAAAGATAAGTCAATAGAACCTTTAACAGATAATCCTCTAAGATAGATGTTTGAATCATCTATACTTGCTTTTACTCCTAGTACATAATTAAAAGTAACTCCATCATCGTCATTAGATGTTATATTATTATACTTTTTAACTATTTTAACAGTATATGTATTATTACTAGGATTATAAACACTTTCTCCTATTTCTATATTATCGTATGTTTTACCTATTAAATCAAATCCAAAATCAGTACTTGGAGTTCCTTCATCAAAGGTAGCATAATTTTCATTTGAATTTCCTATAGTTGTAACTATTCCATCAGGACAATTATATGTTAAATATCCTTCTATCCATAAAGTAGCTGCACTACCATTATAAAGACCATATATATTATAATTAAAGTTTTCTATATGATTCATAGTTACTTTTAAATATAGTGGTCCAACTAATTTATAGGAATATGTATTTGCAGCAATCTTTTGACGTTCTTTTATAAGTCTAGAATCTGCAATAGTATTTTCATTGAATGTATTTGTAAATGAATCAGATATAAAATATCCATCATTAAATTTATAAGCCTCAGAAATATCTGAATCATAATTTACAGGTTTCCATGTTCCATTATCATTTTTCCATCTACAAAGTGTTTTTGTAATATCTACAAACTCATTTTGAGAATTTAATACTCCTAATTGTAAAGTATATTTTCTATTTTTAGGAGTGTATGCTTTATTTGGAAATCTATTATCAACATTATTATAGTTTGTTATATACTCATACATTCCTGATAATCCTTCCGAGTACACTGCAAATTTATCTCCAGCTCTAAGAGTTAAATCTCTAGTAAGAGGAAGCATAAAAGAATCTGATTTTAGAACAGTTAATTCTAAGTTATCATCTGTTTCAATATTAGATCCACTAGTAAAACTCTCAAAGTTAAAATTCTATGCTTCTCCATTAGTATTACTACTTAATTTCTTCTGAGGTGATGGAAAACTTCCTATCTATGATTTATTAGTAATAGGATTATATGAAGCCACATAAATAATCCCACCATATTCTTTCATACCTACAGGTTCATATCCAGGTGGAAGAAAAGCTTTATCTACTCTCCTATTTCCCATATCGTTCTGTAGTATAACCTCATTTCCATTCATAGTAATTAATGTACCATTCAAACAGTCTGTTAGAGTATCATTACTCTATACCATAGGATGAGTATCGAGCTATAAACCTTTGGTAAACTAATTAGTAGCTTGTTCCATATTACTATTGTATATATTTAAATTTATTTTCAGATGTAAGGATATCTTTCATCTATAAAGGATCTCGAACAATTATGAGTTCGGCGTTTTGTGTTTTTATTTCTTTATAATATTTAGTCATCCAATTAGTCCGTTCTTCTTTTAATCTAAAAATATACGGAGCATAGGATTCTTTTATTTTAAGTTCTTCTAACAATTTAAAAAGAAATACGTCTTTGAATACTTTATACTTCTTTTTATTCTATGATAAATAGTCTAAATACTAGGATTCTGATCTAGTAAAATAATAATATCCGTCCCACTTAGATTTCGTTCTCTAAAACATATAAGCAATTCTCTTAGATAACTTATAACAATATGTTTTAAACACTGATAATCCACTAGACGGAATTACTCCTATAAACATAAATTCTTTGTTAGTAATCATTGAGACATCATTTCCTGCTCTTACATACTAAAGTATCATTTTCCAGCCGTAAACTAAAATTCTTTTTACTTCTTCTCTAGTTAATTCTGGAAATTTTTCATGTACTGAATCAACATAATCATTAACCTTCGTTATTTTCATTTAACAATAAACCTTTCCTTCGTTAGTATATTTAGTAAGTTTATCTCTTAGATGTTTATTTACATAAATAGGATATTTTTTTCTATGTAAAAAATTATCAGATTTTCCATGTATATATAAATACATCTAATATCCAGTAAACAATGATTCTAGAAAATCTACTTTTTTAAATTTTCCGTGTTCTCTTACTTTTTCAAATTCTGAACCAGTAATGGCTTCCATATGAATTTCTCCTCCCTAATAACCTACTCCTTGAATTTTAAAAGTAACATTATTTTCAATAATATCATCAAGTATCTACTGAACACCTTCTCTAAATACTTTTTTAACCATCTAACGCTACTTCATTTTTGTTCTATATTCTTTTATTAGTGATTTGCATTTTTCATATGGAAACCTTACAAATATATCATTTAAATTACAGGCCCAACCTAAAGCCATGTGTTTCATATTACCTTAATGGTTTATATCCAAAATTATATCTCTTACGATCCCATGAAGTACTTACTTCTAAAATCTAATTAAAGTCATTTTGGGATAATTGTTTAACTCTAGCCTAGTCACATTGCTTATTCCATCTTGCTTCTAATAATTGAGACGCTTTAACTTTATCTCCATTATTTGTTTTTAATCCCTCTTTAAAGGCTTGCATGAAAGCAATATATGTAGCTATAGCCATAGCTTCTTTGTCTGTTATTTCAGGAAGACCGTCTTCATCTACTAAAATACCTTTATAAAGAACATTTACTTTTCCATAATTATGAGTAAAATATAATTTTTCTTTAACTTGTTCATATTTTAGTACTTTTCCAGGTAAATAATAAGGTCCTTGATATATTTTAGAAGCTTCTATATACTATTCGGCTTCTGCTGTAGATAAATCTCCTAAATCAGTTTTATTAGTAACCGTATTCCATTCCTCATAAGGTGTAGTTACTAATTCAACACAACTATCCCCATTTATATCTAATGCATTACAAGGAAGTGTAATAGAATTATCGAAAGGATCAATAAAAGTTGTATATTTATAAAGTTTTCTAACTCTATTTCCTATATATTCCCAAGCCATTAATCCTATTTCTTCCAAGTCTGCATCATCTAAATTTATTCCGTAAAACTAATCTAATAGTACGGCTACATAATGAAAATTATTTGCCATATTTTTTCCTCCATCTATAAGGGGTTTTTAAATATCCATTTGATTCTCCGTTAAGATACTTTATCATTGTTATTCTATTTACTCCAGCTTCTTTAGCTGCGTCATTAATACTAGGAAGTTCCTTTATAATATTTCCATTAACATCTAGTTTAAGAACAACTTTTTTCTATTGTTTAGTAGGAGTTATTTCTATCTATTTTGGATAATTTTCTGATTCTTTATATCTAAAAATATAATTAGAACACTAATATCTTTGTTGTTTTAATACCTAACAAATATTTCCATTTGAAATATTCAAAGTATCAGAAGCTTCTTTAATAGAACTCCATTCCTTTATAAATTTTCCTTCTAAATCATACTAAAGTATTTTTTTCTATACTTTTTTTAACCATTTTTGTTTAGATTCCTCAGTTAATGTTAAATTATGATTTTTTCTTCCTCCTTCACTTAAATTATACCCATTTATAATAGAATTAAATATATTTATAAATTCTATTTCTTTTTTATCCAAAATAGATAAAACTTCTTCTAGGTTATAAGAAGATATAGTAAAGATAATTTCATATTTAAAATTTTCTGGTCCAAACTTTAAACGAGCCTTATTTATCTTTGGTCCAGCATATATTTTAGATGGACTTAAAAAAAGTTTTCTTCTTTGTATTTCATTAATAGTTGTTCCTATATATATTTTATTTTCTGGACAAGTATATTTATAAACAACTCCCTTATACATTTCATTATTCATTATCCAGCTGCGTATTTCTAATCATTAGGTAGGATAGGTGCTGCATATTGTCTATAATATCTTAACTTCTGTTGAGTAAGTCTATCCTTAATAACTATATCTAAAAAGTTTAAATTATTATCCATCTATGTAACTCTATCCTAAACATTGGAATCGTCACATTTACATTGAAATTCCTCTAACTATCTTGGATCTTTAAATATAGCAACAAGTGATACCTGTTTAATTAAAGGTGCTTCAAATATATAACAATCTAATAATCCTTCATCATTAGGTGTCACATCAATAAAAACCCAAGGTCTATTTTTTCCTCTTTTACGATATTTCTAAAGAGTTTTAATTTTATCTATATTGTGTGTATATACTAAGAATGGGTGCTATTTATCAGATGTTCCAAGATATTTTATAGAATTTCCTAATCCAAAGTCTAATAATACCTAAGGTATCTAAAAATGAGCTGTAGGAGAACCACAAACATTTCCTCTACATTTACACTTATCTAAAGTATCACAATCTACTGGAATACAATTTATAGCCATTACTAAATCGTCTATAGGTAGTATTCCTTTTAACATATATTCTTTTATGACTGCTAATCTCATTTGAACAATTTCTTCTTGTAATTGTTCTTTAGACATAGACATATTCTGGTGATAACCTCTTAAACCAGATACTACATCATTAAATACGGCATCAGCAAGTCTTTCTATTGATGTCCAAGCCATAATAAAAAAATAAGCTAGACTAGACCATTGTAAGGTCCGGTCTAGCTTTAAAGATTATAAATTAAAATTAATCAACTAAGTTTAAACTTGTTCCATAAGGATTAGCTAATTTAGTATCAGCTGTAGTAGCAATAGCAGAACCCTTTAGAGCATTAAGTTTTGTATAAACTGTGTTAGCAGGAGTAGAAGCTGTGTTATAATCACCAGCTACATAAAGAACGTGAGTAGTTACAGAAGTAGCTCTGTCACCAACAACTGTTCCAGCTATACCATCTCTATCAACACACATAGTGATGATGAATTGAGTATAAACTTGTCCAACAATTGGAAGTTCTCCAGCTTGTTTAGCAGGAGCCCAGAATCCAGTATTAGCAGCAGTTGGGAGTCTTAAGTTGTGGATAATCCAATTATAATCACCAAATGCTTCAAGACCTGGGAGAATAGCTATTTGATCTGCACCAAGTTCTGTTTCAACACCTGCTTCATCTAAGAAGTACTGTTTACCTTCACTATCCTTAGTCTTAATAGCACCACCAGTAACTTTGTAAATCACAGGCACACCTGTCTTGATTGTAATAAAGTCACCTTGATCTGCGCAGCAGTCAATAGTATGAGCCTTAGGATCATAAGTTTGAAGTTCAGCTTTCTTAATGATTTGATAACCATTAACGCAAGCAAATGTTACAATACCTTCAGCTCCTTCAGCAGGAACAGCAGGAGTCTTGATTTTTTCATCATCATTTAATGCTGCAAATTGCTCAGCAGTTAATGAAGTTCCTTTAGCTGTATTGTATTCAGTCTCATCTTCATAAAGAACTGCAGGAACAGCTGGAGTACCAGCAGCAGCGTCAAATGTTACATCAAGAATCTTTTCTTTTTCACCAGTTTGAAAAAGAATAAATTTGTCAGCAATAGCTTTTACTCTCTTTGCTACTACATCAGCGGTATCTGAAGCCTTTACAGGGAATTCTACAAAGAATGGTTTTCCTTTGTATACTAAAGCATTAGAATAGAAAGAATCTTGACTTCCCATTGAAAGACCTAAGTAAATAGCGATACGTCCTGTAGTTTCTCCTGTAGAAGGAATAACATCATTCATATCGAAAGCAACTGAACCTAATTGTTCAGCAGAAGGTGCTTTAATCTGAATAGAAGTAATAGTAGCAGCATCAAATCTTGTGTTACCAATTCTTAAAGAAGGAACTTTGCTAGCACCACTATTATCTATTAAATTTTTGTTAGCACCTGTAGTGCTAATTTGATTGTAAACAGTTTGTGTTGTAAAACTAAACATAATTTATTAAGAATTTAATTAAGCAGTTTAACCCGCTGCATCCGGGGTCTATTGTTGAGCTGGATTTGCAATAGACTAACTAACTACTGGGTGAGTTTGGAGTCTTTGATTTTCTTGATTCTCCATAATAATATGTACCAACTCATTTAGTATCTCTAGACAAACATAATCAGGAAATTCTAATAATTGAGAAGTATCCTCAGTTTCATCTAGCTATTGTTGTGTAAGACGTATATGCTATGGTGTTTTTAAATAATCGATATAAACATCGGATAATTCAAATATACTATCATCAGTTCCATATCGTATTTCAATTCTTACTTCAGAACGATTTCCATAACGTATTTCTGCACCCTTTTCTCTTAAAGACGCTTCTTGAATTGCACCTACGTTATCCCGTATTTTCATAGATTCTGGTCCACCAGTTCCTTCAACTATTGGTTTACCTTTACCATCATTACCAAAAGCTTGCTATATAGCAGCAATAGTATGTGATGATAATATGCTACTAATATCAGTTCCTTTTCCTGTTACATTATTGTAAGGATTTGTAGGAGTAGTAGCTCTAGTAACAGTAGTATTTCCTAAAGAATCTGTAACACTAGAATCATTTACACTATTTATATTATGTATATAGTAATAAGGTTTCTTATAAGTTGGTTGATTCCAAAAATTATCTAAAACCTAAGAATACATATCAGCAGTTAAACGTCTTGCGGGAGCTCTCCAAGTATCTCCAGCGTTATAGCATTTATACGTTTTCTTTACCTTATATATACAAATACAATTAAGAAGATGCAAATAATCAGAAGGCATCACAACTTCATAATTAGCTCCATTAGCTAAAGAAAGACCTTCGTAATCGTTAATCTTTACAGGTTTTAATTTAGCTGTAGCTTTTAATACTCTTAAATCGTCTGTTGTTTGCTGATTTATGTCATAAGTATTATATCTCTTATTAGCATACATCAACATAGCTTTATTAGCCCAAAAATTAAAATCTTCTAAAAGAATATTAGAAGCGCTATCTTTGTTTATTTCAATTAATACGCCTTCATAAAGTTCTTTTGCACTCACTTATTTAATATATTATAAGTTGTGAAATTATTTGTTATTATCTTTTTTACCCTTGTTAGATTTTTCTTCATCATCTTTATCATTATCGACCTAAGAATCAGAATCTTTATCTATTAAACCTGGAAATGTATCTTGTTTAATTAACTTATAAATTCCCGCATGTTTAGGGTCTTTTAAATATAATATGGCAGCTTCATCGGTAGCTCCTAAAACCACATTATCAGCATATGTATAAACTTTATTCTTATACATAATAACATGCTTATCTCTAGCCTCTACAAACAGTAATCTAATAGAGGTATCTCCTCCAGTATAAAGACCAATAATTTTTTCTGGATCTTGGTCTGCTACTTGTAATAGGTAATCTGTTACGTCAGCATCAGGCATATTATCCATTCTGTGACCAAGTAATCTAGCTTTAAGAACTCTTCCTTCTGGACCTCTTTCATCATTATAAATATATGATTCAGCGTCATGCTTTAGCTTCTTACGAGAAACTCTTCTAGATGCTTCAACACCAGGTCTAACAACATACATTTCTGCTGTACCATATCGTCTAGTTTCTTTATTATAAAGTTCCTTTACACCATAAGGTCTCATATCTCCATTAATTAGAGAATTACCTTTACTATCTTTAGAATAGTAATCTGGTGCAATAAAAGGATTATTCTTAATTGCTTCCCACTTGAAACGATCACCAACATTATCTAAATCAAAAGTCATACCATCTACGACATTAATTACTGCATCTTCTCTAATAAAGTAATCTCTGTTAGGATCGTTAAGTTCCTTCTCTGAAAGAACCATATTTCCGTTAGAGTCCACCCTCTTTACACATTCAGGCCAGTTACCTGTTTTAGGATCTCTACAAGGTTGCATCTTAATAACAATACCAACCTTTCCTCTTACACTTTTAAGTACTATCTTATTTGATAAATCAATTTCCTATTTATTAGCCATATTATTCATTAACATATAAAAATATTAAAATATATTGATAGGGGTCTAGAATAATCTAGAAACCCTATCAACATTATCTATAATCAAAAGTATAAATTAATTAAATTACACTTCCTTTAAAACGTAAGACTTGTAAGGATTGAATAAAGCTAATGAGCTATAACCCCACATAATACGTTTTGCACCTGCAACAGGAGTAGAAACTTCACCAGACTCTAAACCTGTTAATCCACCAACACCCTTGATGAATGATTGCATCATATCACCACCTTTAAGAGTGAACAAGCCGATAGGTGGTTGTGAACTTGTCTTATCACCGGTTAAGTCAATTGCAATTGCATAACCCTTATCATAACCAAATTCTCTTGAGAATGTTCTATCAACTTTGAATGTGATTTCATTACCCATCCATCTGTAAGTGTCAAATCCTTTAGCACCAACTTCAACATAACCATTAGCCTTCATAGACCATAGATATGTACCATCAGTATGATATTGTGCTAAGTATGTATCAAGTAAGTCACCTAATTGATAGTAGAAAGCTTCGTTACAAATAAACATATACTTGTTACCAGTAGCATTTCTAGCTTTTTCATTTAAGCATTGGATAGCTGTTCTTAATACATTGATAGTAAGCTTATTGTAAGCATATTTACTAGCAAAAGCTTCTACCTGTGGAATAAGACCATCAGAAATATAAATAGGTCTGTTAGTTTGTGGATCAACGATAGTTGCTTTACCGTTTTCATCAACGTTACCCTTAGAGAATAAGAGAGCGTTGTTACGTCCTTCTAGGAAGGTGTTAAGAAGAGTCTTTTGAACAGTATCCATCTTATAGATAGTTTCTGTCATAGAACCTTGATCCTTACCTTCAGCAACTTTAATAAATACATTTTCTAATGCAGCATATCTTTCAGAATAGTCAGCATCGAAACGGTGAGTTTGGATGTAACCTCTGTGTTTTTCAACATTAGATTGCCACTTAGTATAACCTTCTTCATGCATTTCAGGCATGTTAGCTGTAATCCATCTTGTCTTATCACCAGGTTGACAAGCTGTTACATCAAGAATAGTATCATAGTTGTTATCAACTAATCTTACTACACACTCCCAGTAGTTGTCACCTTTACGAACAGGACGAGCTACAACCATACATTGCTGACCTGAATTTTCAATCTTGAAGATATCATACTTTTCGTAATATCTTTCTCTGAAAGCCATTACGATTTCAGTACCACCTGCACCGTCACCTTCTGGTACAGCAGCGAATTCGATTCTCTTAATGTAGTTAGTTTCGATATCGAAATCGTATTGGAAAGCATTTAAAGATTGGTATTTATTACCTCCACCTTTAACATCTGTATAGAATACATTTTTAAGAGATTCGGTTAAGAAAGAAGCTGTTAAATCAGTGTACATTCTTGATACGATACCAAGACGTTGTGGTTTAACACCTAAGTACTTATAGAAATCTTCATAAGTACGAGTATCTCCCATAGTAGGGATGTTAGAAACAAAACTAGCTATTTTCATAATATAATATCATTAATCATCATCGTCTAAATCATTTATGCTTTTATAAGAACGATGAGGTTGTTGTTTGTTATTATTTTTATTAGAATTATCTATCACTACGGTAGGTCTAGTTTGTACTCCTTTCTTTCCATCTTCCAAACCCTTCTTGTATTGGTTTTCAGATACCAATTTTATCTACTGTGCAAAATAGTCGGAAATATTATTGAAAGCGTCTTCACCATTTAAAATAAACCAAGCAGCTCTTGTTAGAGTTGCTGGATCTTGTAAAGCTTCAAACAAATAATTCTTTCCAGCCTGATCTCTTGATAACATAAACTCAGCTAATTCTTCTCTGTCAGCGTCTTCAAAGTTTAAATCGAAATTACCAACAGAATTAAATCCGTTAATAGCATCCACTACTTGAGCTTGGTATTCTTCAAAAGCTTGCTGCTATTCTTGTTCTCTTTGAGCTTCCTCTTGCTGAGCTTGTAAATCTTCTCTTTCTTTATACTCTTTACGAATTCCTTCAATTTGTTTCTTGAAAAAATCTTCATTTGATTTAGCAGTAGATAAAGCTTCAGCAGCTTCTTCATCCGATAATTCTCCAACTCTTGATTCTAAATCTAATAGATATACTTCATCATCAGATAAATCATCAATTTTATATTGAGGAGTAACTTCTACTTGTTCTCCAGCAATCTGTTGTAGAAATTCTTGAGGAGATAAATTACTTTGTCTAATTTGTGTTAATAAATTTACTTCCTCTTCTGTTAAATCATTACCATTATCTTCATGTGTTTCTTCTAAAGGCATATTTAAGATATTAATTTTTTCTTCATTAGATAAGTCGTTCCAACTACGTTGAATTACTTCTCCATTATCATCCTCAAAATTAATACTATTTAAATCATCTATACCTCTAGTCTTTAAAAAATCTGACATAAAATCTCCTTCTTCCTCCTAATGTGGAGGTTCATTTAAAGGAGGTTCTTGAAATTCTTCCTATTGACCAGGTTCAAGAATGTCGTCGTCATCTAAATCATCAATTCCTATTGCCATATTTTATAAAATTTAATTAAATTGAAAATGTTAAATTTTCATAATACAAATATTATTTTCAATTTATTTTTTTCAAAATTTTTTATATTTCAATAAAATAATTAACCGTGCATACTTACATTTTCTTTTCCTACTAAAGATGCATAATATTGTCCTGCCTCTACTTCACATCTTGTTATTGTTCCTCCAGAACTTGGTGTTGTAGTAGCATAATATGCTCCAGAAGTGGAAAAAGTTAAGCTACCTAAACCTTCGATTTGATTAGAACTTGGAGCAGTCGAAGATGTACCATATATTCTAATTAAATTACCCCTTACATCAGCTGATGCATAGTAATCAGAAGTCATTGAAGATATTGAACCATCATTAAATACTATCTACTTAAAGAAGCTAACATTTTGTCGAGCTACAAATTTACTATGATAAGTATCTAAGATAATAGCCCAACCAGTCTTAACTTTCTAATATACTGTTCCAGTATATTTACTAGTTAAATTAGAATTAGAATAATAGTAATTATCAGTAGAACTTGTAAATATGTTTGATATATAATTAGGATTATCTACATCTGTATAGAAATTAGTCTATTGTGTGGCAACGGAACCTCCACCACTTACTGCTGTTAAATTAGAAAAATCAAGAGTATATACCTAGTCATTAGCTGGATTTTTAATATATAAATATAAACTATTAGAGTTATTTCCACTAGGATCAACAGTAGAAAACCATGCTCCTGTATAACTTCCGTAATTAAAGTTTATAGAATTTCCCTAAACAGATATATTTAATTCATTTACGTTTCCTGCCCTAAATTCTGTAGCATGAACAGTTCCTTCAAATAAACCTTGTCTAGCAATAATAGTTCCATCTATCACAGCATTATGAGCTGTTAATATTCCACTATCATCTACGTTAAAATTAGATCCTACCTATTTACCTAATTTCCTACTTACTTCAGCAGACATATTATTTATAGTAGTAGGAAGCTATGTAAGATCAGTATTACCTAAATGTAAGGAATTAGCATATACATCACCTTTAAAGTATCCTTTCCAGAAGAAGCATCTACCAGATAAAGCATCGATGGCAAAATCTGGAACAAAATTAGGATTTGGATGTTGAGTACTTACTCCAATATTAGAAGGAGTAGCTCCACTAGGATAACTAGGATCAAACTATAAATAAGCGGTATTTACTTCGTATGTTACACCGCCCAAAGTAGTTGGATGATTATCATATACTTCACCATGACTTCCATCTCTAAGATACAAAGTACCACTTTGAGAAAACATCCAATCGCCGCTTATAATAAATGATTGTAATTTAGCAAATTGCAATACAAATAAAATATCAGTAAATACCATTTTATAGTGTTCTGCTTTTGCCCAAACACTTGGATAAAGATTAGGCTACTAACCTCGAGACTTTATTTCTGTAATATATTTATTTGGTCCTTCAAAGGTTAATTCTCCTACTAAATAATAATAATCATTATTCCAATAAACAACAGGATTTCTTTCAGCAGTTTTTATATACTCAGTATCAGGATTCCAAACTCCAGCTAAATAAGACATTTGACCTATTCTACCCTGTTTACCCCATTTAGCCCATAGAACAGGAGTTGACCAAGCACTCCATATAGTTCCTTCTTTTACCCTGGTAGTAACAAATTCCCACATATAGATATCATCAACACCTTGTGGATCGTCTGTCCAAACAATTCCAGAATTTGGGTCTGTCCATCTTCCGAATTCGTCAAATAAAGCGGCCTCATTCTTTTGAGTTGTTGGAGGTGTATCGGGGATATTTCCCGTATTATTTCTGGTATACATAAATTCTTGCTCAGTACCATCTTCACCATCAATACCATTAGCACCAGTAATCCTAATAGGATCAGTCCAAACTCCATATATACCATTTTCATCAAGATAACATTGAGTCATCCAAGTGAATGTACCTTCTTTAATTTCTATTTCAGTTAAAGCTTGTTGTTCTCTACTCCATCCACCTGAAGTACCATCAGTTCCTTCTGCTGGTTTTATAGGAGCAGGATATTCTTCAGTAGATACATAATTTATATATCTAAATTCATAATGTCCTCCTGATTCTCCTCGTAATCCTTTTTCACCTTTTTCTCCAAATATTCTAGTAATAGTCCATCCTCCATCATATTCTCCATTAGCAACTTTTCTTTCAGCTCTCCAAATCATCGTTCCGGCAGAACCAAAGTTAGGAGAATTAGGATCGTACCAACCTTCAGATTCATGATTCGAGAATGGAGTATTACCTATAGGTTCTGGAGGTTGTAAAGCACTAGGACTAAATTCTATATCTAATGTATTAGTATCAGATTCTTGAGCAGGTTCAGACCATAATGTTTGAGTTCCATTACCATAGAAGGTACAAGTAGAACTCCAAATTATTTCTACTCCCTCAGGTACTCCATCATACCATCCATCAGGTATAGGATAAGCATAAGTTCCTCCTACTGGACGATCTGGTTTAGTATTTTGTCTTTTAAATACTCTACTAACAAAAGCTCCAACTTCTCCTGAATCACCTTTAGGACCTTGTTGTCCAGTAATTGTACCACTATGTACACATATAGGTGTAGACCACTCTCCATATACATTTTCACCTGATGTAATACATAAGGACATCCAAGTAGAATTACCACTTCCAGGTTCTGGTAACAAATATAAATTAGACCAACCATTAGAAAGACCGTTTGTACCTGTTGCAGGCTTTTCAGGTTGTGATGGACTTAATATGTATCTCATTTCACAATGGTCACTTCTAACACCGTTATTATTTCTAATAAGGGAATTAATAGCGTCTATTATGATATTTATGTAAGATACAATCTAGTTCATCTCTTCACTAGAAAGAGTCTCTCCATACTAATATATTTTTTCTAATAAATCTAAACGTTCCATATTATTTTATTTTTTCTTTTAATGTTTTTATCTCATTTTCAAGAGCTGTTATTCTCTACAATATTTCTTGAGGAAAATTCAACTCTCCTTTATCATTTAATAAATCTACGAATTTCTTACCATATCTAATTTTAACTTTACCTGCTGTATTTAAAATTAAATTTTCATCCAATGAGCCAAGTTCCTATTGGCTACTTCCAAACATGTTCATTTTTCATTAAGATATTTGTCTAGATCAGATTTATTCCAACTTAGTTCTTTAAAACCGGGTCTTTTGTGACCTTTTGGAATTAATCCTTTTCTAATATAATTATCAAAAGAAGCTCTAGAAACACCAATATATTCAGCAGCTTCCACTTTAGATAATTCTTTAGAATTAAACTAAAGTAATAAAGAAAGTAACTCTTGTTGCTATTCTTCATTTATATTAGTGTTTCCAGAGTCTATATCATTAATAAACTATTTTAAAGCAGTTTTAATTAATTGTAACATAATTAAGCTGAGACTTTAACAGGTCTAATACCAAATCCAAATCTCTTGTCTTCTGGGTGAACTGTATTTAAACTATCAAGAATAGAAGTACTAAGGGCAAACGCTAAAGCTTTACTAGTATCTATATCATCTTCTGTACTAGTCCAATAAGCAGCCTAATACTTAGGAGAGTCCAAAGTAGTTGCGTTACCATAACCATTGTTTATAAGGAATAAAGTTTTTCCATTAATATTAGATGTAAATAATTTACCTTCTATTCCATTCCTTGTTACCCAAGTAATAGTACAATTATCAAATAATTCTTGGAATTGTGTATCAGTAGGAATTCTCCATTCTCCTCCTATAATATCAGTAGCAGCATCTTTTTCTACTGGAATACTTCCAGATAACTAATAACCATCAGTTAATTCATAGTTACTCTAAATAAAGCTATATCCAACTATTTCTCCAGAATAATCTCCTTCATTATAAGAGGCTACATATCCTTCAAGGTTTCCCCAAGAGAAATACTAACCACGTGTATAAGGATCTATTGCTCCTACATTTTTTGTAGACCAGATAGTTCCAGATGGTAAACCTAAATCAACTTCATCAAAAGTAATTGTATCAACTTGTTCCCAATTATTGTTTACTTTATCATAATCATCAGGATTAATAATTAAAGTGGTTCCGTTAGACATAATTACATAATAACCATATTCAGCATCTCCTTCCTCGTAAGTTGTTACTCCATATATACCTGTAATATCCCAAGAGTCTCCTAGTTGTAACCATTCTGCATAAGGAACTACTTTATCTTCATTAGTATTTGAATTATGTACTAAAATATCTCCAACTTTAGGAACATAGATAGGTTTTTGTTCTTCCTGTTCCTTCTACTTCTACTGTGCTTTTCTCATTGCTGAGCATGGTGATCCGATATACGTTATAAATCTTCCCATTTTAACTTATGTTTAACATAATAATAAGAATACCCATAAATTAAACTCATTATAACAGTTAAGTGTATTAATAATAATTTAGTATCATCAACTGGTATTCCTACATAATAATCTAAATTTACTAGGAATTCATTAACCGCAATATAATATAATGGAAGTCTATGTACATAACAATATCTAAATATTATAGAAGTTAAAAACATAAACGACCAAGAAAATAAAGACATTTTAGTTAATTGTCCTAATATTAATGGATCTATTCCCGCAAAACATAATAAAGTATAAATCATATAACATAAGGCATTTATATGCGGAATATACTTTAATATAATCAGAAATCCTTTATATTTAAGATTTCTTTCCAATTTTTCCTCCTTTTTTACGGATTGGTCCCATTGGATTCATCTTAGCTGACATTGGTTTTGGTCTTGCCATAATCTTTACTATTTTAAAACTGTTTATTTAAAAATACTCATAATTAGGTATAAAACAAAAAAAAGTAGATTCTTATTAAGAACCTACTTTATTTTCTAACTTTTTAATAATATTATAAGAACGCATATTTAAATCACCATTTAAGTAAGCTAGTTCTTCTTCATCTTCTATTTCTAACATTTTAGATATATGACAGATAAGATGGTAATATTCGTGAGCTATAGTATTTATTAGTTGAGAAAATGAACTTGTTTTATTAACAACTATAACAGAACTTTTTAATTGTGTATTTGAATACGTTAAGCCTATATTTAAATTACAAGTTTGTAAATTATGTAGAGCTTCTTTTATATATTTATTAGGACAATTAATATCCTATAAAGCATCTATTATAAAATCAATATCATCACAAGTACATTCATATAATACTGTTATTTCCCAATTATAAATAATAAATTTATCTATAATCATAACATTTCATCCCATTCAACTGGAACTCCTTGTACTACTGTATCAGCATACCATCTATTAAAAACTATTCCATCATATCCATCCTTATCATCTATAACATCTTTGACATACATTGCTAAATGTTTTTCATCAGCAATGCTACTACCCATGAAATCATTATTTCCCATATTATAAACATAGACATAATCATAAAGTTCATTATTCTTTAAAGTTATTCCATGTCTTTTTAATACTTCATCAACCTATTCTTTAGTTACTGGAGTTTTACCATGATCCATTTTAGATATAGCAAAATAACATAACTTTTTATTAAAGTGTTGTCCAAAGTATTTTAAATAACGTTTCATTGTAGTAGGTCTATCGTCATATTGATTTAGTGATGTTCTAATCATTATCAATAAGAACGTCTGCCGCCACGGCGCATACCATAACGAGAACCGTACATATCATCATCGTCATACTCTTTGTGATGTCTACTTCTTTCCCCGTATTCAGAATCTTCAGATAAGTCTTCAAATATAGCAGCAAGACACTCTGAATGTTTTCCTATTTCAGAAATAGCTTTCATAGCTTTTCCAAATTTATCCTCTGTAAATTCTAATACAATCATTTCTATACTAAATTAAATATTTTATCCAACTTAGACTCAAAACCATCAAATCTATTTTCTAAACTTGTTAATCTTTCGTCTCTTTCTTTATCTATTGCAAACTGTGGATTTAACTCTTTAAGAATATTTTCACAATCAACAATATTTTGCTTATATACATCTATATTATTAACAATTTTTCTACTATTTTCTAATATAGATTCTACTTCATTTTGGATTCCTTGTTTAGTTTCACTAATAACAATTTTTCCTCCATTATAAGTGTTTATACTATTGATACTTAATAAATTACTGAATTCCTGTGTAGTATTATCCACATTAACTCTTAAATCTACAGTAGACTAACCATTATAGTTTATTTTTGGCTAGCTTACTCCTACCACTTCTCCTATGGAATATTTAGGAGAGGAAGTTTTGTCTAATATATAGACAGAACTTCCTTGAGATAAAGCTGAAAACATTAGATATTAATTAACTACATTAAGTTAGCATTTTTATCATAATAAATGATATAAATACCAACAGCAGAAAAATCTGTTCCAGTAGCAGCTGCTCCTCCTACTAATGTAAGTGGTTGAGTAAATTCATTAGAAGAGAATAGTATGGGAAGTGCGGTATTAGTAATTTCAGTATTTAATCTAAATAGAATAAGTCCAGTTCCACTAAGAAATCTGAAGGCTCTATTTGGAATATTTATTACTACATTAGTATCTGTAACATTTACTGAACTACTTTCAATCATAGGTATTCCCATTTTATTTGCAAAATTAAAAGGGTAATTAGTTGTTGCTCCAAACATATTCAATCCTCCTATAAATTAATTCCAAAAATTAGTTTGTCCATAGCCCCAAGCTCCTCCAATATAAGGAGTAGCATTTGCAGCTATAATATTAGGCCACTGAACAGGTACTGTATTAGGTTGTTTAGCAGCTATAGCATCAATCTTATCATCTAATGCATGGAAAGCAGCATTAAACTGTAAAGTCTGATGATCATTACTAATCTGATTTCTTAACTGAGTAATTATATCACCTTGAGTATTAATCTTATTCTATAATTCTCTTTCTTTAAGATCACAGAACTCTTTTGTAATAAGAGTATTCTGACCAGCAATAGCATTAAGAATACTATTAGTATTTCTCTCATTTTGTGAACTAAGAGTATTAGTTTGCTAACAAACCGCTAATTGATCTGCAGCTTCAATCTGAGCATTCTGTAACTGATCAGCAGCATGATTTTGAGAAGCTAGTAATATTGCATCAGAATGATTAGCAGCAGCTTGAGCCTAAATAGCATTAGTCTGGTTTGCAATAGCTAATCTATTTTCGCAGCAACAATTACATAATTGCTGACTAAGAGCAGCATTACCATTCTGAATAGAATTAATAACTTGCTGTCCAGACATACCTACTTGAGCACCAACACTCTAAATTGCTGTCTAAATAGCATTAACACCATTTTGTACTTGACTAACACTAGTATTAAGAATACCTGCTAATTGATTTAAAGAATCTGATCTACCATTAATAGCTTGTAAAAGTAAATCTCTACCAGCATCGTTGTTTAATTGATTTGATAAGAATCCTGTACCCATAACATTTCCTGCTCCACCGAAGCCTCCAAAGCCTCCAAATCCACCATTGAATAGCCAAGGGAACATCATAAACATAAACATAGGCCATAACCAAGCCATTCCATTACCGAAACCCCCATTTTGAGAAAGTGCCATCATTAAAGCGGGATTAATACTGTTATTTCCATCAGGAACATTAAAAACTTTTGTTTCAGACATAAATAAATAATTTTAAATTTTAAATTTTAAATAAAGTATCTAGTTGCAACTGATACTAATTTATTTAGAGGTCTATAAATGAGAAAACGTTACTAAATATTTTGTAACTAATTGATAATCAGCTACTTACATTTAGTAACGTTTTAAATAAGTATTAGAATTTATTAAAAAAATTTAGAGTAAAACAAAAATAGCCAGAAACATCTAAAAAGACATTTCTGACTATTTCTATAATTAGACTGTAGGTCCTGCTACAAACAATGCACCATTTGGAGATGCATAAAATACATTATTCACTAAATCATATAATCCGACAACATCATTAGAATTTTTACAAGGAATCATGTCTCTTACTAATGTTCCTTCTACAAACAGTTTAAAATAATATAAATCTGCTTCGATATATCTAATTCTATTAGTTTTATTTTGGCTATTAAATATACAGAATAATGAAGTACCCCAAGTATGAGTTCTTCCACTATTATTGTAGTCGTAAACGTTTTTATCAGGAGATGTTTTTTCTGCTAATTCTATTATATTACCAACTTGTCCTAATATATTATCTTTTCCACTACCGCCTATATATCTACCTGGAACATCACTATTAGATATTCTTATAAATGTTCCAGGCCATGGCGAACCTGTATTATCTTGGCATCCAAAAATAGTGCCTTGGGTAGTATTATCCTATCCAGGACCTTTAGCTTTAAACTTAATAGCAATATCATAATTCTTATTTAATACATCATACAAAAGAATATCTAAATCTATATACTATCCTCCTGATGAAGTAGATGATATATATTCTAATTCCGTATATCCTTGGGGTAATCTACCTACAGGTCCTGTTTGCTATTCCCAAATTTTAGTACTACCTATATACATTGCAACAGCTTCGGTAGTACCTAACATTACTTTACTAGCTGCTGCTATTTCTGTACTTGTCATGACGCAGAAGTTATTATGTAAATAGTATTAGGATCTGGGGTTGTAATAGCATCATATTGAGCCTAAGTACCTGACCATATAATTGGAATTGTTGGTTTATTACTTAAATCATTATATGAACCAGAAAATAGTGTAGGTTTATTAGCAATATATGCTGATGAACTATTGTCAGACTCATTCCAATCAGATTGTACCTGTGCTGCAGGAATAGTTGGTTTATTTCTTATAAAACTTACTTGAGTATTATCAGTTTGATTCCAATCTGCTTGTATTTGTCCTGCTACATCACCGTCTTGACCTGCAGGTCCTTGAGCATGAATTCCAGTGTCTGTAGATCCTATAAACCAATTACCTGTAACAGAGTCTATATGTGGAGTTACTCCATCATTACCGTTCTAACCTTCAGCAACTATATTAGTATCTGTAGAACCTATAATCCAGTGTTTAGAAGTAGAATCTATGTGAGGAGTAACACCATCGTTACCATTAGTTCCATTAGAACCATCATTACCAGCAGGACCCTAAGCTTGAACTCCTGTATCAGTAGAACCTACGAACCAGTTTCCTGTAGTCTAATCTATGTGAGGTGTTACACCATCTTGTCCGTTTGTACCATTAGATCCATCTTGTCCTTCTGCTACAATTCCTGTATCAACGTCTCCAATCATCCAGTGTTTAGTAGAATTGTTAATATGAGGAGTTACACCGTCTGTTCCATCTTGTCCATTAATACCATTAGTGCCATGTAATGACGCTAACCATTGTTCCAATGTTAATACTGGATCATCAGAAGTATTATCAACATATAATTCATATGCTGATTTACCAATAGCTCCAACTAAAGATTGTAACCATTGTTCTACAGTTCCATCAAAACCATTTTCTACAGCTAATTCATATGCTGATTTACCGTTATTACCATCTGCACCAGCTGGACCCTATTCTCCAGTTTCTCCTTGAACACCTTGTTCACCCTATTCACCTTTAAGACTTGCTCTCTATTCACTAGTTAGTTCATCAAATGCTACTGTACCATCTAATCCAGCAGGACCTTGTGGACCAGTATCTCCTTTATCACCTTTATCCCCTTTTGGACCAGTTGGACCAATAAACTAACCAACAATATCATTCTCAAATTCTGATAACTTTGTAGGATACTAATTATAAAACTCTATAATATAATTTATGACTGAAACTAATTTATTCCATTCGTTACAATCAAGAGTTTCTCCATTCTTTTTGCGTAAAGAGTTTAATTCATCCATATTAAAAATTATTATCTCTATAAAAAATTAGGCACCAATTATTAGTGCCTAATTTAAAGTATCTATCACATATATTCTTCTATTAATGCTATCTATCCTGATTGAAGATCTGCTTCTGTTGCAACTTTCGCTAACTAACTTAAAGGATATATTTTACTAGAAACACTTGACCAATATTGTGCATTTTTATAAGTATTTACTGCTGAATCTGGAACATATATATTAGTAATAGAAGATTCTACAAACACATCTTCAGGTGCTCCAGTATAATTTCCACCCTTACTAGCCTTCCAATCTAAATATTCCTAATAAGTATAGTCTTGAGTGTAATGAATAGTAGGAGGAGTTATATTATTTATAACTAAATTTGTTATTTGACTATTATGAAAACTCGGTCCATAAAAATGTTGAATATCTCTAAGATATAATATTTCTGTAGATATGTCTCCAAATAATCCTCCACGATAATATTTATTACTCATATTTATATATCCATTTTTATCCGTAGGATCAACTACTTTAGGTAAATATATTTGTTTACATATAGTTCTATTTTCCCCTGTTGGATATCCACTAGAACAAAATATATAACCTATATTTACTACATTTTTAAAATTTAATATACTAGATATTACACCCTAAGTTCTTAAACAACAATGTTCTAAAGTAGTAAGATTATCAGTTGGATAAATAGTTGTTAAATTTATACATCGTGAAAAACAATTTATTCCCAATTTAGTACAAGAAGTGGGAAGTACTACTTTTGTTAAATTTGTACAGCTATGAAAGGAAGCAGCATTATATCCTGGAATCTCTGTAATATGTCCTAAATCCTCGATTTCTGTAATTCCTGAATATTCAAAAGAAAAATCCCCTAAAGAAATTAAATTAGGCATATTTAATTTAATTGTTAATGAAGAAGTTTTTGAAAAACTCCACTATCCTTTTATTCTAGTAACATTTGTAAGATCTATACTTCGCAAATTTGTAGCTTGTTTAAAACATTCTCCATCTATTTCTATATTTCCAAATCGACCTAATTCATCAAATGTCTATATTGTAGTATTATCTTTAAATAACCTCAATGGAAGAGTATTTAATGATTGTGCGTCTGTTTTACTAACTCCTACTCCATCGGAACTTATATTATTAGCAATTAAAACTCTTTCTACTTCAGAATCAGCAAATCTTATATAAAAATTATTATCCTAAACAGTTATAGTCAGATTAGGAAATTTCTATCTTAAATATAATACTGAATCTTCATAAGCAGCAGGAACAGTAATGTTTCCCTATAGCTACATCTAAAATATATTGTTTGAATCTTGCACATTACTATTTAAAGCAAGTGCATATAACTTCTCTATTACAGCTGCATTAACATTTTCTACAGCTGATGTACTTTGTTCAATAGTTAAATTTGTCATGAATATAAAATATTAAATATTCCAAATCCCTGTACTGAAGCAGGTGTAGAAACATCTCCAATATTAACATTTATTAAAGATATATCAGTTATATTTACACTACTCTAAATAGTTACATTATTTTTAACTAAATACTTAGGATTTCTAATATCTACTTTAGAAGGAGAACCTAACTATATACTAGTAATAGGACTACTTGTAGCTAATATTATACCAGCACTACTATTTCTAGTATCTAGTGTTTCAATATTAGGACAATTAGTTAAATCTAATACATTTGTAATAGGAGCTCCATTTAACTTTAATGTTGTTAAAGTAGGTAATGATACTACACTAATTACTCCTGAAGTAATTACTCCTAAAGAGCTTTGATCTAATGAAGAACAACTATTGAAGTTTAATTCTGATACATTTTGTATATATTGTAATAATCTATCTCCATTATTAGTTAATATAGTACCTATAGACTAGTATTCAGCAGAGAAATCTAATGCTCCAGCAAGACTTAATAAATCGGATTTATAATATTGATTAATAGCATTACCATATAAAAGAGTATGATTAGCGTTTAATACGTTTTGAACACCGATAGAGGTATTCTATGTATGCATTACTTGTGCATCATTATAAACCAATAAATTAATGTTTCTTGTAAATTGTTTTCCTCCTACTACTACATTTATTTTTAATGTATATAGTCTAGGACTATTTGGAGCTTGTGTTACACCAATAACTATTCCTTTATGAGTAGCAGATTTAGTGTAATAAATATAATCATCACCAACTCTATTTTCTAATGTATCATCTTCTCCTTGTAAAGCTGTATGAGCTGTATAAGTAGTAATAATATCAGTTAATTGGTATCTAGCTAAAGACATTGTAATATTAGAAGGTGTAGAACCATCAATTGTGGTTGGATAAAATTCTATCTATTGATTGGCTTCTTGTAATACAAATCCGTCTCTTAAAACATTATTATTATTTTCGTCATATACAGAATTTCTAAACATTGCTGAAGCATTAGCCATTTCTTGACACACATAAAATCTTCTACAATCACTTCCACTTACTGTATAAGTATTAATCTGAATATCTTCAGGAAGAATACCTCCTATAATTTTAATGGTTATCTTATAATTAATTCCAGCATGTGTAGCTGTTACAGTAATATAATAATCTCCATAAGTACCATTCTTTTCAGCTACTATGTAAGGAATACCATCATCACCAGTTCTTAATGTTACTGAGTTTACGTTATGTACTCCATAACTATCTTGATTTTGTCCTACTGCAACAGACCATTCATAGTCTAATTGAGAGTCTTCAGATAATAAGAATTTAGTAGCTAATATTTGAGCTGTATTACCTTCTTCAAGACAAATTTCGTTATCTATAATAGTAGTTCCAAAGCTAGTTAATCTAACATAAGTTAAATTTTGGTCAACTACTAAGGAGCTATTTCTAGCGTTCTTAGAGAAAGCTTGTGGACCAAACCATTGAATAATATTACTTACTTGAACTGAAGTTAACTCATTTTGGTCAGAAAGCATTACATAACCTTTTATCTTACCACCAGAATTATTTCCTTCATTGAATTGAGCAATTCTAGCTAAATCATTATATGAAATAGTTAATGTTTGTCCTGGAACACCCCAGTTTACATTTTCTGCTTCAAATACTTTATTATGTAAAGCTGCATATAAATCTTCTTCAGTATGTCCAACAGGTAAACTAGCATCAATAGAATCAATCCAATCTAATAAGAATTGTCCTGCACATTCATTTCTAGCTGTACTACCAGTATATTGAACTGTAGTTAATTCAGCTGGAATTATAGACTTAGTAAATGTGGATACATTAGGTACAAGGATTGGAAGATTATCATCATCTAATACTATTTCACCATCGTGATCTCTTACATATTGAACTTCACCAGATTTTACTGTATCCCAGAATTCTATAGTATTCCAAGAACTGTTGTGCATTGTAAGAGTATTAAATGTTACAATTGTAGATGGTTGATTAGTATAAGTAGTTGTAGTTTTACCAGGTAATTTAAGTGTATTAAACTTATTACCAGAAGTAGAACTCATAAATTGAGTAATACCACTACCAATAGCATATAAATCGGTAAGACTCTTTCTATTTCTTGTTTCTAATAATTCTTGAGTATTAGTAATAGTTCCTTGTCCTGTTATATCTAAAACTTGAAGATTAGCAAAAGCATCTTGTTTAGAACCAGTATCATATCCAGTTAAACGGAATTGTGTACCAGAAACTTTTCCTTCATATTCAGTTTCAGAAATAACTGTATAAGGAATACCAACATTAAGTTTCTTAATAGGAGCACCAAGCACTGAATCATAACATAGTGATAAGTCAGCGGCTTTAAACTTTTCTGCAAAACAACTTAAATCAATTTCTTCTATAAAAGTACCACCATAAATATATGAAGGGTCTTTAGCAGAGAAAGCGGCTGTAGAAATATCAAATACAGCAGGTTGTAATCTTGTAGCAGATAAGAAACCTAAACTTGTTCTACCTTCCTGTTGAGCAATCTTAAAGAATGTATCAGTAGTAGGTTTAATTGTTACAATATCAGTTCCTATTTCGTTAATAGCTTTATCAGCAAATATACGAATTCTATGTTCATTAAATGAACCACAAGACCATTTAGCATCATAATAGTTCATTGATGTAGATATCCACCAGTGACGGTGAGAAGTACGAGAACCTTGTAACCAAGCATACCAGTCAGCACCACCATTTTCAATATATTTATAGTGACCAGACTCATTATACATTGATTCGGACCAAGCTTCAGCATATTCCTTATCAAACATATTGATAATATTATTATAATTTAATCCAGCACCATATAATGCTCTAGCTACAGCAGGAACTACTGTTTCTGCCCAATATGTCCAAGCTTCCAGACAATCCCAAAGAACATTAGATGTTGTTGTACTTCTACCTGAGAAAGCGTATGTAGTTGTACCAGGTTCTAGAGAATTTCTAGTCATTGGAGGATCAAAGATAAGGTTACCTTGGTTGTTATTACCAAGAGCAATATCCATATCCCAAGGTTCATAATGCCAGTGTTGTCCATCATATGTTTTTAATTGAGCATTACGTTCAACAGAGTCAATAAGTCCAAATCTTAAGAAGAAAATATAATAAGCTGCTACCTTATATAAATCTAAGTGTTTGTGTGCAGTAGCTTCAAAAGCAGCTTGTGTAGAAACATATGTTCCAGCGCGCCACCAATCGGTTGTTTTATTATAATTGTTTTTACAATCAGTAATCCATTTTAAGAAATTAATAAATGGAGTTGCTTTCTTAACAAACTTAGAAGTAGGACTAAATTTAGTTAAACCTTTTTTAGCGTCGTCCTCAGCAACATCATCAGTATCAGGATAAATCATTTCAAAGTAATCTTCCCAATAATATTGAGTTGGATTTCCTTTTTCATCATATTTAATATCTGTACATACGTGAGTTCTATTATTAGTATCAGTAACATTGAAATCCATGTAACTAGTTAACCTAGTATTTGGAAGTACTATTTCTATACGTAATACATCTCCGTTATCCCATACACAATTTTCTGCTATGTCCTATTTTCCGTTAGGTCCATTTTTAGTATTTTCAGTTCTTAATACAAAAGGATCATTATCAGTTCCATAATGATAAATACTTCTTTCTCCATAAGTATAATCGGACTTTTTATCATCCATAAATACATATTGACCTAAGAAGTGGTATCCATCATCTGGACCATTCTTATAGAATACTGCACAAGGGAATGAATCTGGAGCGTTTCTTATAACATAGGGGAATGGTCTTGAAGAAATATCAGTCCAAGTTTTTCCTGTTGCTACTCCAACACCTGTTCCTTCTTTCCAAGTTCCATCTTCATGTAATTCATCATCATCGTGAACTAAGATTTCTCCTGTAGCAAATAATTGAGGAGCAGTTCTAAGAATATGTCTTCCTCTATCGTCAGTAGCATTATACCAAGTATTTTGTATAAGTCTAAGTAATCCACCATTATGAACACCTGATGAGTCAGCATAGTTAGCTTGTAATACGAACTTATTTGCTGGTATAGCTCCAGTTTTCATTATATATCTATTCTTATTTAATCCTTCAGCTCTTTGAACGTCTGATAAAGTTAATGTTGTTGTAACATTATCTTCTTCTTTACCTTTATTAAGCCATATTTTCAAAGAAGTAATAGGATAGTTAAGAGTAGACTGACCATGCTTTCTAATCATTCCGTTAATTACTTCAAATGATTTAGAAGCGTCCGTAATACATTCACGTTTAATATTTACAGTTGTGGTAGAATCATCTTTAAGAGTTTCTTGTGCTAAAAGTGCATCAAGATTTCCACTAATAACAACTGTATCAATTTTATTTTTAACTTTAGTATAGTCAATAATACTACTAGTAAAGATGTCATTTCTATTGATTACAACAGCTTTATTATCACTATCATAAGTATAATTACTTAATGCTTCATCATATGATAAAGCTTTATCATAACCTCTTATGTTATATACTCTAACTCCACTTTCACTATCTCCAATCTTTATATTTCCATAACTTGATAAATAAGAAGCTGCTGTACCATATTGTGCAGCTCTTTCTAATATACCATTATTTACTATAAATACCAAGTTAGAATCAACAGAGCCTGCTGTAACAGGATTAAATATAAATGCTAATTTTATTCTTTCATTAGCTTTATAGTTAGTATGAACAATTTTACTTGTTCCACTATATACTGCTGCTTCGTTAGTAGTAATTTTAATATAACCTTTACTAGTATCGCCTATAGTTATAAGAGTATCACCATCATTAGATACCTTTTCAGGCATAAAGTCTACTTCTATAGTTTTACCTTTTCCAGCTAAATTATAATCACCTGGAAGAGGACAATAATTAATTGTAATATATTGACCTTCTCCAGAAGTTATAAAACTATTATTACTCCAACCAGAGTTTTCGTCAAATATAATATTTGTAAAGGTAGTAGTTATATTATTAGTTCTATCTTTCCAAACATCTTTATCTGGTGAAGAATTTGTTTTACCATAAGCAGATAATTTTAAATTATAACCACCAGTTTCAGAAATAGATAAAGTACTTGTAGCTATATCTAAAGGATAAACTTCTACTTCTTGACCTCCAATTAAAGCTACTAAGAACGTATTAGGATTAGTGTCAGTCTAGAAATCAGGAATAAATTTAAGAGTTTCTCCTTTATTATAGTTAGAACCGTCTAATGTTGTTATAGGAGTATAAGTAGTTTCGTTATTTGAAGTAGTTCTAATAGCCCACTATACATCAACATTTTGTCCTGTAGTATCTCTATCAGTATAATATGCCCAATCTAAAGATATGGGTTCATATTGGATTCCTGTGATATATACTCTATTAGTTTGAGAATCCATATTAATTTGGTCATATGGAAGAGTATAACCAGTGGTAATAAACTTATTTACTATACCTATAGTATCAGAAGCTACTATAAAATCATAGAATAAAACATTACTATAATGATATTCTCCAGTTTCAGAATTATGGAGACTAGCCATAATAGTAAGAGTGTGTTTTATATGATCGCTTGAAGATTGGTTTGCAGCATAATTATTATCTAAATAAAATGTTTTAGTAGGATTACTTTCCATACTATTAACTGTCCAAGTTCCTGCATGAACACCAGGAGAACTTGAAGTTCTATCAACATATATATCTACAGTTAAAGTAAGACTTGTATCACTTCTTCTAATACTTACTGGAACTGTTATTGTTTGTTCTGGGTTCCAGTGAGCTGAATAATCAAAAGAACTTTCTAATATAAAGTCCATTAAATATACTGGGAATGTAACAGAATTTTGAGCACTAGAGTTTCTAGCTTTCATTACTATATTCACAGTATTCTATCCAACTGTAAGATACTAGTATATATTTTTAGTTACTTTCTTAGTTGAATTTAAGAAAGTTGAATCTTTTTCTTCTACAGATACGTGTTCAACTCCATAGGAATCAGTGATTTTATAAGTAACAGTGAAAGAATCACTTTCATAAACTGTACCACCACCAGATTCTTTGGATAAGTAAACATTAAATTGTAATTGTGTAGCACTTGATGTTGTATTACCATTTACTACATATTTTGGATTAGGGTCTAATCCTTGGTAAGTCATTGTAACATCACTTGGTCTAACAAAACTAAATAATTCTAATTTAGCAGAGCCATCAGGATCATAATCAGAGCTACCTTCGGTATTCATTCTAATCCATCTATCGCGAGCAGATTCACTACTAAATAATCTGTAAAGACCAGCTTTTACATCTTCGTAATAAACAAAGGGTTTCTTTAATTTAGATTGTATCAACTCACGAATATATTTTCCTGATACTGGAAGACCTCCTGTAGAAGATACTCTTAATTTCTATTCTTGTTCCTATGATGATGTGTCCTCACCAGTAACCCAATCAACATATTCATCTATATAACTATTAAATGTGTCCATTATTCTTTACTAAAATCAGTCCAAGGTGTTTCATCTGTCCAAGGATATTCGTCTATCCAATATCCATTGTAAAAACAAGATAAAATAATGTCATCTTCGTCGTCATCCTCTTGAGGATTGTCGTTTTCTTTATCTTTGGTAGGATACCAAATTAATCGACCACGCATATAAACGGCCAAGATTTCAAGGCCGTTTACACGCATAGCGTCGATATTATTAGTTTTCTATTTAATCATAGGACTTTATTAATTATAATCCTGGTTCAGCAGGTGCCCAAGGTCCTTGATTATTAGTTTTCATTGTTTTAAGTTCAGATATAATATCTATAACATCAGATAATTGTACCTCAGCTACAGTTACAAATTCTTCAGGTAATACTGCAGATACACTAGCTCCACCAGTATATTCTGGGAATTCAAATTCTAATGTAGTAAGTTCATCAGAAGTTCCTAAAGCTACTCTAGAACCAAGAACACCTTCAGTGCTACTTGTATATTGACCTACAGGACCTTTAATGTTCTTACTTAGAACAGCTGAACTACCTTTAGTACTTACTTTATAGATGTTAGTAGTATATGTACCATCATTTTCTTCTGTAACTCCAATGAAGCAAGTATAATCAGCAGGAATTAATGAGCCATCTGCAAAGTATGCTGGTTGCTCTTTATAAGTAGAATAATTACTTGGAGTAATTTCAATAGTATGTTCAGCATCAGCATAAACTTTCTTCATAGGAACTCTGAAGATACTATTAGTTTCATCCCAGTATACTGTATCTATTGTATTATTTTGAAGAACTTGTTTAATCTTAGTAGGATTAGCAGAAGCTTCAACTTTAAGACCTTTAGTAAGTTTACTATTAATAAACATTACATCTTGGGTTGCACCAAAGTTTACAATACCACCAGTCTTATCTGCATTTATAGCATTAAGACGGATTTCAGGAGCTTCCATCTTAATTGTATCACCAGAAGTTAAAACTACATCTCCGTACTTAGCATCAATATCTACTTCTTCTTCAGCTTCAAGAGCAACTTTAGGAGTAATATCACCACTTAATCTATATGTACCTTCATCACCATCAATCTTGAATGGAAGTTTAGTATCAATATATTCACTAAGTTTAACATCACCAGAAAGAATAAGTTTTAATTCATCCTTTGTATAGCTCTTAGTTTTATCTTCTACTACAAAGATTTGTTCATCGCCTGCAGCTACTCCTTCGTATTCTATAATCTTATAAGTGCTAATAGCAGAAATCTTTAAGTTCTTCTTAGCAGATAATGAAGTTTCAATAAAGTCATTATTTAAAGCTGCAGCAGTTTTAATAATAGCTTTAGTTGTAGTTTGTTCATCTTCTTCATCGATGAAATCATAGAAATCATCAGCTGGTTCATAAGTTTTTAAATCAGCAGCAGCTTTAGCAGCATTATTAGTTTCATTATTCTTCTTATACTTATAAGCTCCTGTTGGAGTTAAAGTGCCGAGGTCACCTTCTTTTTCATCTATAATAGTTTTTCCTGATTCCTCAGTTTCACGAGTAGACATCTTCCAGATACCGTCTTTCTTGAAACGATATTCATCTGTAAAGATAGAAGTCTTTTCAGCATTGAAAGTACCGAATTCAAGTCCATCACCACCACCGTGTTCGAACTTAATCTTATTCATATTACCTTCATTGTCATAACCTTTAGGTTGTAAAGCAATACCACCATGTTTTTCACAACGAAGATCAATAGCTTGAGCACGTACTTTTAAATAACCTCTTTCATCTCTTTCATTAGCAGTACCTTCTTGAAGAACATTACCAGTAAGAATTCTTACATCTAATACTTTAGCATCGTCAGCTTTAAATAAAGCTTGATTACTAATGTCTTCACCTGTAGTGTTGTTCTTTTTTCTTGTAGCTGTCTTAGGATTATTTTTAGTACCTACAGCTAAATCAACTTCACCTGCTACAACTTGTAATTTTACTGGGTTATCAGAACCGTCGATGTTTTTGATAACAACCTTATCACGTTTCTTTGGTTCTCTATGGTGTGAACAGAATTGAATATCATCACCAGATTTTAAAGCAATATCACCATAATTACCAGTATATCCTGAAGCATTTTCACTCCAAGCTGGTTCTAAATTTATATTTTTTGTACTTCCTATAGTAACATTACCTTTTGCACTTACAGATATAGTACCAGAAGTATCAATAGGTGTTTGATCTCCACTTCCAGAGCCACTTCCAGAGCCGCTTCCAGAACCACTTCCCGAATCGTCACCTGAACCTGAGCCAGAACCCGAACCACCTCCACTGATATTAATATCATTTACGGATTCTACTAATTCGTCTACTTTACTTACTACCTGATTCCATTCATTAGCTTCAAGAGTATCTCCAGTGCTCTTACTCTAAAAATTTAATTTATTCATATTTATTATTTAAGTATAAAAGGAAATTTATCTCCAAATTTGAAGTAGATTATACCATCAAGTATGAATGGGAATGGGTCTCCAAATTTAGAAGGTTTTGAATTATCTCCGTCTAGTACAAATGGGAATTGATCTCCAAATCTAGAAGGTTCTGTTTCACCACCAAGAATAAGTGGGAATTGATCTCCAAAGACAGATGTATCGTCGTTGAAACTGTTTACAATTAAGTAAAGAGTATTTCTATCATATTGGTCAAGATTATGATAACTACTCTTAGTTATTAGTTTATGAGTATACTTTTCTTTTGTATTAAGATTTCCTTCCTCAATAAACTTTAATCTTTCATCTGTTCTTTCGTTTACTTCATCTAATTCCTGAAGTTTTTCTTTTATTTCATTATCTATAGCATCTTGTTCGGCATCCTTTTCATTTATTTGAGTTATATTTTCTTCTATAGAACTTATATTCTAATGAATATTTTCTATTTCATTATCAACTCTATCTATTCTGCCGTTTATTCTTTCATCTTCTTCTCTCAATTCCTAGACATTTTTATAAATGTCTTCGTTTATATCTTGTTGATTTCTATTTAATCTTAAATCTTTTATCTAATGAGCTAGTGCAACTACGTGCTCAATAGAATTGTCAAATAATGTACCTATTATATTTATAAAATCCATAGTAGTATCATTTAATATAATAAGTTAAATTACAAATATCTACCTTAGAATTACTTCTATAATAATGCAATCCATTTTTGTATGCTACTGGATTCATCTTAACTTCAAAAGTAAAATTTTCATCGGTAGCTACTTTGTGTAAAGCGTATGGAGAAACTATCCATAAATGGTATCCCCATACTTTGTTTTTTATAATCTCCGTCATTTTTATATCCTCTTGATATCTGACTGTTAATGAATTTAAATCTAATTCATTTATATTTTCATCAGCAAATCCGATATAGTTGGCAGGAGGAATATATATTGCATTATTTTCAAATATTTTTTCTTTTATATAAATCCAGGAAATATCTTGTAAAAGAAACTCTAAATCTGGATGTAATCCACACTCTAATTTATCTAGAATTTCCTCAAATTCACAAATTAATTTTTCCTTTAATTCGTCAAGATCGATTTCTATAGGAAACAATTCCTTAAAATCTCCTCTTATTTTCTTTCCTAAATTTTCTCTTATAGTATATTCAAAAGGTTCGGGAACAGGATTACAACCACATCTGTTCATGAGCATCCACAATTACAAGGTTTAGCAGAATGTTTATGAATCTTGTTACATTGAATATTACAAAGTCCATTACATTCCATAATTCTTTCTAAAAGTAGTTCTGCTTCTTTAAACTAATCTCTTTCAGCCATGTATTCTAAAACATTAATAGCAGCTAACAATAAATCTCTCTTATATGTTAAATTTTGGTCGAAAGGAGGTTTATTACAATCCAAAGAATGAACCTAATCGAATATCTACTAACAAATACTTATATAACATTTTCTAAGGTGACAAGTCTAGAAATAATATTCAGGTGTTACTATAAGTCCTGAAACTTCAGGATTAAGTTCTAACAATAGAGCTAAATCAACTTCTTCATTTATATGATAAACTTTTCCGTCTCTATAATAATATTCTTTACTAGGATCTCTTGGAACTTTTACTGTAATTAAAGTATAAAATCCATCTTGACCTATATCAAATACAACCTAATCCTCTATATTTTCTCTTTTAGCAACCTAAGTTATTATTTCATTAGATTTATTTAATTGTAACACATAAATATATACATAATTTTCATCAAAGTTTACATCATGTATAATAGTGTTACAATCCATATCATAAGTTATTACACTTTTGCAGTTCATACGTTTTTAACTTCATCATTATAAGGATTTCCATCATATAACTACATAAGCTCAATTTCAGTACGTTTAGTATCATTTTCAGCTTGACTTTCCTTAAATGTTCTATCAGTCTTATTCTTATAATCATCAAGCTAGAATTGCATTTGATTCTTTTCTCTTTCTATTTGAAGTTTAGCTTCATTAAGAGATTCAACTTTACTCTATGCTTGTTGAAGTTGTTGTTGAGCTTGCTGTAAATTATTCTGTAATTCTTCAACCTACTATGTAAGTTGTTGTATCTAATTATTTTCTGCTTTCTATTTCTTAATAGCTTTATTAACTTTTAGTTTCATTTCTGATAAACTCTTAGCAGTCATAATATCCATTAATATATCAGCAGAAACAATTCCTCCCTTTATAAATTCTGGAACAACAGCCTTAATTTGTTCCATTTCTTTTACTACTTCTGATGAAGTAATTATATGTATATCGTGATCTGTAACTGTAAAATATTTTGGTAAAGCAGTAAATATTTTTTGTAACTTATTACCTAATATTAATGTTCCAGTTAATCCGTCCTTGTAAACTATTTTAGCACAATTTAAAGAATCTAATAAAATTTCTCTTGTTATTAAATCCATTTGATAATGCCATTGTTTAGTTACTATAAATGAATTATTAATACCTGTTTGGATATTAGTTACAGCATCACGTTGCTATATTCCGTTTAATCTTTCTCTAAATACTCCAGTGATTGAAGAAGTTGTTTGCTCTACAGAATCAATAGCTAATTGAATAGCTTGAATAGCTTGAACTTTAACAGTATCGTCATACCCATTATATATAGTAGTTAAAGGAGCTTGACCTGTTCCTATTTGACCTTCTTGAGAAGTATCAATTAAAGCCATACCTTGTTTCTTATAAGCTTTCCACTTCATTAATCTTTCTGATAAATCATCTCCTAGAATAGTTGGTAAAGTAGGTAAATTAATAAAATCACCAACAGAACCAGATTGAGCTATTAAATTATCTCTATAAAAATGTAATAGGTCATAACGGTCTTGAAGTACCATACATTTTTGAACCATAGAGAAAGGTTCTCTACCTCTATTATTAAACCATACACCATTAACACTAAGTGTTGCTTTATTTGGTGCATCTTTAGTTCTTACTACATTTTCATCTATTCCTTTTAGTATATAAATTTCAGAACCAATTCTTACAGTAGAATATCTTTGTTCTACAAATTTCTTATCTGTTTCGATCCATTCAACTTCATATACAGGAATAAGATCTCTTTTATAATAACTATATTCAGGAAAACCTGGAGTAACTTCTTCACCAGCTCTTATACCATCAGTTGCAGGAGTACCATCTGGGTTACAACTTCTTACAAAATAAGAACCAGTAGTTTCTAAAGAGTCTGTCCACATTTCTTCTATTTTAGAAATGTCTTCTTTAGATAAATCCTTTCCATATTTACTAAGAATCTAGTTACGAGTTAAGAAACTTCTAACTACTATTCTATATGATTCATTAATATAAGGAGAATCATAATTTAAATCTGGAAAAACATCTAATGGATTTAAACACTAAATGTTTATATTATGTCCAGAAGAAGAAGGAAGAACTCTATAAAAAGTAAATCCAGAAACTAATAAATCAATAAATAATTGTTTTAATTTAGTTACTAAATCAATATTTCTAGATTGAATTATATATTCTATAACATTCTATCCAGCTATTTCATATTCCGAAATAAAGTTTTCATTAATATCTTCTATAAGTTTATCCAACTATTCTTTTATATTTAGATCCTACATATCTTTGCTACCTAGTATTCGTAAGAGATTATTTTTGAGATTATTTTGTAGGAGATTATAACATTCTGTAGCAATCTTTACTTGTTTCTCTCTAAATATATTATTAATAGTTTCAGTATCTTTACAAGAAACCTTTGGAAGAATTGGAACATCTAAATATTCTCCTACTAAAGCGTCTATATGTTTCCTGATTAAAGGAATAAACTCAACCGCTGTTGGCTACCCAATACCAAAGTTCTCTTCTAAGTATTTAAACTATTCCTTATCTCGTTTACAGTTATAATAGTTATATGCTTTCTATATAGCTGTCTTTTCCTAAACAAGTTCAGAAATAGCTAAATTAGTTTTGCTAACAAGTTCTTCTTTCTTCATCTTCCGGATAAATTTTAACTCCCCTAAAGAATTTTACTCTATGTAATTGTCTAGAGACGAGTTCTTGTTCAACAAATTTTAAAAAATCTTCTGCATTTAAATCTGCAGATATTTGTAATATAGGTTTGTCTAGATTGTCAAAGTCTAATACAACTTTATATCCAGTCCCACCCTTCCCTAATTTAGTCACTTTAATATGTCCAGTATATTTACATTTGTATTTACACTCTATCATATCTAAAATGGCTTTTTCCATATCATTCATCTATATCTTGAATTACTTGTTATATTATAACCCTCGACATATCCTGTATTTATATGTCCTCTAACAGAGTTTTCATTTTGTTTTGGTATTACACCAAATTTTTTATGTCCATTTTCGTCGGTGTAATATCCTATATCTTTAAATTCCTTAGAAACTGGTTTATATTCTCTTGGAATAATATCACTTAACTCTTCATCTCCAACTTCTGCCATTTGACACGCTGCAACCATATCAAATTTACCTTTATTTTCATCAGTATAAAGATTTAACTATTCTAAAAATTCTATAAACCATATATTATGACAGTAATCTTCTACATACGAAGCAACTAAATCAGTGCCATGTTCAATCATGGCTGTAGTAGCTGTAGTACCGTATTGTCCATTAGTTCTTCTTCTTTCGTCTCCTCCATAACAAGCTCTAGGACGTTTCATAAAGAAATGTGCAAACTTATTATCACGAGCGTATGTAAGAACAGACAAACGAGTTGCTTCTATATTAGCTTTGGCTTGATAATACCATAATAAAGCCATTGTTTGTTTGTATGCTTCTCTAATATCATTAGGTCTATCTAAATAATATGCCACATACATAGGTTCCTTCATTCCATGTACTCTACGTTTTATCATAGTACAAAATTTAGAAGGATCTCTAGTTTCTTTAGAAGTTTCTGCTTGTCCAATATCAATACCGTCAATTCCTGCTACATAAAGATTTTGGATTATAGGACTTCCGTCTTCCCATAAAGGTTCTTCTAATATTCTAACAGGCCCATTCGGATTAGGTTTAAATCTAACTCCGATAATATTTTCTCTTTTTCTTTCTGGACCAGAATATACAAACTCCATATATCCTCTTTGAATAGGAGGAGCTTGTTTTTTAATTCTAATAGCTATAATTTGTTCAGCTATTTTAAGTTTATTAAATTTATTTACACCTTCCGCTGCAAAGGCTTCTTCAGCTGTGAAACATTGCTCTGCTTTATGGTCTAATAAAGTTTTAGGATCAGTTATATCTGCACGTCTTTGTTCATAATGTTCTCTTTGTTTTTCCATGAGATATTCACCACGACTTCCAACAAATTTTGAGTTATTCATTGAAATATATGCAGGTATAAAATAAGCAGTTTCAACCCAATCTCCATCTTCTGTATAATTATGTTTAAATGGAAGCACTTGGAACATTTTAGGATTATAATATACTTTTCTTAAACCTTCAAGATTAGGACCGGCATCACCACCTGTTCCTACTGCTGCTATAATACCAATTTTATTACCACCAACAGTTACAAGTTCTTCTGCTTTAATAAAGGAACGTTCAAGTATAGGATTAGAACCTGATTCTTCAAGAAATAAGAAACCTACACGGTCACCTCTCATCTTTCTATCCTTATCTACAACAATTCCTTCAATTTGGGACATGAAACCTGTTTCAATTTTTTGACCATTTACTACTTTATAGTGAGAAGCTCTTTTCTTAGTTGCTGTATTAATAACTTGTCTAAGTTTTAACATTCCTCCTTGAGTATTATCATCAGTAAAAGTTATTCCTGCATTAATTTTATCAAGAGTTTTTTTAACATAGTTATCATCGAAAGCAGTAAGAAGACATATACTATTTTTAAAACAGTTAAAGAAATTATCAAATATAGAAGCATGTATCTCAGAAAATCCACATCCTCTGTTTTTCATTACAGTCATATTCTTTCTTAACTTTCTACATAATTCAAAGTAATGAAAGAATTCGTATTGATATACAAAGAATCTTGGAAATATAATAGAACGGCTATCACCGGCTACATCTTGTTCTGTATTAGGTAATTGATAATAATTAAGAAAGTAATAGTTAAATCCAGTAATAGTATAACCATTAACTGTCATTCCTTCCTTACATCTTCTATATTCTTCATTCCAGAAATCTCTATAAAGTTTTGAGCCTGGATAATAAGAACAATATTGTTCTGTCTTTAAGAATATTTCTCTAGCTTCAGTAAACCAAGAAGGATCAAAATCTAATCCTTCTGTTTCTGTAATAGGTCTATATCCAGTTAATTCATAGGAAAGTCTTTTATCAAAGTAAGGTATCGGGTCTCCTATTTTGACATCCCATTCACCTTCTTTGTGTTCTACAACCTAAGGCTTTATTTCTTCTATTTGCTGTTGAAGTTCCTCTTGTTTTTGTTGAACCTCAGTAATTATAGACTAAACTTCCTCAGGAACTTCTGGTATAGGATTCTTACGTGGACGACCTCTTTTCTTTTTAATTTCCTCCATTAATCAGGCATAAATCCTTCAACAGCTCCACCACGTATTTGACTTTGCTCCATAACTTCTTTCTTAACAAGAGATTCAATTTGTTTCAAAGTTTCAATTTGATCAGCAGCCTCTTTCATAGCAGCTTGAACATCTTTAACTTTAACAAGATATTTACCTTGTTCATCTTGTTCTTGTAAATCCACATTATGGAAATAATCAATAATCTTATCAGTTACCTCCTAAGCAGCTTGAAGTAATCTTACATATCTATTGGAATCTTGAATTGATACATACTTTCTACAAGCAGCACGAAATTCAGGGTTATTCCATTCTTCTTCTGAAATATGAGCATCTTTTAAAGCAGCTTCATGTTTTTCCTAATTGCTATAATTAGCATATGGAGATTTCCAATCTATTGCTAAATATATATAAGTAAACTCTCTATCAGCTCTAATGTGTTCTAGTCCAGAAGGATCCTCATTACATTTATTTCTGGAAGGTTCTAATAATTTTTTAAATTCATCAATTAAAACTAAATCAGCAGTTAATAATTGTGCTCTTCCAGTTTTCTAATTATAATCCCATATATTCATATTTACATTAACATTTTATTTTTTTTTATTTCTTATTTTTTAAGTCCAAGTTTTCCTCCCCAGAAATGTTTCTTAAATTGAGAAACAATAGAAGAACCTCCACAATCTTTATTTATTTTTGAACCTTTAGATTGAACAGGAAGTTTACTTTTAGTTCCTCCTCTATTAATATTCTTAGAAGGTTTTCCTTTAGGATTCTTTATAGGAAGAAGTCCGTCTTCTCCTTTCTTTACTTTACCTCCACATTTATGTACTTGTCTTCCACGAGCGGCATCTTTTTCATCCACTCTATTCTTATCCTTATCCTTAAGTTTTTTATATTCTTCTGGAGTTAGAGGTTTATAAGTATTGTTCTTATCTTTAATAGGTTCATTAGTTAAACTTTTAATTTGTCCATTTACATGAATAGTATCATTAGGATTTATTTGTTGTTGAGGAGCTGGAATATTCTTTCTATTCTTAAATTTTGCTACAGCACCATCTTTAGCTGAAGGAACTTCTCCTCCTTGTTCTTTCTTTTTACAACCACAAGTTACAGAACCACCTTTCTTGTAATAAACTACTTCTTCATCTTCAGCACATTGATGTTTTAAAGATTTAAAATAATTTAATTTAGCACCATGAAGAGCTCTTGTTGTTTTTTTCTATGCAGTTTGAATTTTAGCATATTCTTCTGGATATTTCTCTTTATTTTCAGTTATAAAAGTCACTAATAAATCTTGAACCTCTTCCTAAGATTTAGGTTGTTTATTATTTCTTTCACACCAATTATAAAAATCATTCTTTAAATTTTTACTCTTTTTTGTGTCCATAGTTAATCGACTAAGATTAAATCTTTTGTTGAGAATACAGCTTCTTGTAAGAAACCGTTTTCTGTAAACCATCTTACCTTTACTCCTTTAAGTAAGGCATTCTTATCTTCATTTCTAATTATAGAGCGTTCAACTCTATGTACCAACATAATAGGTTTATTTGGTATGTCCTGGCGAAGGGTTACCTTCTAACCAGGAACAAAATAAATCTTTTCATCCATAATTATTTACATTTACTAAATCTTTCAGTTAAACCTTCATTAACAACTGCAAGAACTCTATTTTCACATACAAGCTGTAGACCTTGCTTATAGAAAGGAACAGGTACTGCACTAGGCTTAGTGTAGAAAATTGTATCTCCAGGTTTACACCATTTACATTCTGGACCAACTTCTTGGATAACACCAACCTTTATAAATTGTTCTTCTTCTTCAATTTGTCCATTGTCTGTATTCTTATATTCAGGTTTCATTCCACCTAAATCAAGAATAAGTCCAGACTTAGAATCACGTACAATTCTTTGGAAAGGATTTTCATCAAATTGTTTACAAAGAACATAATTACCAATAGGCATAATTTCAATGTTTTCAACATTCTTATTTACCTTATCAGCAAACTCTGTTAAATTAGTTGAGTGCTTTTCAAATTTCTCTGCAAAAGAATCAATTTCTTCATTAACCTTTTTAGCATTTCTTTCTTCAATAATTTCTTCTGCACTTCTACCATCTAAAGTCATAATTCTACTTGTACTTTCACCAGCCATTCTCATAGCTATTTTTTCATTCTCGCTTAAAATTGGATGTTCCATATTACCATTTATTCATTAAACATTTTTCTGATTCAACACTAGCTTTTGATTTTAATATACAGCCGCATTGATCACATATATATGAACCCATATATTTCATTTTGTGTTCACATTTGTTACATATATCTAGTCTTCTTTTTTGTTCATCTGAAGTATAACCGGTTAAATTTCTCCAGTTACCAACAATAATATTCAATAACTTCGTAAAGAGATTCATTCTATTTAAGAGCTTCTAACTCTTTTAAGTATTTATTATATTCATCAAATGTTTTATAATAAATAACTCCTTTTGTATCTTTATATTTTATTACCATTTTCCCGCTATACAATGATTATGTAAATTCCTCATCTTTATCAAAACGTGGCAATTACATCCTCTAATATATCCTGCCTTAGGACTGGTACTTACTTCGTTAGTATCAGGATTTAAATATAAATTAGGATTACATATAGCTCTAGCTGGACTAAAGATAGGACATTTCTAACATATAGCTCTACGTTCATCAATACTGTATTCTTGCATATTTAGCTTTTTGTTTTTCAAGTTTTTGTTGCTTAGCATAGTGCTTAAGCATTTTTTCAACATCATCTTTTAAATATGAACAATGATATAAAGTATTCTTTCCATCATGATCATAGTGATTAAGAATCAAATCTTTTATAACAAATTTTGGATTAAGTTTCTGAAGCATCCAGGCATAGGTAGATAATTGTAATTGATAATGATTAAAATTACATTCATCTAAATGTCCTAATGGATATTTCATTTTGTCCGTTGAACGATTAGCACTGTTATAAAATCCTTTTAAATCTATCTTCTTATTAGTCTTATGGTCTATAATATAAATATCATTACCATTCTTTACTATAAGATCTATTTGTCCAGCAAGATGTAAATCTATTTTAGCATTATCATAGTATATTAGATATTCTGGATAAACTCCATATTCTAAATCTAATTCACTATAATCTTTTTTACATTCAAATTTTCCTCCGATTCCAAATTTCTTTAAAGTAATATTACTACCTATATTATAAAAAGAATTCTCTAATTGAGCATGAATCTTAGTTCCACGTTCACAAGCTATTCTATTGGTATTATCCCAATCATCTAAAATATCTTGTTGTACTTTATTCAACTCTTCTTTAGTTATATTATATACATCTAAGAAATCATCAGGAATCTTATGGTTTTTCCAAATACCACCTTTTTCTTTTTTCCAGTCTGCTGGATCCATTATCTTTTCTAGTGCTTTATATGCACTAACAAATTCTCTATCAAATTCTTTTCCATACTTTTCTATTAAAGTAGTAACAGAAATATACTTGATAGAAGGGTCGTTTAAATTTCCATAATAATGGTCAGCTTCTCTAAACCCTACTGAACCATTAATTTTATCATAATTCATTTCCATATAACATAAATTTTTAAGATTTATCTTCTATTACTATATAATTTAATATTCCTTCAACATGAAGCCTAACTATTGCATGAAAACCTTCATCACTAGTTAAATAATCTACATCTTTTTGGTTATCCTAAAAGAAGTTCTCGGTTAATACCGCAGGACAATTAGTATGTTTAAGAACATATAAATGAGCTTCTTTATCTGGATCTCCGTCTGAGTAATCGGTACGCATTTTCTTATTTTCTGCATTATACTTTGCTGCATTATATAAACAGGTTGCAAGTTCATCTGATTTTGTTTTTCCAACCGATGTATAAACTTCCCAACCTGTTGCATTATGCCACTTACCATCTGAAGCAGCTGCGTTCACATGTATTGAAACATATATACAATTTTTATACTGTTTCACTAATTCATTAACAATACTACATCTTAGTGATAATTCTCTAGATTGGGATAGTCCTAGGTCGTCATCTTCAATGTCAATTATAGTTCTATAACCCATACTTTGTAGAATATCACATACAGCCTTGCATATTTCTCTAGAATATTTATATTCTTTAAATTTTCCATCTGGAGAACTTTTACCCTAGATGCTTTTCTAATGAGCTGTACCTAAAATAATTGTAATCATTTCTATGCTTTTTCATAGTCTAATAACAAAGCTAGTTTCTAAATGTGTGGAAGAATTCTCCCTGCATAAAGTTTATCATAAACCTTTGGCTCTCTATAAAATACTACAATTAAACCTATTGGATTATCATGTCCTTCAATTGTAAAGAAAGATATTGCTTTTGCATCACTAGCTTTTACTAATCTATACATTTTAGGTAACTACAATCCCATTTGTTCTATATCAGAGAAAGAAACAAAGCTTTGTCTATGAAGTTTAGCTAATTCATCTGCATAATATATATAATCTAATTTATTCCACTACTTTTGTAAAGTAGGAGTATCTAATGATCTTGGAGCTTCTGTGAGACAAGATAAATACAAATATTTATAACCTTGCAAACTTTGAGTATTATTATGATAATTTAAAAGTAATACATCAAAAGCGTCCTTATCTATTTCTGCTATTTCTTGGACCTACTGGTTTATTTCAACTCCGGTTTCCATAGAGTATTGTTCAGCTTTTTTATTACTAACAATCTCTTGTTCAAACCTGTCATGTATTTGTTGACCAGTTACTCCAGTTATCTGAGAATAAAGAATCCAACCAAATAGTAAAATAATAATTATACTCCTTGTTTCTGGATGTATTCTGTTAATCATTCTCCACACACTGTTAAAATAATTTAAATTCATTTTTTAATTAGTAGTAATATAAAAATATTTGTATTTATCCAAAGGTATTAGTATATTTAGTAATGTCAAAATAAATAATATTTAACATAACAAAAAATTAAATTTTAAGCTTAAAAAATATTTTAAATTATGAACGACGTCGTAAAAATTTTTAAAAAAGGACATAAAATCCATATCAAAGAGTCTTAGAAAGGAACATTTACTAAATGGTGTGGAGGAAATGTTACAGATGAATGTATTTAGAGAGGTAAGAATAGTTCTAACCCAAAGATAAGAAAGAAAGCTACATTTGCTGCTAATGCTAGAAAATGGAAGCATAAAGAAGGCGGTATTATTAAAGCTTCTGATGGAACTAAAACTAATTGGATATCAAATAGTTTAGGAAAAGTTGGAAATTTTTTAAACAGTGATTGGGGTAAATTAGCAGCTAGTGGAATAAGTTCTATGTTAGGAGGAAGTAATTCTGAATCTTCTTATAATAATAATTATTCAGATATTATGACAAATACTGCTTTGTAGTATATGTAGAATCAACAATAGGAAAATGAGGTTTAGAGTAATTATGATAAAATAATGTCTAAATTACATTTTGATCCAGATAATCCTAATGCTAATGGAGGTTCCATTGTAAAAAATCATGTTAATTATTTAGCACAAGCTCCTATAGCAGCAAAATAGAAAGAATTTAATGACAATTATAAAAAGTTTTTAGATGAACAAGTAAAATAGCGAAAAACTAATTATATTACTAACGCACTTACTAATACTCTTTAGACTGGATTTGATATAGCATTAAATTATAAACCAACAACAAAAAAAGGCTCTTCAGTTTCCTGAGGAGCCTTTAATTTTTTACACCCATTAAAATTTAATTATTATTCTCTATCTAAATCTATAGATAGTTTATTTAAATTATCTTTCCAGTTTAAGTAATATCCATTATCTAACATATTATGTTCTATAGATAATTGTTCTATAGCTTTAATTTCATCAATATTTGCTTGATATAAATCTTTAAATAATTTTGTATCCATTCTAAAATTGTATTAATGTTGTTGCCCTGGTAGGATTCGAACCCACACTTACGCCTTCAGAGGGCTACGGATTTAGAGTCCGCTGTGCTAAACCATTACACCACAGAGCAATCTCTAGTTACTTATTAAGAAAGTAACTTTTTAAGATTTTTAATCTTACGAGCAGCTATTTCTTTAGTTTTAGCTTTTACTTTGTCAATTACTTTTTGGTAATTTTCAGTCTTGTAAAGAGAGTCTAAATCTGTAAGACCTTCTCTCTCTGCAAGTTCCTCTAAAACTTCTTGGAAAAGGTCATCATCAACTTGTTGTAACCAATTTTCAAATTCTTTCTTATCTTTATTTTCTAAAAGTTGTACTTTAATAGTTAAAGTATTTCCTTCTCTTGTTGAATCTACTACAAAATGAGAATCATTATCTTGATATTCTTGATGTAGTGTGTCCATTGCGAATAGCTCTTCTATGAGAGCTTTTAATATTTCTTCCTGTTTCATAACAATACTAATATATTTGTTATTTTAAAAAGACAAATTTAAAAAATGTTAAATCTTAATTTCTGGAGTTTTTTCTTCTTTAAATATAGCTCTGGTTAATATTTCAATTTGTTTTTTCATTATGGCATTATCTTTTTGTAATTCTTGTATATCCTCTGTATTCTATTGTGTCTATCTATATGTGACAGCAGCCATATTATATAACTATAATAAATACATTCTTAAATCTTGATGTGTTCCAGATTCTGTATCTATTAATTTTGAATCAGGTTTAGATAAATATCCAGCTTTTATTAAAGTGTTTTCACAAGCTAATACTGTAGGAACAGACATTCTAGTTCTTTTTGCCACTTCTTTTGTAGAGAAAGAAATTGTTCCTATTCCAGTTCCTTTATTATACATATCTTTTTGATTCATCATAAGGTATGCTTTTTCTCTAATCTTTATTTTATCATCTTTTAAAAAATCATATGAGAAAGGTTCAAAACTTTTTGTTGTAGAGAATTTATAAATTGTACTTTGACCTGGTCTTATTATTTGTTGTATAAACTTATTATCTACCAATTCTTTAATTGCTTTTCTTACAGCATCTTCTCCACATCCCGCTTCTTTAGCAATAGTTTTAATTCCAGGAAAAGCTTCTAAAGTATCTTTATTCATATGTTGTTTTATAGCACAATAAACTACCAAAGTTTTTGGACTAATTTCTTCACAATCTACTACCTCATTTGGAAGTATCACAAACTATTTATTCTATTCATACTACATATTTTTATAATTTTATTTATATTAAAAATATCCACCTCTATGAAAATTTCAAAATTTTAGGACTAAATTAAAAAATCCAACGGGTAAATTAAAAAATAAATATGGGTTAGTTAAAAAATACCTATGGGTCTATTAAAAAATTCGACACTAACTATAATTAATACTATAATTAAATAACTATAATTAATTGGCCTTCCGGCTTGAATTTTTCCTTTCGAGTTTAACACCTCTATAAAAATTTTTTATTTTTTTTTATTTTTTGAAAGTTATTTTTATATTCCCCCCCCTATATTTTTTATAAGGGTTTTTATTTTCTAAAATTTTTTCTAAAATTTTTTTGAAATTTTTTTTGTTGTGAGGGAGGGGGTACACTACCCCTCGGCTCCCCCTGTGGTCACGCGTGGGAAAATGAAAACCTAAGCCACCACTTCTCATCCTGAGAAGTAAATCTAAAGAATTATTATATATTTAGGAGATAAGTAGAACTGAAATAGTTTCAGTTCCATCTTCCTCATTCCTCCGTGACGGTCCCTGGAATTCGGAGAGAGGGTAGCAAAGATAGGGCTCTTGGACTGAGGTTAATTCCTCAGTCCTTTATTTATTAAATTATTTAGCATATGAAACAGATTTTCAAGCAGTCTCAGAAAAAGTCGTTCTGGAATTTATCTGATTCTGAGATGCACACCTTAGCACTTCGTGCTGGTGTAGTTATTCCAGAAAAAGAGTGGAACAACTTAGTTAGTAAGGCTAAGGCTTACTTCTTTGTTAGTCCTAATGAAAAAGGACCAACAAAGAGTTCCATAGTGAACATAGCAATTAAGATATGGAAAGAAGAATCTATCCATAATTGCTTCGCTTAAAAGGGATTTTATCCCTTTTATTTTTAAACCTAAGCCTATACTATATATAAAATATTATGGGTAACTCTGCGGTTACACTATATAGTTATCGTAACCGTGCGTACGTGCGCATCACGGGTCTGTCTAAATCCCTATAATATGGCAGACGTTCAAGAAATCCGCTTCGTTGAAGCGCCTGCGGACCCCAACAAGGGCTTCCGCATTGGACACGCTCAGAGCGTGTTCCAGAATAACGTGACGTTCACCGTCACAGGTTACAAACTCGGCTCCTATGAGGTAGTCGGTAAAGACGGCTCGGTCTCAAAGACCAAGTACGCTGACAGTGCTCAGAATATTCTTCTGACCACTTCTGTCGGCGAAGACTTGCCTTTGAACCGTCTTCTCCACAAGAAGGACGTTCTTTACAATGCCAAAGGCGAGGCTAAGGTCGTCTACGGTTCCAATTTCAGGGCTGCTCTTACAGAACATCTCCTGAAACTTGGGCGCCGTACTGACGACTCGGCTATGCTGAATGGCTCTGTCGAAAGCGTCGCCAAACATGCCGTCACCTTCTTTGGCACCAGAGTTCTCATCTGTCGAGAGAACCCTGGATTCGCGAAGGATGACAAAGGCAAGTTGGTCGACCGCATCTCGCCGTTTATCACCATCGAGTTCCAGGCATAGCCTGTCTCTCTTCGGTCGGCTCACCTAACGGTGGGCTGACCTTTTATTAATCCTTTGAGGATATTTTAAACCTAAGCCAATTATATAAATGGCTATGTTACTATGGACGAAAACCACGGTGTCCGCAATGCGAAAGAGTGGCTTCCCTTGGGCAAGGAGTAAGAAAAATTGCCTTCCTATAAAAACCTAAGCCAAATGTATAAAGGGCTATGTAGCCGTAGGCATACAACCAATAACGTCACCAATGGTATGCCATGTATTGGCGGCATAAACAAACTTAATAATAGGAGAAATTAAAAATGAAAAAGGTTTCAAAAATTAATCAGCTTGTATTGCGAGGCTTACTTGCTGAAGATCAGGAGTTGTTCCTTAATCGTCTCAGTGTTATTATCGAGCGTGGTCGTGACGAAGTTCTGAAGCAGTTAGCTGATGGTATTGTTACCGATGCTACTATCAATGATGAGAAGGCTGCTTTGGAATATCTCACTAATCGTAACAGTCGTAATGGTTGGACAATTCTCGAGATTACCGGTATAAGTCTGGTAAATGATCCCGATCGTGTGTCTGTCCAGTATAAGTATGCTAATCCTCCAAAGTGGTTCTCTACTCAGGAGAAAGCAGATCGTTACTCTCGTGGATATTCTGAGGATGGTGTGAAGGAGATGGATGAAGAGCATCAGTTTAAAGGTGTGTACACTTCAAGTTCTTCTGATAGTGTGTCCATCTCAGAGAAGTGGTTAGACGTAGAGATTTTATAATCTATACTACTGTAGTAAACAAGAGAAAAAGAGCAAAATCGTCCTAAGGAAGGTGTGTACTACAGGCACCTTTCAAGGGACAAAACTTAAATTTTTTAAGCGTATGACATTACAAGAGTCATTTGCCATTGAGAATGGTAATTCCAATGTGCAGGAAGTTGAGAAGTTCAGCAAAGCGTTCAGAATCGACACGCTGAACAACATTGAGGCTGGTGAGGAGTTCACAATTCCTACAGGTGCTGATTACAAGATTTGGCAGCAGCGTATTATGCGTGGTGGTCAGCCAGTTGTTGATCGTGATGGTAAGCCTGTTGTGGCTGAGTACATCAAGTGTCTCACCTCAAAGAATCGTATTGTTAACTTCTTCCCGAGCAGTCTGACTAAGCTCGCTTTCCGAGTTGATCCTGAGACTGGTAAGGACGTAACAAGCGATCGTATCGTTCGTCCAACGGGTGACATTGTCGATTATTGTAAGGCTCATCCTGACATGACTGAGACAATGAAGGCTCTTCAGGGCTGCACTATTAAGTGCGAAGAGTACGACAAGGTTCCTGTTCGTGCTTTCGGTGTTCCTAATGACAAGGCTACTAAGAAGGATGTTGAGTACAACAACATTGGTAAGTGGAGTCTTGTTGGTGAGAACAAGCCAGCTAACTGGACATCTGCTTGATGAACGGTTTAGTATGCTTACGTGGGAGGTTACTATCTCCCACTAAGCTACTTTCTAAAGAAGGAGAAATACAAGTTGCTCCAGAAACCTTTTATAAAATAGGTATAGAGTATGTATTTCTCATTCAGACCAGGTGTTATCCGTGGAGAATTATGAAGGCAGTTCAACTCAAATTTTAGGGGATTTGAATGAGCTGTCTTCTTTCTTCATAACAAGGGTTTAGTGGGTAAAATACGTTTCTCACATAATGATTTGTTGAAAAAATTGTTATGGGAGATATGCTCTCGGGCACAGGCGTCGAACCCACCCAAACTTGCAAAACTTAAACCAACATCATCTCAAAAAGGGTGATTTTGACCGAGTTTAAGTTTGGTAACATTATTCTAATGTATAACCATTTAATTCTAATACCCTTTATAATTTTAAAAAAATATTTGGTTGAGAATTATCCTAAGGATTTAAAATCCTTAAAAATTCCCGTCATTCTGGAAGACGTAAAAAAGGTTTGCTGATGAGGCCAGAACGAAACGAAAAATATATTCGTACAAACAAATAAACTTAACAATTATGAGACAATTAGAAAGATTATTAATTATTGCTCTTAATGAGCAAGCAGTTAACACAGTAGTAGAAATTATGCATACTTTGTGTGCAGATTTCATTGAAGGAGAAAATGATATTGCTGGAGAACTTTTTAATAAGTATTTCTGTAAGTTATATCCAGAAATGCAACGCAAGTATATCCATACATCTCCTTTTGAACGTCACGCTAATAAGTTAGCTAAAAAGTATGGTATTGCACAGCCTTGGAGAGAAGTTTCTGAGGATCCTTGGGAATGGGAATACAAAGGGTTTGAACAAAATCCTCATGGTATCAATCAATGGGATATGCCTAAACTTAATATAGCATAAAACGTAAAGTCCCACCACGTTATACAAAGTGTGGGACACCTTTTTAACAAAACAAACAAAGCAATATGAATAATAATTATCCTGAGGAACTTTTGCCTATTCCACCTAAAGTGGAATTGTTAGGCGTTATGTCCGCTATTATTTATGCAAGCATGCCACATAAAGATAATGGCTATGCTGTTATAAACGCAGTTGGACAAGCTAGAGAGTTATTAACTGAAGTAAATAAACAAACAACAGTATGAAAGAAAATGAAAAGGTCTTCCCGTATAAGACTACGATTGAAATTGATTGCGATCCATGGACGGGTATGGGTCGTCAACAAGACCATTATGAGCATATCTGTAAAAATATCGTAGGTTGTGAACCACAACCTCGTATCTCTGCAAGTTTTGGCTGCTGGGAGTGGCCAATTACATATCAGAATAAGGAACAGCAGGATAAGACTGCTGAATTCCTGAAAGATTTGTATAACAAAGGTCTTTGTAGGTATGCAAGTTGGTAATATTCTAGTATTGATAGCTATGGCAATTTTTGCCGTAGCTGTCATTGTAGGGTCAAGAACTCCAGATACCTGGAAATATACAGGTATTACCTGGATTCTTTTAATGCTTGGTTTGGTATTCTTCGCTGCGGCGATGACTATATCTTAAACTCCTATAATCAGAGAAGGGAGTATAAATAAAAAGCTCTGACCTTGTGGTAGCGAGGGGAAATCGGTACAATTCACAATCTATAGGTTGTGACATCGAGGTATATCCGATGTAAAATATTTAATATACTTAAGCTCTAGGACTGCGTACTAGGTAAGCAGATGAAAAAGGCTTTAGAAGCTAAGGGCGAACAAAGCAGCATGCGATAAAATGCACATGAAAATACTTAGCGAATGTTCACAATATATGCCAGTATGTTGTGTTCCGTATCGTTGATAGCTGGCACTATCGATTGACGTAAGTAGACTTAACTACCTAAAAGAGGTCATTAGAATGTTAAGCTCGATCTTCAATATGTGAGAAGATAATATTAATGACCTATTTACATCCGAGGAGGCTCTGTCGAAATATTAGGCTTTAACCCTCAAAATCGTGAGAGGATTAATTTTTTTAATATGAATTTTTCAGTTTTAAGTTTAAATTAAGGCGAGCCGAACTTCATTCGTTACCAACTGAATGGTGGAGTTCATATGGCTAGGAGGAGGCAGTTGGTCGTTGCACACATGGCGAACACGAAAAGTAGGATGAAAGACTAGTAAGTGTTGATGTCTGATTCCAAAAATTGCTCGAAGATGATAGAGTATAAATAGATCATCCATTCTTACGTGACATCTTGGAATTCGTAGTGAGGGAAACAAAGTTAAAACAAAATCCTTGAACAAGATTAAGGTAATTCTCAGCACACAACGAGAAGTAAAATAAGTCAAACGTGTTGGCAGCTCGGAATAGACGGCAAATTTTAATTAACAATCTGAAACATAACAATTTGAAAACTCGGAATTTCACTGATGATTACTGGAGGTTCTAATAAGTCCAGATTTGCCATAATAGTGTAATACTATATAGGTAGCCCAGAAACGAGTATAAATAAGTGGGAGAAATTGTTAGTTTGTTTGCTCTCCATCCATGTAGGGGTGGATGGAGAGATTTTTAAAACTAAACAATATGAAATATTAAAACGAATAACAATATGAAAAAAGATTTTTTAAAAAACATTCCAAGAATGGAACCTAATATGTTGGCTAAGCCAATATCTCAGGTTTATGAAGAAATCAACGCTCAATGTAATGATTTTTTAAAAACACAAAAGGGTATTCAATATTTATTATTGAAATATCCCAAGCTATCTCCTCAAGATGCAATAAAAGAATTTAGAATATCTGCTATAATTGCGGATAGTTATGATTCAACTTGTCAAACTCCATTATGAAAAAGTTTAGATTATCAAACCGTACCCAAGATTACTTTTGGGGTGTATTATTCACATTGTGTGCTATGATGTGGATATATTTCACTAGTTTATTCATATAACAAATAATTTTATTATTAACTTTTAAAAACAAAAAACAATATGAAAAAGGTAAACGTTGAAGAGTTGACAAAGAACTTAAATGAGTTTATTCAGTCAAACAAAAACAGAACATTCACTCGCCAGGAAATTGGTGAGAAAATGGCAGAGTTAGGATTCAATCCCCAGGTAACTGGGATTATTGTCCCGAAATTGTTCCCATATGAGAAAATGGGAACATCTCGTTTGTATGGGATTCCTAAGGATCCCATTTACAAAGGTGTCATTGAGGGTTGCTACAAGACCGCTAGAGGATATAAAAACTCCTCTAGAAAAGCTTCTAAGAAATCTGCTAAGGAGATAAAAACTCCAATAGTGGACAATTTTGCAGAAGCTAAAGAAGTGAATGATGCAATTCATTTGCTTCTCAGTAAAGGATACAAAGTATCTCGTCCTTTAGGACTAGATGTCAAGCAGTTACTTAAGGATCATCCTGAGTTAGAATCTAAATACATGAGATATGCTAACATCTAAAGAAGCAGTCCAAATAGCAAGGAAGTATAATCTTGAAGCTGAAGTTCGTCAAGAACTAGCTTCAGGATTAACTCCTGAGCAAGCTTTGGAGGAATGGGATATATTATGATGGATCTTTACTCTGAATCAGAGACAGATATTGATGATCTGTCTTATTATTGGAATGGATATTATGACAAACGAGGAATTTCTTAAAAAGGTAGAAGGAGCAAGAGGTCTTTTAAAAGATATTCTTAATCATGAGGTAAAAGTTAGACTTAAAAGTAAAGACGGTCTAACCATTTCTGATCATTTTGAGTTAACACAGCTCAGTTATATGTTTAGTCCTTTTTTTGTAAATGAAGATGGAACTAAAGGATCTCTAGTAATAGAGTTCCAAGTAACATAATCGGTAACCAATCCGAACTCTAGAGTGTTCCTATTAAATCATTGCAGGAACTAAAAAATGCAAAGGTTCAAAAATCTCAAACTAGAATTAGCTACTCTAGTCAATGAGAGTTCAGGTTTTCGGCGTGCTGCTTTTACTGAACAATTTTATTAATAGCCACAAACAAATAACAATATGAAACAGAATAACATTTTTAATAGATTCTTCTTTAAAGAAGTTCTTAAAGAAGAAAAAGAAAAATATGAGAGATGTAAGTCCCTTGTTGGACATTTTCCAGAATTGGATGAACGCATTAGTGCATCCAAATCTCTAGAAAGAGTATTGGAACTTCATAAAAAAGCTTGGGGTTTAGGTTATCAAAATAACAATCTTGCTCCATGTGAGTGGGGAATGTTTAGAACTAAAGATATTTCTAAAATGACTCCAGATGAAGTCTTTTTAGGGAATGTCTATGGACTTTGGACTTTTCCCATGCCTAAATGGGAGGACCAAAAAACTCAAATGTATGATAAAGACATATCAGTTTATGATATAGTTCTTAATCAATACAAGAGAGTTCTTCATTATAATGTGAAAGCTATTTACAAGGAAGCTAAAACATTAGTAGAGGAATATGAGGAATTAAATCCTCCAAAAAATCCTTATAAACTAAAAGATTAGCCGATGCTTTTACTGAACATTTTTTAATAACTAATAACGATAACAATATGAAAGAATATACAATTAATATGAAGAAAGACGGTTCTTCAGTAATAGCCAGAGACTTCTGGAACCATACTGAAGATTTCGAAGATATGATAAATAGACCATATCTCTTCGAAGTTGGTCAAAAAGTGGTAGATATATTTTCCAATGTGGTTACCATTAAAGAAGTGATTAAACATCCTTCTATTGATTGTAAGGCTCCTCAATGGAACCTTATAGTTGAAGAAAATGGAAATACCTATGTCTATTACGAAATAGCAGGTATTTTCGTAAAAGAACTTACAAAAGAAGAAACGGAAAAACTTTTAAAATAAAAAGATTAGCTGTTGAGTTCTCCGATAATACGAGATAAGTACAGACTGATAAGTTCCTATATTCGAATACTAGTTAGTAGGTCTTCAGTATATCTGGATATAAAGCATTAGACGTCCGATGAAACCAGATAACTAATCTTTGGAAAATACCACTCACTTGACTCTAAATCTTGTAGAGAGTAGAAGACAGTTTTCCTCAAAATCTTTTATGTCTTCATTTTAGTCAGATAGCTCAGATATTATAAGAGCGTTCAACGGGAGGTTGAAAGGTCGTTGGTGTGAATCCAACTCTGGCTACTTTAGGGAATAGTTTAAATGTTAGAACGCTGATAGCCTAAAGAAGTGCCTAGCAAGCAGGATTAGCTGATCCAACTTTCTTTAGGATAGACTATTACAGAATGCAGGTACAAACTGCTTCCCTACTAATACCTTCCATCCTAGGTGAAGTGATGGTGACGTATGACTTGGCAACTCATGCAATATCTTAGTGCCAATTTTTATTTAAAACTTTAGACCATATGAAGATAGAAGAAGGAAACGATAGCTATCAGGATTCTAAAGTTGGACAATAGTGTAATTGGTAGCACAAGACCGAAAGGTTTTAGTATAGGTTCGAGTCCTGTTTGTCTTCTAACGGATAAGTAGCTCAACGGCTCCGACTATCCTTCGCACCTTGTTTTTGTCGGGTAGAGCCCTAGATTTTACTAGGAGGTTAGAGGTTCGAATCCTCTCTTATCCACAATAAGAATCTACACTTATAATATTGGACCGGTATGTCCGGATAGCATGTTTGGTAGCTTTGTAGATATATAGAAATTTTAAAGCCTAAACATAATATAAAATTGATTAGGCTTAATAGAATACCTATATAAGAAGACCTCTTCACTGAGATACTCCAATATTTTTAAACAAACAATTAACAAACTTTAAACAATTTGAAATTATGTGTTGGGAATCTCATTCAATACCGGAGCTAAAAATTGCTTCCGAAGATATACCAGTATTTAAAGTAGTAAAAAAGGATCATAGTGCTTATTATCAACCCTTTTATTATTACTCATTAAATATGGTTTATACAACCAATTTAGGAACACCTTTAGGTTATATATGGATGTGTCAATATCAAATAAATGAAGGGTTTCATTCTTATTCCACTGAAAAATGTAAAGTAATAACATTAAATGGTGATTCTATTAATACGTACATTTCAGTACTTTATAATAATATAAGATTAGACCATTATGTAAATGCTACTGTTATGAAATGTGTGATCCCAAAAGGTGCTCAATATTATTTGAATAACCGGGGTGAGTATGTAAGTAATAAAATTAAGCCGATATGTGTTGGACAGTAAGTATGACACCTCAGTCTAAATTAGCTGAGGAAGATATTCCCGTATTTAAAATAGTGAAAAGAAATCTTACGGCTTATTACCGAAATTTTCACTATTCAATTGGAGAAGTGTTTAAGACTGAAATAAGTGTTCCTATGTATAGTCCGTGTAAAGTATTTTACATAGAGGAAGGATTCCATTCTTATTCTAATCAAGAGTGTAAAACTGCAATCACAGAAACATTATCCGAACCAATTATTACGGTATTTCATATGTTTCATGGTGAATTATATAGATTAGATGCATACATGGATGCTTGTATATTAGAGTGCGTAATCCCGAAAGGTTCTATATATTATTTAAACCATAAGGGTGAGTATGTTAGTAACAAAATTAAACCAGTAAAAGTAAAATGTGTTGGGTAACTCAAAATAAAGAAAACGCACGATTAAGACGAGCAATTGAAGATATTCCTGTATATAAAGTAGTTAGAAAATCTTTACTATCTTATTATAAAAACTATTCATATATATTGAATGAAGTTCGTATAGCAGAATTAGATAATCCTTCTCACACAAAATATTTGAGTGGTGCAGAAGATTGGAAAATACGTTCAGGATTTCATTCATATTCTATGAATTGTAAAGTAAATCTAGTAAAAGGTCAAACTTCTTTATATGTTAGAATATTAAAACTTAATGACAATTTAGTAGCAGTAGATTGTTATGAAAGAAATGATACATGTATGCTGGAATGTATAATTCCAAAAGACAGTGTGTATTTTTTGAATGAAGAAGGTGAATATGTAAGTGATCATATATTACCATTAAAAGTTCGAAATTGGTAACCAATCCATACTTGCAAGTCCTCTTATTGGGCGGGTATTAAGAGGTTAAAATTTAGATTATCCGAAAAACTTTCCAAGATCGCAACTTGAGAAAGGTCAAGAGGTTTGTGCCCAGTAGGCTTTACTCTTGAACTTTTTATTAACAAACAAAACAATTTGAATTATGAAAAGTTACACAGATATAGAACAGTCAAAGAAGTTGGCAGAGATAATGCCACTTGAAAGTGCGGATATGTGCTATATGTATCTAGGTGCAAAGGATAAGGAATACCAAGACTTTGCTATATGTGCACCTGCTATGGAAAACGATTTACCTTGTTGGAGTCTTGCTGCATTATTAAAATTGATACCAAATTTTAATATGTATAAACGGACAATTGAATGTAGAATAGAAACTACTAATCATTTAATAGATAAAGCTTGGGACTTAGTTGATGCTGCATTTGAAATGGTTTGTTGGTTAAAAGAAAATAATGAAATTTAAAGTTATAATATTAATGATATGAAATGTCCGATTTGTGGTCAGGAGCTAGGTAAATCCCGGTCTGATGAAAACAGTATGAAAGAGCATGGAGAATGTTTTGAATGTTCTCTATGGCGTGAGAGGTTACCTTTAGTAGGTAATCCTGATGTTGCAATTATCGATGGTACTTTCTATACCATTGGTGATGAAGATGATCCATCTCCTCTCCGTGGATTTGGAGGTGATAAGTTTGTTATCCGTTTTAAAGATGGTAGAGAAGTTACTACTACAAATCTTTGGTGTGGTGGTGATATCTCTGATGCTTGGAAACCCAAATTTCCAAACAATGCAGACTTTGATTGGAAGTGGAAAAAGATAGGAAACAATAACTATCTTGTTCCGAAAGAATGTAAATTATTCTGAATCTCTTATAGCCCCAGCTAAATTGCTGGGGAATATTTTATATATATTTTAATAACTAAAATTTATGAAACCATTCGAAAGAAAAAATGTGTGCAACCTAATCTCATTGGTTGCTAATGCCGTAGCTACAGATACTATATCTGAAGCTGAAGACTATCTCGTGGATACAAGTGATCTCTATGATGATGAACTTGTAGAACATGTATTAAACGTATTAACAAGTATTCAAAACAAACATTCAATTTGAAATGGATTTTAAAAGATCTAAATTACTAACTTCCAACGACTTGGAGTTAGATTGCGTTATTATCTCCCGCAAACCTTTAATTGCGGGAGGTGAAGAGGTTCTGTGTTACGCTCAAAATCGTATTGTCAAAGGTTTTATTCAAGGTGAAGACGATTTTGTAGCTGAAATATCAATAGTGGTAGGATTCGCTATAATCCCTGAATTAGCTGAATTGCTTTATGAGATACCGAGTCCGTACTAACGATTTTAAGGTTCATAAATTTGAATCTTATTCAGAAGCTTTATTGTTTAAACAAGAACATGGAGGTATCTTGTATGAACAAGTCAGCTACAAGTAACAAAGAACTTATAGGGTACATTGAAAGATGTATTCCAGATATTGCACGAAAGTGTAACACAACAAACGAAGAAGTAGTAAAAACATTTAAAAAACATTACAAAAATGAAGATTAATTTCACCAAGGAGCATTTTAGTAAGCTCGTAAATTTAGTGGCACAAGCTGCCATGAACAACGTTACAATTCCCACTAAGATGGGTCAGCAGTTAAATATTGTGGAGCTTCTCCATACAACCAGCATAACGACTTTGAACAATATCAAAGCCTCTCTTACTCAGAAAATTCGTAATATCGAAGATAGAGATGAGTGGATTGAGGCTGATACCGAAGCTCTTGAAGGTATTAAGGCTCAGAAGGAACTTGTCAACCTAATTGTGGGTTGGAAGCGCTGGACTCTGGAAGTTGAAGCTAACAAGCAGAAGAAAGCTGAACTTACCAAGAAACTTGCTGCTCTGAAGGAGTCTACCAAGACACCTGAAGATCGTATCAAGGAGATGGAAGCTGAGCTTGCTGCAATGGATTCTGTCGAGGAATTCAATTAATAGAAAGAAGATTCGTAGAAGGGAAACCAGGAGTGTGGTGCGATGCGTGGTTACTAGTGAAGGCACTCTAATCCTAAAGATAAATCCACGTGAATCCCTTCCTTTCTTTTTATATAATTATCCGAGGCTAAACAAATCGCCAGTATTAAAGAAACATAGAAGGTTTAAGACAAGTTAAATGGTGTGGAGGAGGTACTAATAATTCGATCGTAAAAAGTACTTGGTAGGATAATTTACTTTTTTACTTACAAACAAAACAGATTAAAATTTTATGGTAGAAGTAAAATTAAACAAAGAAAATAACAATCCATTCTTTGGAATGAAGAATTGTCTGGATCTATTCCAGAGTAATGGTCCTATTGCTTATCTTGATAGAGCATGGGCAGAAGTAAAGGATTCTAAAGAGAAGCGTGAACTATTTTATACTATTCTCTTTAGTATTGGAGACATTACTAACAGACAACACAATATCTTCCACAATCAGAAGGTAGACAATGGAGGTAATGCTAATCGTGAAGCTTTCTTCCTTATTGTTCAATGGATGTGGAAGCACGACAAAGATCAGTTCATCAAATTCATGAATGCTCAGCTCTTTAATGAGTACTCATGTTTTGATGTTCTGTTCCGTAATCGTGTTCAGACAAGGGGTAACAAGGTTCTCAAGATTTACTCCGCTTTCTCTGATAAAGAATATGCTAAGGCTCTTCTTGAGTATACTTATTCTGTAATTAATGGAACCAATCCATTTAATAAGTTGCTCATTGCTAAGTTCCTTACTATTCCTCGTATGTCAAAGAGACAAGGTCACAAGAAGATTCTTCCTGAGACTAAGAAAATCATGGCAGAGAAAGCAGCATTTATTGCTGAACTCTCTAAAATGATGGGTTGGGATGTAGCTTTCTTTAAAGGTTATCGTGAGTGGCGTAAGCAATACAACGGTGATCTTGAGAGTGTACTGTTCACTACCGGAAAGATTAATGAATTCACTAAAGACGAGTTCTTAAAGTGGTTTGATCAGCTTCCAGCACAGGCTCGTTTCAGAGTAAAGAATCGTATTCTTTATTCTACAATAGAGAAGGAGAGTGAACACGCTTTTTCTAACATGCTTCCTAAGTGGGAGAAGTTCCAGCCTTGGGTAAAGGAGTGGGAAACTTATAAGGAGCAGAAGCAAGCTGAACAGCGTGTTCTCGAAGAGAAGGTTCGTCAAGGACAAGCATCTGAAGAGGATAAGGTTAAACTTGAGAAGGTGAAGAAAGAAGCCAAGGTAACAACTGGTGCTATTAACTTCAAGGATATTTATGACAATATTCTTAGAGGTAATATAGATAAGTTGAAACTAGAGTCTTTCATTCAGAATAGAGTAAATCTTCCATACAATAGTCTGGTCATCATTGATGATTCAGGTTCTATGAGTGGAGCTCCCTTCAACTTTGCCAAGTTCATTGCTTCAGTATGTCTTGTAAAGAATCCTGATGATGATGCTAGAAATCTGATTGGCTTCTTTAATAGCCATTCACATTGGCACTCTTTCATTGACCAGACAGGACGTAAGACCAATAGTCTCTTAAGAACTACTGTTGCTCAGACTAATAGAAAGCCTCTTGTCGATGGAACTCTGAGTTTCTATGACAATTATAAGAGAATTTCTAATTTTTGTGATGCGGTGTTCCAGGGAGGTGGAACCAGACTGAATTCTATTCCTGAAGGTATTGAGTATATTATTCACGAGAATCCTGATATGCTTGATGAACTCAAGAACTATCCTATTTGGACAATTTGTAGTGATGGTGATCTTAACAACAGTTACAATGCTCGTAGCAGTATGTTAGATTTCCAGAACGCTTGCCGCCGTATCATGGGATTTGTTCCATTTATAGTAATGATTGAAATTCCTAATTATGGTTCTCCTCAGGCTAACCATTTTGAAGGAATAGAGAATATGATTTATATTCCCGCCAATCCTGCTCAAATTGAACAGTTCTTAGTGAACTTCAAGGATATGGATATCTTTGATGTTTATACTCCTTTACAGAGTATATATCGCTCAAATCGTTACGAGCTTGTTCGTAAGAATACGCTCTAATGATAACTGCTTATTAGTGTGGATGGGAGGAGAAATCCTTCCATCCTTTTATTAAACATTAATTAATAATTTGAAATGGCAAAAATAAAACAACACTGGGAAAAGAAAACACCTTATGGAGATTATTCAAAAACTCCTGATAGAATAAATTCAAGAATCAATAAAGTTACTCATGTTTTAAGAGAGGCTCGTGCTCTTAGTGTAGCTGGAAGACATATTGGTTCTAAACCTGTGGGAAAACTTCTACAAGCTATTGCTCGTGCACACAAAGCTGCAGCTTCCTCTAAAGAAAAAGAAACTGAAAAGATGAAAGAAGGAGATATGGAAGTATGAATGAATTATATTGGATAACTCGATTTGATTCTATTTGTTCTTGTGCTACTGCTACATTTATTGTAGGAATAATAGCTATTATTGTTTCTATTTTTATAATGATAGTAAGTTTAGAAGAAGGAGATTCTGATGTAAGAAAAGTAGGTGTAAAATTTTTTAAAGTTTCTTTTCCTATTTTTATTTGTGGTTTAATATTTAAAATATTTATTCCAACTTCTAAAGAAGCTTTACTTATTTGGGGAGTTGGTGGAACCATAGATTATTTACAAGAAAATCCAACAGCACAGAAACTTCCTGATAAATGTATAAAAGCATTAGACAAATGGGTTGATAGTTGGAGTATAGAAGAAAAAGATTCTGTTGAATAGTTAGCACATAGACTCTAAGATACTTACAAAAATAAAGTTACAATTTATTTAGCTCATGGGTAGAGCATAAAACTGTTAATTTTAGGGAGTCGGTTCAATCCCGACAATATTTTGTTTTAGTATCTTGTATTTTTTAACATTTTTTAATTATTACTTTTAAAATATATGAATAAATTAAATACACTATTAGCATTACGAGAAAAGTTAGCAAATCGTTATGCTGCAATGATTGGAGATTACACTTCATTCTTTAAAAATAAACAAGGAGCCTTTAGAGGAGTTTTGAAGACTCATTCACCTCTTGATGGTTATCAAGTAGACCAAACCAAAGTAGCTAACGAGAGAATTGTAACTACTGTTAATGAGAAGATGGATTGGTTCTTAAAGGAAGCTTCTGAGTATATTAATACTACACTGGCTATTGAAGCTTCTAATGGTGAAAATGCTCCAACGGTTCCTTTAGTTTTTGAAGGAAAAGAATATGGTCCTTTCTCTGCTACAGTTCTTCTTCGTTTACGTGGTATTGTAGAGAATGATAAGTTAGCTACAATGTTGAGTTTAATCCCAGTACGTGAGGAAACTAAGGTATGGGTTCCAACTACTGAAGAGGATTATATTAAGAGAGGTAATATCTTTGAGACAGAACGTCAAGAAGGTGAAACTCGTACAACTGAAACACACCAGGAAATCTTAAAAGATCCTAATTTGGATCCTCAACATCTTCCTTCTAATTATCGTGCAATTACAACTGATATTAAGAAGACGGTTAAGACTGGTGATTATACTACTCAGTTCTTTACTGGTGAGTGGACACATCAACAGCGTGCTAATCTCTTAAAGAGACGTTCATCTTTAATTGATGCTATTAATATAGCATTACAGAAGGTTAATGATAGAGAAGCTGTTGAATGTAATGTTGACGATCTATTCAAACATCTTATCTATGGACAAAAATAATAGATAGAAATCTAAATAACATTTTTATATTGACCGTAGCTTTAGATTTATGATTTAGCTTTACTTCAATCCTAGATGTTTAGCTTTAATGTCGTGGTCAAAAGCTTTATAGGTCAGCTTTACTGTATGTTACTTACTATTCTACGATCATGTTTTATGATAAACCTTGTAACAGGAGTTCGAATCTCCTTATCCCCTCTTGTAGATTGCAAAAGAAGTTGATAATGAATTATTTGTAAATTGAGAATAGCGGTTTGTGAAAATAGCTATTCTACTTGGGGATATAGTATAGTGGATCAGTACATGAGGTTGAAATAGCTTTAGTTTAAAATAGTAAAATGTAATATACAAAAGTCTATGGGTTAGTAAGACGGGTTTGTCGCTAATCCTAGGGGGAGTAGTTAAGTGGTAAAACAATGATCACAAATCATAAAACATAGGTTCGAATCCTATCTCCTCCGCTACATATTAATCATGTTTTTTTATTTTTTAAAATTATTTAATGAATACTAGTTCGTGAGAATAGGTATTCATAATTGGAGAAGTATGCGAAATGGTATAGCAGCTTAAAATTCTAGGTATAAGTGTTTGGAAGTTCGAGTCTTTCCTTCTCCACTATTACTTTACTCATCTTAATGTCTTTAAAGATACTTATAATATTATAAATTACATTAGCTCATTAGGTAGAGCATTAGATTTTCATTCTGAGTGTAGGTGGTTCGATTCCATCATGTAGAATATTTAGTATCTTTATTTGGAGGGATTAAAATATTGGTTAAAATGAGTATATTTTTATGTACTTACAATATCTTTAATTTAAATAAAAAACTTTGCGTAAAAAAGTATAATGTTGGTTCGATTCCAGCTCCCTCCACTCAAATATTTATTTGAGGTCTTAGTGTTAATCGGGTAGCACAACTATCTTTAAAGGTAAATAAGCTTCGGGTTAGAAAGTGTTCCCTTAGGATAGACTAATAGTGTAGGTTCGAATCCTACAGGCCTCCTAGTTAAAAAGTACTGGTTTGTGAAAATAGTACTTATTTTATGATAATATTCATAAGCTATTATAATGTTTAACAAATGTATTTATATAATTAGTATTTAGAGTACCGGTTTGTGAAAATAGGTACTCATTTGGGGAGTTTGAGCATTGATTAGGCTCGATTGTATTTAGTAACAGAATTTATTACTTACAAAATCATATTTTACAATTTTCTGGGACACAATCCAGAAGTGAAGGTTTGAATCCTCCACTCCCCGCAATCTTTTTAGTAGATTTCATAGTTTTAAGTTTTTAGTTATTGAAAGTCCAGAAAGCGTTCTGGACAAATTGGCGGAGAAGTTTATGGTAAATTTAGAGTAACTCAAGTTACTTACAATATTATCATATAATTTCAAGGTAAAAAATTAATCTGATAAATTAAAATAGTCGGTTCGAATCCGGCCTCCGCCGCATTAATCCAAACTATAACAAGAAGTATTGACGTACTAAGTTTGTAATTTAGAATAAACGTAGGTATTCAAATTGACAAGCCGAATGATAGGATAATAGTAGACCTATTACTAAGTAATGAATTGTTATTCTCTAGAGAGTTTGGATTAAATTGCCAGGGTAACTCAATAAATTGATTTTAGTAATTTTATTAGTTACTTATAATACTATAATTTTCAAAAGGATAGAGTATTTGTCTATGAAACAAAGTGTTGTTGGTTCGATTCCAACCCCTGGCACCAAGTCGTGAGACTTTATGTTAGTTTATGTAATTAACCACTTGATTTAGTGACAGCCTGGAATAGACAGGCATTTGGCGAGGTAGTTAAACGGAAATGAGTATCTGTTTAGTTACTTACAACATCAAATTTATTAACGCAAATATGTCAAATTTGAAAAAGTGGGTTCGACTCCCACCCTCGCCGCTCCCATCGTTTGGACCCATCCGATGTAAAATAAATGCCCCGTGATTTGTTTGTTAATCACGTTAAAGATAGAACAAAATGATCGACTCAATGGTCGTGACTTGAGAAGCCCTTCAATAAGTTGTAATGGGTGGAGGTACATGTAACTCGAGTGTTGTGTACAACAGTCATAGAGTGGAATCTGTGACTTTTTAATTGGGGGAGTAGCTAAGTTAGAGAATTTTCTAGTAACTTAAGTTACTTACAATACTATAATATAAATTACAGGTATAGCATTTTTGTTGAAAGAAAAGGTTCGCTGGTTCGAGTCCAGCCTCCCCCACAATTCCCATCTAAAAGTTCGATGTAAGCAGCTTTCGGTTGTTTTATATGTTTTTGATTCCGTTAAAGAAAAAATTGAGGGCTACTGAGTGGATGTTATTGACGAATAACAGTTAAAAGTAGTAACAGATGTGAAGTGGAATTCACATCTATTTGAAGGGTTCGTCTAGTGGTTAGGATTATTCGACTGCTTCGGCATAGAGGACAGAGGTTCGATTCCTTTACCCTTCACAAATGTTTAATTTAATTTAACAATATGGAACAAATTATTTATGGAATTACAATTGTTCTCTATGCAGTATTCATAATCCGTTTTATCCTTAGTTGGGTAGGCGGAGATTTTGATTTAGATATGGATGCTGATGGAGATGTTGATTTAGGTGATGTTGTGTCATTTAAAGGTGCTACTCATTTCTTAATGGGATTTTTCAGTTGGTTATCAACTAAATTAATGACTGCTCATGTTATAGTATGGTATGATTATATTATAGCATTTGTAGTAGGTTTAATATTCTTCATAATGTTACTCTTTGTATATAAGTTTATGATGAAATTAGAGCATAAACCTACTATATATTCTGGTAAAGATTTGGTAGGAAGAGCCGCTAAAATTTATGCTACTAAAGGTAAAGATGGAGAATATTATAAATCTATAATTACTGTATATAATGGTAATGGTACATTAGAATATGATGCTAAATCCAATCATTATCACAGTGTTGGCGACATGGTAACTATTACTGATTATTTTGGAGCGTATTATATTATTTCATAATAACATTAATTAAAAACTTTTATGACATTAACAACATTAATTATCGTGGGAGTTGTTGTACTCCTAGTGATTTTAACTATTATTGGGCTTTTGTCTCGTTATCGCAAATGTCCAAGTGATCAACTTTTAGTTGTATTTGGTAAAGTTAGTGGTAAATCTGCTGCTAAGATTTATCCAGGTGGAGGTGTATTTGTGTGGCCTGTTATTCAGGATTATAAAACAATGTCATTAAGACCTTTCCAAATTAACTCAGAAGTTGTTGGTCCTGATAGTGGTATGATTCAAACTCACGTTAAAGTGGCTTTAACTACTGCTGTTTCTCAAGATCCTAATATTCAACAAAACGCCGCGGCTCGTTTCTTAAGTGCTAACGCTGATGAAATTGTTAGACAAATTAAGACTATTCTAGAAGGTGAAGTAAGATTGATTATTGCTTCAATGTCTATTGAAGATATTAACTCAAATCGAGATGCCTTTAAGACTAAGGTTAAGGATAGTCTTGGTACTGAATTGAATAAGATTGGTTATGATATAACTAATATTAATATTCAGGAAATTACTGATGAACAAGACTATATCAAGAACTTAAGTAAGAAGAAGGAAACCGAGGCTCGTGCAAATGCAGAGGCTGATATTGCTGATAAGGAGAAGGATGGAGCTATTAGAAAGGCTAAGATCCGTAAAGAACAAGAAATTCAAGTAGCAACGGCTGATAAGGAAAGAGAGACTACTGTATCTCAGACTAAGCAGGAGCAGGCTGTTCGAGTAGCAGAAATTGAGAAAGAACAGGAGACTCAGATTGCTGAAACTCAGAAAGCTAAGGAGGTTCAATTGTCTGAAATTGAGAAGGACAAGCAGACTGGTATTGCTAATCAGAAGGCTCTTCAGACGGCAGCTGTAGCAAATGCTGATGCAGATGCTGAATCTAAGAAAGCAGAAGCCGAAGCAAGAAAAGTTGCAGCAGTGGCAAAGCAGCAAGCATTAGGAGAATCTTCTAAAGCTGAATCTGAAGCTGAATGGCGTAAAGCTGTAGCTACGGCTAATGCTGATGCAGAAGCTACTGAGAATGAGAAGGAAGCTTTAAAGCAGACTCGTATTGCTCAAGCTAATCAGCAGAAGGAAGCTGAGATTGTTAAGGCAACTCAGGAAAAGGAAGCTAAGCAAGCTGAATTTGAATCACAAAAGCAGATTCGTAAAGCTAAAGCTGATCAGGATGCTGGTGTAGCAGAACAAAATGCAAAGATTCTGGTGGCTCAAGCAAGAGCTAAAGCAGGTCAAGCAGAAGCTGATGCTGATAAGACTGTTCAGGTTGCTAAGATTGAAGCAGATATGAAAGCTGCTAAGACTAAACAAGAACGTCAGTTGGAAGTTAATCAGGCTGAAGCTAAAGCTAATGAAGCTAAGTTAAATGCTGAACAAGTTATTCCTGCTGAGCAGGCTAAGAAGAAGACCATCATCGAAGCTGAAGCTGTTAAAGAGAAAGCAATTCTTGAGGCTGAAGCTGAGAAACAGCGTATTCTTAAAGAGGCAGAAGCTGAAGCAGAATCTATTCGTATTAAGAAAAATGCTGAGGCTGAAGGTACCAAGAATATCAAGTTAGCTGAAGCTGAAGGTCAAAAGGCTCTGTTGTTTGCAGAAGCTGATGCTCTTACTAAGAGAGAAATGGCTCCAGCACTTGCTTTGCAGAAGATGGTTGAATCATTCGGTGGTAATCCCGACTTACTTGTTCAATACAAGATGGTTGACCAGTATAAGGGTATTGCTGAAGCTTCTGAGAAGATGCTTGAACATATCCAACTTGGTAATGTCACTGTTTATGGTGATGCTACAACTGGTGCAAAGTTTGCTAAGAGTTTTGTTGAAATGTTTACTCCTGGTCTTGACATCGTTCAGAATGGTTTCAAAGACAAATTCAAAGAAGTATTTGGTCTCGATAAGAAGACTGAAGAACTTCCTAAACCGGAGGAAACAGAGGATAATAAAACCTTTGAAGAAGTGAAATAAATCTGTTTTAGTTTCGTTTCATAAGTGAATAGGTTACTTACAATAATATATATACATTCTAGGTTCGATTCCTAGTTCGGGCTCCATTTTTGCCAGAATCGCTCAATGGTAGAGCATCAAATTTGTAATTTGACGTAATCATTTAGTAACCTTTTTTAGAAAACTTTCTAACGTATTAGTAATATAAGATACTTACAATCTCATTCGTATGAATGAAATAGGGGTTCGAATCCCTTCTTTTCCGATTGGAAATGTGGCGGAATGGTAAACGCAAAAGACTGAAAATCTTTCTTCGATAAATAAATACTTAAGTATCTTTTATATGGGGGATGGTGTAGTGGTAACATGTAAGAAAATAAAAGCATTAGTATCATTTTGATACCTACAACATCTTAAAGCATAATAAAATAAGGATCTCATAAATCTAAGTCCTGGGTTCGAATCCCAGTCCCCCAACATTACTTGTTACAATAAGTTAGTTATCGTTGTTATTTTTAAAAAGTCGAATGAAAAGTTCTTAAGATTAGGCTGTTGTGAAACACCCTAATTTACCAGGAGGTAGTGTAGTGGTAACACGCAGTAGTTTTAGAGTATCATTATTGATACTTATAATACTATTTTAACGTTGCTTATGGTGCCTGTATCCCAGTGTTCGAATCCTGGCCTCCTGACTAATTTTTATTATTATGAAAATAAAAGATAGAATACAAAACATTAAGACATTACTTAAGTATTGTCCAAATTCAACTAATGATGTATTTATTGTTGAAGAAAAGGTTGGTTTGTTTTTTGCTAACTTTTTTAATAATGATGGTCGTTTTACAAAATCACATTATGATCATCTTTACCCTCGTATATATTTAACTGAACATTTAAATAAAGATTTTAAAACTCACGGAACAACAATAAGTATAGAATATTGTTATGACAGCGATAGAGATGGAGATTATTTAGAATCATATTATTTTAATGATCCTGACTTAAAAAATACTTATTTGTATAAAGAATATAAAGATAGTCCATATCATCATTTTATTGAATATTCAGAAGTTCCTGATTATGTTTGGGAAATTATTCAAAATAAACTTTATGAGAAAGCAACAAAAAATGTTAATAAAGAATTAGAATCTGCTAAATCTTTGGTTAAATATTGGGAAAATAAAAAAGAAGAATTTGATAATAAATTTCAATTAAATAAATAAAGATTATGGGAAAAGGAAAAGGTTCATTAGTAGCACGTGAAAAAGCTGTGCTCAAAAGGTTGGAGGCTGCTTATGAAAAGTTTAAGGCAGCTGGTGAAGATAAGAAACCTTGGTATTCAACCAGAAATGGTAGAGAAATCTATCATAGAGGTCGAACTTACAATGAAGAATGTCAAAGAATGAAAGAAGAGATTGAAAATCTCAAGAAAAATATTACAAAGAATTCTTAACATTTTTTAACTGTAAATTTAAAAAACTTATTAATAACTTTACAATTCAAGATACTTACAATGAAAATAAAGTTTTCTTAATTCTGTTGATAATGTTTTTGTTGGATCTTAAGTATCTTTAAGTGCCTCGATGGCGGAATAGGTAGACGCATCGGACTTAAAATCCGATGTCCTGAAAAGGACGTGCAAGTTCGATTCTTGTTCGAGGTACAGTTATTAACTAAAAAAGTAGATAGTATGTATACAAATGACGAAATTAAAGCAGACCTTGATAGGTTAAAGGATTTAGCTGATGCTTTAAAAGCAAAGTATGGTCCAGAGTTTAGTTGTATTATTGGTGCAGGTATGTGTATTTCATCAGATATTATAAGTGAACCTGACACTTATTTAGGATCTGTATATATTGATGGAACTGATCCAATGTTACAACAAACTTGTAATAGTTTTATTAAAAGTCCAAAATTGATTGATTCTATTATTGATTCTATGGAATATGAAATATTAAAGAGTCATAAAGAAAATAATGTACCTGATATTATGGATAAATTAGCCATAAAATCTTTAGAAGGGTTAAAAACAATTCTCCTTAGAACAACTGACGAGTATAAAGAACTCGAAAAAGAATTAGATGTTGAAGAGGCTGTTAAAGATCTTCTAAAGGATTCAGGTTTTATCACTAATTAATACAGAGTTGCTACCTACTCTGGGGACAAAAAGGTAGCATATTGGGACATGGTGTAATGGTAGCACAACAGGTTTTGGCTCTGTTTGACTGAGTTCGAGTCTCGGTGCCCCAACAAATAAACAATTTTAAAACGAAATGGAAACAATAGTAAGCTGGTTAAAAAGAGACAACTCTTATCAAAGAGTAGAAGGTAATTTTAGTACTGTTAAACAAATTCCTGTAGGTATTTACAATATTGAAGTATCAATGACAGGATGGTATCTTGACAGATATGCTGATAAGTTTACCTTTGATTATAAAATGTATGGTCTTCAAACAGAGTTTTGTAAACACGTTTTAAAGACCTATGAGAATACCACTGGAAACTTTGGTATTATGTTAACGGGAACTAAAGGAACAGGTAAAACTGTTACAGCTAAAACTCTAGCAAATGATTTTAATCTTCCAATTATTATTGTTAAAGATATGGGAGATCAGAATCAGGACATGATTGAATTTATTGGTAAATTTAATTTTGATTGTGTTCTTTTCTTTGACGAATTCGAGAAAAATTTTAAAGAAGCTGATTCTACAATTCTTCAAATAATGGATGGAGTATATAATTCTATTTATAGAAAGATATTCCTTCTTACTTCTAATGAAATGAATATTAACGAAAATCTTATTGGAAGACCTTCAAGACTTCGTTATGTTAGGAAGTTTGGAAACTTAGAGTTAAAAACAGTTGAAGAATATCTTGATGATAATCTTCATGTTCCAGAAGCTCGTCAAGAACTTATTGATTATATAGATACTTTAACTATATCAACTATTGATATTTTAAAGACTATTGTTAATGAAGTTAATATTCATGGAATGGATGGATTAACTAAAGCTAAAGAGTTCTTTAATGTTAGTGTATGTAATTATGAATATACATGTATTCGTGGTTATATGTATAAAGACGAGGTGTTGGAAAACAAAGAAAAATTCTCTATAAATAATTTTGCTAAAGAAGCAGAAAGAGTATTAAATCCTATGCCTCATCCTTGTCCTGGAGTTCCTTATGATCAATTATCTGAAGAACAAAAGAGAGAACTTGAAGAATATAAATTAAGTAACTGTAGAAGTTTCTATTCAGTTCAAAGAGAATATGTAGATTCCTCTATTAAGTTTAAAAACTTAAAAATTGGAGACGAATTTAACGAAGATGAAATAGTTTCTATTGACTTTAAGAAAAAGATTATTGTTACTGCTGATGATGATTGTTATTATTACTATTATATAACAAACGCTGATAATAAACCTTCTTTATATAGCTCAATGGTTTTAAGAAATCTTTTTTAAAAAAGATAAAAAGAAAGAATAGTAGTTAAGAGCGAATTCAGGGAAAACCTGTAAACTTGACTGCAAGACGAAGTGCACAATAAAAAGTTAGTCTTGGATATAGATGGGAGCGAAAGTAAGTAACAGTCTGCCTTCCTTCGACTTAAATATTCTTTCTTTAATGTTTAATTATTATGATATGTAAATGTAAAATATGTAACGAAACTTGGCATTATTCAAGTTCCATTTCTCCAATGCTTAATAATGATAAATGGTTACAAGTATTAAATTATTTTAATATTAAAAATAAAAGAAATACGTTTGTTTGTTATAAATGTATGGAAAAAGCATTAGGAAGAAAACTAAAGAAATCTGACTTAATAGATAAGAAATATCCATTTAATGATGAATTTAGGTATTGGTATCCATTTAATAGATAATATCGCGAGGTAGACTGGAGATGGTGCCAGCCCAGTCTCATAAGCTGGTCTACGTTGGTTCGATTCCAACCCTCGCAACTCCTTAATAATATTTAATTAGTAATTGCGGAAGCTCGTGACGAGTAACTGCGTATCCTTTAGAGAAAAATGTTCAGTGGAACAGATTCCGAAATAGCTTAGCGGCCTAAAGCGCAGCACTCATAATGCTGAGACAGGAGTTCGATTCTCTTTTTCGGGACTAATAAAAATTTAAAAAAATGGGATATATTTATTGTATTACTAACTTAATTAATAGTAAAAGGTATATAGGAAAAACTATAAATAGTTTAGATGAAAGATGGAGGGAACATCAAAACGATTATTAGAGAAGTAGATGTGAAAAACGTCCTCTATATGATGCCATGAATAAATATGGTATAGAAAATTTTAAGATAGAAGAAATTGAATACATAGAAGATGATTCTAAATTATCTGAAAGGGAGGTTTATTGGATAAACGAATTATAGACTTATGGTCATAACGGATATAATGCTACTAAAGGTGGTGACGGAAAAATATTGTATGATCACAATGAAATAATAGAATTAGCTAGATTAGGGTATACAAGAGAATAGATTTCTAAAAAATTGGGGTGTATTAAAGAAACTATTAGCAAAGTATTAAAAGCTCATGGAATAAAACTCCGTAACGCACACTCTAAATTAATAGCTCAATATGATTTAGCTGGTAATTTTATTCAAATTTTTTATGGTTCTAGAGAAGCTTAGAAATGGTTATAGGAAAATAACATTACACAAAACTCTGGAGCACATGTAGGTATAACAAGATGTTGTAATGGAATACAACAAGAAGCTTTTGGTTATATTTGGAAATATATGCCTGAACCAGCATAATCTATCTTTCGGAACGTGGCATAATTTTAAAATTAAGATACTTACAACTTTAATTTTATTCATATTTGTAGCTCGTTTGAATTATTAGATTTAGTATCTTGTAATATCGTCGGTTCGTCTAGTTGGCCTAGGACGTCAGGTTTTCATCCTGGAGATCAAGGGTTCGAATCCCTTACCGATGACATAGTCCAACCTTATAGGAGCATAGGTTGTAAAAGATAGATGCATTCCCCTTAACAGTTTATAATGGTAAAAGCTGTAGGCTTATATTGAGAAAATAACTCTGGTGACGAGCATGGTGAGGTCCAAATAAATTCCTAGATAGCATCTAGTAGAACCTTATATATTAGAAAAATGACTATATATTTCTACTCACTATAAGGTTGTTTGGGCTCATAGTATAACGGCTATTACTTCAGTTCTGCACACTGAGAATCTGGTTTCGACTACCAGTGGGTCCACGGTCATTTTGACTAATTCCAAGTTTTAAAGGTTAAGATACTTACAATATTAAAACAAAACAATTTATAAAGGTAATAGGTTTTAATTAGTATCTTAAATGCTCCCATAGCTCAGTGTATAGAGCAGGATCCTTCTAAGATTCAGGTCGTAGGTTAGATCCCTACTGGGAGTACTATGAATAATACTAGATAAGTTCATAACGGCTTCTTAGTTTACAAAAAATTTTTTCATACATAATACAGGACAGGAGGAGATTCTAGTTAATCCTCCACTTGGGGTGTTCGTCTAGTGGTCTAAGGCGCTGCCCTGTCACGGCAGATATCATGGGTTCAAATCCCATACATCCCGCAATACTTGGGGTCAAAAGGAAAATAGACAATAGATGAAGGTAATAAGAACAAGCACTGACAATAGGGAGAGACCTATAAAAGAATAAAAGGCGACTTATTAAACATTAAAATTGTAGCTTTTAATTCTAAAGAATTAATGGCTGCCTGAGTTGGAAACTTACTCAGTTATTAAAAGTTTCAAGCAAGACATTAGCAAAGATCTCTTTTAAAGTCTTAAAACAAGGAAGTGTTGGTCCTTCTAATTGACTGATTAGTAAAAATACACAGAAGCTTGTATAATTCTTATAGAATAAACTCTATTTGGACGAGGGTTCAACTCCCTCTGACTCCACAACGAGATACTCACAATAATGTTTCAATCATTTAGTTCATTAGGTTAGAACATCAGTTTGCTAAACCGAAAGTAGTTGGTTCGATTCCAACATTGATTACCAAAGTATCTCTTTTATAGTTCCATGGTGTAGCTGGTCAAACACGTCACTCCTACAAAGTGAAGATCTCCAGTCCGAATCTGGATGGAACTACGACGTATGTCTTTGTAATTTAATAGATTTAAAAGTGTAAGTGAGGGAAGTCAAACCGTGAGGTTAGGCTTCCCTTAAAATTTTTTAAAATAATTAAAATTATGGAAAAATTAAATATAAATAATATTCCAGAATCTTTAAGATCTAAATTAGAAGAAAAAGAAGAAAAATTAGAAAAAGCTATTTTGGAATTAAAAGAATTTGCTAAGAAAGATTTAAGTGAATTATGAAAATATTAGAAAACCCTAATCCTATTCCAAGTACTATACATACTTGTGAAAAATGTGGCTGTAAATTTGAATATACAGAAAGAGATATAATTAAACGCAGTAATAGTGATGCTAACGGACGTATAGGTGGTACACATTATTATTGTTATCAAGAATCTGTAGATTGTCCTAATTGTGGAGAACCTTATATTATTAAAAAAGAATCTGGATATACCAATTCTTTTATTAGACAACCTATAAAAACTATAGATTTTATGGAATGATAAAAAAATTTAAAGCTTTAAATATATGAACGCAATATTTTTACCTCCGTCTTTGGAAGAAATTTTTGAACAAGGAAGAATAAATAAAGAAATGGAGGAGAAATTAAATAAAACTATAGAAGAAGGAATAAATGAATTATTAAAACCTCTTGAAGAACCTCTTAAAGAAGCCTTTAGTACTATTAAAATATTTGGTAAAAAGTTTAGAATGGTTGAAGGAAAGAATTGTAATGAATGTGCTTTCTTTGATTCTCGACATCAAGATTGTGGAGTACGTTGGTTAAATATTGTTCCTTGTGGTTATGAGAATTTTTATTATAAAGAAATAAAAGATGAATAGATATTTTAAAGTAGAAGGAGATATAATTTATCCTGACCATACATTTCTTACTTGGGGTCCATTTTATTATCATTCAAAAGAAAAAGCTATTGAAAAAATAGATTGTATATTTTCTAATATAGTAGATTGGTGTAATCTAAAAGAACCTATATTAGAAATTACTCCACGAAATGTAATAAGAAATAAAACCCAAGTTGTGTTTAGTATAATGGCTTGGAAAGATGAAGAAACACTTCAAGAGTGTAATGGTATAATAAGTGTTGAAGAAATATTTTTTGAAGACGAACTTGATTAAATTATGACAGAACAAGAATTAAGAAATAAAATGCATGAAGGTCTTATGAAAGTTATTCCTAAGACAAATGCTGTAACTGAATTAATTATGGATGTTTATCAAGAAGGTTTCAAATGTTGTTGGGAACTTTTAACTGGAACTAAATTTGATTCTGATAAGTAAGGGAATTAATAATTATGACACAAGAAGATAAAGAATTATTGATAAAAGACCTTTGTGCAAGATTGCCATATAAAGTAAAAGTTTGTCTCTATGGAAAAGAGACATGCATTTTAATGGGTATTGATGGGAATGAAGTATATTTAGATGTTGATTCAGACTCATTTCGTATAGAAAGCATAAAACCCTATTTCCGACCAATGTCAAGTATGACTGAGGAAGAATGGAAAGAATATAGAGATATTAACTGCTGTCTTACAAAAGATTGTGATGCGTGGGATGAGATTGATTGGCTTAATGCTCATCATTTTGATTATCGTGGTCTTATTCCTATGAATCTTGCATTAGAAGCACCTGAAGGAATGTATAATTAACTATGGAATGATATGTTTTTAATAGTAAGTATTTGTGCAATAGTAGGGGCTATAGTTATTTTACTTTTATTATGGATAACGATAATAGCCCCATTTATACATTATTTGAAACGAGTATACATATTCTATGTGTTGAAGAAAGTTCGTGTGGCACATAATGATTCTATATATTGCTATTTTTTCGGACCCAATAGAGTTGAAACTATAACACGAAAAGATTATAAAAAAGTTTATGGGTGTGAAGCAAAATTTAAATATTGTTATTAAATATATAGAAATAAAAATATAAGTTATGGTTACGGAAGATTACGTTAGTTTTGAGACAGCAAAACTATTGAAAAAGAAAGGATTTCCTCAAGAATATGATATATATCATTCATTAGTATATAATGAAGAGGACTATGAAGATGAGTATGAAATTCAAAGAATGGTATTAGAAACCAAACTTGTAAAAGCAGGAACAATATCTTCATATCCAGTAGGAGTGCCTGAACCTAAATGTTATTGCCCCTCTCAAGCAGTGGTTATGAAGTGGCTGAGAGAAGTACATCATATTTATATTGACCTTTCTCCAACATATAGTGAGGTAGAGAAAACAATACATTTTATCTGGCAAATATTTGATTCTAATTATGATGGTGTAGGTGATTGCGAAATATTCTATGATAAATATGAAACAGCTTGTGAAGAAGCTATAAAGTATTGTTTAGAAAATTTAATTTGAATAACTATGGCAATAATTAATGTAAAAACAAAGTTCGATATTGGAGATTCAGTATTTGGATTCGTTGATGGAGAAATACATAATCTTGTCATTGACAGAATTGAAATCAGTATTGAGAGGTTTGGAAAAAATAATCCAATTCAAAATAATAAGATTGTATATTTAGCAACAACTACCGATGCTAAGTTTAATACTCAACATAGAATTAATGATGAGGCTTTATTTACAGAAGAAGAATTAAAAGGATATATTGATAAATATTTTAAACGTAGATCATATTAATATTATGGCAACAATTAAGAGTTATACAGACATTTCTCAGAGTAAGAAGTTGGCAGAGATACTGCCACTTGAAAGTGCGGATATGATTTGGATTTTAGAAAATCCTGATTTGCCAGCTATAAAGGCTATACCTTATGAAGACTCTGATTATAATAATAAATATTTAAATATTATTCCTGCTTGGAGCCTTGCAGCATTGCTAGAACAACTTCATTATGAAGTGTGTGATGATGATGGTTATTCAACATACTTGCAAATGAATAAAGAGGACGATGTGTACCAGCTTGTATATGCTGATCCTTACAGGGAATTTGAAAATATAGAAACTAATAGGTATGAGCATTTTGTTGATGCTTGTTATGAAATGATACTCAAACTTAAAGAATTAAATTTGTTGTGATTATGACTACATTTACTTTTGGAATGTATAAAGGAAAAGATGTAGATGCGATTATATCTATAAATCCTAAATATGTATTATGGGCAGAAAAGAATGTATCATACTTTACTTTAACACCAGAACAACATAATCAATGTATTAAGAATGTTAAAGAAATATATCGTCCTTACAAATATTGTTTAGGTCTTAGAGAACAAATGTATGACGATTATGACGATATTGAAGGTTACTCTCCTGATTATGAAGCAGATATGAGAAGTTGTTTTGACCCTAATTATTAACTATATACGAATTAAATTTGTTGTCATTATGGAAAAGTTTTATAGAGGTACAATACGAGCAGCTTCTTATACTTATAAAGAATCTTACGAAAAATATCGTAATAGTTCACAATACAAAAAAGATTTGAATTATTATAAAGAAAAATAATTATGAAAGAACTTAGTATAGAAGAAAAAGCAAAACGATATGATGAGCTTTTAACAAGTGCTAAGAATACGATAGAGGTTAATCAAACAATTCCTGATATTGTAGACTGTGTTGAATCTTTATTCCCAGAACTTGCAGAGTCTAGAACTGATGAAAGGATAAGAAAAGGTATCCTACACCTTATTGGCTGCGCCTCTAAGATAGAATGGTGTAAGGCTAATGTGTCAATAGGAGAAGTACAGACTTGGCTTGAAAAGCAGGTTAGTCAAAATAATGATGAAGATGTAGATATATTGTATAGGTTTAGTTTTTATTCATATAAAGATGAACCTAATGTTCTATATTTGTCAGGATTTTATGTAAACGAAGAATACCGTAATAAAGGAATCGGGACTAAGATACTTGAAGTTACAGATGAAGTAGCAAAGAGTCTGAATTGTTATGCTATTAGGTTAAAAACTAAAAAGGATAGTGATGCTGAAAGATTATACAGAACATATGGGTATAATAGTTTAGCAACCAAAGATAAAGATGAGATTTGGCTTGAAAAGCAAGGTGAGCAGAATTCTGATGATAAAGCTGAACCAAAGTTTAAGGTTGGTGATACTATTGCTGAAAAGAATAATTCTGATATACATGATTTCGGCTCATTTACAATTACTGATATTACAGGTGGAAAGTATTGGTATAATGACAGAATTATATGTGATATTACAGAACAAGATAATTGGGAACTTTATGAACCTGTTAGACAAAAGCCTGCTTGGAGTGAAGAAGATAAATATAAGATTTCACGCTTGACTTCTTATTTAAAGAGATTAGGTAATGATGTATATGTGGAATGGTTAGAATCCCTTAAAGAAAAATACTCTTGGAAGCCAAGTGATGAACAGATGAAGGCATTAGAGAATGCTATGTCTATGGGAGCAAGACTCAATTCGCTTTATAATGATTTAAAGAAACTAAAATAATAAAATTATGGAAACAAGATTTTGTATTGAATATGTAAATCCAAGGCATCCGTTACGTGACAATGGAAGTATAAATATTAGATATGACAGAGTATTAACTTTGGAGCAAGCAGAACACGATTTAACTCTTATTCTATCATTTGGTGGTAAGATTCTTAACCTTTATATGGGTAATGTTGTTGAAGGAAAAACAGGAGAATGGAGTCCTAAACCAATGATTGTCGATGATGATGATTGGTTCACAACTGATTGGCTAAAATCTCTTGAATCTAGATGGAAGCCAAGTGAAGAGCAGATTACATGGTTATATCGAGCAGCAGATGACGCCAGTAAAGACTCTCGTATGAAACAAATCTTGAATAAGTTGCTATCTGATTTGAAGAAACTAAGAGGAGAATAATTATGAAAGCAAACGAAGCACCAGAAAATATTTATATTCATGTTAGAGCCAATAAAGAACTTGGCACAACATGGCATGGTAAAAAGATAACTAATAGTGACATTGAGTATGTCCGCAAGGATGCCTTTATTTATAAAATTCAAACAGAACTTGATAAGCTATATCATAAGTGGTTCGATGATTCAACTGGTCTTGAAGTATCTGAGGAAGGAGCAGAACTTGGGGCTTTAGACATGGCTTATGAGGCTTTTCAGGAAATCATAGATAACTTAAAGGAATAAGAAACAATAGTATAAATACTTCTATGAAAATAAACGAAATTCCTATAGGGACTAAAATTAAAGCTATTATTGGCTATAAGCCAGTAAAGACTAAATACCATCTCTTTAATAGTCAGGGTATTCAGGCTGACGATATTGGTGGTTGGAACGAAATTGTTCCAGAACAAAAAGGAACAGAAGTTATAGGAATTGTTATTGAAGCACCTCATCCTCATGGCAGAAAACCAAATAAACTTTTCAAACTTTTACAATGGACTGATGAGGAAGGTAAAACTCATAAGCAAATGCTTAAAAATCTTCATATCGTACAAATATTAAACTTATAATGTTATGAGACTGATAGACAAAGACGCTTTAGTAGCAGAGATAAACAAGCTAAAGAATATAAGTCTTGAGTATGGTTACACTACAGAACAGAGTGTAATAGTTAATGTTGGCAAAGACTTAACATTAAGAAGGCTGCTTGATTATATCGACACCCTTGAAGTGAAAGAGGTGGACTTGTATGAAGATGCTGATAATTATTGGGGAACACTTACAAGTGATATAAGAGGGAACATCTACCTCAATGATTTTTATAAAATTGCGGAACATTTCTTTGAGCTTGGTATGTCAGTAAGTAATAAAGCACAGAAAGAAGAATAATTTATGGAGATTGTATTATTTAGATTTATTGTTGTGTGGATTACACTACATATAATACTTTTCTTTGTTGAGATGTATAGATACAAGCATAGCAATTAGTCATGGTATGGTTTTAAGAACAATGGTATGTTTTATATTACCTATTTTATCTTATTTATTGATATAGTAGGTATTTGTACTACTATAATAATGGGGCTAGGATATTGGATATTTCAACCAATAATTAAATAAGTACAGAAAAAAGAAGAAGTATGACAGACAAAGAAAAAATCTTGGCAAAGATTGAATTGTTGCTTAATGAAATAAATTATGAACCCTTTACTGATGAAGTTCTTGGAAGGATTAAAACGTTGAATGAATTAAAATCTTATATAGAATCCTTGCAAGAAGAGCCTGTAATAGTAGATGCTCCACCTTATGATTATGTTAAAGGATTTTCTGATGGCAGACTTTATGAGAAGAGGCAAAAAGAAGAGCCTTTAAGCGAGTTTTTGAATACAGAATCGATGATTGAATCGTACAAACAAAGGCTAATATCACAAGCTAATGGTATGAAGAATAGTTCTCTTATTGATATGTGTTTAGCTTCTTATAAGCATGGAATCAATGAAATACTCGACACACTAAATCTTTCCAATGTTTAAAGAACTATAAGAAGAATTTAAAAAATATATGAATAATTAATTATGTGGTTTGTATTAATGTGTATTATAATGGTTATTACCGTTGTAGGACTATTTTTTGTAATGGAAGAAAACAATAAAAAATGGAAATAACTAGATATTTATGTGAATTTTTCTTTACTGATTTCTGGCATTGGCTTGGATTAGTATTTCTCCTTGCTATTATTTTTCATAGACGACTAATTAATATAAAATAAGAAATTTAGTAAGCATGAAGTTTAATCCAATAGGTTCGACCTTTCAAGAAGGTTCCAATGTTCTTTTAGTAAAAGAAAGTAAAGATTTAGGAGTAACCTGTAAAGGTTGCTGGTATAACGGATGGAAGAATAGAAGAGAAAGAAATTATACTTCTTCCTGTTACTATCATGGACATGTTTGTACTCCTTTTTATAGAAAGGATAAAAAATATGTAATATTTGAAAAAGTAAATGACATTAAAACGATATGAATATTGGTCAAAAGAAGGAAAGGTTTGGACTGATTGGTTTCCTTGGAATTGTGATTTAAAACCTGAACTTCAGATGGATGATAGAAGAATATTTTGTAGATTAAAAAACGAATATAAAGATGTTTAAAAGATTTATAGAAGTTTTTATATGTTGCCCTATATTTATTATATGTATTATGTTGAATATTGCTTTTGTAATATCTTCATTATTATGGGGACCTATATATTATATAATTACTGGTAATGATCCTTTATGTGAAGATATATCATCATTCTTCTTTAATGTAGGTGAAAATATAACTGATTTTATAGATAGAAAATTATGAAAATTTTTGTACAGGTAATCAATGTAAAAGATGGTATTTATCAACAAGGAATGATTGATGAACCAATTAAAAAAGGTTTGGAAGTAGCTAATGCACTAGGACATTTTGGTATTGATATTAATACCGTAGATTGGACCTCTACAGATGCTACAGAAAACTATGAATCTAAATTTGGAGCAATTAAAGAAACTACTAAAGTAGTAACTGTTACATCATTATTAAATTCTTAAATATGGAAACAAGAAATATCAAAGTATCTTTGTTTAAAGCTAAAGAGTGGTATATTAGTAATAATCCAACTTTAAAAGAATTAGCTTTACAAGCTTTTACTGAAAAAGAATTAAATAGACTATCTTATTCTGAAATATCTTTAATAGTTGGTTCATTTAAAATCCCTAAAGAAGAAGGTATTTTAAAAACATTAGCAGAATTTTATAAGAAACCTAGTGATAAGTTTTATCCTGATCAAGATAAATATTTTATAGGAAAAAATTCTTATGATGGGTGGACTATAATTAAACATGCTAGTGTTTTATATCCTGGTATAGCTTATTTCCTTAGAGAAAAAGATGCTAAAGAGGCTCTTGAAATATTTAAGGAAGAATTGGGAATTAAATGAAAACAGTAAAATTACAAATAGAAGTAAATGTTCCTAATAACTATCAATTAAATGATAATGATGATATTCTCAGTTTATTATATGATTTTCCACATAACATTGTATTTGTTGATGGAAAAATTATATAAGGTTGTGTCCGACCAACCTGGTAATAATTACAAAATAGGGTTTTAGTCCCGGCTAGTGAAAACTGGCCTATCATTACTAAATCGATCGGTGATTGGGGCAACTCTTAACAAAATTGAGAAGAGTCAAAGGCATGACTGGAATTTATGCACAAGTATTTAACTGGAGACTACCTCCAGTTTAATTTAAACAATTAACAATATGAAATTAAGAGTGTTAAAAAAGAAACATCCATCTAAATTAGACAGAATATGGATAAAACATCTAATTGAGTGGAAACATTATGATGGAGAATACAAAACAATAAAAAATTATTATATAGAATCGTGTAAAAAACATATAGGAATATGAAGAGTATTGAAATATTAGAAATACGTTCTTTAGAACAATATTTTAAAGAAGGTGTTGAATTATTTAGTTCTTTAAAATCTGAAGACGAACTAATTCCTGATATTATTGTTGTTAAGATAAATAAATGGGGAAGATTAGGACCAAGAGTAAAGAAATTTATAGAATCTTTATGTGAAGATTAAAATTTTGAAATTTTAACATTTATAAGTAAATTAGTAGTTAAAGTAGATAATTCTTTATTTTAACGTTAAAATTTATTTAAGATGAACAAATTAATTTCAAGAAACCCTGTATAGAGATTTAAATAGGGTAAAAAACTATTAAAGGCTTAGAACGGAATATCATTTAAATAGGCGTGGAATGATGCTCGTAATAAAAAATAGAGATATTTTAATTGGACGGATGCTAATGGGGTAACAAGAATGTATAATTCTAAGGCAGCCGGAAACGATTCTGCATATGAATCATTTGTGGATAACATGAATGAAATGTCTGCACTATTACCAACAGATAATTCTCCAAAGCATTTAGGTTGGGAAAGAAATAATCCTACTTCTAATGAAATTCGTGGAAATGATAGAATTATGGGAAATAAAATAGGAGGAACAGAAAATACTGTTAAAGAACCTATTATAACAGGATCTTTAAATAAATCAAAAAATAAAAAAACAATAAAACCTCAATCTAAGGTTCAATATAATGTTGTATATAATGTTCCAATGGGTGCTATTGAATATACTGGAAGAGATGGAAAAAAATATTGGATGAGACAAAATCATTCTACAGGAGAATATTATTATATTGATAGAAGTTAGCCTATATCTTATGCTAAAAATATCGTTCCAGAAGGATATATTATTCCTGGAGCTAATATTAAAATTAATAAAGGAACAAATATTGGTAAACTTGCTTTATCTTTATAGAAAAGATGGATGAAACAGGGCGGACAGCTTCCATCTAGAAATATTGTTAAAAGATTTAAAAATAGAAAGTTTAATTAACAATTTTTAACTTTTGATTTCTAACAAAGAAATATATATTTATAATCCCAAGTAAGGGAGATATTTAGTTAAAATTTATTAAAATTAATGATTATGAAACGTATATGAACTCGTAACAAAGGTCCAGACAATAATTAATTAAGCGGAATATTAAAGTAGATAGTATTTTTTAACTTAATTAATTTATTGTATTATGAAACCTAATGTATTAAAATTTAAAAGTAATATTAAAGACTTAGTTGCAGAACAAAAGAAAACTGGTGATTGCGGAGTATGGATGCATCCAATGTATTGTGCTTATTATTTACTAAAACATAATGTGCAGGAAATAGATAAGTTTATTCAAGATGATATTAAGAAATCCTATAAAGCATTACCCGATGAATATTCTAAGAAAGCTTTTCAAAAGAAAGTCGAAGACTACTACATCCACTACGGAGAGTAGGCTGTATGTTCTGATTAATAAAGAGTTAAATTCTATTTATGGTTGTGTTCAAGGTGGTCATGTAGTAGCTCAATGGTTACTTAATCATCCTAAACAAACCTGGAATAATAGTTATTTAATATATTTATCAGTAGATATAAATAAATGGAAAGATAAATTAGATATTCTCGAAGTCGATTATACAGAATTTAAAGAACCGGATTTGAATAATCAAATCACTGCTCTAGCAGTTTTGAATAATGATAAACTTTTTAAAAAGTTACAACTCATAAAGTAACTTTCATAATTTGAATTTTTCCCTCTCCTAGTGAGAGGGTTTTTGCTCGTATAGTTCAGCGATCAGAACAGCTGTCCTCAAAACAGTGTGCCGGGGGTTTGAATCCCTCTACGAGCACTATAATCCTTTTCGGGTAAGGTTAAGCAGAACCTGCGTGCGACCTACTGCATAAGTGTAGGTAAACCTTCCAGCCAAAATTGGAAAATCTGCAAAGCTAGGTAGAGGAAGTCCTAGCATATTCTGACATAGCTCAGTAGGTAGAGCACAATCCTGATAAGATTGAGGTCCCTGGATCATACCCAGGTGTCAGAACTAATAGTGGCGAAGCTTAACTGGTATAAGCACCAGCCTTATAAGCTGGAGATAGTGGGTTCAACTCCCACGGCCACCACATATATCCAGTTGCCTGAGTGGTCTATAGGGCTTGTCTGCAAAACAAGTATTCGTTGGTTCAAATCCAACACTGGATTCTATTATAGCGTAGTATAACGGTAATAGGTATCCGCCTTCATTTGGGATGAAGTCTGTGCAAGTTCGAGTCTTGTCTACGCTACTATTTCATTTTGTGAGCTAGTTGGGAAACTGGCATGTAAATTGATTTTTTGCATAGTTTAAATTTTAATTATTGGAGCTACGAGTTAGCTCCTTTTGCTTCCTTAGTTCAGTTGGTAGAACGCTCGATTTGTAATCCTGAAGTCGTCGGTTCAAGTCCGGCAGGAAGCTCACTGTTGGCTATATAGTAGTTGCAAATGCTATATAGACGTAAGGCTAGAAACTTCGGCTTTCTAGGGAAATCGTAAGTTCACTATCTTGTACGACAAAAGATAGTCCGTTAGTTTAGTAGTTTACTGGAAGATCGAGGAATCTCGAAAATACAATTTGTCGTGTTACTGAAAAAGGGTTTGTAGTAGGTATAAGAATAAGAATCAGAAACCCTGAACCTGCAAGTATGGGTAGCTTATATAAAGCATTGACAGTCGCAAGATGGGAGTCAAGGTTCTGTAGTGAGATTCTACAGTCAGGTTCGCCAATATCTTTAAGATAAATGTAGGTGACAGACCATTGGGTAATTCCATAGGAGCGCTGTTAATCTTATTCTATCTGTACTAATCAACCAGGAGAAAGGTGGTAGATTATAAGTTTTCTAGATTGTACTTAGTAACTAACAATCTAGATTGGGAAGGTCGCATAGTGGCAATTGCTGGAGACTGTAAATCTCCTCCTTTCGAGGTTCAGAGGTTCGAGTCCTCTTCTTCCCACTATCCAAACTTGTCTGGTAACGAGACATTAATGCTGTTATAGTGATTCTCACTTGGCTATAAGAAGTGATAGGTACTAAGGATCCGTGTTACCGAATGTTAATGAGTTTTTTGAAGGAAAGGAAATCGCCGTAGGTAGTTTTTGAATCTATAAGAAAAACTAACTAAAAAAGGATAAGTAGATGGTATGGATACATCTACGTAATATTGGGTAATGGCAGAGGTGGTCAATGCGGAAGTCTGAAAAACTTTAGATTCTAGTTCGACTCTAGATTGCCCAACTATAATTACACTGGTCAACGGGGAAAGCCGGCTAAACAGTTTCAATGCCCAAGTAAGGTATAGGAAAGCTATACACGATGGAAGGTGTAATTATAAACGCTTCGGTAGCATAATTGGAAGTGTAACTTGACTCCAAATCAAGAAAGCGTATGTTCGATTCGTACCCGGAGTGCTATGAAACAAAATATATATTTAAAGAATGGTACACTCTTTGCCAATGGCTATAATAGAATAGTTCATGGTGAAAGAGGAGATTATGTAGAATTTGAAGAGGAGCATATTGTTCCTAAATTAATCTCTAAATTTGGAAATAAACCAACTGATGATTTAGATATATATTATTGGTGGTTATATCCAGAAACTAATGAAGATACTAAAGTATATTTACAAAAGAAAACTGTTAAATATGCTGATTATAAAATAGGAAAATATTATGTTTCTCCTTATTTATTAAAAGATTTTAAAGATCCAGAACAATTATTTCCTTATTAATGCTCCTGTCGTTCAAAGGAAAGGACACAAGAATACGAATCTTGAAATATGGGTTCGAATCCTATCAGGAGTACCAATTCAACACGTTTTTTACACAATTTTTAACGTTAAAACAAAATTGTTGAAAATCTATTACTTATTGATATAGGACAGGAAGTTGTTGATACCTGTTAAAAAAGGAAATCCTATTGAAAGTAATAGAAATGGAAGTATGTGATAATTGGTAGTCGGCTTGTCTTGAAAACAAGTGGTCGGTGAAACGACTTGTGGGTTCGAGTCCCTCTGCTTCCGCTCTAATACAGAAGGAAACACCTATTAAATTAGGAGAAGTTACCGTAGGCAACGAATAGTTTAGTATCACCCAATCAAGGCTAAAAGATTACAGTTGTACGGGATAGTGGAATGTAAGTATAATAAGGAGAGAGCAACCTGCAAGGAGTAGGGGTAGTCTGCTAAACTTCACGTTCAAATTATTGGATTGGGGTCGGAACCCAGCCTCTCCGCTAAAAATATTAATGTATGGAAAAAGTTTTAGGTATTTATAGGATTACATATCCTAAATATGGAGTATCTCAAGTAAAGAATCTTATAGCACATTCGGATTATGAAAATATTTATAAGAGATGGAATGAAAATAAACAAGAACTTGAATTAGAAGTATCTACTCTTAATAAAAAGAAACATGCTGATAAGATAAAAGAACTCAATTCCGAAATAAAAAGCATTAAAAAGAAATTAAATGATTTATTTGGAAGTGAATTTTTTACTGATGAATCTCCATTATGGTTATCACAGAAATGTGGTGGAAATATGTTTCTCTCTAATTGGCAGGGTGGAGTAATTGAAGTTAGATTAGAAAAAATTTAAGAAAAATTAATTATGAATATTTTTAAATTAGAAAGAATTTTAAACCATCAACAACATTTGTGTTATAATGTTCCTTATGGTGATGAAGATTATTCTTTAGCTTATAGAGAGGCTAGTAAAAGAGCAGATAAAGCAGAAGAAACATTAAAAAATCTTTGGGATATTCCAATTCAAACTGAATTAGGAGATAGGTTTCCTTTTACAGGATTTGTAGAAATTGATGGAACTATTCATAAATGTAAATCTTGCGAACACGAAGATTTAGTTCGTAGTATTGTATATGATAATCCGGAATATTTTAAGAGATATAGAAATGTTCCTGCTGCTTTTTATGACCACAAGCCTCAAGGTATGTTACAAGAAGAGTATTTCTTAATGAAATATCTTGGTTTTGTAAAAATCTCTTCTTTTGAAAAAACTCCTACTAAAAAGATTCTTTTTCGATATGAAAATTTAACTTGGAAACAATCAGATATAATTTATCCACAATGATTTATTTTAAAAGATTTTTATTTGGTATAGTAACTTTTTGTTCTCTATTATTTGGAATTATAGGAACATTATTTCTTCTTGCAACTACTCCAATATGGGGATTCGCATATTATATAATTACTGGTGATGATCCAGTAGATAATGATTTTGAAATTTTCTGTTTGGATAAAGCAATGAAATTTAGTGATTGGTGTAGATTAAAACTTAATTTAGAATAAAATGGTATAGGACTATGGTGGAACTGGTAGACACGTATGCCTTAGGAGCATATTCCACGGAGTGAGGGTTCGAGTCCCTTTAGTCCTACAAAAACTATAGTTTATGTTAGTTGAGGTGTACTGCGTTTATGAGAACTTCACCAAGATTACTAATGTCCGAGTTGAGGGTACCAAAGCTCTAAACAACGTTAAACTAGAGTTCTCAATAGTTGTTTTAAATGGTATACTATAGTTTTTAATGCAGCATTGGTGTTAATGGTAGCATGTAACCCTTCCAAGGTCAAGGAGAGAGTTCGAGTCTCTTATGCTGCTCTATGCAAGTATAGCACAATGGTTAGTGCTTCAGTTTGCCATACTGAAGATGCCAGTTCGATTCTGGTTACTTGCTCTAATGCTCTTATGGCAGAAGGGATTATGCACCGGACTCTTAATCCGGCTATCAAGGTTCGAGTCCTTGTAGGAGTACAAAATATTTGGGGATATAGCTCGAAGGTCGTAGCAGGTGGCTGTTAACCACTCGGTGTGGGTTCGATTCCCTCTATCCCCGCAATAATTATATGGTGGTTATAGTTCAGTAGGTAGAATAACAGATTGTGGCTCTGTAGGTCGTGGGATCGTGGCCCACTAATCACCCTAAAACCTAAAATAATGATATTACATAACTTAAATGTTTATAGATTAGTTCACTTGATTTATATCAATTGATCTATGTCAAGAAGTGTTCGTACACATTTGATTTTTAGATTAAAATGATATATTTAAATTGAATTAGATAATTAAATTATAAACTTTAAATTTGTAATAAAATTATGGCTAGAAAAGTAAAAAATTTCATTAAAAGAGTTGGACACGCTTATATGGAGGGTGTTATGGAGATGTATGGTCCTGCAATTAATGCTGGATTACTTCCATTTATTTAATAGATGATTATTTTTATTTAAAATTTGAGAGAAAATGAAGAAAATTTTGTTTATATTAGCAGCAATGATGTTAATGTTTGCTTGTGGAGGTAATTCTACTAAGCAATCAGAAGTGTCTGATTCTATTTCAATTGATTCTGTTGAAATTACAGATTCTATTGATTCTTTATTAATTGATACTATAAGTATCCATTAAGATTAAAGAGAAGTATATCTTCTCTTCTTGTTGCGTCCATAGCTTAGGGGTAAAGCCCGTGATAGATAATTTAGCTTCCAAAGCATTAAGGTGATGCACGAAACTTTTAATTTCGGGAATACGGGTCAGTACCGTGTGGAAGCACCTCATGTATTTATTATGTTTATGTAATATGATTTCAAAAGAAAAAGGAAATGTTGGAGAAGCTGTTATATTAGCTGAATTTGTTAAAAGAGGAGTATAGTGCTCATTACCATTTGGTGATACAGCTAGATATGATTTAATAGCAGAGTTTAATGGTAAATTAAACAAAATATAGATAAAATATTGTGCACAAGTAACTGAAAATAATTCTATTGTATGTCCTTGTGCTAGTAGTACTAATCATACTACGAATAAGCATTATACTACATACGAAAATGATGTAGATTATATTGCTTATTATATACAACCATTAAATAAAAGTATATTAATCCCTATAGAAGAGATAGGAAGCAGAAAATCTTTGACTGTTAGAGTAACTCCTCCTTCAAATAATCAACAAAAAGGAGTACATTACTTAGATGATTTTTCCTTTGATAAATGTATTATAAATGACTAGGTAAATATAACATTCTAATCCGAAGACCTGGGTTCGATTCCCAGTGGTCGCACATAACTAAAACTAAATATTATGGTTTGGATAATTTTACTTATTTTATGGGCTGTGATAACTTATACACATCCATGGATTGACTCTTATACAGATTATATAGGAGGAAAACATACTGTATTATGGTATACGAATTTTAAAGGTGAACGTAAATTTATAAATCTTGTAGGTGATCAGAAATGACCACCTTTTTTTGTGCCTATGAAATGCCCTAAGTGTAAAAAAGATACAATTCACGTAAAATGTGGAATGTTTTGTGATTTGTATGTATGTGATAATTGTGGTTATGAAACTCGTAATAAAAATGAAATATTATATAGTAGTTAATGAATGGAATTATCCTACAGAGTCTGGAAGAACTTTGATTGGAGATTATGATACTTTAGAAGAAGCTGAAGAAGTATCTAAAAATGAGTATGAAAAAGAATATAATAATTTCCAAGAAGTAAATAAAGGAGAAATATATTCTGAAGCTTGTGGTAAAACTAGTGAAGGTTATATGTTAAATTCTTCTAAATATGAAGAAGAAAACATGTATTTTATTTCTAGAATTATTGAAGTTGATACGTTTATATGAAATATATTAAAGTAGGATGGCCAGAAATCCAGGATTATATGTTAAATCCTAGATATTCTGAAGAAGTGGGTTTTGATCCTCAAAAGAATTGTTGGTTTGTTCCAGAGGATATGGAAGAGTATAAAACTAATTTATATGATTAATTATTAAATTAATTAGATGAAAACTTTTCATATTTATACAGATGCTTCTTCTAAAGATACTTCTATATATAAAGACGGAGTTAAACGCACTACTAAGGTTGGAGTAATTGTTGTTGATTCTCATATACTAGATATTTATTATAATAGGGTAGAAAAATATTTTCATTCTTATTATGCAGAACGTGATGCAATAAAAGAATCTATATACTATATAAGAAGTAAATATAATGCCATTGATATCATTGTACATACTGATGATAGATTTCAAATAGGCAAATTTAAAAATAAGAAAGGGTATAAAAATATTAAATTTATATATGTAAAAGGTCATTGTTCAAATAGAAATGGACTTAAATATAAATTTAATTGTCTTGCTGATTGGATTAGTAGAAATGGAGTTAATAATTGGAGAAATTATTATTATAAACATTTATTAAAATGATTACATATCAAATATTTACAGATGGTTCTTGTAGAGCTAACAAAAATGGAGGAATAGGAATAGTTTGGTTAAAGAATGGAAAGAAAGTTTTAGAGTATTCTAAGGCATTTAAAAATGTAACAAATAATATAATGGAATTGTTTGCTATATTTATAAGTCTTAGAGCTATTAAAAAACCTATTGATTCTTTAGAAATTGTTTCAGATTCCGAATATGCTTTAGGATGTATATTTAATGAAAGTTGGAATCCTAAAAAGAATAAAAAATTAATTGCAACAATTAAAAAGCAATTAAAAGAAACTCAAAAATTTGTTAAAGAACCTATTAGTTATCGTCATATTTATGGACACCAAAAAGAAGGAAATACTGATATGGTTTGGAATAACTATGTTGATAAATTAGCAGCTAATGAATCGAGTATGATATTATGATTAAATTAAAATGGAACTTTCCTGATTTTCATACTAAAGAGAAAAATGAAACTTTAGAAAAAATGAGAAAGTACGGTTTACACGCTAGTGAAGTTGATATTTTAGAAGAAGGAGGAGAATTATGACATTTGAAGATAGATTATATAATCATTGGATATATACTTATAATCTACTCAATATTGTAAATGATTTAATATATGAGTTAGAAGAACGTGGTTATTCTGTTAAACCAGAGTTTTATAAATCTGGTAAATGTTTTGATGTGATAATAGATCCTGACGAAGTAGAAGAAGTTAAAGAAAATATTACTTATTTAATAGAATACCAAAAATATTATTCAAGTTTAGGATTTGTTATAAGTAATAATAATAGGATTTCATTTTATATTGTAATATGAAAGATGTAGAAAGAGAGGTTCGAGAAGGAATTGCTTTAGAAAATCAATGTCTTAGGAAACTTGATTTCATAAGAAATGAATTAATTCCTTATTATGGTAAAGATACTTCTTTAGAAGATGTAGAGAAAAGCTTATGGGATCAATATCTTAAATTTCATAAGAAAGTACAAGAACATTTTAAAAATGTGTTATAATGAAAATAGGTAAAAACTTTGAAATAGACATATTTGAGCTAATTGTAATATGTGGAACAATTACTGCTTCTCTAATGATAATTTTTGGTAAATAATTTTTATTTAACAGAAATTAACTATGAAAAATATTTAACTAGAGATATATTAATAACTGATACATTCAGTTTAAGTAAAATTAATTAAATTTATAGTATTATGGACAATGTAAGACTGCCGATTAGAACAAGTCGGGAAGGTAACAAGATTACCAAGGTATGTGTAGAGGACATCTACAAGATGATTAATCGTATTGGTGCTGCTGAAGAGCGTAGTGCTAAGGAATGGAATGAAATTTGGGAGTCCTTAGATAAGGATGTTGAAGATGTTGATGGTAACGTCGTAAATGGATGTCTAGTTGTTGGTACTGGAATATCTCAACCTAACATTAAGGATGCATTTGATGAAACTGTTGGTAACAATATCGCTTTCATGAAGGCTAAACTTAATGCTAATTTCAAAAAGAGAAACATTCTGTATAAATTTTATAAAGCTGCTAGTATTACTTTAAATGCTGTTGCTGAGGAAATAAATAAGATTGATAATAAAATTTATATGGATTTAGAAGGTATTCGCAAACATAATCCAGAATATCTTAATCGTCTTGATGAATATGGATACGAATTAAATCTAGATGACTATGAAGTACAAGAAGAGGAAGCTTAATCTAGAAGCACGAATTAAAGCTTGGGAAGCACGTGGAGGCCAAAATAAAGAAAGTGGTCATATACACATGAAGCCCGGCTCACTTAATAAGTAACTATGAAAATCGTAGAACCTGATTTTATAATGGAACGTTCTGGATCTGATAGTGAAAAGTATGATCTTACTTTCATGAAAAGAGTAAAGAAACGAGATACAGGTAAATATGAGATTGAACCAGGTAATACTTTATATGGTTTAACACTTTCACATTGTTTAAATAAAATAGTACATAAAAGAACTGCTAAAAAGTGGGAAGAAGATAATGTTACATTAAAAGAATTTTTAGTAGAGTTTCAAAAAAATTATAAAGAAATTGTTAAACTTTGTAGAGAAACATTACCTGAAAAATTTGATACAGGAGAATGAAAGACAATAAAAAAACTATAATAATAATTATTATTATTGTTTTGTTGTTAATAGGATTTTATATAAAAGTTGCTGATTTCTCCACTCCAAAAATAGATGATGACAAATTTTACAAAAAAATTACTGAGTTAGAACTAAAGATTGACTCTTTAAATGATCAGAAAGACAGTATTAGAACTGTTATTGATTCTACTCATATTAAAATTATTACAAATGAGAAACATTATCAAGAAAGGGTTAATACTATTATCACTCAACCTGATTCCTTTAGTGAGTCATTCACAAGACAGTATATCCTTGAGTACGCAGCAAGTCACGGCTATCATATTCTTGGAACATCAGAAATTGAGTAATGAAAATCCTTTACTAAAACAACAAATTAAATCATTGGAAGAATTAAATGAACTTTATGTCAAAACAGATTCTATTCAAAAAGTAGAAATAAAAACTTATGATAATAAAGTTACGGAAAATTCTGAACAAATTAAAAAACTTAAAAAGAACCAAAAAAGAATCATTATAGGTTCTTCTATTGGTGGAATTCTTTTATTTATATTAGGTTTAATTTTATGACATATAATATTTATTACGGAACTATTGGTAAAACTCTCGGAGTTAAATATCGTTTTACAAGAAATTGTAATAGAGGAGAACAAGAAGCTCTTCGTATAGCTAAGAACGCTGTAACATCATTCTATTATAAGAATGAAGGAAAATATGGTTTGCCTTCATTTGATATTATTAGTAAAGAATCCAAGATTACAGGACGTTCTATAGAGGATTTATATGATGAGCACATAGAAGATATGTGTAGATGGTATGTAATTCCAACAGAACTTGATACCATTCCGTCCAATAAATTACGTTGGTAATGGATACCTTGACAATTCATTGTGAGCTTCTAGTAAAAGAAGCTGATATAATGAGTTATCAAACATTGGTATTTAAAAACCTAGACAAAGCTCCTTTTGGTTGCAACTATTGTATGGTTACAGTATGGCCTAATTGGGAATCTTATATTCCAGAAGTAGGTGATATTGGATATTTAACATATGATAGTGTGACAGGAGGAGTAGATACATATTATGATAGATCTGCTGATTCTATTGTAAAATATAATTTTACTAATTTAATATTTAATAAATTTGTAAAAGAACAAGATAATTCTAAAAAAGATATTATTATATGAAAGATTTATTAAATGAATAATGTATTAGGAGATGCCTTACAGAAGGCATTAAATGCTAAAAAGAACGACTTTTCATCTTTTGTCTGGAAAGGAGAAAAGAGAAAGGAAGGAGATAAATATGTTCAGGATTCTATTAGAATAGTCGATATGACTCCAGAACAACTTAAAAAATGTTATGAGCATTGTGAAAAGATGCTTCATAACGATGATCCCAAAAACCTTGGTAGATATAATGTATTAGATGAAGTAACGGAACAAATTAATAAATGTAATGTGGAGTTGCTTTTGAGGTATTTTGAGAACAGTTATCTAAAGGATGGAAGAAATGATATACGTAGAAAGTCTTTATGGTTAGCTTTGAGAGAGTTTAAAGCTAATAATCCAGAAATTGAAGACGGACCAATTACTAATATTACATCGGATCTTCCTTCTGAATTTGATGACATTAATATTTCAGAAGTAATGGATGGATGTTTAGATTGTCTTGGTGCTTTCAATAAGCAGCACTTGACAATGACCTTTATTACTAAGATGGGATTATGGTTTAGTAAGGCTGAAGAAAATGAACTTAAAGGTAATTCTAATGCAGAAAGATTAAAGATTGCTAAAGAGAAGTTACATCTTCCAGAGAAACTAAACCTCAAATTTAGTGAAAAAGGTTTATCCTATCATGAAATGAGAGCTATTCTTATCTTACCTAAAAAGCAGAAGTATTCTGATATGACTACAGAACAACTTACTACTTTAAGAAATAAGGTATTGTTAAGATTCCAACGTGAAGTTGATGGTCATATTTATAGCTGGAGAAAACTTCAAAAGCAAATCGAACTTGTTGCTAAAAATAAGGGAGTAAACTTAAATGACTAAAAAAGAATTAATAGAGATGCTTTCCGATGTTCCAGATAATTCTCCTATTTGTATCACTGAACAACAGCCCTATATATTAGGTAATAATCCTTACAGAATTGATATAAAAGGATTTTATGAAAATAAAGGTGTTTACGTTTTAACAGGATTAAACGTAAGACCTTATACATTAGAAAAGCATGACTAGAACTGAACGACAACGAGAATCTGTAAAGAAATGGTTAGCTCTCAAAGGTAAAGGAACTATTGTAGGAAGTACAGGATATGGCAAAACAAGATGTGCTTTAACAGCAATTAAGGCTTTATTAAAGAAATATCCTCAATTTAGGATTCTTGTTGTCGTTCCAACTGAGGCTTTAAAAGTTCAATGGTTAGGTCATATAGACGAATGGGGATTCCAGTTTAATGTAGAAGTAGTTATTATTAATACTTGTATTAAACATTCTTGGATGTGTGATATGTTAATAATAGATGAAATACATAGAACTGGAGCTGACGAATTTAGTAAAGTATTTCAACAAGTAAAATACAAATTAATTTTAGGACTGACAGCAACTATTGAAAGACTTGACGGTAAACACGCTCTTATACAGAAATATTGTCCAGTAGCTGATGAAGTTTCTACAATAGAATGTTTAGTAAATGGATGGATTTCTCAATATAAGGAATATCAGGTTCTTATTGATGTTGATAACATTGATTATTATAAATCTCTACATACAGAATGGTTAAAACATTTTGAATTTTTCCAATTTGATTTTGGTTTAGCAATGTCAATGGTTAGAAAAGGAGAAGGTTGGAAAAATAAATTAAAATATAGAGATGAATTATATAAAGGTAATGATGAAAATATGAAGAAACAAATTCTTCAATCTATTAATTATCATTCAGCAGAATTTATGAGAACTATGACTGCTAGAAAGTCTTTTATATATAATCATCCAAGAAAAGTAGAGGTTGCTAGAAAAATAATAGAAGCTAAACAAGGTTCTAAAATTATAACTTTTAGTAATAGTGTCGAAATAGCAGAAAGTATAGAAGGAGGTCAAAATGTTTATACAGGTAAAACTTCAAAAAAGAAAGGAAGAGTAATGTTAGAAGATTTTATAACTGGAAATATAACTACATTACATTCTTGTAAAAAACTTGATGAAGGTTTTGATTGTCCTGATGCTTCTGTAGCTATAATTTTAGGATTTGACAGTTCTGAAACAAAATCTACTCAAAGAAGAGGACGTGTTGTTCGTAAATTTGAAGACAAAGTAGCTGAAATATTTTACATAGTTCTAAATAATACACAAGAAACTAAATGGTTTAAAGATTCTCATTCTAAAACTGATAACTATATAACCATTGATGAAAAAGGTTTAGATCAAGTACTTAGGGGAGAAATTCCTACTACTACTGTTCAAAAACCTAGAGAACTAATGTTTAGATTTTAATTAACCTACTATGACTCCTAATGAGTATTTAGAACTCCAAACAATGCTCTTAATAGAAAATAGAAGTTATTGTTCTGATGATAAAGGACAATTTTATGAATATTTAAATGAGCGTTATGATTTGGATAAGTTTAATGAAAGATACATACAACTATTAGATAAATTTCTTAACAAATATGCATTGAATAACACAGAGAAATCTGAAGAACACGATTAGCAGCTAATAAGTGTATTATGCTGTGAAATATTTAAATCATAACATTGATAATGAATTAATTTTAATGAGAGATTATAAATTAAATCCAACAGAATTATTTGTTATCAAGGTTATATTATTAGCCCAAGATGGAGATTATATATATCTCCAACAATTTAATGAAATTTTTAATGGACAATTAAGATTAATATTAGAATCTATTCAATCTAAAGGAGTTATTGTTAAAGCATATAAAATTCCAAAGGAAGGAACTCTGTTTATTCCGGAAGATGTTCAATTTAATCAGAACTTTCTCAAGAAATATTATAGAAGTGCATATGAAATGGGAGAGGAATTATTTTATACTTATCCACAATCTTGTGTAGTAAATGGTCAAGTATTTAATTTAAGAAGCGTTAGTCATAAGTTTAATTCTTTAGAAGATGCTTTTGCTAAATACACCAAACAGATTAAAAATAATCCAGAAATTCACCAAGAGATTCTTGAAAATATCAAATGGGGAATTGAAAATGGATATAATTTTACTACACTTGATAGATTTATTGTAGATAGAGCATATGAAGCTTTAAAGGCTTTTAAAGAAGGTAATTCCATTAATATTAATCTTGAAGCCACACAATTAATATGAAAAAATATTTAGTAAGATTTACTACTAAAAGTGGTGATTATGATAAAGAATGGTGTTATGCTAATTCAGAAGAAGAGGCTGCTCAGAATATTCAAGATGAACATTGGAATATAGTACATATTGACATGGTTAGTGAACTATGACAATAACTGAAGCACTTCTTAAAGAGGTGGATTCAGGTAGAGAGGGAAAAGCTCAAGGTTATTCTATGGGATTACCTAAAACAGAATCTATAATTGATGGAGTAACTAAAAGAACTATGACTGTGCTAGCTTCTGGTACTGGTCAAGGAAAATCCTCGTTTGTTTTATATTCTTATGTATATCGCCCATTAATGGAACATCTTGATGATGATAACTTTTATGTTTCCTATTTTAGTTTAGAAATGCCTGCAACTATTATATTTGGAAAATTACTTTCCACATATATATTTGAAAAATATCATAAAGAATTGACTATTACTGAAATTCTTTCTAGAAAGAAAGGATATATCTTAAATGATGAAAATTATCAGATAATTTTAGATTCTCTTGAATGGCTTAATAAAATTGAAAAGAAAATTCATGTTTATGATAAATCTTTAAATGCTGACAAACTATATGCAATATTAATGCAGAAACTTGAAAAGTTTGGAACTTTTGAAGAATTAGAAAACAGAAAAGTATATTATCCTGATAATCCTGATATGCTGTATGAAGTAGTAATAGACCATGCCGGACTTTTGAAACCTTCTAATGGAAGAAATAAAAAAGGAGAAATGGATACAGCTACTGCATATTTAGTAACTTTAAGAAATATGTGTGGAATATCTCCAACTATTATTCAGCAAATTAATAGAGATCAAAGTAATATTGAAAGATTTAAAGCAGGTAGAACTGGAATTCAATTATCTGATTTAAAAGAAACTGGAGATATTGCTGATGCTGCTGAAGTAATTATGGCTCTTTATGGTCCTAATAGAGATAAACTTAATACTTATCGAGGATATGATATAAAGAAATTAGGAGATCACATTAGAATTATTCAATTCTTAAAAACAAGATTTGGTAGTTCAGATGTAGAAGTTGCTGTTAATTATCATGGAGGAATTAATGTTTGGGCAGAATTACCTTTACCTAATGATATTTATGACTATGATAAATACATAACACCAGATTATTTACTAAAAAATAAAGAAGATGAAGATGAAATAGAAATTAAAGAAGATAATACTACAAATAATAAATTTAAATTGATGATTTAATATGGCTTGTGAAACTCTGTGTATTTACGGAGAATCAGGTACTGGAAAAAGTACAAGTTTAAGGAATATGAATCCTGAAACTACTTTTATTATCAGTACAACTGGTAAACCTCTCCCATTTAGAGCTTGGAAGAGTAAATATAAGAAATTTACCATTAATAAAGAAACAAAGGAAATTTCTGGTAATTATTTTGTTCATTCTAATTGGGAACAAATTCTTAAGATTCTAAAGATTATTAACACTAAAATGCCTCATATTAAAACTGTTGTTCTTGATGATATGCAGTATATATTGAGTTATGAATTTGTTGATAGAGCTACGGAAACTGGTTATACTAAGTTTAGTGAATTAGCTCAGCATCTCATGGAAATCTTAAGATATTCAGAACAAATGCGTGAAGACTGTACTATGTGTTTCTTAACTCATAGTGAGAATGTTGGAACGGAAATTGATCCTAAATATGTTATTAAAACTGTTGGAAAGCTTTTGGCAGAAAAAGTAACTCTTGAGGGTCTATTTACTTATATCTTCTGTACCAAAGTAGAAGAAGGAGATGATGGTAAGATGCAATATAAACTAATTACTAATAATGATGGTAAGTGTCTTGCTAAAACTCCTATGGATATGTTTAAAGATATGGAAATTGATAATGACTTAAATGAAATTCTTAAAGTCATTAGAGAATATAATGGTGAAGAGGAAGAAGAATTATAATGGAATTAGAAATTCAATCAGCTAAACTTATTCTGTCTATTGTTGATAAAGAGACAGGAGAAATTATTACTAGAGAGGCTACTCTAGGAGATTTTAAGGAAGTTAAGAAATCTGCTTCTACTACTACAAGAACACGTAAACCAAAGGATGATGGAGATCCTAATCCTAAAGCAACTTTATTAGAGGGTAAGATTCAGTTGAATAATGCTGCAATGGAATTAACTGGATGGGAAGCTGAAATGAAGATTGATATTCGTTTCAACAAAGAAGGTAAGAAAATAACTCCTATTCTGCTTGAAGATTTATCTAAAGGTAATAGATTAACTAAGACTAATACTATTAGTTGTAGAGGTTCTAAACACGATAATCTTGCTGAATATGGAACTGTATTTGATGTAGTTCCTTATGAAGGTAAGGATGGTTGGTTTAAGCTTGTAGGTGATGCTCCTGAAAAAGAAGACGATACTGTAGATATTCCTGATGAAATAGCTAATCCTTCTGATGAAGATTTAGATGTTGATGAAGATGGAGTAGAAGCAGCAGATATTAGTTTTGATCTCGATATTGACGACTAATATAGATACTTATGATGGTACTATATAATGTACTAAATTTTAAAATGTATTAATGAATATGGCAAATTTTAGTTTTAATGGTTTAAATGAAACTTCTTTCACAAACAATGGTCCTCAGTACCTTCGTCCTTATGATATTTATGAGGTAAATCTTACAAAGATTGAACAAACTTCTTTGAAAGGTAAGGATGGCACAGAATATCCTGTAATTGCTATTGAATTTACAGGTTGTGGAGATCAAACAGGTGTATATAATCATAATCTGTTTATTCCTACTAAAGATTCTGATTTCGAGAGAAGAACTAATGAAACCAGTGGAGCTAAGTATCCTTCTGCTTTCGAGCAATTCCAGTATACCCTTATGCAGTTAACTGAAGTAGTTAATCCTAAGGGTGCTGCTAAGATTAAAGAGAATGCTTCTAAGTTAAAGAGTATGGAGCAGTTTGTAGATCTTATCATCAAAGCTCTTTCTGGAAAGACTGATGTTAAGTTCTTCCTAAAGCTTGTTGGTCGTACTACAAATAACCAGACATTCTCAACCCTTCCTAGTTCTTGTGTATTAGGTAAGGACGCTAAACCAGATACAAAGCCTTCTGCTTTGAACTTTGTTTCTCTTGATAAGAAACTTCTTAATTGGAGTAATTATGAGTTAACTCAAATGAAGAAGTATCAAGAGGCTAAGCCTACAGCTATGAAGGATAATAACGATGATAATCCTGATACTGCCGATGCTGAAGTTGATTTAGACATTGATTTAGACGAATAATATAGATTATAAGATTCTTGTTTAGAAAATTTAAATTATCAATTATGTATTTTTCAGCATTAGAACCAGAAATAACTAAGGAATTTATATTTTCTAAAATAAATCAGGAATCTATAATGCAATTCTATACTGGAATAGATGTAACTAGCAAAAAGTTACATCTATCTCCATTTAGAAATGATCATAAAGTTACTTGTGCCTTATATAAATCTAAATCTAATATATTATATTTACATGATTTTGCTACCAATGAACACATAAATTGTTTTCAGGTAGTAATGAAGAAATATGGTGTAAACTATTATGAAGCATTACAAATAATAGCTAGAGATTTTAGATTAATTGGAGGTTCTAATAGTAATTTGAAAGAAGCACCAAAACTTGTTCAGCCCTTAAAAGAAACTGAGAAAACTAGAATACAGGTTCAAATAAAGGATTATACAGAACAAGAATTAGAATGGTGGAAATCTTTTGGTATTTCTAAAAAGCTACTAAAAAAGTATCATATATATTCTTTACAACACGTTTTTCTTAACGGAGCATTGAAATTTACTTCTGATGAAAAAAGTCCTATTTATGGATATTATTTTGGTAAAGATAAAAATGGTATTGAAAAATGGAAAATATATTTTCCTCTAAAAACAGAATATAGATTTTTAAATAATCTTTCTAAAAAAGTTCTTCAAGGTTATCATCAATTACCAAAGACTGGGGATTTGTTAGTTATTACAAAATCTATGAAAGATGTAGTAGCTCTTTATGGTTTTGGAATAGCAGCGGTAAGTCCTAATAGTGAAACTTTATTTATTGAAGATAAGAAACTAGAAGAGTTCAAACAAAGGTTTAAACATATATTAGTATTATATGATAATGATAGACCTGGAAAACATAATATGTGGCTTATTCGTAAGCAACATCCAGAATTAAATTATTTTTATTTACCTTTCTATTTATCTAAAGATTTTACTGATTCTATTAAATTAGTAGGAGTAGATAATATGAAAGAGTATGTTGATGATTTTTTTAAAGAGTATAAATTAAAATGAAAGTATATTTAGCTAAAGATTGGACTGGTTCTCATGTATTTGCAGAACCTCCAAAACTTATGAAATGTGGAGGTATGCCAGACATTTGGTCTGGTAATAAATTAAATATATTTGATATTACAGCCTCTTTTGCAGAAGATGAAATACCAAGAGGTCAATATATTGAAAGACATATATTTTGGTCTATAGTTCATGTTATAAAATGACTAAGCAAGAACTTTTTAAAATTATTGAAAAAGGATTAGAGTCCTGTGAATATAATTACAGTGTAGAAGATATTTGGTATAAGATAATTGGAGTTTATCTTAGAGAAACAAGTAATAGTAAATACGATGGCAAAAGCTAAATAGTTAAATACTGGTGTAAAAATAACTGATAAAGGTGGAAATACTTATGTTTATGATTCTATAGAAAAAGCATCTGAAATGACTACTTTATCAGTTCAAACATTAAAAATAAGGGCTAATAAAAATAGTATTCCTAAAGATGGAATACAAGTGGAGTGGTTAGATCCACATACAAAAAAACATTATACTGCTAAGAGATCTAAGCAAAAAGGTTCACAACTTGAGCTAGATGTTATTCATAAACTAAATGATATGGGTTATCATACAGTAAGTAGCCGGTCAAATAGTAAAATGTTGGATAATTCCAAAGTAGATATAGATGATTTAGATGGTAATTTACCTTGTTATATTCAATGTAAAGCAACACAAACAGTTCCTTCATATTTTAAAATAGAAGAGGAATGTCCTCTAAAGGATAAACCTTTTGTTGTTATTTGGAAAAAACAAGATAAAGAAGGTGGAAATAGTCCAGGAACACTTGCATTAGTTCCTGTTGAGATATTATATGATTATTTAAAATTAAAATTGCAATGAAAAAAGTTTCATAGTTATTATTAACTTTACTATTGTTTTCATGTTCTCCTAAAGTTATAGATTTATCTGGAGGATAGATGATTAACTAGATGAATGGAAAATATTCTATTGCCTAGTTAGATTCTATGTGTATATAGGATTTTTTACCCTATATAGATAAATGGGATAAATTATATCTTAAAGAAGAAGAAACACAAGATAGAATTACTATTTATGTATGTTCAAAAAATAATGCAACATATAAAGTTGAAAAGATAAATAATGATAGCGTTAAAATAATTAAAAGAGTAATTAAGTAATGAACTTTGGATTTGTACAGTCGAAAATTGATGGAACCGAATATATGTTTCTATCTAATGATGGTTCCATCCCCGATAAAATAAGTTATGTTGATTGTTTACCTGAAGTATTAAACCAAGGAAATAATCCTGTTTGTGTACCATGTTCAATATCTGCATATGTTAATTGGATTATAAATATGGAAACAGGAAACAGTGAATATGAAAACGGACTAAATTGTTCAGATATTTTTAAACATAGAACAAATTCAAGTAATGATGGAATGTCATTTAAAGATGCTTTACATTATTTAAAACATAACGATGCTATCATAAAATCTGGAAATAGGAGAATTGTACATAAATATGCTAGAATAGGTTCAGAATTAGCTCTAAAACAAGCTATTGTAGCTAATGGACCGTGTATAGGAGGATTGCCTGTATATAATTCTTATACAAAAAATTTCTGGGATAAAAGTAAAGGTTCTTTTGAAGGAGGACATGCTATAGCAATAGTAGGTTATAATAAAGACGGATTTATTATAAGAAATTCTTGGGGTAAGCATTATGGACAGGATGGATATAGTATATTACCCTATGAAGATTTTGATAAGTTCTATGAACTTTGGACAATTATTGAATAATAAAATATGAATAAGTATTTATGGGCAGAATGTCCTATAGATGTTTGGCCAGTAATTAAAACTCTTGTTGCACGATCCTATAATGATGCTGTTGAAAAGTTAATCATTAAATATGGTGAAGAATTTGATGATGATACTATTTTAAACACTATAGAAAATTGGGATCAATTAAGGGAATATCTGAATGATAAGTTCGATATTGCATTGTCAGATTTAGAAGAAATTGATGAATTATGAAAAGAGAAACTTATATTAAAAGGTTAATTACTTCATATAATAATTTATCTGAAGAAGAGAAAGAAACGTTTAGATTAGAAACTAATTTAGTAAAGAATGATTAAACGTTTACAAATAGGTTGTGATTTAGATGATACTATATTCGGATTTTCTAAAGGATATATCAACCGATTTAAAAGATGGCCTAAATATGATTGGGCTGTTACAAGAAATGTAGAACATATACTTTCCAAAGAGAGAGATTTTTGGGTAAATTTACCAGTAATAAGAAGACCTGATTTTGATCCTAAACTATATTGTAGTTCTAGGGTAAATAAAAAATGTTGGACTAAAAAGGCAATCCAAATAAATGATTTACCTAACAGTCCGTTGTATCAGGTACCAGGATATAGAATTCCTAAATCTCGATATATTAAAGGAAGAGTAGATGTTTTTATCGAAGATTCACCCCATCAATGGATCAATTTAAATTTAGCTGGTATTCCATGCTTATTAATTGATGGAGATAATAATAAAGAATATGGTCCTTTTCTAAAAATATATTCATTAAGCTATGATGAAATAGAAGATGTTTATTATTTAGCAAAGGAAATGGGAATATTCAAAGAATTTAGTAAATATATATGACACTTGATAATGAGTTAATTAAAAAAATAAAAGTAACTCCAATACTAGATTCTTTAAGATTAGAAGATATTGATGATTCTGTATACTTTAGTGAGAAATATAGTGATTATATTTCTAATAGTAGATTAGGAAAGCTTGTTACTGATGGAGCTGAAAGTTTCTTTGATGGATTAAAAAATGATTATTCTGCATCCTTTGAAACTGGTAGTCTTATACATCAAATAGTTTTACAAGGTGATAAATATCAAGTAATTGATGGTGTATTTAAACCTACTGCTAAAGCCGGATTAATGGCAGAATCTTTATATAAATCTAATGGAAAAACACCAACAGATAATGAAATAAAAGCTAAGTCTTATGAAATAGGCTATTATAAAGATAAACTTTCTGATAATATAATAAAGAAGTTTAGAGAAAAAGCCGAACCTTATTGGAGAGATAGGTTTATTTATGAACAAAATAATCCTATTAAAGAAGGAGATAAGGAAAGAATATATACTGATGAAAAGAATTTTGAATTATTAAATAATTGTTTAAAAACATTAAATGCAAATAAAGATATTCAAAAGTTACTCAATCCTTCTAATCCTTTATCTGATCCAATTATCGGTAATGAGAAGACTATTTTGTTGGATATATGGATGGAAGTACCAGGATATGAAAAAAGACAATATAAGTTAAAAGCTAAATTAGATAACTTTAGTATAGATACAGAAGATAATATTCTTACAGTTAATGATTTGAAAACTACATCAAGACCTGTAGCAATATTTGATCCAACTTACTATAGTTATCAAAGAGAAATAGCTTTCTATTCATGGTTACTTAAATTAATTGCTAAGAAATATTATAATGTTGAACAAGCAATGACTAAAGGTAATTTCTTAGTGGTTTCTACTATTCCAGAATACGAAACTCGTGTATATCCTATGACTTCTAAATTATTCTTGTCAGGGTGGAAGGAAGCTTTGTATTTATTAAAAACTGTAGCTTATTTAAATGTAGTAAAAGGATTTGAATTCAAATGAAATATAAAGAATTAGAAAATTTATACAGAGATGTATTTAGTATAGGTTATTTAAATCCTAAACCTACTTCCACTATGACTTCTTTTGAAAGGAAGCTGGAATTAATTTCATTAATCTGTTATGTAACACATAAGATGAAATTAAAAAATCCTGATACAACTTATTATCAAGTGGTAATGAAATTATCTGATAAATTAGGTTTACCCGATAAGTTCATAATTGGATTAAGTATTGTTTGTAAGGATTTCGCATATTCTTGTTCTGAATTTCCAACTTTTGGATTAAAAGGACAAGATATTATTAAAGAAATAAGGGGAATTTTAAGTTCTTATCTTCCCTTTTAACAAATGTTAAAAAATTAATTTTAACATTCATTAACTATGATTACTCATAGTTGATGATAAATTTAATATGTTCCTCTTCGGGGGAAAAGATGTTTCCATTTTAGTAGATAGTTATGACGGATTAAATCCGAATGAATTGATGTAAATTTTATTAACTATTATGGAAAATAACGTATTTTTCACAAAATTTGAGACTATTGGTCAGACCAAAGATGAAGCAATGAAGAACTCTAAGCTTAACCTTCGTGTAGATGCTACTCAGGCTTATAAGAAATGGGCTAAGGAGAATGTAACTAATGAAGATAATGTTAAGGAGTGGATGGTAGAATATCTGAAGAAGAAGAAGTTTAATATGCCTAATGATGGTGCATATATCGTTCTTCAGTCAGCTGTTCTTGATTCGAGAGAGCGTCCTTATAAGGTAGAAAAGCCTAAGTATGAGGCTCGTACACATACTCCAGTAAGAGTGTATGTAGGTCGTGCTCAAGATACTGGTGAGGAAATCTTCACTGAGAAGACTTCTAAGGCTGCTGAACAAGCTGCTAAGGAGTGGGTTATCGACAACAAGGTTGGTGTAGACCTCGTTATTGAAACTCGTATGAAGGAGAAGAACTCTCTTTATGCTAAGGTAAACTATGTACCTTCTAAGGGTACTCAGCCATGCAAGTTGCTTGTATTTGGTTACAAAGTGATGGATTAATCTCAGATTTTGTAGACTCTTAATATTAAGCCGGTTAGAAAGTAATTTTCTAATCGGCTTTTTATTTTATAACACTATAGTACAACATTGAAAAATGAATAAAATAAGTGAAAAGAAAATTAATGAAATTATAGAGGATTTAAACAATTATAAAACCTTAGATAATGAAAAACACAAAGCAGGATATTATTATCAAATGTATCAGAATGTAGTTAGTTCCGATCATTCAGATGAATTGAAAGCACAATTTATTGAAGCATATAATAACTGTAAGAAAAGAAAAGTTAAGAAAAGTGTAGATACCGATGATAGAGCTAATGTTTTTACCGAAAGAGATGAAAACGGCTTAATTCAATATTATACATTTGAAATTTTTAGAAAGGATGCTCCAACATTATCTGGAAAGTTAGATAGAAAAGAAATGGAAACTATTTATAGACTATATTCTATTTATGGTTCTAATTTAACTCAAAAGATAGTTTCTAGAAATTTTCCAGAATATACTTTTGTAGAATTTAAAAGAATTCTTAGAGCATTTAACATTTATAAAGCTAATTCAGAATTTGCTCCACATATTATTGAAGAAAAATCTGAAGAAGAATTAGTAGCTCTTCATAATCAAAATAAAGAAAATAATGTTCTTAGAAGACTTGAGAAAGATCAACTTTCTGAAGCTAATAAACTTATTAATAAATTAGCACAAGAGAATCAAAAACTTTCTAAAAATAGTTCTTTGTTAGAACAATTATTAGAGTATGATCCCAACTTTACAAATGAAAAGCCTATAATTGAAAATCAGGGTACATTACCTGAAACCTTAATTATTTGGTTATCAGATCTACATATCGGAGCTTATAATGAAAAGTTTGGTTTCTATCAATTACCTAATTATGATAAAGAAGAAATTAAAAGAAGATTAGATAAGATTATTTCCACATTTGCTGGAAAATCTTATAATAATGTTTTAATTGCTGATTTAGGAGATTCTATTGATCAATATAATAAAGAGACTACTAGAGGAGGTCATTTACTTCCTAATAATATGACTGATAAAGAAATGAGTCATCTTTATTTAGATTGTATGGAATATTTCTTTTATAATATTAAGAATTTAGTAAAAGCTGATTCTTATTTATATTTTAGTATTGGAGAAAGTAATCATAGTGGTAATTTTGGTTGGGCATTAAATTTAGCTTTATCTTATAGATTACAACAAACTGGATGGAAAACTTATGTAAGTGATTATCCTATCGATGAATTATCTGTAGACAAAATTAAATTTATTTGTACTCATGGTAAGGATAATCAAAATCAATCTAAACAATTTCCATTAACTTTAAATCCTCAAACTGAATTATATTTTGCTAACTATATTGCTGAAAAGAAATTAAATTCAGATAGAACTAATAAGATTTATGTAATTAAAGGTGATTTACATCAGTTTGCTTATACTTCTGGCAAACAATTTGATTATGTTTCAGTAGGTAGTATGTATGCAACTTCTAATTATATTGCAGCAAACTGGGGTAACACTCCTTGGAGCATTAATTATTCATATGTTGTAGGAAATAATGTAATGTTTGGTAAAATAGAAGATTAAATTATGTTAACACGATCTGATATATTAAGTAAAGCGGCTGACGATTGTATGAAGGAATTATATTCATATGCTCAACCTCATGTAGAATGGGAAGATTTTGTAGGTCAGAATAAAGTGTATTCTAATAAATATTTATTATGGGAAAAAACTAAGGATCTTGATCCAAACTACATTGGAAAGTCTTTAGTAGAATGTATTGGACCTAGACCTTATGAATTTTATTATCTTCCAAAAGATATATTAAAGGATATTGTTGATAACTATGTTTATGCCTATAAAATAGATAATCAACAAGAATTATTAGACATAATAGAAACCCTTAAAAATTATTGTAAAGAACCTATTGTTGATAAATATATTGACGATTGGACAGACGAAACTGGATTTCATCATCCTGGATATAGGAGTTATGATCATCCTGATAATTTAGAAAAACAACTTATTGATTTAATTCCAGATTCTGGATTTGATAAATCAGCTATTGCAGAGTCTGTTCAAAGTAAATTCTTTGAATTTCTTGATATGGCAGGAAATTTCTTTAATTGGAATAGAGATTTAAATTCATTTAATATGTCTGTATATATGGGACCAAGTCCTTATTCTAATAAAGATATAGTTATAAAGAATTGGAAGGAATATAGGGGAGAAGATATTGAAATTAATGAAGAAGAAATTAAAAAAGAATATTATGGAGACGAGGAATTGGATTAAAGAGTCTTTTGAATTTATTAGAAAGGCTATGAATAAAGGAGAAAAAATAGAATCGTTTAATAATGATAATAATTACATTTGTTTTGAAATTGGAGATTCTATAGAAATTTGGTTTGGATTTGGGGGTGAATATTTCTCTTTAAGAACTTTGAAAGGTTATCTGAAAATTCCTTTCAATTATAGTGAAAGAGATAAACTAGAAATTCAAGCTTTTCATTTAACTGTAAAAGAATATAATGAAGATATAGCTATTTCTGAATTTGAAAGCTATTTCAATACAGATGATGAACCTAAGACAGTTAATGACTTAGATGACGATGACGAGTAATTATGGAAAATATTACTATATCTAAATGTTTTGAAGTTATTGAAAAATCTATACAAAATAGATATTGTGTAGATAGTTATAGTTTTTCTATAGATAGATATATGTTTTCTATAAAAAGAGGAGATGAACGTATAGAAATAAGAATAGATCCTGATTCTATTTTTATTTCATACGCAAATTATCGAAATGATAATGCTAATATAGAAAAATATTGGAGAGAAGTAAATTATAATATTACTTCAGAGGAGAGAAGACATATTGAACGTCTTTATTTAGAAGTAGATGAATTAAAAGAGGAACTAGCTACAGAACGTTTTTTAAATTTTGTATAATGGAAATTACTTTAAATGAATTATTAGCTGGTAGAGCTACCAGAATTAAAAGTAAAGAATTTCTTCCAACTAGGGCTTATGTAGAGCCCTTTTTGGAAAGAGTTCAAAAGATAACTCAAGAAATTAGAGTTCAAGTACAACTTCCAAGTCAAATTACTTATACTGCTGAAGGTGATATAAATACTGAAGATATAACTTATAATAGAGTTCTTATTGAAGCTATTCTTCCAGATGAATATAAGTTTAATGATGATGTTCATCGTTCTGTATTTGGTATGGTTTATGGATTAGATGTTCGTAAACCTGTAGCTAAATTCTTTAAAGGACAAGAAAGAAGAGCTTGTACTAATTTATGTGTATTTTCTCCTGAACTTTTATCTTGTCAAGATGTAGAGTCCGAAACTCCTATTGATTTTAAGCCGTTAGATAGAATTATTGAGAAAACTGATGATACTTCTGTTTGGTTAAAGAAATTAGTAGAAACAGATTTTGATTGTACTGAGCAAAATGTAAATGAATCTTTAGGCAGATGGATTAGAAATTGTATTAATTACAGTTTTAATAATCAATATCAACCAGTAAAAATTGCTTGTTCTACTCCTATTGATGCTTATAAATCTTTATTTGAAAAAGAGGACGATGATTATTATGTAGGATTTGGAGGAGATACTAGTATGTATCAAGTATATAATGCTTTTACTCAAGTAATTACTGACGGTATGAAAAAAGATCCATTTAATATTTTTGAAAAGACCTTACTTGTTAAAGACATTCTTGATATATGAAAGAAAGGCAAAAGTATAATAAATTAATATTAGAAACCCTTTCTAAATTAGTTGAAAAACATCCAGATTTAAGATTTGGACAAATTCTTGTTGATTGTGATATAATCAGATATGAACCTTCAGTTTTATGTGATGGACAACGAGAAGACATACTAGTTATTGATCCATTTAATGAAGAGTCTGAAATAACATGGAAAAGAATGTTATTAAGTAAGTTTGCTTTTTATGAACAATATAATTAATTATGGATAAATTTATAAAAAATCCTGTACTAGGAGCTATTTGTGGAGATATGATTGAAGTTCCTTATGAATTTCTTAGAAAAGGAGTTCATATTGAAAAAGATTTTCCATTATGGTCTGATGATTCACGTTTTTCTGATGATTCTGTAATGACTTTAGCTGTATCTAAATGGTTACTAGAAGAACCTTTTAATACTAATGATCTTATCAATATTATGCAAGATTTAGGTAATAAATATCCTAATGCTGGATATGGAGGTAACTTTCGTCAATGGTTAAAAACAGAAAATCCTAAACCTTATAATAGTTGGGGAAATGGTTCAGCTATGAGAGTAAGTCCTGTGGGATGTTGTTTTGAAAGTTTAGAAACTACAAAACTTGTTGCTGGAATGTCAGCTTCTGTAAGTCATAATCATCCAGAAGGTATAAAAGGTGCTCAAGTTATTGCTAATTTAATATTTAGAATTCTACAATATAATGATTGGGAGAATTATGATACACCTTATATGGAAGGTTTTGTATTAATTCCTACTATTGATTATAAGTATAAAGTTGATAGGACTCCTCAAGAAATTAGAAATTCTGGATATAAGTTTGAAGTAAGTTGTCAAAAATCAGTTCCAGAAGCAATAAGTTGTTTTCTTTACAGTCATTCATATGAAGAAACTATAAGAGAAGCTATATTATTAAGAGGAGATACAGATACTCAAGCTTGTATAGCAGGTAGTTTAGCTGCAGCATATTGGGGAATTCCAAAAGATTTGGCTGATGAAACATTAGATAGATTACCTAGTGATCTATTGAATATTTTAGAGGACTTTAGTAAAATGTATAATTTAGACCTCTAAATATGATTTTGATTAAAGGGTTATTAAGAATATATTAATATTCTTATAACCTTTTAATTTAAATTTTTATGAAAGAAAAAATGTTAATTATTAAACGTTCAGGTAAAAAAGAACAATTTAATCCTAACAAGATTAAAAATGCAATTAAAGCTGCTTTTAATTCTGTAGGATATACTGTAGATGATGATGTATATAATGAATTAGTTAATTCCGTTAAAGTATGGAATGAAATGACTATTGAAGATATTCAAGACCAAGTAATTGAAACATTACGAAACTTTGATTATTCCGAAATAGCAGATTGTTATCAAACTTACAGATTAGAACATAAACAAGCAAGATTTATCCGTGAAAGATTAGATTACATGGATAATTATGCTAATTCTGGAGATAATGCGTCTACTTCTTCAGAAACAGATTCTAATGCTAATGTTACTATGAAAAATGTAGCCAATTTAGAAGGTGAAGTTTATAAAGTAACAAACAGACGTATTCAAAGACAAAGAATGAAAGATAAACTCAATGAATTATTCCCTGAGGAAGACGATTTGGGTAAACAATATATAAAGGATTTGGAGAATTGGGTTATTTATACTCATGACGAAGCTTCTTCTCCAGTTCTTAAGCCTTATTGTATGGCTGCAACTTTATTCCCATTAATGGCTGAAGGAGTAGGAGTAATAGATGGAGTAACTCCAACACCTCCTAACGATATTCAATCATTTAGTGGACAAGTAACAAATCTTGTATTTTTACTATCAGCCTCAGCAAAAGGTGCTATAGCTTTAGGTGATTACTTTATTGCTTTAAATTATTATGTAATAGCAGAATATGGTCCAAATTGGTATAATAAATTAGATGTAAATACAACATCTGATCATTGTTTAAGACCGATGACTATTAGAAGAGCTATTCGTAAAGGTATGAAACAATTTATTTATGGAGTTAATCAGCCTGCTGGTAACAGAAGTTATAATTCTCCATTTAGTAATTGTTCGTATTATGATAAAACATATTTTGAATCTATCTTTGATGAATTCTATTATCCAGATGGAACTAAACCAGAATGGAAAGCAATAGATACACTTCAAAGAATATTCATGGAATTACATAGAGAGCTTAGACTTATTAAGCCTTTAACATTCCCTGTTACCACATTTGCTATGGTACATGATGGTAATGATGTAATTGATAAGGAATATAAAGATTTATGTGCCGAGGAATGGGCTAAAGGTGGAAGTTTCTTCTGTTATCTTTCTAATAATCCATCAGCATTAGCTAGCTGTTGTAGAGTACTTAATGAAATGTCTGAAAATACATTTAGTAGTACTACTGGAATGACTGGAATTATGACAGGTTCTTGTAATGTAATTACTCTTAATATTAATAGAATCACTCAAGACTATTTTAAAACTGTAGATACAAATTACTTTGGAACTTCTGGTATTCTATACAAAGATATTACAGAAGAGGATATGGAAGGCTTTAGAAATTATCTTTGCAGTATTCTTGAGAGAGTTTACAAATATCACATAGCATATAAAACAATGCTTTATGATTTAGAAGAAAAAGGTATGTTCAGTCCGTCTAATGGAGGATATATTTATATGAAAAAATTATATTCTACTATTGGACTTATCGGTTATACTGAAGCTGCTCAATTCTTAGGAATGTCTGTTTCTAATAATGAGGAATATATTAAATTTCTACGATTAGTATTTGGAACTGTTAAAGAACAAAATAAATTACATTCTATTAGAGACAAGAAAAGACCTATTTTATTTAATAGTGAAGCAATTCCTGGAGAAGGATTAGGAGTAAAACTTTATGAACATGATAAGAAGGATGGATATTGGGTACCTAAAGATCAGAACTTATATAACTGTTATTTTTATAATCCTTGGGACAATACCTCTATTCTTGATAAATTTATTTTACATGGTAAACAAGTAGCTCCATATTGTGATGGAGGACAAGCACTTCACGCTAACTTGGATGCACATCTTTCGAAAGAACAATATCTTAAATTAATTGATTTTGCTATAGAAGAAGGTACTAATTACTTTACTTTTAATATTCCTATAAGTGAATGTAAAAAGTGTGGTCATGTAGTAAATGCTCCTATTGAGAAATGTCCTAAGTGTGGTAGTGAAAATATCGATTATTGGACTAGAATTATTGGATACCTTCGTCCTGTAAGTGCTTTTAGTAATCCTCGTAAAATAGAACAAAAGAAAAGAGTTTACGGTGTTAATAACAATGAGGAAGGAGGAGTTTGGTTTGGATGAAATATTTAATTAAAGAAGGTTGGTAGTTAAATCCAAATGAAAAAATTGTTAAAGGTATTACTAAAGCAGTAGAAAGAAATGAAGGTAAATGTCCTTGTGTTCATGAGGAAAACGATGGAGATCTTACTTGTCCCTGTGAAAGTTATAGATTACGGGATAAATGTTGTTGCCAATTATATATTAAAGAAGTATGAATGAAGAAGATGAATGGGAAAAAGTTACAGACCCAGAATTAATAGAATATTTAGAAAAAACGAAATCTGGAAATAAACTTTATACTAAAAATAATTATTAAAAATGAAATACCTTAATACAATGATAACATTTAGTGAATTTCCAGATGAAATTGCTTTATGTATAAATATAACTAATTGTCCTTTCCATTGTCCTGGATGTCATAGTCCAGAACTTTGGGAAGATATTGGTACAGAATTAACGAAAGAAGAACTTTCTAATCTTATAGAACATAGTAGAGGAATTACATGTGTTGGATTTATGGGAGGTAATGTAGAAGAAGTAAATAAGTTAGCAAATTTCATTAGACTACATACTAACTTAAAAGTTGGTTGGTATACAGGACTTCCGGATTTACCTAAAGAATTAGAAATTTGGAATTATGATTATATTAAAATAGGACCTTATATAAAAGAAAAAGGTTCTTTAGATAATCCAAATACTAATCAAAGAATGTTTAAAATTGAACAAAAATATGTAGGTAATAGTCAATATGATTTTAAAGCCATTGATATAACTTATAAATTTTGGAAACATGGAAACAACAAATAAAAATATTAACATTGGATGTGCTTCTCCACTAGCTGTAATAGTATTTCTAGCTTTCTTCTTTGCTAAGATATATGATAAAATAGATTGGAGTTGGTGGTGGGTATTTAGTCCATTATGGATTCCACTGGCGTTAATTATAATCGTACTTTTAATAACATTAATATTAAAAATATGGATAGAGCTAACGTAATTACAGAGGGCTGGCCAAAAGAAAATGAAATTCTTTTAGATTCTATTTCTTGTACATATATCCAAGAACCGGATTGTACTGAAAGTAGAGATGATGATCCTCAAGAAATAACATTATCTAGTAGAGATGGTGGTGGAGGTAAATTTATACACATAAAAACAAACGGATGGAGTATATGTGGAGATAATTTAGAGATGGATTTAATTCCTCTTATAAATGATTTTAGATTTAGAATGAACTATGAAAATTCTAATACTTCCGGACCTTCACGGAAGGAAATTTTGGAGGGAGACAATACATAATAATTTACATAGAGTTGATAAAGTAATATTTTTAGGAGACTATCTTGATCCATACAATGATGAAATACATGATAATTATTTAACAAAATCTATGGAATGTGAAAGATTTGAAGATTCTCAAAATCTTTTAAAAATGTTAAATGATATTGTTTCATTAAAGAAAAATGAACCTAATAAATATATTTTATTAACTGGAAATCATACTGACTCTTATATTTGGTCTAAATTCCATGCTGCAACTCGAACCGATTATAAAAATTGGGAATTATATCATAAGTTTTTTTCACAAAATTTAGAATTTTTTAACTTGGTTTGGGTTGAAGATAATGTGATATTTAGTCACGCAGGTATAACTGATGGATGGGCTAAAGAAGTCTGGAAAAAATTTAGGTATCCAGAGTCAGCATATAAATCTATAATGGATGTTGCTTTAGCATTAAATGATATTCCTTTAACTAAAGTAAATAATGAATATATACAATTAATTAGCAATATATCTTATTATAGATGGGGAGAATCAGAATATGGTTCTTGTGAATGGGCTGATATAAAGGAACATGTAAATATGTCCAGTAAAATATTAAGTCCTCTTGGAGAAGAAGGAATATATCAAGTATTTGGACATACACAATTAAAGGGTCCACTAATTACTAAAAAGTGGGCATGTTTAGATTGTAGAAAAGGTTTTATTATAGATACTTTAACTTGGGAAATAACGGAAGAAAAAGGTTTTTATGAAAGTTGAAGTAGTATATGAAGATAAAAAAGATAAGGAGTTGATTGAATTAGTTAAATTCTCAGCTCCTTTTTTTGTGGAATTTATAGATGTTAAAACTAAAAATGGTAAGAAAGAAGGTTACCAAATTAAATCTGAATTTGGTGCTAGATTAAATCCTTTTGTAGTTTTATATGATGATGAAGATAAATTTATCAAGTGTTTTTGGTCAGAAAGTGGAAATGCTTGCCAACAATTTATAAATTATTACAATAACAATGATTAATGTCAAATTTAAAAAGCTTAATGAAAATGCTGTAATTCCTCAATTTAAACATTCTGGAGATGCTGGAAAAGATTTAATTGCTACTTCTATGAAATATAATCCTAAATATGATAGATTTGAATATGGTTTAGGATTTGCTTCTGCTATTCCCGAAGGTTATGAATGTTCTATTGTTCCTAGAAGTTCTAATACTAAAACTGATGCTTATATTCCAAATGCTCCTGGAACTATAGATTCTGGTTATAGAGGAGAATGGTTTGTATTCTTTAAGTTAAGAACTTCTTTTGACGTATTATTTCCTGATGGAGACTACAATTTAAATATCCTTGAAATGGAGAATGAATTAGCTCCATATAAAGTAGGAGATGCTGTTGCTCAAGTAATGCTAAGAAAAACAGAAAACTGGAAATTTGAAGAAGTGGATGATTTAGATGAAACTGAAAGAGGAGCTGACGGCGGTCTTGTAAGAGACGATGCAAATTTTAAAGTATGATAAGCAAAGAGAATTTTTTCAAGTTTCTTACAGAATTTAAAACATTTGAAAAGGCTGTAGATAGAATGGAAGTAGCTATTTCTGGTTCTAAATATGGATGTAATTTATGGGAATCAGATTGGTACTCAGCTGTAGGAAAAATGTTTGATATATTTGTAGATACTCATTTTACAGAACAAGGAGCTGATTGGGTATCTTACTATATGTTTGAAGATATAGAAGATAAACTGGTTACGGTTAAACAAGAAAGAGATATATTTGGTGAAGAAAAGGAAATCAAATATCATCTAAATAGTTTAGAAGAACTTTGGGATTTCCTTTTAACTGATAAAAAAGCGTATTTCAAAAATGTCTGATTTATTTGCTTCACAAGAACAAACTAGAACTTGGTTAGTTACTAGAGGTGCTAAAGGAGAAATTAGATGTTTTGAAATTTGGTATGAAAAAGAAGGCGAATGTTATATAATTCATAGGCAATCTTCTCAATGGGGTGGTAAAGTTGTAGAACAACCTAGTATTACTATTTGTGAAGGAAAAGTAAAACGTGATACACACGCACAAACTATTCTTAAATTCTTATCGTTAATTAAAGAAAAGAAAGATAAGGGTTATAAAGAATTAGAAAGAGATTTCTATACTTATTCTAAAGAAGAAGTTGATAAACTTTTGCCTAAAGAAAATACTGATGCTAATGGATTTAAGAAACATATGTTAGCTAAAGCATTTGATAAAGTAAAGAAATCTACCATTGATAATGAAGAATATTGGTATGCTTCAAGAAAAATAGACGGAGTAAGATGTTCTTTTTATTGGAATGGAAGTAAAATAGTTACTGCTTCTAGAGGTGGTGGTAATTATGATTCGGCATGTATTCATTTTACTCAACATCCACAATTTATAGAGTTTTTCCAAAGACATCCAGAAGTAATATTAGATTTGGAACTTTATAAACATGGTAGAAGTCTTCAACAAATTAGTGGTGCTGCCCGTTTAGAGAAGAATGCTTATGATTGTAAATGGTTAGAAGGATACATTTATGATGTAATGTATCCTAATATTCCATTTAAAACTAGACTTAAAATTCTTAATCAAATATCTAAAGAACTTAGTCTATCATTTGATCCTTATAGACATTGGGAAGAAGGAGAATTACAACTTCAAATGGTTCCTCATGTAAAAGTATCTGGCTATGATAATATCATGGAATTACATAATAAATATGTAGAAGAAGGATTTGAAGGAGTAGTTATTAGAAATCCAAATAAGCCTTATGGTTTTGGAAAAAGAACTAATGATATGATTAAAATCAAATGCTATAAAGATGACTGCTTTACAGTAGTTGATGCAGCACTAGGATTAAGAGGTTCTGAAGATATGGTATTTATATGTGAAACCAAAGATGGAAAAACATTTAAAGCTAAACCTTTAGGAGATAGAGAACAAAAAGAGGAATATTGGAATAATTTTGAACAAAAATATAAAGGAAGATTAGGAGAATGTAAATTCTTTTATTATTCTGATGAAGGTGTTCCTCTTCAACCAGCCTTTAAGGCTTTTAGATATGATATCTAATATGACAACATACAATTTTATTATAATAGATATTAATAAATCTATTAATCCTTTCCTTAATATTTTAGATGAAAATGAATTTCTAGAAGAATTATGGGAATGGTGTTATGAAGATAACTTATGGGATTTTATTTACGAAAATCCTGAAGTATTAACTAATTCTGAAGATTTAGAGAATTATATACTTGATAATTTTATTCCTGAAGATTTATTTCATCATCATGAAGAGGACGATTTAAATTGTTTTGCATTTACTGTATCTGACGAAAAATTAGATACAAGAGAATATGATGAAAATAAAGCTTTATCATTTATTTTAGATAAAATAAAAGAACGTTATGAAAACATATGAAGTAACTCTTCACAGAGTAGTGGAACATGAAACAACTTATAGAGTTGAAGCTGATAGTATTGATGAAGCTTCTGATTTAGTATTATCTGGTACATATGACGAAATAGTAGAAGATTCGGAAGAAGGTGAAATAGAAGATCCGGAAGTAACAAATATTGAACAAGTATGATTCAATTAGTAGTTAATGTAGAATTTTAAGAGAAAATGGTAAGTAATTTATACTATAAAGTATTAAAAAATACTATAGATAGTTTAATAGATTTAAGTGAAACTTCTACTCATAATACTTATCATTTATGTGGAATAGACAAGAATATAATAGAGTATTTAAGTTCTAATAAATGGTGGGGAGGAATTGTTAAAGATACAAATGATTTTCATGTTATTAAAGTAACTGATAATGGATTA
>Ga0256405_10000253_pt1 | contig 180789 bp, 165 predicted proteins | sample RumenRJG_02DNA_FD_189096 | JGI IMG/M metagenome (GOLD analysis project Ga0256405, IMG submission 189096) | Bovine rumen microbial communities from Lethbridge, Alberta, Canada - RJG_02 | ecosystem: Host-associated > Mammals > Digestive system > Stomach > Rumen | place: Canada: Alberta... | reverse complement strand
CTGAAAAAGCTGGCAGAATGGAGTTGGAAGAACTCCTTTATGCATCTCTTTTTCTCTCTTTTTCCCCCTGTTTATGCCGAAGTCCCCGCTTTCGTCTAACGAAAACAGGGACTTCTTTGACACTCTGGAAAACAGCCCGCAGAAATCTGCGGGCTGTTTTTTTCAAAAAAAGTGAAACCAAATCGCCCCTTTTGCTTTCTAATAGGGTGAGGGACCTCACCGAAGAAAGGAGGCTGTGCCATGGAGGACGCCGCAATCGTCGATCTCTACTGGCAGCGCAGCGACGATGCCGTACCTGTGACCATCTGCAAATACGGCGGATACTGCCGCGCCATTGCAACAAACATTCTGTCCAACCCCGAGGACGCGGAGGAGTGCGTCAACGACACCTGGCTCTCCGCCTGGAACTCCATGCCCACCCACCGTCCGCAGCGGCTGGCGCCGTACCTCGGCAAGCTGACCCGCTGGCTCTCCCTCAACCGCCTGGACGAGCGCAACTCGCTCAAGCGCGGCGGGGGTGAAGCAAGTCTGGCCCTGGAGGAGCTGAGCGAAACGCTGGATTCCGGCGTGGACGTGCAGCGGGCGCTGGAGCGAAAGGAACTGGCAGACGCGGTCAACCGCTTTCTCGAAACCCTGGCCGTGCCGGAGCGCCGGGTCTTTCTGGCCCGGTACTGGTTTTTGCTGCCGGTCAAGGAGATCGCCGCGCGCTATGATTTCACGCAGGGCAAGGTCAAATCCATGCTGCTGCGCACCCGGCGCAAGCTGGGGAAATTCTTAAAGGAGGAAGGTCTATGCTGAGCCGAGACCTGTTATTTGCCATGAACGATGTCAGAGAAAGCTATCTGGAAGACGCCCGCAAATCCCTGGGTTACGGGCGCGGGAAGCAGCCCGTGAAGGCCGTCCGCCGCGTCTCCCGTACCCTGCTGCTCGCGGCGATGATCTCCCTGTTTCTGGTGGGCAGCGCCTTTGCCGCCGGCATCTTCTCCCTGAAGGAGAGCCGCCCGGCCAAGGCGGACGAGACCTACTCCATCCATTGGAGCGATACTTCCACCGACCTGCTCACCTGGCACGATCTCAAATATGTCTTCACCTTCGACGGTCTGGACGAGTGCCGCGCAGTCAAGTTCAAGCCCGGCTGGCTTCCCTTCCAGCCGGTGTACTCCACGCCGGACGAGGAGGGCTTCTATACACGCCTGGTCTCCGAAGGCGCGCCGGAGGTGGACTTCCGATCCGGCAACTACCAGCCCTACATGGTGCAGGTCTATTATGTGCCGCAGTTTGCTGTGGAGGACGGGGCCATGCTGCTGATGTACCAGACGCCCGGGGAGATCACCGAGGAGCGCTGGGGCGACGAGCAGGTGCTGAAGTTCGAGGCCACGCAGCATTTTGAAGCGCGGGAGGGCCCGGCGGGCAGCTTCCCGGAACACACCGATCACTACTACTTCGTCATCCGTTTCAGCGAGCGTGACGGCTACATCGTGGTCACCTCCGGCACCTCCGACATGGAGACGGTGGAGCACGTGGCCCGTGAGCTCACGATCGTACAGACGGACGAGACCGTCCGCACCGGGGACTTTGTCAACCACGCCGTCTTCATCGACGTGGGCCAGGGGTAAACAACAAGGGAACCGCCAAAGGGCGGTTCCCTTGTTGTTATGACAGCATCATCCGGTCGTTGTTGAGTTCCCGGCCGGAGGCTTTCCTGAACAGCACCAGCAGATCGGGCACGGTGAGCTTTTCCCGCTCCGCGCCTTCGGTGTCAAAGATGATATGCCCGCCGTCCATCATGAGGGTGCGGCTGCCGAGCTCCAAGGCGGTCTGCATGTTGTGGGTCACCATCAGGCAGGTGAGGCGGTCTTTCTCCACGATCGCCTTCGTCAGCTCCAGCACCTTTTCCGCCGTGGCGGGGTCCAGAGCCGCGGTGTGTTCGTCCAGCAGCAGGAGCTTTGGCGGGTTCACCGTCGCCATCATCAGGGCCAGGGCCTGGCGCTGACCGCCGGAGAGCAGTCCCACCGGCTGCTGCATCCGGTCCTCCAGGCCCATGCCAAGCATGGCGAGCCGGTCCCGAAAGGCGTCCCGGCTTTTCCGGGACACGCCCGCCAGCCAGCCGCCCCACCCGGCGGCCAGGGCCAGGTTTTCCTCAATGCTCATGCCGGGGGCGGTGCCCTGAGCGGGGTCCTGAAAGAGCCTGCCGATCTGCTTGGAGCGCCTGTATTCGGGAAGGAGGGTGATGTCCTCCCCGTCCAGGGTGATGCGGCCGCTGTCGGTGAGAAAGACGCCGGAGATGGCGTTGAAGAGCGTGGACTTGCCCGCTCCGTTTGCGCCGATGATGGAGATAAAATCCCCGTCCTTCACCGAGAGGGACAGGTCGTCCAGCGCCTTTTTCTCGTTGACGGTGCCGGGATGGAAGGTCTTGGACAGATGGCTCAGTTCAAGCATTTCGCTCCTCCTCTCCCCTGCCGTGGCGGATGCGGCGGGCCAGCTCCGGGTAGCGGTTTCTGAGATAGGGTCCCGCGATGGCGATGACGACGATGACGGAGGACACCAGCTTCAGCATGAAGGCAGGCATGTTCAGCCGCAGGGCCAAGGCATAGACCAGGCGGAACACGATGGCGCCCACCACCGCGCCGCAGGCCCGCTTTGCCACGCTGCCCCTGGGCGCGAAGGCCCGGCCAATCAGCAGGGAGGCCAGGGCGATGGTCACCATGCCGGAGCCGATGTCGATGTTCACGGATTTCTGGCTCTGGGCCAGCAGGCAGCCGGAGAGGGCCGTGAAGCTGCCGGAGATGCAGAGGCCCACGGTGGTGGTCATGGCGGGGTTGATGGAGGAGGAGCGCACCATGTCCGGGTTATCCCCGGTGGCGTGGATGGCCAACCCCAGGCGTGTGCGCAGGAAGAGTGCGAGAAACGCGATCACCAGCGCCGCGGCCAGCAGGGCGACGATCGCCTTGTACCATCCGGCCAGCGCCGTGCCCGCCAGGGCGTCCCTGAGCGCGGTGAAGACCGTGGCGGTCTTGTTGAGATTCAAAAGCGAGGCCCCGCCCATGATGGCGATGTTGACGGAGTACAGGCCGGTGTTGACGATGATGCCGGAGAGCAGACTGTCAATGCCCATGCGGGTTTGGAGCGTGGCGGTCACAAGGCCGGAGAGCACGCCCGCACACATCGCCGCGGGCAGGGACAAGTACGGGTGTCCGGCGAGGGCCGCCACCGCCCCCGTCACGGCGCCCAGGGTAAAGCAGCCGTCCGTGGACAGGTCGCAGACCCCCAGCATCGTATAGCTCAAAAACAGGGCCAGCACCGTGAGCGAGCCCATCAGGCCCAGCTCCAGCGCGGTTTGAAGAATCGACAGCAATTTCTCTTACTCCTTTTGTTTTATCCAAGCTCGTCAAAGCTCTCGGCGGTGGTGATGGGCTGCACCTTGGTGCAGTAGGGTGCGAAGCTCTCGGACACTTGATCGAAGTCCAGACCCAGAGCCGCGCAGATCTCGGTGTTGACGGTGGCGGTGCCGTTGTCAAAGGTCCTGACCGGGAGCGTGCCGGGATCCTTCCCCTCCAGCAGGATCTGGGCGATCATGTCGGCGGTCTCCCGGCCGAGATTGGCGTAATCCACGCCATAGCCCAGGAAGGCGCCGTTGAGGGCGAAGCTGTCCGCCCCGGTGAAATGGGGAATGCCGGCCTCGGCAAAGGTCTCGTAGATGGCGAGTTCCGCGGTCATGACGGTGTTGTCCGTGGGGGTAAAGACCGCGTCCACTCCGTCGGCGACCATGGCCTGGGCCGCCAGCATGATCTCGTCCACATTGGTGCCGGTGTGCTCGACAAAGGCGACGCCCCTGCCCGACAGGTACTCCTTCGCCGCGGCGATGGGGGCGGCGGAGGCGTCCTCGCTCACGTTGTAGAGCAGGCCGATCTTCTTGGCATCTGGGTTCAGCGCAAAGATGAGATTCATCACGGCGTTGGTATCCAGGTAGTCGGAGGTGCCGGTGAGGTTTGCGCCCGGGACGTCCATGGACTCCACCAGTCCAGCACCCAGCGGGTCGGACACGGCGGCGAAGACCACGGGGATCCGGTTTTCCTCCGTGGCGGCCTGCATGCCCATGGCCACCGGCGTCGCCACGCCTACCATTAGGTCCACGTTCTGGGAGATGAAGTTCGTGATGATCTGGTTCATGACATTGGCGTCGAGATTGCAGTTGTCCTCCAGGATCTCAAAGGCGAGCGTGTCCGTCTCCAGCTCTCCCAGCCGTGCGCGGATACTCGCGATGATCTGGTTGAGAGAGGCGTCGTCGACAAAGTTGCAGATGCCGACGGTGTAGACGGTTTTTTCCGCGCCGGACTGTGCCGGGGCGGCCGTGGCCGCGGGAGCGGACGAGCCGCAGGCGGCGAGGGTGAGGATCATCAGGACGGAGAGAATGAGGGCGATGCTTTTTTTCATGGGGAACGCTTCCTTTCCTGGGACGGGCAAAACAAAAATCCCGTCCCTGCAAATATCTTTGCTGGGACAGGATCAAAAACTGAACCTGCGGTGCCACCCGGCTTGGCGCTCGTCGCGCCCACCTTTACGCGTACCAACATACGCTGACTTTTCGTAACGGGGAGTCCTGCCCCGGCTCACATACTCGGACTTTCGCCCTTTCCGCTCGCCCTCGGAAGTCCATTCAGCCGGATGTTTTTCGCCGCCCTCACACCGTCGGCGGCTCGCTGTGGAAAAAGAGGTTCGGCTTACTCACTCTTCCTCTGCGGTTTAGGTGAAGTGTAGCACCCGCTTTCGGATTTGTCAACGCTTTTTTCATTAAATCGCAAGCAACCGAAAAAGCCACTTGTTTTCCACGCGCGGACTGTTTATACTGAAACTGGGGTATTGGACTTGCCGCTACGGCCGCGCCGTCCGCCCGTTCCAGAGATCGTAGGTGCGCAGATACGCCCCGATCTCCAGTCCGCAGCGCTGATAGTCCAGCAGCAGCTCCGCGCAGGCGCGGCTGTCGCTGTCGGCCCTGTGGTGGTCCAGCTCGATGCCGAGGCCGCGGCAGAGCGTGTCCAGCTTGTGGTTGGGCATCTCCGGGTGGCATCTGCGCCCCATCTGCACCGTACACACGAAGGGGACAAACTGCGGCGCGTCGATCCCGTAGTGCTCCAGGCAGCGGGAGAGGACGCTGAGATCGAAGGTGGCGTTGTGGGCCACGAGAATGCCGCTGAGCAGCACCGGGCCGATCTCCTCCCAGAGCTCGGGGAAGGTGGGCGCCGTGCGTACCAGCTCCGGCGTGATGCCTGTCAGGGCGATGTTGAAGGGATCAAAGTGCGTCTCGGGATTGACCAGCGTGCCGAAGCTCTCCGTCACCCGGCCGTCCTCCACCACGTTGACGCCGATGGCGCTCATGCGGTGGTTGCGGGCGTTGGGCGTCTCCACATCAAAGGCGATATAGCGTTCCACCTGTTTCTCCCCCTTACGAATCGTTTGGACCATTGTAGCAGGCCAGCCGTTGTTGCGCAAGCAGAGGAGGCAGTCATGGCAGAGACTTTCCGTCTATACACCCGGCAGAATGACAAAACCCTGCTGGAGCTGGAGCGCACCGGGCGTATCCTCAACCGCAGCATGTATGTGCGCCTGCACTTCGGGGACATGGCCGAGCACTATCTGGAGAGCTACGCCTGGTTTACCCGCCGGGCCGAGAAGCTTGTCCCCCGCCCGCCGGACGCGGAGGCCTCCATCTGGTGCTCCATCAGCGCGGAAAACTGCCTGCGCCCCATTGAGGGCACGGTGGTCTACGTACTGGACGTGCCGAAGGAGCAGATCATCTTCTTCGACGAGGGCAAGTGGGACTATGTGCTCAACCGCATGTACCTGCCCGGGGACGCGGAGGACGACGCAAAGTACAAGGCGCATCTGAAGGAGCTGGGCGTCACCAGCAGCTACGACCTCTACCGCGGCCGCTTCGGCGGCATGTTCCCCGGGGAGCGCGAGCGCATCCTGGAGAGCTGGCAGCGGGTTTTTCAAATCGACAACTGGACCATCTTCAACGTCTGCGGCAACATTTGGGAGATCCGGAAAGAATGGATTGCCCGCATCGTCCGCCCCGGCGAGGATGTCCGCGAAGAAAGGAGCCAAACGCATGAAAGTATTTGACACCGTCAACAAGCAGGAACTGGAAGAGGACCGGAAGGGTCTGATCGAACTGATGAAGAACGGCCGCCAGGTGGACTTTAAGCTGGCCGCGCCCGTCACCGACGCAGACGGCTATCTCACCTGGGACACCGAACACTGGTCCCATCTGCAGGGGAACAAATTCATCCGCACCTATGAACTGGGCGGCCGCACCCTGCGGGACTTCACCCATTTCAACATCTACGACATGGCGGAGGAATTCGATCCCGAGCGGGCCGCGGCGATCACCGTCAGCTGAGGGCGGTCCCGCGTGTCAGAAAAGCAAGGGCAGGAGGGAGGATTGGAATGTTTTTTCCATATCCCCTACTGTCCTTGTATTTTTTGCTAAAAATGCAAATCCATTTTTTATATGCTTTGACGGTTTTGTTCAAAATTTTTCATTTCTTCTTGATAAAAAATGTACATTTTGATAAACTAATCATGCGAAGGTCAATTGTTAATTTTTTGTAAAGGCGCTTCCTTTGCCCACGGATGCGCCCGACAGAAGACTGCGTTGGCCCGTTCTTCTTTTTGCAGCAAGTGTTCCGGCACAGGGTTTTCTCTTTTTCAAGCGGTTTTCGATAGGGGGTCGGAGGCCGCGGCCCGAAGGAGAAGCCAAGACAGAATGAAAGGAGATACAACTATATGGACTATTTGCAGATTTCCAACCTTCCGATCATGTGGTTCCTCTGCAGCTTCACGGTCGTCATCGCGGCCGTGCAGGCGGTACTGTTCATCCGGGCGGCCAACAAGGCCACCAAGGAATGCCGCATTGATCCCGAGATTCCCAAGAAGGCCTTCCGTATCGGCCTCGTGACCGCCATCGGCCCGGCCCTTGGCGTGTTCATCGTCATGGTGGGTCTGATGTCCGCCATCGGCGGCCCCATGTCCTGGCTGCGTCTGTCCATCATCGGCGCCGCTCCCACGGAGCTGGCTGCCGCCACCAACGGCGCGACCGCCGCGGGCGTCACCCTGGGCGGCGAGGGATATACGCTGGAGATCCTGGCGGTTTCCTGGTTTGCCATGGCCCTCAACGGCGCAGGCTGGCTGCTGGTCACCGGCGTTGCCACGCCCAGTCTGGAGGTTCTGCGCGACAAGCTCTCCGGCGGCGATACCCACTGGCTCGGCTACATGTCCGCCGCCTGCTCCATCGGTATCTTCGGCTATCTGAACATCAACTCCATCGTCTCCAAGGGCTTCCTCAACGGCGGCCCCGTCATCAGCATGGGCAACCTTGTGGCAGTTGTCTCCGGCGCCCTGTGCATGATGGCCTTGGGCAAATGGGTCACGCCCAAGCACCCGAAGCTGGCAGAGTACTCCCTCGGTATTGCCATGCTCTTCGGTATCGCATGCGCCTTGATCCTCACTTGATTGGGAAAGGAGAATCACTATGGATAACACCAACTACATGCAGACCTGGAAGAAGAGCTGTACCCGCATCGGTTCTCCCACCAACATTCTCGCTGCGATTACCGCCTTCATCCCCGTCCTCTATCTCTGCAGCAAGTTTGACTGCTGGCCCGACACCCAGCTGGTGCTCAGCGCCTGGGCTCTGACGGCCATCGCTTTCGGCGCCTTCTATATTGTCGAGCCTGTCTCCTACTACGCGGCCCTGGGCATGTCCGGCACCTACCTGAGCTTTCTCTCCGGCAACATCGGCAACATGCGTGTGCCCTGTGCCTCCCTGGCGCTTGACGTCACCGAGAGTGAGGCCGGCACCATCCAGGCCGAGGTCGTCTCCACCATGGCCATCTGCGGCTCCATCATCACGAACCTGATCGCCACCACAGCAGCTGCCTTTGTCGGCACCGCCATCGTGTCGGTCCTGCCCCAGGCGATCACCGACGGCCTGAAGCTCTACGCCTCCGCCGCCATCTTCGGCGCCACCTTCGGCAACTTCGCCCTGAAGAAGCCCAAGATCGCCATCTTCGGCGCGCTGATCCCGCTGGTCTGCAAGCTCATCGGCACCATCCCCGCGTGGGTCACCATCGTGCTCTCCGTTTTCGGCACCGTGCTCATCGCCCGCGTGTTCTTCAACGCAGAAAAGAAGCAGGCTTGATTTGAGAAAAGAGGCTGACAACATGTTTTGGAAAGAATGCAAAGCACTGCAGGACGAGCTTGTCGCCATGCGCCGTGAGCTCCACCAGATCCCGGAGCTCGGCAAGGACCTGCCCAAGACCCGCGCCTATGTGACCGCGAAGCTGGATGCCATGGGCATCCCCTATGAGCTGTCCGAGACCGACTCCGGCATCCTCGCCTTCATCAACAAGGGCAAGCCCGGCAAGGTAGTCTCCCTGCGTGCGGACATGGACGCCCTCCCCATCCATGAAGAGACCGGCGTTCCCTATGCCTCGAAGCACGACGGCTGCATGCACGCCTGCGGCCACGACACCCACACCACCATGCTGCTGGGCGCAGCCAAAATCCTCAACGCCCACAAGGATGAGTTGAACGGCGAGGTCCGCCTGATGTTCCAGACCGCCGAGGAGCAGTCCAAGGGCGCTCCCCTGATGGTGGCAAACGGCGGCGTCAAGGGGGCCGACGCGGTGTTCGGCACCCACATCGGCACCATCCTCTCCAAGGACATCCCCACCGGCACCATCATCTGCTGCCCCGGCCCCGTCATGGCCTCCTTTGACCGCTTCATCATCAAGGTCAAGGGTGTCGGCTGCCACGGCTCCACGCCGGAGAAGGGCATCGACCCGGTAAACATCGCGGCCCACATCGTCATCGGTCTCGAGGCCATCAACGCCCGCGAGTTCAACGCCTGTGTCCCTGTGGTCATCACCATCGGCATCATCCGCGGCGGCGCTGCCTACAACGCTATCCCCAGCGAGGTGCTGATTGAGGGCACCACCCGCGCTCTGGATGAGGAAGTCCGTCAGAAGCTGGCCCGCCGCATCGGCGAGATCGCCCAGTGCACGGCCCAGGCCTACGGCGGCAGCGCCGAGTTTGAGATGGACTGGGGCGCGCCCCCCGTCGTCAACAACGACGAGATGGCCGCCTTCGCCGCCGACTGCGCCAAGGAGGTCGTGGGCGAGGATCACGTCATCACTTCCGTGGAGCATCCCAACATGGGCGGCGAGGACTTTGCCTACTTCCTGGCCGAGGTGCCCGGCGCCTTCATGTTCCTGAGCTCCTCCAACCCCGCCAAGGGCACGGACGTGGCGCACCACAATCCCAAGTTCAACGTGGACGAAGATGTGTTCTGGATGGGTTCGGCGACCTTTGTCAACATCGCCGAAAAGTTCCTCAACGGTTGATTCTGGATGACGAGGTGATTGGTTTATGAGACCGCTTCTGGTTGTACTGGCCTATGCGCTGGCGCTTTTTGCCGTTTTATATTTCTTTGTGATCGTCCCCGGGCAGAAAAAGAACAAGCAGACCCGGGCCATGCACGACGCTGTAAAAGCCGGTGACAAAGTAACCACCATCGGCGGACTGATTGGCATCGTGCTGGAGCGCGACGGCGACACCGTGAAGCTGCTCGTGGACGAATCCACCGGCACCGCCGCCACCTTTGTGATCTATGCCATTCAGCAGATCATCAAGCCCGCCGGAGAAAGCAAGGAATAAGGGGCTTTCCGGCCGGTGTCAATGCAACATTTTGTAATTTCCAGTTGACAAAATGGATAGTTAATCGTATACTGGAATCGATCAGAAAACACAATTCCATACAGTCGGGTTGATCATCTGCCAGAGAGCGCCCTTGCGACAGAGGGCCGCCGAAGAGGAAAAAGGCTCTGCCTTGAAACTTTCAGGCAAAAGGACGGCAGATAGTACCAGGCTCTGGAGGCCAAAAGCTGACAGGGAGGCGCGAGGAATCGTCGGTTCCGCACGTTTCCCTGTCTTTTCTGTTCTTCCTGAAAACCCCAGCGCGGGTGTTTTGAAGGAGGAAGCCATTGCGTCTGCAAGGTTTCGGGGCAGATGTGAAAGGATGGTCTTATGAAGATCGTGCTGGTGAGCAACAATCCCATGGTACGGGACAAATATCTGGGCAAGATAGACCTGTGCTTCGTGGAGGGCTCCTATCGCGATGTGCTTTTGAGGACCAGGGACGAATGCCATTTGGGCCATCGGCTTTTGTCCCACCCCCTGTCCGGCAGCGTCAAGCCCAACGAAACCCCTTATAAATCCATCATGATCGCCAAGGAAGCAGACCGTGCCGATCGGGAATCGGTCGAGCTGATGGAGAAGGCCATCTTCACCGCGGAGAAATTCGGCTCCATCCGCCGCAACTGGCGGGAGCAGGAGCTGCAGGATTTCCAGCTGGTGGACCTGACCCTCATCGACAGCGCGATCGAATCGGCAATGGAAGATCTGGGAAACTACTGACCAGAAAGGAGTGTGTTCGTTTTGAAACTCGAACTCGGGTATGTGAAAGTAACCGATGTTGTCCTCGGAACGGAGTCGAAGTATGAAGACGGCGTTGTTTCCATCGACGTGGAAGCCGTCCGAAAGATGATTCTCGAAAACGAGAAGATCGCCGACGTCCAGCTCGATGTGGCAAAACCCGGTGAAAGCACAAGAATCACGCCCGTAAAAGATGTGATTCAGCCCCGTGTCAAGGTGGAAGGCCCCGGCGGCGTGTTCCCCGGCGTCATCAACAAGGTTGACACAGTGGGCTCCGGCAAGACCTATGCTCTGGAGGGCATGGGCGTTGTCACCGCCGGCAAGATTGTCGGCTTCCAGGAGGGCATCATCGACATGAGCGGCCCCGGCGCCGACTACACGCCCTTCTCCAAGCTCATCAATCTGGTGCTGGTCATCACCCCCATTGAGGGACTGCCCCAGCATGAGTACGAGCAGGCCGTGCGTCTGGCCGGTCTGAAGACAGCCACCTATATCGGGGAGCTGGCCAGAGACGCGGAGCCCTACCGCTCCGTGGTGTATGAGACCCCCAGCATCACCGAGGGCATCAAGCTCTATCCCGAGCTGCCCCGGGTGGGCTATGTGATGATGCTGCAGAGCCAGGGCCTGCTGCATGACACCTACGTCTACGGCGTGGATGCCAAGCGCACCCTCTCCACCTTCATCTACCCCACCGAGATCATGGACGGCGCCATCATCTCCGGCAACTGCGTGTCCGCCTGCGACAAGAACACCACCTATCACCACCTGAACAACCCCGTCATTGAGGATCTCTTTGCCCAGCACGGCAAGACCCTGAACTTCGTCGGCGTCATCATCACCAATGAGAACGTGTACCTGGCCGACAAGCAGCGCTCCTCCGACTGGTCGGCGAAGATGTGCGAGTTCTTCGGGCTCGACGGCGCCATCATCTCCCAGGAGGGCTTCGGCAACCCGGACACCGACCTCATCATGAACTGCAAGAAGATCGAGGGCAAGGGCGTCAAGACCGTCATCATCACCGACGAGTACGCCGGGCAGGACGGCAAGTCCCAGTCCCTGGCCGACTCCGATCCCGCGGCGGACGCCTGCGTCACCGGCGGCAACGCCAACCAGGTCATCACCCTGCCGCCTATGGACAAGGTCATCGGCATGCTGGACTATGTGACCAAGATCGCCGGCGGCAACGAGAACAGCCTCCAGCCCGACGGGTCCATCGTGGCAGAGCTCCAGGTCATCACCGGCGCTACCAACGAGGTGGGCTTTAACTGCCTCAGCGCCAGATAAGGGAGGGAAGACAGATGGCTAAGATCAGAGTAGTCCACTATATCAACCAGTTCTACGCCGGCATCGGCGGTGAGGAAAAGGCCGATATCCCGGCCGAGCTCCGCGTCAATGCCGTGGTCGGCCCCGGCCAGGCTTTGATGGCCCAGTTCGGCGATCAGGCCGAAATCGTGGCCACCATCGTCTGCGGTGACTCCTACTTCAACGAGAACATCGACGCCACCACTGACCAGGTGCTCGCCTGGGTCAAGGAGCAGAACGCCGATATTCTCGTCGCCGGCCCCGCCTTCAACGCCGGCCGCTACGGCGTGGCCTGCGGCTCCGTCTGCGCCGCCGTATCCGAGAAGCTGGGCATCCCCACCGTCACCGGCATGTACGTGGAAAACCCCGGTGTTGACATGTTCCGGGACAAGACGTATATTGTTCCCACCAAAAACAGCGCCGCCGGCATGCGCGACGCCGTCAAGAAGATGGCGCCCCTGGCCCTGAAGCTGGCCCGCGGCGAAGCCATCGGCGCCTCCGTGGAGGACAACTATATCCCCCGCGGCGTGCGTGTCAACTTCTTTGAGAAGGAGCGCGGCTCCAAGCGCGCCGTCGACATGCTGCTCAAGAAGCTGAACGACAAGCCCTTTGAGACCGAGTACCCCATGCCCTCCTTCGACCGTGTGCCCCCCAATCCCGCGGTGAAGGATCTCTCCAAGGCGACCATCGCCCTGGTCACCTCCGGCGGCATCGTGCCCAAGGGCAACCCCGACCACATCGAATCCTCCAACGCCTCCCACTACGGTGAGTACGACATCACCGGCGTGGACGCCCTCACCTCCGCGACCTATGAGACCGCCCATGGCGGCTACGACCCCGTCTACGCCAACGACGACCCCAACCGCGTCCTGCCTGTGGACGTGCTCCGCGATCTGGAGAAGAAGGGCGTCATCGGCAAGCTGCACCACCTGTACTACGCGACTGTCGGCAACGGCACCGCCGTCGCCTCCGCCAAGAAGTTTGCTCAGGAATTCAGCCAGCGCCTGCTCGACGCGGGGGTAACGGCTGCAATCCTGACCTCCACTTGAGGGACCTGCACTCGTTGCGGCGCAACGATGGTTAAAGAAATCGAAAGAGCAGGTATCCCCGTGGTGCACGTGTGCACGGTCACGCCGATCTCTCTGACGGTCGGCGCCAACAGAATTGTCCCCGCCGTGGCTATCCCCCACCCGCTCGGCAATCCGGCCCTGGATCACGCCGACGAGTACAAGCTGCGCGAGAAGCTGGTTCTGAAAGCGCTGAAAGCTCTCACCACCGAGGTGGAAGATCAGACGATCTTCGACGACTGAGGCGGATACCTTTCGCATAGAAAAATGGCCGCCGGGCGTGTCCCGGCGGCCACCCAAAGCGGTAAAAAGTCTGCAGACTTTTTATAGAATCTTTTTGGAAGGAGGAAAAACTTCATGAGCATTTTAGCAGGGAAGAAGGTCATCGCGATCGGTGACCGTGACGGCGTTCCCGGCCCCGCCATCGAGGCCTGCGCAGTCACTGCAGGTGCAGAGGTCGTCTTTTCCTCGACGGAGTGCTTCGTTTGAACTGCCGCAGGTGCAATGGACCTGGAAAACCAGAAGCGCGTGCTGGACTTCGCCAATCAGTTTGGGCCTGAGAACGTTGTCGTTCTCCTGGGCGCTGCTGAGGGTGAGGCTTCCGGTCTCGCTGCTGAGACGGTCACCGCCGGTGACCCGACTTATTCCGGCCCGTTGACGGGGGTCTCGTTGGGACTCACGGTATTCCATGTGTGCGAGCCTGAGGTAAAGGCAGAGTTTGATGAAGCGGTCTACGAGGAGCAGGTCGGCATGATGGAGATGGTTCTTGACGTTGACGATATCGTCAGCGAAATGAGCGCCATCCGTTCGGACTACTGCAAGTACCTGGGCTGATCCAGCCAAACGACACACGAGGCGGCAGTTATCTGCCGCCTCAACTTGTCAAAAAAGTCCCCTGCCGGGACTCTTTTGACCGCGTTTTCCGCCGAGCATTTTGCCGCAAAGCAAAATGCTGTAATCAGAAGAGCCTGAAAAGCAGGCTCTTCTGACGGCGGCTTATTGTACACGAGGCGGGCCTTGCCCCCTCGAGCTCCCCTGCGGCTCTATCATCGTCAGGGGCCAGCAGTGTATTCACATGGTCAGGCGGCAGTTACCTGCCGCCTCATTTCTTTATTCCTTTCCTCGTCTTTTCTTTGCCCGAAAAGAGGCCGTAACCCGCCGCAGTGCTTGACTTTTCCATATTCGGGATATTATAATAATTCTAATCGCGTTATCGTTTTTTGTACCGCTTTCCCCGTGGTATTACTTTGCTTTGAGAAGGAGAACCCGGTTATGAACAACGCTCTTCTCCGCAAGATTCCGAAAATCGACAGTCTGCTCGCCCTGCCCGAGATCCGCCGTGCCTGTGAGGAGCACCCCTACGTCCTTGTGCGGGAGCTTCTGAAAGAGGAGACCGAGACGCTCCGCCAGTCTCTCCTGGCCGGTACCGCCGTCGCCGTCCCCTCCGCTGAGAGGCTGGCGGCAAAGGCCCTTGAGCGGCTTCAGCAGGGCGACTATTACTCCCTGCGCCGGGTCATCAACGCCACCGGCGTCGTACTGCACACCAACCTGGGCCGCGCACCCCTGGGCCGTGAGGCAGCGGAGCATGTGGCCGCCGTGGCCGCCGGGTACAGCAACCTGGAATACGATCTGGAAAAGGGCGAGCGCGGCAGCCGCTACTCCCACATTGAGCGCCTGCTCTGTGAGATCACCGGGGCCGAGGCCGCCATGGTGGTCAACAACAACGCCGGCGCGGTCTTCCTCATGCTCAACACCCTCTGCCAGGGCAAGACCGTGGCGGTCTCCCGGGGCGAGCTGGTGGAGATCGGCGGCTCCTTCCGCGTGCCGGAGATCATGACCCGCAGCGGCGCTGTACTCATGGAGATCGGCACCACCAACAAGACCCACCCCTACGACTATGTCAACGCCATCGACAGCGGCGCTGAGGCGCTTTTGAAGGTGCACACCAGCAACTTCAAGATCCGCGGTTTTACCGAGTCGGTGGAGATCGAGGACCTGGGACCCATCGCCAGGGAGAAGGGCACGCTGCTGCTGTACGACCTTGGCTCCGGCTTCCTCTTCCCCTGCGAGAACTTTGGCCTGCACGGGGAGGGCCATGTGGCCGGCAAGTGCCTGCGGGCCGGAGCGGACGTGGTCTCCTTCTCCGGTGACAAGCTGCTGGGCTCTGCCCAGGCAGGCGTGCTCATCGGCAAAAAGAAGTACATCGACCAGATCAAGAAGAACCATCTGACCCGCATGCTGCGCATCGACAAGCTGTCGCTGGCTGCGCTGGAATACGCCCTGCGCTACAGCGTGGACCCGGCCCTCGCCGCCGAGCACATCCCGGCGCTGCACATGCTCTCCCGGACGGAGGACGACTGCCGCGCCATCTGCCGCGCGCTGAAGGAAAAAATCCGGGACGCCGCACCGGAGGTCTATGCGGACCTGGTCTTCGTACAGGACGAGGCCGGCGGCGGCTCCCTGCCGGACGTGTTTTTGGACGGGGCAGCCCTGGCCATCCAGGTGGGCGCTCTCCGGCCCGAGGCACTGGAGAAGAAGCTGCGCACAAGCGCGGTGCCCGTCATCGCCCGCATCAGCCGGGACAGTCTGCTGCTCTCGGCCCGCACGCTGCTGGAGGATGACCTGGACGAGATCGCCGCGGCGCTTGCCAGAATCAATCAGGAAGCAAAGGCTTGAAGAATATGAAACACATTGTCATCGGAACCGCCGGCCATGTGGATCACGGCAAGACCTGCCTGACCAAGGCCCTGACCGGCGTGGACACGGACCGGCTGAAGGAAGAGCAGAAGCGCGGCATCACGATTGAGATCGGCTTTGCCCAGCTGACGCTGCCCAACGGCCAGCGGGCCAGCATTGTGGACGTGCCCGGACACGAGCGGCTGATCCACAACATGCTCATGGGCGCCACCGGCATCGACGTGGTGCTGCTGGTCATCGCCGCGGATGAGGGCTTTATGCCCCAGACCCGGGAGCACCTGGACATTCTCTCCCTGCTGGATGTGAAAAACGGCATCATCGTGCTGACCAAGTGCGACCTGGCCGACCCCGAGTGGATGGAGGCCGTTGAGGAGGATATCCGCGACCAGGTGCAGGGCAGCTTTCTGGAGAACGCCCCCATTGTCCATGTCTCCTCCTACACCGGGGAGGGCATCGAGGAGCTGAAGGCCAAGATCGTGGAGCTGCTGGCGGAGTCCCCCGCCCGCGCCACCGACCGTCCCTTCCGCCTTCCCGTGGACCGCGTCTTCTCCATCAAGGGCTTCGGCACCGTGGTCACCGGCACCTCGGTGGACGGCACCCTCACCACCGGCGACGCGCTGATGGTCTATCCCGAAATGCTGGAGACCAAGGCCAGAGAGCTCCAGAACCACGACACCAAGGTGGAGTCTGTGGAGGCCGGCATGCGGGTCGCCATCAACCTGGCCGGCATCGACAAGAAGGACATCAGCCGCGGCTGCATCATTGCCGAGCCCGGCTCCATGTTCCAGACCGACAAGATCACCGTGGAGCTCCAGCTGACGCCGGATTCCCCCTACCGGGTGAAGAACTACTCCTTCCTGCACTTTTACACCGGCACCCAGGAGGCCGTCTGCAAGGTCCGCTTCCTGGACCGCAACTCCCTCAAACCCGGTGAAAAGGCCTACGCTCAGTTGGTCTTCAAGAATGAGAGCATCGTGGCCAGAAACCTGGACCGTTTCATCGTCCGCTTCTTCTCCCCCATGACCACCGTGGGCGGCGGCGTGATTCTGGATGTGCAGCCCCGCCGCGTCAAGCTGAACTCCCCCATGGAGATCGAGCGGCTGGACCGCCTGCACTCCACCCCTGTCAACCGCATCTATCAGATGATCGAGGATGCGGGCTGCTCGCTGATCAAGGAGGCGGAGCTGGTCTCCGCCAGCGGTCTCTCCGCCAAGGCGGTGCACGCCGCCATCCAGGAGCTGCAGCAGATGGGCGTCACCGTCCGCATCCAGGGCGGTTTTGCGGCCCGGAAGGTGCTGGATGAGCTGGAAGAGAAGGCCTCCATCATCCTGAAGAAGCACCACGAGGCCCAGTCCCTGATGGAGGGCATGAGTCTGAGCGAGTTCCGCGGCAAGCTGTTCACCGTCTCCGCCAAGACCAACGACGTGGTGCTGAACTATCTGAAGGACAAGGGCAAACTTCGCATCGTGGGCAGCAGCGTGTCTCTGCCCAGCTTCCAGGCGGATTACTCGCCGGAGCAGGCCTCGCTCCAGGCGGAGCTGGAGGCCCACTATCTCAAATGCGGCTTTGAGCCTCCGCTCAACACCGATGTGGCCGAATCCTTCGGCAAGGACCCGAAGCTGACCCGCCAGGTCATGGCCCGCATGACGCGGGACGGGATCCTGGTGGCCCTGAATCCCAACGTCACCTGCCACGCCTCCGCCTGCAAGCAGGCGCTGGACACCTTCCTCGGCATGTTTGCAGACGCCGACGCCGTGGCCATCGGCGACTACCGAACCAAGATGGGCATCTCCCGCAAATTCGCCCAGTATTTCCTGGACTACTTTGACAGTCAGAAGATCTCCAAGCTGACAGGCGACAAGCGCGTGCTGCTCAAACCGCTGAAGTGAGGGAAGCCTGCCATGGAACAGCTCGCCACCTTTCACACCCACCTGGGCGCCCTGCGCTTGAAGAAAAAGCTGGACGGCCTGGGCGACGAAGCCGCCGTCATGATGCCGGTCCCCCGCAAGCTCTCCGCCTCCTGCGGCACCTGCGTCCGCTTTGAGCTCCCCTTCGACCCCGCCTGGGTCGACGAGGATCTGGCCGGCGTCTATGTCCGCGAGGGCAGCGGCTTTCGCGCCATCTTCCTCAACCAGAGCGAGGATTGATTCTTCCCTCGATCCTGTAGAAAAGCACCCGGAGTCCCAAGGGGCTCCGGGTGCTTTTATGTTAACTAATTTAAGTTTACTATATTACGTTTATTTTCTTATGTCTTTTGTTTTATGTTGTCTATATTATGTCAACTAATAGACTGTCCGGACATTCTTCGCCTCCAGGCGGTAGGCGCGACAAAAGCGCTGCAGATCCTCGTCCGTGCGGATCAGCATCAGCTCGTGCAGCTTTCCGGACTCCCGATCCCGCATACAGGCCACCTTTTCACCGGTACAGATGCTGGCGCGGATCACGGGTTCAAAGGCCGCCAGGTCATAGTCCGGCAGCTCCGGCTCTGTCCTGCGTTTCTGAAACAGGCCCATGGATTCTCCCTCCCCTTTCGGCTGTTTTTTATATTGTATCACGCGCACACCGGCACGGCAATCCCTCCGCCGGAAAAACCAAAGGCCCCGCAAGCGGATCGCTGTGATCCGCCTGCGGGGCCTCTGGCTTATTCGACGATCCCGATGGCGATCGACTCCGGCTCCTGCTCCAGACGCTCGATCTCCGCGCGAAGTTTTGCGCACATGGTCTCCCGATCCGCGGGGAGCCTGCCCCGCACCCGGAAGGGGATGAAGTCGTGCATCCCGTCGTATACCGCTTCCAGGCCCTCCAGCCCTTCCAGCAGCAAAAGCTCCTCTTTCAGGTTCTCCAGCTCGTCGGCGGGGACGTAGCGCCCGCCCAGCACGTCCCGGTACAGCGGCGCGCGCTTGTGGAGAAACAGGGAGAAGTTGCAGATGCGCAGGGGACGCGTCCGCAGGAAGAAGTCCGCCAGGGCCCTGGCGTTTTCTTCGCCCCGGCCGTGGCCGCAGATGCCGGTCATGATGTGGGCGTCATAGTCGATGCCCGCCCGGTGAAGACGCTCGATGGCATTCTCCGCCTGGGCGAGGGTGTTCCCCTTGTTGACAAAGTCCAGCACGTCCTCCAGGGCGCACTCGATGCCGAGATAGAGATCCGTCACCCCCAGTTCGTGGAGTCTCGCCAGTTCCTCGTCGCTCTTGTCCAAGATGTTTTTCACCGTGGAGTCCATGGCGACGCTCCTGACCCCCGGGAAGGAGGCGCGGAGCTTTTCCAGGATCTCGATCAGCTGAGAGGCGGAGAGGGAAAAAGCGTTGCCGTCGCCCAAAAACACCCGCTCGGGATTGCCGCCGATGGCGGCCACCCGGTCGATCTCCGCAAAGACCTGCTCCCGGGGCAGCACACGGTACTGCAGGTGCTTGAAGAGCATGCAGAAGCTGCAGGCGTTGTGGGAGCAGCCCACCGCCACCGGCAGCATGAAGCTTGCCCGCTCCATGGGGCTGCGGCAGATCTGGCCTTCGTACTCCATTTCCTTCTCCTTTCTCCATTTTTCCCCTCCCGGCACAGAGGCCGGGAGGGGAAAGAGCATTACTTGATGGTGATTTCAAACTCGCCGTCTTCCATGGGTTTGCTGGAAACCTGGAAGCCTGCGTTGGTGGCAAAGCGAGTCACGTTTTCCAGGGGAGTCTTGCTGTCCACCAGGACCTGGAGCGGCGCGCCGTTTTTCTCCAGCGCCTTCTTGGTCATGATGACAGGCTGGGGGCAGGCATAGCCCCGTGCGTCTACAATTTTCATGGGGTACTCCTCCCGATCAGACTCAGTCCTCCGCCTTCTTGCAGTTTGCAAGGGCGATGACCAGCGTCACGACGATGCCGACGATCACGGCGATATGGCCGTTGGCGGTGGTGCCGTCGCCGGAGGAGGCGAAGCCGAAGTTGTGGCAGAAGGCAGCGCCCACGGTCATGCCGAGGACAGCCATCACAGCGTCACTGCTGCCGGCGCCGGCCAGGATCAGCTGACGCAGGGGGCAGCCGCCCAGCAGGATGGAGGCGAAGCCCACCAGGAACATGCCCAGGAAGGCCCACAGGAAGTTGCCGGACACCAGGGTGTTGAAGGCGACGGGCTGGCCGTCAAAGCCGGCCTTAAACTTGCCGAGCACCAGGTTGCCCACCAGGACAGCCACGAAGATGGCGATGAAGCCCCAGAGCAGGTGGAAATCCTTGAGCATGATGGCGTCACGGATGCCGCCGGCCATGCAGAGGCGGGACTTCTGGGCCAGAGCGCCGACCACCAGGCCGACGATCAGAGCCACCGCGATGGGAGCATGCATGGAGCCGGGGCCCTTCTCGGAGAAGGCCAGGACCGCGGCGCCGCTGAGCAGCAGAACCAGCAGAACCACATTGACGGCGGGCAGGACAAAGCCCTCCAGCTTGGGCATGTTGTAGGAGCGCTTGAAGGTGAAGCCCTTGTTGAGGAAGACCGTGCCGCACCAGACGCCGGCAACGAAGCCCAGCAGGCCGAAGATGGCGTTGCCGTCGCCGCCGCCGAGGCGGATGACCATACGCAGGGGGCAGCCCAGGAACATCAGGGCGCCGACCATCACAAAGAAGCCGAGGGTGAAGCGGCTGACCGGGGCGGAGCCGCCCTGGGCCTTGAACTCGCCGCCGACGAGGGCCATGGCCATGGCGCCGAGGACGATACCGATGATCTCAGGCCGGATGTACTGTACCACGGGGGCGGTGTGCATCTTGACACCGCCGGCGATGTCACGGATGAAGCAGGCAATGCAGAAGCCCATGTTGCCGGGGTTGCCCATCTTGGCCAGCAGTACCGCGGCCAGACCGACAACCAGACCGGTCAGAATCACCCAGAGATGGTTTTTCATTTTCGCCATGAGAGATTCCTCCTATATGCAATTCTCTTTTTCCCAGCCCCAGGGGATATTCAGCCGTCTCTCCTTTTCACGGGGCTATCCTTACGCGGACGGTGAGCTTTGCAGCCGCGCTCCCCTGTCCTGGTTTCGGACATCCGGCCTGCGCGGTCAGCCCCCGCTTCAGCCGGCGATCCAACGGTGTCCGCCCTGCGCGGCTTCAGCCTCCGCGCATGGCTTAAAACAAACAGGAAATGCATCCGCTGACACATTTCCTGTTTGATGGCGAGAGTAGGTGGGAATCGAACCCACCCAAGCAGGCTGCTGCTTATACTGGTTTTGAAGACCAGAGGGCACACCAGTCACCCTTCTACTCCCATATTTCCTACCGTTCTTTTCTGAGTCCGATTATACTATTGGAAAGGTGCAAAGTCAACAGCGGATTTCACTTTTGGCCCCTTCGATCCCACGGCCGCGGCCTGCTCTGCGGCCGCGGGATCGGAGAACCTGCCCGCCTTTCACATTCGTTTTTCGCTTACAGCTCCGGCAGCTTCAGCACCACGCGCTTGTCGCCCATTTTGCGGGTGATGCGCCTCATATCGAAGGAATCCAGGTAGAGCAGGGCGCTCTTTCTGGATATGCCAAGGCGCGTCCGGTAGTCGCCAAGCACCACCTCGCCCTTCTCCCGGAAGAGCTCTCCCAGGGTCTGCAGAGCACTGCGGTAGGCGTCCTTGTGGACAAGGGTCGTGGGGTCCAGAGAGATCAGCGTTCCGTCCTGCAGCATGCGCTGCGTCAGCTGCCGAAACTGCTTTCCGTCGCCGCCGAAGGCCTCTGCCGCCTCCTGGCTGCCCAGCGGATCGAGCCCCGCCTGCAGGTAGATGCTCTCCAGCCGGTCATGTGCCAGGCGCTGCTCGCCCGAGAAGGCGGAGCTGAACTCCGCCAGGGCCGCCGCGCCGCCGCTGCGGCGGAGCTTCCCCTGCTGCACAAAGGCGTCCAGGATCACGTCGGCTCCTCTGCTCCCCGCCGGGAAGACCTTCTCCCGCAGCTCTCCCAGGTTCATGCCCTCGGACAGCGGCTCGTCCCGGTGGAAGGCGCGCAGCGCCTCCTCGATCTTCGTCCAGGCCTCATCCAGGCCGGCCGCGGACACATAGCCGTCCGCCATGGGACAGATCTCACCCCGGTCGCAGAGCTGCCGCAGGGCCTTGCGCACCGTGCCGGCGGCAAGTCCGCTTTCCGTGACCAGCTCCTGCTCCGGCAGGATACCGGTGCCCGCGTCCAGCACCAGCTGGCCGATCCGCTCCTCCGGCGTGCCCGCCAGACGGTTCAGGCGGGTCATCACCTCGTCGTCCGCACGGCGCAGACGGCGGGACTGCATATCCAGGATCTGTCCGCCGCCCACGGTCACCATGGGTGAGAAGAAGCGGATGATGAACTTGTCCAGGTTCCGGGCCGTCAGCATCTCGGTGAACATGATGAGGGCGTAACCGCTCTCGCCGGGACCCAGGACGTTTGCGTCCAGCAGGCGGAGCTTGCCGATCAGCTCCTGGGTGCCCTGGTAAAAGTGTACGCGGGAGGCGTTTTTCAGGCTGAAAGCCGCGTCCCTTGTCATCTGCAGGCGCACCGCGATGCGGTTGGTCAGCTGCATGGAGCCGGGTGCGGCCACGGTGCAGCCGCGCATCAGCTCTTTTTTATCGATGCTGCCCAGGTTCAGCGCCACGCGCATGCCGGGGCTGACGTGCTCCTGCTTGACCTCGTGGTGCTGCATCTCGCGCACCTTGCAGAGCTTCTCCTGGGGATAGATCATCACGCTCTCCCCCTGGCTGAGTTCCCCGTCCACCGCCGTGCCGGTGACGACGGTGCCAAAGCCGCGCACGGTAAAGACACGGTCCACCGGGAGGCGGAAGGGTTTGTCCGCCGTGTGGTCCTCCAGCCGGTCCACCATCTCGGTGATCCGGTTTCGCAGCGCCTCGATCCCCTCGCCGGTCGTGGAGGAGACCGGCATCACCGGGGCATTTTCCAGAAAGCTGCCCTTGAGATGCTCAGCCAGGTCCTCTTTTACGACGTCGAGCCACTCGGGCTCCACCAGATCCGTCTTGGTCAGCACCACGATGCCGTGCTTGAGCCCCAGCAGGCCCAGGATCTCCAGGTGCTCCTTGGTCTGGGGCATGAAGCCCTCGTCCGCCGCCACCACCAGCAGCACCAGGTCCATGCCGCCGGCGCCCATCAGCATGTGCTTGATGAGCTTTTCGTGTCCCGGCACGTCCACGATGCTGGCCGACTGGCCGTTGGGCAGGATGCACTCGGCAAAGCCCAGCTCGATGGTGATGCCGCGCTTTTGCTCCTCCTTGAGTCGGTCGATGCCCCGGCTGCCCTCCCGGTCGCCGACCAGCGCCCTGGTCAGGGCGCTCTTGCCGTGGTCGATATGTCCCGCGGTGCCGATGATCACATGCTTCATGTCCCGGCCCCCGCTTTTCTTCTGCTTGTCTTGTGTCTCTCTGCCATCTGGAATCCTCTGCTCCTCATGTCATGTATAGAACGTAAAAAAGGCGACGCCATACGAAACGTATGAGCATCGCCAATCAGTGCGTGCGGTCATTGCTCCTTTGCTCTGACCGACACCCCGTCGAAAGCAGATATCCAGCCGACCTGGGCCGCAGTCACGCCCGCGTCCTTCAGACGGCGCAGCAGCTCCTCCGCGTCTCTCTCGTCCACGGAGAACATCAGGCCGCCCGAGGTCTGGGGGTCGACCATGATGTCGCCGTAGCCCTGGCTGACGCCGGAGAGATCCAGCTTCGCGGCAAAATGATCCCGGTTGCGGTAGGCGCCGCCGGGCACCATGCCGTAGCCGGCCATCTCCATGGCCCTGGGCAGGATCGGCAGCTTCTGCGCCGCGATCTGCGCGGTCATGCCGCTGCCCTCCATCATCTCACACAGATGTCCGGCAAAGCCGAAGCCCGTGATGTCCGTGCAGGCGTGAACCCGCAGGCCCTCCGCCGCCTCCGCCGCGTAGCGGTTGAGCTGGCGCATGGCGTCCGTGGCGGGCTTCAGGTCCTCCTCCCCGATGAACTCGCCCTTGAAGGCGGTGGTGAGGATGCCGGTGCCAAGGGCCTTGGTGATGACCACCGCGTCCCCCTGGCTGGGACTGTTGTTGGCCAGGACCTTCTGTGGGTGCACCGTGCCGGTGACACACATGCCGTACTTGGGCTCGTTATCGGTGATGGAATGGCCCCCCGCGATGGTGCACATGGCCTCGGCCGCCTTGTCGGCACCGCCGGCCAGGATCTCCCCCGCCACCTCCAGATCGAGGCAGTTGGGGAAGCACAGCAGGTTCAGGGCAAAGATGGGCTTGCCGCCCATGGCATAGACGTCGGAGATGGCATTGGCCGCGGCGATCTGCCCGAAGAGATAGGGATCGTCCACCATGGGCGGGAAGAAGTCCACCGTCTGCACGATGGCCACATCGTCCGAGACCCGGTAAACGCAGGCGTCGTCCGAGGAATCAAAGCCGATCAGGATATCCTTGTTGGGGTATTTGGGAAGTTCGCACAATACCTTGGCGAGTGCTCCGGGTGGGAGCTTGGCCGCTCAGCCGGCCGCAGCCACCATCTCGGTCAATCTCTTCTTTGCGTGAGCCACGTTGCCACCTCCTTTCCATGCTTTATCTTTTCATTCATACCGCACTCTTCCGCAAATGTCAAGTGCGGCGTTGCATTTTATCGCGTTTCTTTCGCTGTCAGGCGCCGGATGGCGTCCACGGCGTAGTCGATCTCCGCCTCGGTGGTCGCATAGCCGAAGGAGAAGCGCACCGTCCCCTGCGGGAAGGTGCCCAGAGTCTTGTGGGCGTTTGGCGCGCAGTGCAGGCCGCAGCGGGTGCTGATGCCGTACTCCTCCTCCAGGGCGAAGGCCATCTCGCCGTTGTCCCGGCCGGTAAAGTCGATGGACACCACGCCCACCTGCTCCCTGGGATCGGCAGGTCCCGCCACGCGCAGGGGCAGATCCCGCAGGCCCTCAAGAAAACGTGCGGTCAGTCTCTCCTCGTGCTCACCCAGACTGCCCGCACCCTGCTCCAGGACAAAGCCGAGCGCCGCGTGCAGGCCGAAAACGCCGGGGAGATTCACCGTACCGGACTCGAAGCGGTCCGGCATATAGGCCGGCTGCTCCTCACTGTCGGAGGCAGAGCCGGTGCCGCCGGTGACCAGCGGCGTGAGCTTTTTGGCAAAGTCCTTCTCCACCAGCAGCGCGCCGATGCCCTGGGGGCCGAGCAGCCCCTTGTGTCCGGGGACGGAGAGGGCAGCCAGGTGCAGCGCGCCGAAGTCAAGTTCCCGGTGGCCGGCCGTCTGGGCCGCGTCCACCGCAAGCGGGATGCCCCGCTCAAAGCACAGCGCCGCCGTCTCCTCCAGGGGGAAGAGCGTGCCGCTGACGTTGGAGGCATGGGAGACCATCACGAGCTTCGTGTTCTCCCGGATCAAGGGCAGCAGATCCTCCGCCCGGGTGCGCCCGGCGGTGTCCGCGGGGATGCGGGAGTACTCCACACCCTGCTTACTGAGATCCATGATGGGCCGCATGACGGCGTTGTGTTCCATGCTGCTGACGATCACATGGTCGCCGGGTCTGAGAAAGCCCCGCAGGATCTGGTTGAGTCCGTAGGTCTGGCCGGGAGTAAAGAGCACCTCGGTCTCTTTTCCCGGGAAATGAAACAGCTCTTTCAGCTGCATCCTCGTCTCCAGCACCGTCATGGCGGCGGAGCTGGCGGAGCGGTAGGTGCCGCGGTTGACATTGGCCCCGTTGTGCAGCAGGTAGTCCGCCATGGCCTCGGCCACGCCGGGCGCCTTGGGGTAGGCGCTTGCGCCGTTATCCAGATAAACCGATCTCATGCCGCAATCCTCCCGAATTTACGAAAGCGGCCCGGAGTTGACGCCGGGCCGCTCGCTGTTTGTTGTTGTCGGATCAGCCGATGTAGCCTGCCGCCTTCAGCAGCTCGACTGCCTTGTCGTGGTTGGCGTCGCTCATGAGAACGACGGGGCCGGTGCAGCCCATGCCGGATTCGGCGTAGATGCCGGCTTTCCACAGCACCTTGACCGCGTCCTCCAGGTCCATGACCTCGACGCCCAGAATGGCGGCGGGGCAGGGCTCTGCGGGGGGCGCTTTGACCTCCTCAACGGGGGCGGCGGACTTGGCGGAAGCCTTGCGGGCCTCCAGGATCTTGCTGAAGCCGGCCTTCTCGGCCTTGGCAAACTCCTCTTTCGCAACCTCGAAGACCTTGCCGCGAACGAGCTGTGCGGCAAACTCCAGGGCGTTTGCGATCAGGGGGGCGCCGGAGGCGCGGGAGATGATGAGGATCAGCTTGTTGTAGTCCATGCCGATGCCGGGGCCGTAGCCGTAGCCGGTGGCCTCGAAACTGCCGCCGGTGGTGTAGGCGGAGAGCATCTTGATGAGCACGTTGCCGGTCAGGGAATCCATGACCATGACGTCCGGGGTGCCCTGCAGCACGTCGTTGCCGCGCATGACCGCGCCGCCGTCAGCTCTGGCGGAGGTGGCCCACTGGAAATCGTAGCCGCCGTCCTTGAGCTGGTTGAGGGCGATCTCGCACTGGCGGGCGCCGTCGACGTTCAGGATGCCCACGGTGGGATTCTTCACGCCGCTGGCCTTGGCGGTGATGATGCCGTAGACCGCGTTCTTGATCATGCCCTCGATGCGGTCGCCGCTGGAGGTGCCGGTGGTGTTGGCCACGAACATCTCCTTGCCCTTGGCGGGGGTGATGACACGGCCGACGGTGGAGACACCGATCGGGAACGGATAGTGCATGGTGACGGCGCCGTCAACCGCGCCGGACTCCACCAGCTCGTCCATCTTCTTGTGGCCCTCGTCCTCGTTTTCCACGTGGACGGTGGTCACGCCCTCGGCTTCCAGGGTGCCGATGTAGTAAACGTCAACGCCGCGGGCGGCTGCCATCAGGGCGGCCTTCATGGCGTTTTCCTCGCCGTGCTCGCTGCCCATGCCGGTCAGGGCGATCTTCGGCTTCTTGCCGAAAGAGCCGCTCTCCAGCCCCTGTGCCATTTCCAGGAAGGCTTCGGCGATGGTTTTCTGAAGATTACTCATTCCGGCACCTCCTTACTCGGCCTGGGCCAGAAGCGTCGCTGCAAACTCCTTCATCGCCTTGGCGATCATGCTCTTGACTTCTTCCTCGCTGACGCCGGCCTCAGGCGCGGCATCGCTGCTGGAGTTTGCCTGGATGATAAAGGAAATGCCGTCAAACAGGTTGGTCATACGGCCGAGGAACAGGGAGCCCTTGCCGATGATCATGACGCGCTTGATTCTGCCGGCCATGATATCCTCACGGGCAAAGCCGATGTAAGGCACGCCGGAGGGGATGTGGCCCTGGGTGGGAGCCCAGCCGGTGAGACCGTGGTCCTTGATGAAGGCGGGCATATCGGTCTTGGGGATATCGCCGCGCTTGACGGCCAGAGCCGCGATCATCTTGTAGTTGGCCAGGGGCACGTCGCCGGCGCCGGCGGGCTTGGTGATGTCGGGGTTCTGCATCTCGGGAGAGAACTTGTCCACGTCGGTGACCTTCAGGCCGTTGCGGTCCAGAGGATCGGTGACCAGGGAGCTGATGACGTTCTGGGGAGCGGAGCCGGTGCCCACGGTGTGGCGGCCCAGGATCTCCAGGTTGATTTCGGGGCTGACACCGTCGTTCTGGCCGATGATGACGCAGAAGCCGCCCAGCATATCCTCAAAGGCGGGCATGCCCTTCTTGACGTGGTCCTTGCCGTTCATGCCGAGCTTGGCGGTGCAGCCGCCGGCGGTGACGGCGACGGTCTTGTAGGCGCCGGACTCGACCAGAGCGGCAGCCTCAACAAGCGCGTGGGCGGGGCCGGCGCAGAAGCCGCGGCTGTCGGAGCCGGAGGCGGAGACGAGACCCGCGATCTCAGCCGCGGCCTTGGCAAAGTTGCAGCCGCCGCGCTGGTTCATATCGCCGCAGGACTCCTCGCAGCAGTCGATGACGTACTCGACGTCGGCCTTCTCCAGACCCGCGTTGTGCACGCCGGAGAGCAGAGCCAGGACGGAGGACGCCTTGGAGACGATGTTTTCGTGCATGACGTGAGCGGAGAGGTTCACGTCGATGTCGTGGGCGCGCTTGACGCAGCCGACCAGAACGCCGTTGTGGTACAGGCCCTCGGAGTGCTCCTCCTTGACCAGGCGCTCGATCTCACTGAGCTCAATGCCCTCTTTGATGCGGGCCATGATGCTCTCGTCGATCATGGGGTTGGCGGCCAGCTCCGCCTTGTGGGCGGCGACAAAGTTCTTGTCCAGCCACACCAGGTCGAACACGTCGCTTGCCTGCATCAGGAGCAGGAACTCCTGCTGGGGCATCATCTGGCCAAAGTGGCCGTAACGCTCGGTCACGTCGCAGGGGGTCTGATAGAAGGGCTGGGGGATCTCGGTCAGCTCAGCCGGGGTCTTGTTGCCGATGTAGACCTGGTTGGGCCAGTAAGCCAGGACGTCTTCCCAGCTGCGCAGGTGATTGGGCAGTTCCTTGAGGTATTCGCTGTCGGGATTGACAACCATCTCGGTGGTCTGGGTGGTGCCGTTGTGCAGAACCATATCGGGGACATGGCAGAGGATGTAGCCAGCGCCTTTGATAACACTCTTCATAAGTCGTCATTACCTCTCATATAGAATTTGCGCGCCGAAAGGGGCGCGTTCAGGAAAGCTCAGAAAAAAGAAATGAGGGCGGCGGCAACGCCGCCGCCCCGGATCGTGTTGCTTGGCTTGATTAGCCCAGGTACTTGCAGTAGTCCGAACGGATGGCGCTCATTTCGCTGACGATATCGTCAACGTCAAGAACCATCTCCATCATGCCGACCTGCTCCTCGTAGACCGCTTCATCAAACTCTGCCTTCACCTCAGGCTCGCACACATGGAATACCGTGAGTCCCAACGAGACCCCCGTCAACGGGCCGGAGAAAGTCGGGTCACCGGCGGTGACCGTCTCAGCAGCGAGGCCGGACGCCTCACCCTCAGCTGCGCCCAGAAGAACGACAACGTTCTCAGGCCCAAACTGATTGGCGAAGTCCAGCACGCGCTTCTGATTCTCCAGGTCCATTGCACCTGCGGCAGTTCAAACGAAGCACTCCGTCGAGGAAAAGACGACTTCTGCACCTGCAGTGACTGCGCAGGCCTCGATGGCGGGGCCGGGAACGCCGTCACGGTCACCGATCGCGATGACCTTCTTCCCTGCTAAAATGCTCATGAAGTTTTTCCTCCTTCTTCAAAGATTATAAAAAGTCTCAGGACTTTTTACCGAAAGTTAAACGCTTGGATCAGATGTGACGCTTGATCATCTCGAGAATGGAATCGGCGGTGGCCTCTTCCTTCACGACGGAATCGATCATGGCGCCGTTCTCATAGATGGCCATGACGGGCAGGCCCAGGATCTTCTGGGAGATGGCCAGACGGCGGGCCTTGGTGGTGTTCAGAGAGGTGAACTTCATCTTGTCGCCGTACTCCTCAGCGTACTGATGGACGTAGGGCATCAGAGCGGCGCAGGGGACGCAGCCGTCACCGTAGAAATCGACGAAAACCTTGCCCTCAGCCTCGAGCACTTCCTGTGCGAAATTTTCCTTGGTAAGATCCAGCATGACAGTATCTCCTTTTTGAAAAATGATTTTTTGTGTTAACCTGAATTACTTCAGGGTGTTGATATACTTGCCGCACTGCATGGCAGCGATGGCGCCGTCGGCGCAGGCAGTGACGACCTGACGCAGCGGGGTGACGCGGACGTCGCCGGCAGCGTACACGCCGGGGATGTTGGTCTCCATCTTCTCGTTGGTCTTGATGTAGCCGTTCTCCATGTCGAGGATGCCCTCAAACATGCCGGTGGTCTTCTTGCCGGTGAAGCCGAACAGGCCGAAGAAACCGTCTTCCTCGTCGGCCAGCAGGGTGGTCTTCTCGCCGGTCTTGACATTCTTGACGATGATCTCGCTCAGCAGCTCGTCGCCGCCCAGCTCGTCCACCTCGACGTTGTACATGACGTTGATCTTGGGATTCTCCTCGATCTCCTGCTTGAGGGCGGGGGGAACAGCCAGCTTGTCGCCCTTGTGCAGCATGGTGAGCTTTCTGGCGTACTTGGCCAGATACAGGGACTCCTCGCAGGCGATGCCGTTGCCGCCGACCACGTAGATCTCGAAGTCCTCAAAGAAGTTGGCGTCGCAGACGGCGCAGTAGCTGACGCCCTTGCCAACATACTTGGCCTCGTTCTTGCAGCCGATGAAGCGGGTCATGGCGCCGGTGCAGATGATGACGGACTTGGCCAGGTACTCGCCCTTGTTGCCGACGAGCTTCTTGATGGTGCCGGAAAAGTCGCAGGAGTTGATGGTGTCGCTGACACGCTCCACGCCGAACTTCTTGCACTGCTCGGTCATGGGGGCAACCAGGGCCTGGCCGGTCATACCGTCCACATTGGCCTGGCCGGGGTAGTTTTCGATCTCATGGGTGATGGCGATCTGGCCGCCGTCGATGCCCTTCTCGATAATCACAGTGGAGAGCTTGGAACGTCCGGCATAGAGACCTGCAGCGAGGCCGCCGGGGCCGCCGCCCAGAATCATTACGTCATAGATCTTGGATTCCATTTGAATTCTCCTTCTCGAATTTTTCATTTCCGCCGTCCGAAAACGGCGGTGCCGTTTTATTTTGTAACCACGATTAATATTATAGGTGTTATGTCTTGATTTGTCAACAACAAAACATGAAAAAACATGAACAAATCGCAAATTCTTCATGCCGTTTCAGCCGCAGAAACTCCCGCGAAAAACGGACGTTTTCTCCCGCCGGTTTCCGGCGGGGAAACGTCCGCTTCAGCGCGGATGCACCGCGTCTCAAAACAGGGAGGAGTCACGGATGATCAGCTTGGTATACTCGATAAACTTGGCCGCGGCAGGCGTCAGCTGCGTGTCCGTGGGGAAGGCCACGCCCAGGCTGATATAGGTGTCCGGGTCCAGGGGGATCAGCTTCATCTTGTGGCTGCGCACGCGGGTGCTCAGCTCGTTTGTTACCATGATGCCGAGCCCGTGCTCCACCATGCCGAAGGCGGAGTAGTTCTCCATGGTGGTGAACTGATACCGGGGACTCTTGCCCTTGAAGAGATTCTGCACGTCGATGTCCATGCCGTAGGCGGGCATGATGATCTGCTCCTGATCCAGCTCCGTGATCTTGACGCTCTCGCGCCCGGCCAGGGGGTGATCCGGCGGCACCAGCACCACCATGCGGTCCTTCTTCAGCGGCACCCAGTTGTACTTGATGGAGGACTGATAGCTGTAAAAGCCCATGTCCGCCCGGTGTTCGGTGAGGTAGTTTGCCACCTCCTGCCACACGCCCTCCAGGAGGTTGATGCGGATAGCCGGGTAGTCCCTGTGAAAGCGGCTGATGACCGTGGGCAGCCATTGGCAGGCGATGCTGGAATAGGCGGCGATGGTGATGGCGCCGCTGTTCATGCCGCTGATCTCCGAGATGGTCTGCTGCAGCTGCTCATCCCAGCTCAGCTGGGAGCGCAGAATGGGGATCAGCTTCTCGGCGTTGGCCGTGGGCTTGACGCCGCTTCTGCTGCGGATCAGCAGCGGGAAGCCGAATTCCTCCTCCATGGAGCTCATCATGTGGCTGATGCCGGAGGTGGTATAGCCATAGGCCGCCGCAGCCTTCGTGAAGCTGCCGGAATCCACCACATACAGGAAGATCTTGGTCTTGGTTCTGTCCACGCCGCTCTCCTTTCCCCGGGTGAAAACAAAGCGTCCGCCCGAGAAATCATTATCGCGATTATTTTATTCGGTTACCAGTATACCCTTTTGTGGAGAGTTTGTCAACTATGAATCTACAAATCACGATTTTTCTTTACACTGACGGGAGGTCGGACAAAACTAGCGGTCAAAGTCCCACTGGACTTTGGCCGAGGCGCAGAAAATACCTCGTGCCGCCGGCACGGGGATTCAAGCTGCCGACAGCTTGAATGGATTGAACGTGAAGGGGGACTCCCCCGTCCCCCTTCACAATCCCCCTTACAGATCCAGGCCGGGATAAAAAGGGGGGCATGTCTAAAGCCGCAAGAATACCCCGTGCCACCGGCACGGGGTATTTTTGTGATGGCTCTGTCTCCGGGGAAAAGGCACCGCCTTTTCCCGAAATCCGTCAAGCGATTAGATCTTGACTTTGAAAACGGTCTGCTCCGTGATGTCGGTGGCCAGCGCATCCAGCGCGACGCCGACTCTGTGGTAACGCAGCTTCCACTGCTCCTCTTTGGGGGTGTTGGGGTCGCCCAGAGGATAGGGGATGGAAATGGTGGGAACAATTCTGTTGGCACCAACCGTCATGGAAACGGGGATCAGGTTGCACATCTGAACGATCGGGAAACCAGCTCTCTCGATCTCTTTAACCATCGTTGCACCGCAACGCGTACAGGTCCCTCAAGTGGATAGCATGATGACACCGTCAACATGATCCTCCTGTAAGAATGGGATAATCTCCTTGGCCATGCGGCGGGCCTCGGCCTCAGTGGTGCCGGTGCCGACCGTGGTGTAGAAGTAGGGGTGCAGCTTGCCGATCTTGCCGGCCTTTTCATAGGCACGCATGGCGTCGATAGGCATGATGACGTTGGGGTCTTCGTTGGCCGCGGCCGGGTCGAAGCCGGCGTGGATGGTCTTGAAAACGCCCTTCTCCAGTCTCTCCATCCCGGTGATGTCGTAACGGCCCCAGCGGGTGGCGGAAGCGGACTGGATGCGGTCGGGGTTGTCCACGGGGACAATGCCGCCGGTGTTGAGCATGGCGATGTTGGCCTTGCTCAGATCCTTGATGGCGGGGGCAATGGGAACCAGATCCTTCTTGGGGATGACAAGCTCGGTCTGGTAGGGCTGCTTGTTCATCTTCTTGATGAGCATCTGGACGCCGCGGTAGGCGGCGGTGTTCTCACGCTTGTCCTCCAGGAACAGCTCGTGGCGATTGCCTCTGGCAAAGTACCCTTCCGCGTCGGCGCCCATGACGGGCTCGCCGGCCAGGACCTTGTTGACGTACTTGCAGACGGCGCCGACGTCTTTTCTCATCTTGGCAGCGCTGTTGCCGCCCTTCATGATGATCATGTCCTTCTTGAACATGTTGACGCCCGGGGTCTCCTCGTTCATGGAGGTAATGACGGGTACGCCGAGCTGCTCATGCACTGCCTTGCAGATGTAGCCGCAGGCGACCGTGTAACGGCCGGCCTGGAAGGCGGGGCCTGCGATGAAGTAATCCATGGGCTTGTCCTTGAGCATCTCCATGATGCGCGCCACGGCTTCGTCCGTGTTGGAGCCCATGAAGTTATCGCCGCAGACAACAGTGTGGGTAATCTGAGCGTCCTTCAGAGCCGCGTTGTAGGCAAGGCCGGGACCGATGGGGCCTTCTACGATGAAGGGCTCCTGATCGGCCTTATCCTCGCCGCCGACGCCGCCGAAGAACTGATTCAGATATAGAATCACGTTTTTCATGCTGCTGTGCTTACTCCTTCCTGCTTAATTACATTTCGACCATGGTCTTGACCGAGAAGCCGGAGATATGGTCGCCGCAGAACCAGTTGTTGTCCTCCATGATGATGGAGCCGTCGTCCCTGGCGGACTTGCCCAGGACTTCGTCGTAACCCCAGGAACCGGACATGCCGTCGCGGTTCATGGCCTCGAGGCAGCCGATGACGGTCTTGCAGGCCGGCAGGATGCTGAGCTCGGAGACGTTGCCGGAGGAGACCAGAGCGGTCAGCTTCTCGTCCAGGGTGACCAGGGGCTGAGAGTTGCCGTCACGGCCGGTGCACTCGTTGGAGATGCCCACCACGGGGATGCCGGCGTCCTCCAGGATGACCTGGCAGCGGACATAGTCGGCGTCGGGGTTGCCGTAGCCTTCCTCGGTGACGATGGCGTAGTCAACACCCAGGTTCAGGGCCATGTTGCGCACCATGACGGCGGAGCGCTCTTTCTGGTCCAGAGCCACGTTCAGGTTCGACATGATGACGCCCACGAAGTTGAGGCTCTTGCCGTCCTCGGCAAACAGCTCCTTGATGGTGGGGAAGTTCTGGAACTCATAGGTGGACCACTTGGAGGAGGCGGGCATGAAGGAACCGGAGATCATCATGCCGTCGAGCACCTCGGTGGGGCTGACGAAGGTGGGAACGTACTTGTTCATGTCCCAGCCGTAGATCAGATCGTTGTAGCCGAGAGCCTCCATCTGGCTCTGGGGCTGGAGAACGATGGCCACGTTGGGCAGAGCCTTGCGCTCTTCGCTTCTTCTGAGGATGGGATCGAAGACGTACTCTTCGGTATCCTCGGGCTCGAGATCCTTGGCGATCTTGCCGATGTACTCGGCAAAGCGGTGACCGGCCCAGCGCAGGGCGTGGTTGCACTTCTGCTGCTCGAATCTCTCGAATTCCTCGTCGGTCTCGCCCACCAGGCAGATGTTGATGAGCTTGGACCAGTAGGTGTGCTTGGCGCCTTCGCCGCCCATGTCAATGACACCGTCGCCGAAAGAACCGTAGGTGCCGCCGACCACCGTCACGCAGCAGCCCTTGAAGGCCTTGAGCTCGCCGTCGCCTGCGGGGGAAACCTCACCGGTCACGCCGGGGAAGAGGGTCCGGCCGTCCATGCGGCAGCGGGGCTCGATGGTCTCAATGACGGGAACGATTCTGGTGTCGTCTCCGGGATGGGCGATCACGATCTCCAGGGAGGTGATGTGGTCGTCTTCACCCATGAGGTAGTCGATGGCGGCTTTTTTGTTGATGGTGAGGACGCCGTCCACGAAGGAGTCAGCGCTCCCGAGGACAACATCCTTGACGTGTAAATTTCCGATGCTGAGCTTCATTCGGTTTTTTACTCCTCTCACAAAATATGCCGTTTGCAATGACTGTGCCTAACTGTTTGCTTGTTTCAGAAAAATGATGTCAATAAAAGCCAAGCCCAGGCTCTTATTATCACTGCGATTATATTACAGTCATGTGCGTTTGTCAACATGATTATTCTTTAATTTCTCTCTTTTTAGATTGACGTTTCTTCAACTATGTTTTCTTTCCGTTCTCCCCTCTCTTCCTCAAACTGTGGACTCTTTTCCCCGGATGGGGTGACCGCCCTGTCCGGGACGTTTCCCCCGGATTCCGCCGTGGGCGGGGAAAGCACCGCACTCTTCTTTGTTGCGATTTTCTCAACTTCGCTTGTCGAAATTCTCGCTTTGTAAAACACGGTTTCGGCTCATTGTTCAAAACCCGCCCCGGTTTTTTGTCGCCTTTGCCAAAATCGGAATGCTTCCTTTCTTTTTCCTTGACATAGCTTGAAAAAACGTAAATAATGTAATAGTGATTAGCTAACTATTTCCCTCGGAATCATGCCTGTTTCAGAAGCGCTCCATTTCCCGGCATCTCCGCTCCGGACGGTTAAGCCCGCCGCCCGCTGCGGGAACAAAATTGCGCGCGGTTCTTGGATCCTTTTGTGCCGCGCGGTTTATATGCGCGGGCGCGCCTGCGCCTGTAATCAGAAAGGAAAGGTATTTCATATGAGCGGTTCCAAAAACGGAAAAGCAGGAAAGCTCAACCCCGTGTATCTGGCTTCCCTGGTGATCTGCGTGGTGCTGGCGGTCTGGGGCATCTTCTTCTCCGACTCCCTGGCCAGCGCCGCAAGCTGGCTCTTTGACGCCGTCACCGTGAATTTTGCCTGGCTGTACATGCTGGCCATGACGGCCTTCGTGGTCTTCGTGGTGTTCATCGCCTTCAGCAAGTACGGCAACATCCGTCTCGGCCCGGACGACTCCCGGCCCGAGCACTCCAACGCCTCCTGGTTTGCCATGCTCTTCGGCTGCGGCATGGGCGTGGGTCTGGTGTTCTACGGCGCGGCCGAGCCCATGAGCCACTTCCTCAGCCCCACCGCCGGCATCGCCCCGGGCAGCGCGGAGGCGGCGGACTTTGCCATGCGCGCCTCTTTCATGCACTGGGGCTTCCACCCCTGGGCAAACTACGCCATCATCGGTCTGGGCCTGGCCTTCTTCCAGTTCAGGAAGAACAAGCCCGCTCTGATCAGCTCCCTCTTCATCCCCCTGCTGGGTGAGGAGAAGGTCAAGGGCTCCATCGGCAAGGTCATCGATATCCTGGCGGTCTTCGCCACCATCGCCGGCATCTGCACCTCCCTGGGTCTGGGCATCATGCAGATCAACGGCGGCCTGTCCTACCTCTTCGGCATGCCCAACAACCGCGTCACCTGGCTGATCCTCACCGTGATCATTGCCGTCATCTACCTCTGGACCGCCATCTCCGGCATTGACAAGGGCATCAAGCTCATCGGCGACATCAACCTCTATGTGGCCCTGACCCTGATGGGTCTGGCCCTGATCGTCGGCCCCACGGTGCTGCAGCTCAACTCCCTGGTGGGCGGTATGGGCGGCTACATCTCCCGCTTCTTCCAGGATTCCTTCATGCTCTCCACCCTGGGCGACAACGGCTGGGCCCTCGGCTGGCGTGTGTACTACTGGGCCTGGTGGATCGCCTGGGCTCCCTTCGTCGGTATCTTCATCGCCCGCATTTCCCGCGGCCGCACCATCCGTGAGTTCATCCTCGGCGTGGTGGTGGTCCCCGCCATCGGCTCCATCATCTGGTTTGCCATCTTCGGCGGCATGGGTCTGAACCTGACCCAGACTCTCGGCATGGCCTGGGCGCAGGACGCCGGCGCGGACATCTCCCTGACCCTGTTCAAGGTCTTCGCCAACTACCCCCTGGGCAAGATCCTGAGCCTGGTGGCCATCTTCCTGCTGTTCACCTTCTTCATCACCTCGGCCAACTCCGGCACCTTCGTGCTGGGCATGCTGAGCGAGGAAGGCCGCCTGCAGCCCACCCACAAGACCATGTTCATCTGGGGCTGCATCGAGGCCGCGCTCAGCTACGCGCTGCTGCTCTCCGGCGGTATGAAGTCGGTGCAGACCATCTCCATCGCCGCCGCCTTCCCCTTCATCTTCATCATGCTGGGCTCCATGGCAAGCCTTGTCAAGGCGCTCAACGAGGAAGTCGAGACGCTGCAGAAAAAGAGCAAAAAGTAACCCCGCGCTTCCCGCCGTGTCCGCATTTTGCGGACACGGCTTTTTCTTTTTCCGCGGCTCCCACAGAGGCCGCGGCGAGAGGCCCTGTACATTTTCCGCCCCGGCTGGTATACTGAAGAAAAACGAGAGGAGTGATCGCATGGAAACCGTCACGGCCTGGACGCGGCAGGTCTCCCAGGTTCTGGAGGAGATCGAGCGCACCGGCTCCTACCACGTGCGCGAGGAGTATGTGCGCGCCAAAAACGGGGAGATCGCCGACTATTACCTGGATCTCTACCGCTGGTTTACCCGCCAGGCCCGGCGGCATATCCACATCAACGAGGCCTACGACCTGCCCATCTGGCTGTCGCTGACGGAGAGCCAGAAGCTGCCCCCGGCCCCGGGCACCGTCTCCTTCACGCTGGAGATCCCCAGCGACCAGCTCTGCATCGTCGACATGGACAAGTGGGGCTACAGGGTCAACTACATGTACATTCCCACCGACGCCCAGGACGAGCGGCGCCACAACGAGGAGCTGCGGCGCTACGGCATCAGCAGTGAGGCCGCCCTGGTCAGCGGCGACAAGGGCAACTTCTACCCCCTGCTCAAGCAGAAGATTCTCAAAAGCTGGGACCGCGTCTTCCTGCCCTCGGGCAACATGGACAACAACGTGGGCACCATCTGGGAGATCCGGCCCGAGTGGATCCGGGAGGTGGAGCAGTATGGCTGAGATTCTGCTCTACACCGCCCAGCAGCCAGTCGTCCTCGAGGCGCTGGAGCGCGACGGCGTTTCCATGGTGCGCAGGGAATACATCGACAAAAAATACGGCGGCACCGCCTGGAGCTTTCAGGAGGCCTACGCCTTTTTCCGCCGGGAGATGGCCCAACGCGTCCCCCGCCCCGAGGGGGCCGAGTCCCCGATCTGGCTCTTCTGTGACAGCCGCTGGACCTTCGCCTCCCCCGGCTCCGTGATGATGACCTTCCGCATTCCCGAGGAGCACCTGGTTTTCTTCGACCAGCGGGTCTGGAATCGGATCCTGAATCTGGAATACCTCGGCCGCGACCGGGCGGATGAGGAGCGCTTTGCCCGAGAGCTTGCCGGCATGGGCGTCAGCGACGCGACAAAGCTCTTCACCAGTGCCTTCTATCCCATACAGAAACGCAGGGTGCAGGAGAGCTGGAAGCGCCTCTTTTCGACCGCCGACTGCGACCAAATCAACCGCGAGGCCGCGGCCTGGGAGCTCAGAAAAGCTTGGCTGGTCGACGCCGTACAGCTGTAAAAATGTCTCAAAGTGTCCGCAATCTGCGGACACTTTTTTGTTTTTCGGAGTTTTGTGCAAACTTCTCAGGCGGCCCTTTCATTATCCCTATCTTTCTTGTATGATTCACCAATTTGCCTTTTCCACTCTTGACAGGCCGAAGGGGCGGGGCTATAATGCAGCCAAACTTCCAGAAAGGAGAACACGAGTCCGATGCGTCACACCACCGTCAACAACAGCAGCATGATGGAGATGTACATGTTCAGCATGTGCATGGTGATGCGCGCCCAAAAAACAGACTCGCCCTGTTCTCTCCTCATCTGACGGTTGATTGCTATACCGATTTGTTGTCAGGTCCGGAAAACTTCGCGGGTTTTCCGGGCCTGTTTTATTTTGCCCGAACGGCTTTTGAAAGGAATGCGGACAGATGATTGAGCTTCAAAATCTGAGCAAAATCTATTCCTCCCCCGCCGGGGACGTGGAGGCCCTCCGGGACGTAAGTCTCCGGATCGAGGACGGGGAGATTTTCGGGATCATCGGCCTCTCCGGCGCGGGCAAGAGCACGCTGGTGCGATGTATCAACCTGCTGGAGCGGCCCACCGCGGGAAAGGTGCTGATCGACGGGAGAGATCTCACCGCCCTGCCCCGCGCCGAGCTGCTGCAGACGCGGCGCATGATCTCCATGATCTTCCAGGGCTTCAACCTCCTTGAGCAGCGCAGCGTACTCAAAAACATCACCTTCCCGCTGGAGATCTCCGGCGTCAAACGCCAGGATGCGAAAGCCCGGGCGCAGGAGCTCTTGCGGGTGGTGGGCCTGGAGGACAAGGCAGACGCCTATCCGGTCCAGCTCTCCGGCGGCCAGAAGCAGCGGGTAGCCATCGCCCGGGCCCTGGCCACGCAGCCGCGGTATCTGCTCTGCGACGAGGCCACCTCCGCCCTGGACCCCAACACCACCCGCTCCATTCTGGAGCTGCTGCGAAGCATCAACCAGGAGCTGGGCGTCACCATCGTGGTCATCACCCATGAGATGAAGGTCATCGACCAGATCTGCGATCGGGTGGCCGTCATCGACCAAAGCCGTATCGCCGAGGTGGGAAAAGTCAGCGAAGTCTTCACCAGCCCCTCCTCCGACATCGCCCGGGAGCTGATTCTGCCCCAGGGTCGGGCCGCCATCGACACCACCGGCGGCAAAAAGATCCGCCTGATCTTCGACAGCAGCGTCTCCCAGGAGCCCATCATCTCCCGTATGACGCTGGATTGCCAGGCGCCGGTGAACATCATCTTCGCGGACACCAAGGAGTACGACGGGGTCATCTTCGGCCACATGATCCTGGAGCTGCCGCGGGATGAGCACCAGGCCGACAAGATCCTAACCTGGCTGAAAAACAGCCCGGTCAAGTGGAAGGAGGAAGTCTGATGCTGTCGGAAACCTTTTATAAGCTCTGGAACGCCGGCATCCTCCAGCGCGGCGTCTGGGAGACCATCTACATGACGGTGCTCTCCACCGCCATCGCCTATGTCCTGGGCCTGCCCCTGGGGGTGATCCTCCACATCACCGACCGGGAGGGCATCTGCCCCATCCCCTGGCTCAACCGTCTGCTGAGCCTGGCGGTGAACTTCTTCCGCTCCATCCCCTTTATCATCCTGATGGTAGCCATGCTGCCGGTGGCGAACCTGGTGGTGGGCACTTCCCTGGGGAACAAGGCCATGATTGTTATGCTGGTGATCGCCGCCGCCCCCTATGTGGCCCGGATGGTAGAGTCCTCCGTCAAGGAGGTGGACGCCGGCGTCATCGAGGCCGCCCAGTCCATGGGCTGCACCAACTTCCAGATCATCACCAAAGTCCTCCTGCCCGAGGCCAAGCCCGCCCTCATTCACGGCGCGGTCATCTCCATGGTCACCATCCTGGGCTACTCCGCCATGGCCGCCACCATCGGCGGTACCGGACTCGGCCAGATCGCCATCAGTTACGGCCACCAGCGCTTCAATCCCGATATCAAGTGGATCTGCGTCTTCCTGACCGTTTTGATTGTTCAGCTCATCCAAATCGTCGGCACCGCCATCGAGCGGAAAACCGACAAGCGCATCAAGTGAGGTGTTTTCCGTGATCTATACCAGTCTCTGCAAGCTCCGAATGTGGGCGTAAAGAATATTTTGTTATGTAAATTTCTTTATGTCTACTTTGAAAGGAGAAAACAAAAATGAAAAAGATTCTCGCCCTTGTGCTCACGCTCGTCGTCATCCTGAGCCTCGCCGCCTGCGGCTCCTCCGCCTCCGCACCTGCTGCAACCGCCGCCCCCGCGCCCGCTACCGAAGCCCCTGCCGCTGAGGCTCCCGCCCCTGCGGAGGAGATCCCCGCCGCCGAGCCTGTCAAGCTGGTCGTCGGCGCCAGCTCCACGCCCCACGGCGAGCTGCTGGAGATCGTCAAGCCCGCCCTGGCCGAGCAGGGCATCGATCTGGAGATCGTGATCTATGACGACTATGTACTGCCCAACACCGCCCTGCAGGACGGCACCCTGGACGCAAACTACTTCCAGCACGCGCCCTATCTCAACAGCTTCAACGCCGCCAACGGCACCGACCTGGTCCCCGCGGGCCTGGTCCACTATGAACCCATGGGCATCTACAGCGTGACCCTCACCGCTCTGTCCGACCTGGCTGACGGCGCCACCATTCTGGTTCCCGACGACGTGTCCAACCAGACCCGCGCCCTGCTCCTGCTCCAGCAGGAAGGTCTGATCGTCCTGCCCGATGGCGCCAGCGTCGACACCGCCCCCTCCATCCTGGATATCGTGGACAGCAAGGGCTACAACGTCCAGGCCGCCCAGGCCGACACCGTTCCCACGCTGCTGAAAAACAGCGACGAGGGCACAATCGCCGTCATCAACTACAACTATGCTCTGGACGCGGGGTTCAAGACCACGGATGCGCTGGCCATCGAGGATGCTTCCGGCAATGCCGCCCAGACTTACGCCAACCTTGTTGCCGTGCGGCGCGGCGATGAGACCCGCCCCGAGATTCAGGCCCTGGTCGCGGCCCTGCAGGACGGCGCGGTGGAGACCTTCAACGCCAACACCGGTGCTGGCATCGTTGCCATCCAGTAAGATCGCACCGCTCCTCATTTCTTAAACTTTACAAAGTTTTTTTCATAAAAGCCCTTTTTGTAACAAATTAATTACAAAAAGGGCTTTTCTTTTTTGGCCGTATGGTTTATAATAGGCGCAGTTTCGAAACAAAGGATGGCGAACGCTTTGAAAAAGTCTACCAGAATTCTATTGATCGCTCTATGTGTCGTGCTGGTTGGAGTCTGCATTTGGTCTGGGTATAATATTCTTCGCACCGAGCTCGGCTACCACAAGGCCGCGAACACCTATAACGAGCTTGCTAATACCTACGCTTCCGTGACATCCACCCCAGCCCCCACCTCTCCGCTGGCAAACAGTGAAGAAGCCGCAGCCACACCGGATCCGGTCTATTCTCCCCTGCGCGGCGCCATCGACTTTGCGGGGCTGAAGAGCTCGAACAACGAGTACGCCGCCTGGATCTACAGCGACGGTACGCCCATCAACTACCCTGTCATGTATCCGGAGAATGACTCCATCGGCAACTATTACTACATCGATCACATGCCCGACGGCAGCTACAGCGCCAACGGCACTCTGTTCATGGACTTCCGCAACGCCGCGGACTTTACCGACAAAAACACCTGCATTTACGGCCACAACATGAAGGACGGCTCCATGTTCGCCTCCCTCCACAGCTACGATGAAGACGGCTACTTTGAGCAGCACCGCAGCATCTATCTCAGCACGCCGGCAAAGAACTATCGTCTTGACCTCATCGCAGGGTTTGTGACAGAACCCACCTCCTTCGCGTATGTGAGAGAGTTTGAGTCTGACGAGCAGTTCCTGGCCCACATCGACATCCTCAAGGAGCAGTCCTACTTCCAGTCTGACGTCGAGGTCAGTGCCGAGGACAGGCTCGTTACCCTCTCCACCTGCACCTACGAGGTGGACGACGGCCGCTATGTGGTGGTCGGCAAACTGGTTGACCTGGACATCTGATCCGCTTTTCACAAGATAAAAAAACAGAGGAACGCGCTGCGCTCCTCTGTTTTTTCAGCCTTCATACCGCAAAAAATCCGCCCTGACGGGCGGATTTTTTATGGCTTAGTAGTAACGCTTATTCTTGTTCTTGCGGGCCGCCTCGGATTTCTTGCGGCGCTTGACGCTGGGGCTCTGATAGTACTCTTTCTTTCTCAGATCGGCCAGGACGCCGGACTTCGCGCAGCTGCGCTTGAATCTCTTAAGAGCGTTGTCCAGAGACTCGTTTTCCTTGACGTAGATTTCAGACATGTATTTCCCTCCCTCCAAATACGCCTTGCGGCGCTTCAAGGGCCAATGAATTGGCTTGTTTAACGGAGATATTATACAGGCTGAACCGAAAAATGTCAACGATTAGTTTACGGGTTTGAGGATTAAATTGACGATCTTGTTCTTGACCACGATGGTCTTGACCAGCTTCATCCCCTGCATCTGGCGCTGAATCTTTTCGTCGGCGCAGGCGGCGGCGACGACGTGCTCCTCGTCTGCATCAGCGGGCACGGAGATGGTGGAGCGCAGCTTGCCGTTGACCTGTACGGCCATTTCGCGCATGGCGTCCACGGTCTTGCTCTCGTCGTAGACGGGCCAGGGCATCTGCATGGCCATCTTGCCAAACTTCCCGGCAAAGCCCAGCTGCTCCCACATCTCCTCCGCGATGTGCGGGGCAAAGGGGGACAGGAGCTGGCACAGGATCTGCAGGTCGCCTCTGGTGCAGCCGTTCGAGTAGAACTCGTTGACCATGGTCATCAGCTGTGCGATAGCGGTGTTCATCTTGAGAGTGTCGATATCCTCGCCCACCTTCTTGATGGACTTGTGGATGATGGCCTCGTTCTTCGGGGAGACAGCCTCATCGTCCCTGGCCTGCTCCACCAGGTTCCAGCAGCGGTCCAGGAAGCGCTTGGAGCCCTTGACGGCCTCGTCGGACCAGGTGGCGGTCTTCTCAAAGTCGCCGATGAACATGATATACACGCGCATGGTGTCCGCGCCGTAGGCCTTGACCACGTCGTCGGGGTTGACCACGTTGCCCAGGGACTTGGACATCTTCACGCTGGTGCGCAGGGCCTCGCTGCCGTAGCGGGCGATCAGCTCCTGCTTCTCCTCTTCGGTCTTGGCGTTGCCCACATAGTGGGGGTTCTTGCCCAGGATCATGCCGTGGGAGGTGCGCTTGGCGTAGGGCTCCTTGGTGTGCACCACGCCGATATCGTAGAGGAACTTGTGCCAGAAGCGGCTGTAGAGCAGGTGCAGGGTGGTGTGCTCCATACCGCCGTTGTACCAGTCCACGGGGCCCCAGTACTCCTCGGCCTCTTTGCTGACAGCAGCGGTGTCGTTGTGGGGATCCATGTAGCGCAGGTAGTACCAGCAGGAGCCGGCCCAGTTGGGCATGGTGTCGGTCTCGCGCTTGGCGGGGCCGCCGCAGCAGGGGCAGGTGGTGTTGACCCAGTCGGTCATCTTGCTGAGGGGGGATTCGCCATCGTCGGTGGGCTCATAGCTCTCCACGTTCGGCAGCACCAGGGGCAGCTCGCTCTCCGGAATGGGGACCCAGCCGCACTTGGGGCAGTTGACCAGGGGGATGGGCTCACCCCAGTAGCGCTGGCGGGTGAAGACCCAGTCGCGCAGCTTGTAGTTGACCTTCTCCTTGCCGAAGCCCTGCTCCACCACATAGGCCTTCATGGCGGGGATGGCCTCCTTGACGGTCATGCCGTTGAGGAAGCCGGAGTTGACCATGATCGCCTTGTCGTCCTTGGCGACAAAGGCCTCCTTGGTGACGTCGCCGCCGGCGACCACCTCGATGATGGGCAGGCCGAACTTGGTGGCGAACTCCCAGTCGCGCTGGTCGTGGCCGGGCACGCCCATGACGATGCCGGTGCCGTAGCCCATGAGGACGTAGTCGGAGACGAACATGGGCAGGAGCTTGCCGGTGACGGGGTTAAGAACGTCGATGCCCTTGAGCTGGACGCCGGTCTTCTCCTTGTTCAGTTCGCCGCGCTCGAAGTCGGACTTGCGGGAGGCGGCCTCCTGATAGGCGGCCACTTCGTCCCAGTTTTCGATGCGGTCCTGCCACTTTTTCAGCAGCGGGTGCTCCGGGGAGATGACCATGTAGGTCGTGCCGAAGAGCGTGTCGGCGCGGGTGGTGTAGACGGTGACGTCGTCGGGGGTGTTGGTCTTGAAGGTAACCTCACAGCCGGTGGAGCGGCCGATCCAGTTCTTCTGCTGGACCTTGACGCGCTCGATATAATCCAGATCGTCCAAATCGTCGATCAGGCGGTCGGCGTACTTGGTGATGCGCAGCATCCACTGGCTCTTCTCCTTGCGGATGACGGGGGAGCCGCAGCGCTCGCACACACCCTCCACGACCTCCTCGTTGGCCAGGCCGCACTTGCAGCTGGTGCACCAGTTGATGGGCATGGTGGTCTTGTAGGCCAGACCCTGCTTGAACATCTGCAGGAAGATCCACTGGGTCCACTTGTAGTACTTGGGGTCGGTGGTGTCCACCACGCGGTCCCAGTCGAAGCCGTAGCCCAGCATCTTCAGCTGGCGTGTGAAGTTCTCGATGTTCTGCTTGGTAACGATGGCGGGGTGGATATGGTTCTTGATGGCAAAGTTCTCCGTCGGCAGGCCGAAGGCGTCAAAGCCGATGGGGAACAGGACGTTGTAGCCCTCCATTCTCTTTTTGCGGGTGACGATGTCGATGGCGGTAAAGGGTCTGGGGTGGCCCACATGCAGCCCCGCGGCGGAGGGGTACGGGAACTCAATGAGTCCATAGAACTTGGGTCTCGCATCGCCGGTAATTGCGGCGTAGGGCTTGCTGACTTCCCAGCGGTCCTGCCATTTCTTCTCAATGGCAGCAAAATCGTATTTCATGATGGATGTTCTCTCCCTTATCAGATATTGTTGTCCGGATGCCCCTTAGTAGGGGCATCAAAGGGATGAGACATCCACCACCTCTGCATCGCTCCACAGGCGCTCCAGATCGTAGAAGCGTCTGGCCTCATCGGTGAAAACGTGGACGATCACACAGCCGAAGTCCATCAGCACCCAGATGTCCGAGCGCAGACCTTCCCGGCGCACGGGGGGCTCCCCCGCCTCGGAGAGCTGCTTGTCCACCTCGTCCACCAGGGCCTTGATATGGGTGGAGGAGGAGCCGTTGCAGATCACAAAGTAATCGGCCAGTACCGTATGCTCCGTGGTTCTCAGCACTTTTACGTCGTTTGCCTTCTTGTCCTCCAGTGCCTTGGCGGCGATGGAAGCGATTTGTTCAGCAGTAAGCATATTGTTCCTCCTCTATTGTTTGTCTTTGAAATACTCGTACGCGTCGATGGTATCCCGGAAGGGCTCGATGCCACGGGCACGGATCTCTTCCAGACTCATCTTCAACCCCAGCGCCATGGCCGCGTCCAGACTCTCAAAGGTGAGCGCCCGCAGGGGCTCCACCCCCTCGAAGTCCCGGTTGGGCTCCGTGTAATCGGCCAGATAAATGATCTTCTCCAGCCGCGTCATCTCCGGTTTTCCGGTGGTGTGCCAGCGGATGGCGCCGTAGATCTTGTCGGGGATCCCGAAGCGGTCCCTGGCCAGGGCCGCGCCCGTGATGGCGTGCAGCAGGGCCGGGCTCTCCTTCTCTGCGTTGGACAGCATGATACCATATTTTTTGCACAGTTTCAACTGTTTCTCATAGCTGAGGTTCTTTGTGATGTCGTGGAGGATCCCCGCCTCCGCGGCGTCATATTCGTCCTCGCCCCAGCGCCGGGCCAGGAGCACCGCCTGCTCCCGGACGCCCTGGACATGGGGTACCCGCCGGGCGCTGAGATAGGTTTTCGTCTGCTCCCACAGCCAATCCAGCTCGGGTCTGGCGCCGTAGCTGCCTTTTCGCAGGATGTGGCGGTAGACCTTCTCCGGCAGCAGCGCCGCGCCCTCCGCGTTTCTGAGCCTGGCGCGGATCTCGGTGGAACTCATGGGCAGCGCCTCGTGGGGCACGACCAGGACCCGGGCTCCGTTTTCCCGCTCCAGCTCCTCCCGGAAGGCGGCGATCTCATCGGCGTCGTCCGTCTCCCGGCTCAAAACCGCCAGCGTGCATTTTCGCAAAATGTCCTCCCAGCGGAACCAGGTGCAAAAGGAGAGGAACATGTCGGTGCCCATCACAAGACAGAGCTCAGCCCCGGGGTTCTGCTTTTTCAGCAGCGCCACCGTGTCGTAGGTATAGCTCTTCCCCTTCCGCCGGATCTCCAGGTCGGAAATCTCCGCCCCCGGGATATCCCCGAAGGCCAGCCGGCAGAAGGCCAGGCGCTCGGAGGGTCTGGGGCTGTCCGCCTCCATCTGCTTGTGGGGCGGGATGTTGGTGGGGATGATCAGCAGCCTGTCCGGCTTGAGGGCCTGCTGCACACTGCGGGCGGCCTCCACATGGCCCCGATGGGGCGGGTTGAAGCTGCCGCCGTAAATGGCGATCCTCATGCCTTTTTCTTTTCCTTGACCAGCTCGATCTTCGGGTCGTTGGGGTTGCGCTTGAAGAGCACGAATTTGGTGCCGATGACCTGGACGGGGTCTGCCTTGCAGGCCTCACACAGGGCGTCACAGGCCTCGCGGGCGGTGAGCATGGAGTTTTCCAGCACCTTGCCCTTGACCAGTTCTCTTGCCTTGAGCGCCTTGGACACAGACTCCACCACGGCCTCGGTGATGCCGCCCTTGCCCACCTGGATGATGGTGTCCTCGCTCATGGCGAGGCCTCTGAGCTGCGCTCTCTGCTTGCTTGTAATCATAATAACTCCTTTCCTCTTAGGCTCCCCTGCCTAAGGGGAGCTGGCGCGTAGCGCCTGAGGGGTTCTCCTTTCCTCTTAGGCTCCCCTGCCTAAGGGGAGCTGGCGCGTAGCGCCTGGGGGATTCTCCTTTCCTCTGAGGCTCCCCTGAAAGGGCATTGCGCCCTTTACGGGTGGAGCCGGTGCGGAGCGCCTGAGGGGTTCTCCTTACTTAAACAGCGCCTCGATGTAGTCCTGGGGGTTGAAGGGGATCAGATCGTCCATCCCCTCACCCACGCCCACGAACTTCACGGGCAGCTTGAGACGGTTGGCAATGGCGAAGACCACGCCGCCCTTGGCGGTGCCGTCCAGCTTTGTGAGCACGATGCCGGTGATGCCGGCGGTCTCCAGAAACTGCTCGGCCTGAATGAGTCCGTTCTGGCCGGTGGTGGCGTCGAGCACCATCAGGGTCTCCACATCGGCGCCGGGCAGCTCCCGGTCGATGATGCGGCGCATCTTCGACAGCTCGTTCATCAGGTTTGCCTTGTTGTGCAGGCGGCCGGCGGTGTCGATGATGATGACGTCCATATCCCGGGCCTTGCCGGCGTTGATGCCGTCAAAGACCACGGCGGCGGGATCGCTGCCCTCCTCGTGGCGGACGAAGTCCACCCCGGCCCGCTCGGCCCAGATGCCCAGCTGCTCGGCGGCCGCAGCGCGGAAGGTATCCCCCGCGCAGAGCAGGACCTTCTTGCCCTGGGCCTTCAGCATGGCGGCAAGCTTGCCGATGGTGGTGGTCTTGCCCACGCCGTTGACGCCCACCATCAGGATGACAGAGGGCTTCGTGTTGAGTTTGAGCGCGGTGTCGCCCGCGTCCAGCTCTTTTTTGAGCTCCCCGATCAGCACCTCGCGGGCCTTGTCGCCCCGCTTGATGTTCTTGTCAAAGCACAGATAGTGCATGGAGGTGACCACCCGGTCCACCAGGTCCGCCCCCATGTCCGCCATGATGAGCATCTCCTCCAGCTCGTCGAAGAAATCGTCGTCATCCGGCTTGTAGTTGCGGAAGATCTCTTCCAGATCCTCCATGTTTACACGGGTCTTGGTCAGCCCGGCAAATATCTTGTCAAAAAAGCCCATTGCAATCTCCTTCCATATAGGCTCCCCTGCCCAAGGGCATTGCGCCCTTTACGGGTGGAGCCGGCGCACAGCGCCTGAGGGGTTTTCCTTTCTATTCCTCGATCGTCTTCTGCGCCTGATCCAGATCCAGCTCGATGACCGTGGACACGCCCTTTTCCTGCATGGTCACACCGTAGAGCATATCGGCCTCCTCCATGGTGCCGCGGCGGTGGGTGATGACCAGAAACTGCGTCTTGTCCGCCATGCGGCGCATGTAGCTGGCGTAGCGGTTGACGTTGGCCTCGTCCAGGGCGGCCTCGATCTCGTCCATCACGCAGAAGGGCGTGGGCCGCACCTTCAAAATGGCGAAGTACAGGGCGATCGCCACAAAGGCCATCTCGCCGCCGGAGAGCAGACTGATGTTGGACAGGGCCTTGCCCGGGGGCTGCACCTTGATCTCGATGCCGCAGCCCAGCACGTCGTTTTCGTCCTCCAGCTTCAGGGCCGCCTTGCCGCCGCCGAAGAGCTCCAGGAAGGTCTCCCGGAAGCAGGCGTCGATCTCGTGGAAGCGGGTGACGAAGACCTCCTCCATCTGATCGGTGATGTCCCGGATGATGTTCAGCAGCTCCGTCTTGGCTTTATCCACGTCGCTGCGCTGCTCCGACAGAAACTCGTAGCGGGTGTTGACGCGCTCGAACTCGTCGATGGCGCCCAGGTTCGGGGTGCCCAGGGCGCTGATTCTGCCCCGCAGCTCCGCAACCTGCTTGTTGGCCTTGGCCATGCTCTCCACCGGCTGACGCAGTTCCTGGGCGGCGCTGTGGCTCAGCTCGTAATTCTCCCAGAGCTTGTCCAGGATCTGCTTCTCTTCCATCTCGGCGGCCAGCTTCTTCTGCTCGATCTTGGCCGAGCGCCGCTCCAGATCCAGGATCTCGCTGTTTCTGGCCTGGGCGTCCTTCTCGGCGCGGGTGCGTTTGCCCTCCAGCTCCAGTCTGGCTTTGCTGATGGCGCCGATCTCCTCCCGGATGGAAGAGGCGCGCGCGTTGATGGTCTCCAGTTCTTTTTCCTTGTCGGCAAGCCGCGCCTGGAAGCTCTCGATCCTGCGCTGGAAGGCCTCCACGTGCTTCTGGCGTTCCTGACTGTCGCCGCTGAGACTGTCCAGCAGCAGCTTCATCTGGGCGGCGGTGCTCTCTCCGGAGCGCTTCTCCGCCTCCAGAGAGGAGATCCGGCTCTTCAGCTCCGACTGCTCCTCCAGCTCCCGGTCCAACTGATAGCGCACCGCGGCCAGATCCGCCTTGGCCCGCTCCAGCTGCTGGGCGCAGGTCTTCTCCTGCTCCCGCATCTTCTCGCGGTTTTTCTGCAGCTTCTGCAGCTCATTGGCCCGGGACAGCATTCCGCTGCCCTTGGCGCTGCTGCCGCCGGTCATGGCGCCGCCGGGGGAAATGAGCTGGCCGTCCAGCGTCACGATACGCAGGCGGCTGCCGCTGTTTTTTGACATGCGGATCGCGTCCGGCAGGGCCTCGGCGATCACCGTGCGCCCCAGCAGGTTCTCCGCGATGCCGCGGTATTTCTCTTCAAACTTCACCAGCTCCGAACCCACGCCCACAAAGCCGGGGTCCCTCTCCGGCGCGTCCTTCATGGCGCTGCCCTTCACGGTGTCCAGGGCCAGGAAGGTGGCCCGGCCGCCGTCCGTGCGTTTGAGGTATTCGATGGCGCTGCGGCCGTCGTTCATGGTGTCGGTGACGATGTTCTGCGCCGCGCCGCCCAGGGCCGTCTCGATGGCGAGGGCGAACTCATCGTCGGTGCGCAGCAGCTTTGCCACCGGGGCGTGGATGCCCCGGAGATTGCCGCGCTCAGCCTCCCGCATGACGGACTTGACCGCCTTGGAGTAGCCCTCAAAGTCCCGCTCCATGTCGCTGAGCAGCTTGATGCGGGCGTCCATGGTGCGGCCGTCTACCGAGAGGCGGTTGGCCTTTTCGGTCAGCTGCTCCACATTCTCCTCACGGTTTTTGAGCTTCATGCGCCCGCCGTCCACGGCGTTCTGGCTGGCGGTGTTCTGCTCAGCCAGCGCCTTCAGTTCCCGGGCGATCTCTTCCATGCGCTCCATCAGGGTGTCGATGCTCTTTTGCACCTCGCGCACGCGGTTTTCCTGCTCGGCAATGTCGCCCAGCATCCGCTCCATGCTCTCATTCGTGCTCTTGACATCGGCCCTCAGCACCGCCGCCAGGGACTCGCACTGGGCGGCCTCTCCCTCCGCGGCGGAGAGGCGCTCCCGCGCCCGCTCGGTCTCGATGTCCTTGCGGTGCATCCGCTCGCTGATGCCCTCGGAGGAGGCATAGAGCGCCTGCAGCGCCTCCTTGGCCTTCTCCAGCTCCAGGCTCACCTGCTCATATTCCAGGCGCACCCCGTCGCTCTGGGCGTGCAGCTTGTCCAGCGTCGCCATCCAGAGGGAGATCTCCGAAACGCGCAGCTCATCCCGCAGCAGCAGATACTGTCGCGCCACCTCGGCCTGCTTTTTCAGCGGGCCCACCTGCATCTCAAGTTCCTCGATCTTGTCGTTGATGCGCAGCAGGTTTTCCTCGGTCTTTTCCAGCTTGCGCTCGGCCTCCTCCTTGCGGTAGCGGAAGCGGGAGATGCCCGCCGCCTCCTCGAAGACCTCGCGCCGGTCGGTGCTCTTGGAGGAGATGATCTCGGCGATGCGGCCCTGGCCGATGATGGAATAGCCGTCCCGGCCGAGGCCGGTGTCCATCAGCAGAGCGTTGATATCCTTGAGGCGCACGGCCTCCTTGTTGATGTAGTACTCGCTCTCCCCGCTGCGGTAGTAGCGGCGGGTCAGCATGATCTCCGAGCTGTCGGAGTCAAAGATCCGGGCGGAGTTGTCGATGATGAGGCTGACCTGAGCGTAGCCCAGGGCGCCCCGCTTCTCGGTGCCGCCGAAGATCACGTCCTCCATCTTGCTGCCGCGCAGAGCCTTGGAGCGCTGCTCGCCCATGACCCAGAGGATGGCGTCGGAGATGTTGGACTTGCCGGAGCCGTTGGGCCCGACGATCGCCGTAATATCCTTTTCAAAGCTCAGGCGTGTCTTGTCCGCAAAGGACTTGAAGCCCTGAATTTCGAGTGCCTTTAAATACAAACCGATACCCTCATTTGTTTCATGAAATAACCGATTTATTATATACCGTTCCCGCTCATTTTTCAACGGAAACCGTGATGATTTCCCCGTTTGACGCCGGATTTTCCCGGACGCGGATCTCCCGCAGGGCAAAGCGCGCTTTCAGATGGTCCAGATTCTGCCGGTGCTGGCCGGTCATCTGGGAGGTCTTGCCCTTCCCCACCGTGAGTGTCACGCGGCTGCCGGGGGCGATTCCGGCGAGCAGTTCCTCCGCCCGGCTGCGGTAGATGCGGCTTCGCACCAGCTCGCCCAGGGCGGGGTGATAGGCGCCGCCTGCGGCCTCGCCGCCGGAGAGCTCCTCCGTGGGGTTGAGGCCCACCCGGAGCACCTCGATCCCGGCCCGCTCAAACAGCGGCAGGAGCCGGGCGCAGATCTCCACCGCGTCCTCAACCGTGTGTTCCCGGTATTTCCCGGCGCGCCACAGCTCATACAGGGCCGTGCCCCGCACGATCACCGTGGGGTAGATGCGCACCCCGTCCGGCCTGCAGGCGATGAGCCGCCGGGCGGTCTCCAGGTCCTTTTCCGGCGTGTCGCCGGGCAGGCCCGTCATCATCTGCAAAACCAGGGAGAAACCCGCCTCCCGGATCAGGCGCGAGGCCAGCTCCACATCCGCTGCCGTGTGGCCCCGGCCGGCCAGGCGCAGGACCTCTTCGTCCATGGACTGGGCGCCCAGCTCGACGGTCTCCACCCCGAAACGCCTCAGCCGTGCCAGGGTCTCCTCGTCGATGGCGTCCGGTCTTGTGGAGAGGCGGATGGAGCTAATCTCCCCCCGTGCCAGATACGGCTGCGCCGCCTCCAGCAGGGTCTCCTGCTCCTTGGCGGGGATGGCCGTGAAGCTCCCCCCATAAAACGCCAGTTGCCGCTTTTCTCCTTTGGGGAGAAAGGCGGCTGCTGTCATGATCGCTTGTTGTACGTCCTCCGCTGTCGCGTTTTTCCGCTGCCCGGTGATGCTGCGCTGGTTGCAGAACACGCAGGCGTGGGGGCAGCCCCAGTGGGGCACGAAAACGGGGATGATGCTGGCCCTGGCGCTCATTCGCTCATGGTCTCGAGCGCCTTGCAGGCGGCCATCTGCTCGGCCTCCTTCTTGGTGCGGCCGCTGCCGCGGCCGGAGACCTCGCCGTTGATGAGCACCTCAAAGGTGAAGAGCTTGTTGTGGTCGGGACCGGACTCCTGCGCCAGCACATAGCGGATCTGCTGGTTGCTTTTGCGCTGTACCAGCTCCTGAAGTCTGGTCTTGTAGTCCGCGATGCGGTGCTCCTCGCCAAGCTCGGCGTCCTTGAGCACCTTTTCCATCACGAAGCGCCGGGCCTCGTCCATGCCGGAATCCAGGTAGATGGCGGCGATGATGGACTCCACCATGTCCGCCAGGATGGAGGGGCGCTCCCGTCCGCCGGTGTGCTCCTCTCCCCGGCCCAGACGCATGTAGCTGCCGAGACCCAGGGCGAGCGCGGTCTTGTGCAGGCTGGTCTCACACACCAGCTCCGCCCGCAGACGGGTCATGCGGCCCTCGGGCAGCTGCGGCTCGTGGCGGTAGAGAAACTCCGCCGTCACCAGACCCAGGATGGAGTCGCCCAGAAATTCCAGCCGCTCATAGCTCACGCCCGCGCCCGGGTGCTTCTCGTTGGCGTAGGAGCTGTGTGTCAGCGCCGTGCGCAGCAGCTCCCGGTCGTGAAAGGCGTATCCGATTTTTTCTTCCAGCTTGTCCATCAGGCTTCCGCTCTCAGTTTCATGTATTCGATGTTGCGGTTGATATCCTCGATGACGCCCGCGTCCACAAAGGCCTTGGCCTGGCGCACGGCGGCAAACAGGGCGTCCGCGTTGGAGGAGCCGTGGGCCTTGATGACGGGCTTGGAGATGCCCACAAAGGCTGTACCGCCCACCTCGTTGACGTCCATGGATTTCTTCATGGCGGTAAGGTCGTTCTTCAAAACCGCGGCGGCCAGCTTGTTTTTGGTGCTCTTGTAGAACACGCCCTTGAGGGATTTCATCAGAAACTTGATGGTGCCCTCGGTAGCCTTCAGAAGGACGTTTCCGGTAAAGCCGTCGGTGACCACCACGTCGGCGGCTCCGTCAAAGACCCCGGTGCCCTCCACATTGCCGACGAAGTTGATCCTGCCCTCGTCCCCCGCCTGTTTCAGCAGCGCAAAGGCCTGGTGCTGGAGCTCGCCGCCCTTGGTGTCCTCGGTGCCCACGTTCAGCAGGCCCACCCGGGGATTGTCGCAGCCCATCATCTTCTTTGCGTAGAAGCTGCCCATGTAGGCAAACTGCAGCAGATACTCGGCGGTGCACTCCACATTGGCGCCGCAGTCGATGAGCATGATGCCGTGCTCCCCGGCGGGGAGGACCGGGGCCATGGCGGCCCGGCGGATGCCCTTGATGCGCTTGACGATCAGCGTCGCCCCGGTGAGCAGCGCGCCGGTGGAGCCGGCGGAGACCACCGCGTCGCCCCGTCCATCGCGCAGCAGGTTCAGGGCCACGGTCATGGAGGAATCCTTCTTGCGGCGGGTTGCGGTGCTGGGGTCGTCCTCCATGGTGACGACCTCGGTGGCGTTGACGATCTCGATGTCGTCACAGCCCTCCTGCCGCAGGCACTCCCTGACCGCGTCCTCACGGCCCACCAGGGTCACGTCCACGCCCAGCTCCCGGTGTGCCCGGACGGCACCCTTGACGATCTCCTGCGGGGCGTTATCGCCGCCCATGGCGTCAATGATGATCCTCACAGTGGAAAACCTCCTTCTCCTTCAAGCGTTCTATGATCTGCAGAGACCGCTTTGAGATCTCCGCGTTCTTGTTTCTCTTGCCCTTGACCCGGTAGTCCAGAGGCGTGATGATGCCAAAGTTGACGTTCATGGGCTGGAAATCGCCCACGCTGCCGCCGGAGATGTACAGGGCCAGGGCCCCGATGGCGGTCTCCTGGGGAAAGTCCACGCTCTCCAGCCCCAGGACGCGTGCGGCGGTCTCGATGCCCACCAGCAGGCCGGAGGCCGCGGACTCCACATAGCCCTCCACACCGGTCATCTGCCCGGCAAAGGAGATGCGCGGCTCACGTTTCAGCCGGTAGTAGCGGTCCAGCAGCTGCGGGCTGTTTAAGTAGGTGTTGCGGTGCATGACCCCGTAGCGCACAAACTGCGCGTCCCTCAGGGCGGGGATCATGGAGAAGACCCGCTTCTGCTCCCCCCAGGTCAGGTGGGTCTGGAAGCCCACCAAGTTATAGAGGGTGCCGTCCGCGTTGTCCCGCCTGAGCTGCACCACGGCGTAGTTTTCCCGCCCGGTGCGCGGATCCGCCAGCCCCACGGGCTTTAAGGGCCCGTAGCGCAGGGTGTCCACGCCCCGGCGGGCCATGACCTCCACGGGCATGCAGCCCTCGAAGACCCCGCCGTCGTCAAAGCCGTGGACCTCAGCCTCCTTGGCGGAGACCAGTTCCCGCACGAAGGCCAGGTACTCGTCCTTGTCCATGGGGCAGTTTACATAATCCGCTGTCCCCTTGTTGTAGCGCGACGCGAAGAAGGCGCTCGACATGTCCACGCTTTCCAGGGTGACGATGGGGGCCACCGCGTCGTAGAAGTGCAGGTCGCTCTCCGGGCAGAGGGCGGCGATCCTCTCCGCGATGGCGTCCGAGGACAGGGGGCCGGTGGCGACGACCACCTCCCCTTCCGGGATCTCGGTGACCTCCTGATGCACGATTTCGATATTCGGGTGGGCCTGAAGGGCCTCGGTGATGCTGCGGGCAAAGCCCTCCCGGTCGACGGCCAGGGCTCCGCCGGCGGCCACGCGGTTTTTGTCCGCGGAGGCCATGATGAGCGAGTCCATGGCCCGCATCTCGGCCTTCAGGAGACCCACGGCGTTGGACAGCTCGTCGCTTCTCAGGGAGTTGGAACAGACCAGTTCCCCAAAATAGGGGGAGTGATGGGCGGGCGTCATCTTCCCCGGCTTCATCTCCGTCAGCCGGACCGGGATGCCCCGCTGCCCCAGCTGCCAGGCGCATTCGCTGCCGGCAAGGCCGGCGCCCAGAACCTGAACCTGATCCATGCTCTATTCCTCCGCCGCCTTGCTCTTCTTCGCGGCGGGCTTTTTGGCCGCCGCAGATTTGGCGGTGGTTTTCTTTGCGGTGGTTTTGGCCGCGGTCTTCCTGGCCGCAGGCTTTCTGGCGGCCTTGGTCTCCGCCTTCTTCGCCTCGGCGGCGGCCTTCTTCTCGGCCCGTTTGGCCTCGGCCTCCGCCTTCTCCTCGGGCGTCTTTTTCTTGAAGCTGCGCTTCTCCTCGGGGACGAAGTTCGGGCACTGCTCGTTGATGCAGAAGGACTTCAGCGGTCCCCTGCCGCTGTGCTTGAACATGGTCTTGCCGCAGGCGGGGCAGTAATCCTTGGTGGGCACGTCCCAGGTGATGAAGCCGCAGTCGGTGCCGCGCTCACAGGCGTAGAAGACATAGCCCTTTTTCGAGGTGCGCTTGAGGATCCGGCCGCCGCACTTGGGGCACTTGCCGGGCATCTCGACCACGATGGGCTTGGTAAAGCTGCACTCCGGGAAGCCGGGGCAGGCCAGGAAATAGCCGAAGCGGCCCTTCTTGACCACCATCTGTCGGCCGCAGACCTCACAGAATTCGTCGCTGAGAACGTCCGGCACCTTCAGCTTGACGCCGTCCATGGCCTTTTCGGCCTCGCCCATCTCCTTGCTGAAGCCCTCATAGAAGCCGCTCAGCACCTGGCGCCAGTCGGCCTTGCCGTTCTCGATCTCATCCAGCTCACTCTCCATCTGGTTGGTGAACTTCAGATCCACGATGTCGGCAAAGTGTTCCTTCATCAGCCCTGTGACCACCTGGCCCAGGGGCGTGGGTTTGAGGTACTTGCCCTCCTTGATGACATAGTCTCTCGCCGTGATGGCGGAGATGGTGGGGGCGTAGGTGGAGGGGCGGCCGATGCCCTTTTCCTCCATGGCGCGGATGAGGGTGGCCTCGGTATAGCGGGCGGGGGGCTGGGTAAACTGCTGCTCGTGCAGCAGCTTTTCCAGGAAGACCTGCTGCCCCTCCGCCAGGGAGGGCAGCGGGTTTGCCAGCTCATTGGTCTCCTCGTCCTTGGATTCCTCATACACGGCGGTAAAGCCCCTGAATTTGAGCTCGGAATAGTTGGCGCGGAAGCTGTAGCCCGCGGCCAGCACGTCCACGGCCACATTGTCGTAGACGGCGTTTGCCATCTGGCAGGCGGTGAAGCGGCCCCAGATCAGCCGGTAGAGCCGGTACTGCTCCTGGGTCAGGTCCTTGCGCACCAGCTCGGGGGTGAGGTTGATGTCCGTGGGACGGATGGCCTCGTGCGCGTCCTGGGCGCCGGCCTTGGTCTTGAAGTGGCGAGCCTTGGACGGACAGTAGTCCGGGCCGTAGTGCTCGGTGATAAAGCTCCGGGCGGCGGCAAGCGCCTCCTCGGACAGCCGCAGGGAGTCGGTACGCATATAGGTGATGAGACCGATGCTGCCGTGGCCGGTGATCTCCACGCCCTCATACAGCTGCTGGGCAATGGACATGGTGCGCCGCGGCGTCATGCCCAGTCTCCGGGAGGCCTCCTGCTGGAGGGTGGAGGTGATGAAGGGGGGCGCGGGGGATTTCTGCTTCTCGCCGCGCTTGACGGAGTCCACCGTAAAGGCCGCGCCCTGCACGGCGGCGACCACCTTGTCCACCTCTTCTCTGCTGTGCAGCTCCTGCTTCTTGTCGCCCTTGCCGTGGAAGCGGGCGGTGAAGGCAGAGTCCTCCGTGCCGCAGTTGAGCCGCGCATCCAGCAGCCAGTACTCCTGGGACTGGAAGCTCTCGATCTCATCCTCCTTGTCCACCACCATCCGGGTGGCCACGGACTGGACTCTGCCCGCGCTCAGGCCCTTTTTGACCTTGCGCCAGAGCAGGGGCGAGAGCTCATAGCCCACGATGCGGTCCAGGATGCGGCGCGCCTGCTGGGCGTTCACCAGGTCCTGGTCGATGCTGCGGGGATTCTGGATGCTCTCGGTGACCACGCGCCTGGTGATCTCGTTGAAGGTCACGCGCTTGGCCTTGCTGTCGTCCAGCTCCAGCAGCTCCTTGAGGTGCCAGGAGATGGCCTCTCCCTCGCGGTCAGGGTCCGTCGCGAGATAGACGGTCCTGGCCTCTTTGGACTCCTTCTTCAGCTCGTTGATCAGATCCTTCTTGTCCCGCACAGGGATGTACTGCGGCTCAAAGCCGTTTTCTATATCCACGCCCATCTTGCTCTTGGGCAGATCTCTCAGATGACCCATGGAGGCGGTCACTTTATAGCCGCTTCCCAGATACTTCTCGATGGTCTTCGCCTTGGCGGGCGATTCCACGATGACGAGATCCTTCGCTTTTGCCATGGTGCTTCCTCACTTTGTCGTTATATTCAGGCTGATCCTCCGGCCCGCCGAGCGGCGCACATAGCCCTTGATCTCCAGGATCGTGAGCTGCGAGAGGACCTTGGCCGCCGAAAGGCCGGTGCTCTCGATGATGTCGTCGATGTGGGTCTCCCCCCGATCGATGGCCGTGATGATCTGCAGCTGCTCCTCGTTCAAGCCGGCCAGCTGCTCACGCAAGTCAATATAGCCCGCGCTTTTGGGCTTGTCAATCTCTTTTTCAGACGCGACCGCCGGGGCCGGCGCCGCATCCGGCGCTGCGGGCGGGGTTTCCGGCAGAGGCTGGGGCTTTGGAACGGGCGGCGGCGTGCCGCCTTTTCTCTGAATCACCCCGGGATAGAGCGCGGCAAAATCCTCCATCACGTCCCAGCCGCAGGTGACGGGACGGGCCCCCTGCTTGATGAGGGCGATGGTGCCGGCGCTGTTCTCCGCGTCCGCGTTGCCGGGGACGGCAAAGATCTCCCGTCCCTGCTCCAGGGCCTCCAGGGCAAAGAGCAGGCTGCCGCTCATCTCCGGGGCCTCCACCACGACCACCGCGTGGGACAGGCCGGAGGTGACACGGTTGCGCTCCCGGAAGAAGCGGCGCAGCGGCTCGCTCCCCGGCGGATACTCGCTGACCAGCGCGCCGGCGGCGATCACGTCCCGGCCAAGCTCGCTCTCACTGCCGTGGCCGGTGCCCAGCACGCCGATACAGCAGCCGCCCGCCAGCAGACAGCCCCGGGCCGCCGCGCGGTCAACGCCCTCGGTGAGGCCGGAGAGCACGATGCCGCCGCTGCCGGCGATCTCCCAGGCCAGGTTGGTGGCCATCTTGATGCCGTAGGGCGTGGCCTTTCTGGTGCCGACCACCGCCACAGAGGGGATGCTGTCCACATCCGGCAGCGTGCCCTTGACGTACAGCGCCACCGGCGGAGCAAAGATGTTCAGCAGGCGGCGGGGATAGGCCGCGTCCTGCATGGTGAGGACCGTGATCTGCTCTCTGGCGCAGCGCTCCAGGATCCGATCGGCGGCGGCAAGATCCCGCTTTTCAAAAAGCGCCGCCTCCCCGGAGCTGACGCCGGGGACTGCTGCGAAATCGCCGGGCGGGGCCAGGAAGGCCCGCTCCGGGTCGCCGTAGTGTTCGATCAGGGCGGTGCGGGCTCTGGGACTGGCCATGCTGACAGAGGACAGCCAGGCCCAGTATCGGATGGACGCCATGTTCAGCACCCGCCTTTCCTTTCTATCTCGCCATCTCCCAGAGGACGATGGCGCCCGCCAGGGCCGCGTTGAGCGACTCGCTCCCCGGGGCCATGGGGATGATCAGCTCCCCGTCGCAGAGGGAGAGCAGCTCTTCGCTCAGCCCCCGCCCCTCGCTGCCGATGGCAACGACCGCACGCTTGAGATCCAGGGTTCGGATATCGGCGGCCCGCCCGGACAGAGCGGCCCCGTAGAGCGGCAGGCCGTTTTCTTTTGCCAGGGCTCTGGCCGCGGCAGGCTCCAGATGCAGCAGCCTCTCCGAAAAGACGGCGCCCATGGTGGCGCGGGCGGCCTTGGGGCTGTACACATCGGCGCAGGCGCCGCAGAGGATCACGGTTTTGACCCCCATGGCCGCCGCCGTGCGCAGCAGGGTGCCCACATTGCCCGGGTCCTGCACGTTCTCCAGCAGGATGGCCTGGTCAAAGCGCAATCCCGGCTCCTCTGCGGGGATGACGGCGGTAAAGAGCGGGCCCGGGCTGTTCTTCATGGGAGAGACATAGTCAAACAGATCCGCCGGGGCCACATATTGCGGCACGTCTTCCAGGCCCGGCCAGTCCTGCGCCGTCTCCTTCCAGAGGACACAGCGGAGCGCGGCTCCTTTGTCCAGGGCCTCCCGCAAAAGCTTATGCCCGTCCAGCAGATACTCCCCCTCCGCCCGGCGGAAGGCGCCGTCGGCAGAGAGCGCGCGCAGGCGCTGGATCACGGGATTTTTTCTGGATGTCAGCCGTTGGTTCATAGGGCGTATTCTTCCCCACTTTTTCCTATTATAATAATGCAACTATAATACAAAAGAAAATTGAAAGAATCAAGAGGCGATGGAAAAAACATGATAAACGCCCGGGGAAAACCCCGGGCGTTTGAGTTGTATGTTTGATTCGTTTCAGCGCGAGGGAAGACGCAGATTCTTCCAATCGTTCACAGCGCAGACCTGATAGCTTTTTTCATCGTTGCCAGTGGCCAGGGCCGTGCCGTCGCTGCGAAGAGCAATGGTTGTGTTTTTCCCGCAGGAAATTTCAATGACGTCTCTCCAGTCATCCACATCGCATGGACCGCCCTCTTTTTCGTAGCCGGCGGCCACCACGGTTCCGTCCGCCCGAAGCCCCACCGAATGGCGCTCCCCGGCATCGATGGCGATAATGTCCGTCCAGTCGGAAACATTGCACTGTCCGTATGCATTATAGCCCACAGCCACCACGGTTCCGTCCGCCCGAAGGCCGAGTGTGTGATAGGACCCCGCTGCAACAGCGACGATGTCCGTCCACCCGGCAACATTACAGCGATCATAGGAGGTATAGCCCGCTGTCACGACCGTGCCGTCGGACTTCAGGCCGACGGTGTGCTGCAGGCCGGCCGAAATCGCAACAATATCGGTCCAGTCCTGCACATCGGTCTGCCCGGTCTCCGCCACGCCTCCGCCGACCAGCACCGTTCCGTCCGACTTGAGGCCGAGAGTGATCCTGTCGCCCGCTTCCACGGATATCACATCGCTCCAGTTGCTGACATTGCCCTCACCCTTCTGGTTGTCGCCTCTGCTCATCACGCGTCCGTCCGCCTTCAAGCCGACAGAGTGCTCATAGCCGGCGGCCACGGCCACCAGGTTGCTCCAGGAGGTAAGGCTGGCCATCTTTTTGGAGAAGTTGCCCGCTGTATAGACCGAGCCGTCCTCCTTCAGGCCGATGGCATGCTCGATGCTGATCGCAACGGTCTGCCTGACCGCGGCCTCCTGCCAGAGCTCCCTGCTGCGCTGCTGTGCGTCCCGATACTCCCCCAGCTTGTGGAAAGCCAGGGCCGCCCGGGCGGTCCTGCCCTGATCGTACAGGGCCTCCGCCTCCCGGTAGGCCGCCTCCTCCGGGCTCAGCGTCTCTGTGGGCTCCGGTTCCGGAGTCGGCTCGGTCTCCGCCGGAGCGGGAGCTTCGGTCTCCGCCGGGGCGGGTGCCCCGGTCTCTGCCGGGAGTTCCGTGGGCTTCGGCAGCGCCGCCGGTTCCCAGGTGGACGCGGGTGTCTCGGTCTCCGCCGGGGCGGGTGCCTCGGTCTCGACCGGGGCAGGCGGCTCGTTCACTGCGGGCGGAGCGCTTTTTTTCAGCCGCGGCAGGAGCAGCAGCGCCAGCACTGCCGCCAGCAGCACCGGCACGCCGATCTTCACCAGCGGGGAGAGGGACTTCTTCGTGCTTTCGACGGGGGCGGGCGCCGTGCTCAGCGGGCTTGCCTCCATCTGCTCCTGCGTCTCCTCCTGGCCCTCAAAGTTCCGGCAGGCGGAGATGCCGTCCGCCGACCGGACCTTGGCATAGAAGGTCTCGGCCATGGTGTACTTATGCCGGTGGATGGCCAACATCCGTCCCAGGCGCATCTCCATGCCCGCGGGCAGCTCCACATCCTCCAGATAGATCAGCAGCAGCGGCAGTTTCTTGTCCCGGGCGTAATTGAGTTCGTCCCGGCAGTTGGTGGAATCCAGGTAATTCTGGGAGATCAGCGCGACAAAGTAGCTGCAGCTCATGATCGCCCGGGCGATATTCTCGTCCCACTCCTTGCCCGGCACCAGCCCCTCGTCATACCAGATGCGGAAGCCGGAGCCGTTCATATGCCGGATGATATCCGCCGCGGGTTCGGCGTCCCGGTGGGAATAGCTCAGGAAAATATAGGGTTCGTTTCCCTGATAGGGGGCCAGACTTCTGTCTTCAAAGAGCATTCTGATCCGCCTCCTGTCCTCATAATTCTTGATATCAGTATACGGCAGAAAAAACAATTCTGTCAAGATATGGTGTCGGATTTCGTCCGAATGCGCCCATTCTGCATACCAGAAAAAGGAAATCGCAGCGTGCAGAAAAGCCGCCCCCGGGTTTCCGGGCGCGGCTTTCCGCAGTCTTATGATCTGGCGCTTCTGCGCTGGCAGAGCTTTACCAGCTCCACGATGGGGATGACCGCCACAGCCAGGCCCATCGCCACAGCAAACTCCCGGAGACTGATCTCCGCGAGGCCAAAGGCGCTGGACAGGAAGGGCACATAGATGACCCCCGCCGTCAGTGCAAAGGCGGCAATGCAGGCGAAGAACATGACGCGGTTGTGGGTTTTGAGCGTGAAGATGCTGCCCCGCTGGGAGCGCATGTTCACCGCGTGGAAGATCTCCGCCATGTTCATGGTGAGGAAGGCCATGGTGGTGCCGTCGACGGAGTTGGTAATGGCCCAGCTGCCCTGCTCCATGAAGTGGCCGATGAAGTAGGCCGCCAGGGTCAGCAGCGTGACCACCATGCCCTGGTAGGCGATATCGCCGCCCATGCCGCCGGCGAAGACGCCCGCCCCCGCCTCGCGGGGCTTGCGCTGCATGATGTCGTTCTCGGCCTTTTCCATGCCGAGGGCCAGGGCCGGGAAGCAGTCGGTGACCAGGTTGATCCACAGCAGATGCACCGGCTCCAGGATGGTAAAGCCCATGAGGGTGGCGAAGAAGATGGAGAGCACCTCGCTCATGTTGGAGGCGAGCAGGAACTGGATGGCCTTGCGGATGTTGTCGTAGATCCGGCGGCCCTCCTCCACGGCGCCCACGATGGTGGCAAAGTTGTCGTCGGCCAGCACCATATCCGCCACGTTCTTGGTCACGTCGGTGCCGGTGATGCCCATACCCACGCCGATATCGGCGCTCTTGATGGAGGGGGCGTCGTTGACGCCGTCGCCGGTCATGGCGGTGACAAAGCCCGCTTTGCGCCAGGCGTTGACGATCCGGGTCTTGTGCTCGGGCTGTACCCGCGCATAGACGCTGATGTCCCGGAAGGCCTGCTCAAAGGTCTCATCGTCCATGGCGCCCAGTTCGCTGCCGGAGACGGCCCGCTGGCCCTCTTCCAGGATGCCCAGCTCTTTGGCAATGGCGGTGGCGGTGTCGATGTGGTCGCCGGTGATCATCACGGTGCGGATGCCTGCGCTCTTGCACTCGTCAATGGCGGCCTTGACCTCGGACCGCACCGGGTCGATCATGCCGGTCAGGCCGATGAAGCAGAGGCCCTGCTCCAGGCTCTCCGGCTCAAAGTCCGCGGGAGGCGCGTCATAGCTTCTCTGCGCCGCGGCCAGCACGCGCAGGGCCCGGGAGGCCATCTGTTTGTTCGCTTCCAGAACGGCGCTGCGGAAGCTCTCCGTCATCTCGGCGGGGGCGCCGTCTTTCAGATAATGGGTGCATCTGGACAGCACCTCGTCCAGGCCGCCCTTGGTGTACTGCACACAGCCGTTCCCGGTCTGATGCACGGTGGACATCATCTTGCGGCCGCTGTCGAAGGGCGCCTCGCCGATGCGGGGCAGCGCGGACTTCAGATCGCGCTTGTGCAGGCCCAGCTTTTCACACCAGGCCACCAGCGCGGCCTCGGTGGGTTCGCCGGTGACGGAGCCGTCCTCGTTGGTCTCCGCATCGCTGCAGAGGGCCATGGCCGTGGCCAGGAGCTTTTCGTCCTCCCCGAAGGAGTCCACCACGGTCATGCGGTTCTGGGTCAGGGTGCCGGTCTTGTCCGAGCAGATCACCTGGGCGCAGCCCAGGGTCTCCACGGCGGTGAGCCGGCGGATGATGGCGCTGCGCTTTGACATGTTGGTGACCCCGATGGAGAGCACGATGGTCACCACCGCCACCAGCCCCTCGGGGATGGCGGCCACTGCCAGGGAGACGGCGATCATAAAGGTGTTGAGCACCACCTCCGCCGAGAACTTCCCGGCCCGGAGCAGGCCCACCGCGAAGATCACCACGCAGATGCCCAGCACCAGCTTTGTCAGGATATGGCTCAGCTCGTCCAGCTTCATCTGCAGGGGGGTCTTGCCCTCCATGGCGTTTTCCAGGGCATCCGCGATCTTGCCCATCTCGGTGTCCATGCCGGTGGCGGTGATCACCATGGCGCCGCGGCCATAGACCACGGTGGAGCCCATGTAGGCCATGTTCTTCCGATCGCCCAGAGGCACATCCTTCGCCTCTCCCTGCAGGGAGATGAGGTCGATGAACTTGCTCACCGGCACGCTCTCTCCGGTGAGGGCCGCCTCCTCAATCTTCATGGAGGCGCAGTCAAAAATCCGGCCGTCGGCGGGCACCGCGTCCCCCGCCTCCAGGATCACAACGTCGCCCACGACCAGATCCTCGCTCTTGACCGTGACGATGCGGCCCTCCCGCAGCACCTTGCTGGTGGCGGCGGACATCTGCTGCAGGGCTTCGATGGCCTTCTCGGCCTTGTTCTCCTGGTACACGCCCAGTACCGCGTTGACAATGACCACAAAGAGGATGATGAACACATCCGCAAAGCCCTCGCCGCTGTAGCGGGAGGTCAGGGCGCTGATGAAGGCGGCCGCCAGCAGGATCAGGATCATGGGGTCCGCCATCTGTGCGAAGAACTGCTTGACGACCGACTCCTTCTTGGCCTCTTTCAGTTTGTTTTTCCCGTTTGCAGCCAGGCGCTTTTCGGCCTCCGCCGCGCTCAGGCCCTCGGGACAGCTGCCGGTCTCGGCAAAGACCGCCTCGACCGATTCACAATAGTGCTTCATGCTTTCCATCCTTCCTTTTCCGGCAGCAAAAAAAGACCTTTATCGCCGGAATAAAACATTCCCCGATAAAAGTCTTGCCGCTTTGCGGGCAGACCGGGGGCCGAAGCCCCGGGATGACGACCTGCCCGACGCCGAAAGCGCCGGCTACTCCCTTGTATGGGCGTATGGTATCACAGACAGGCACAAATGTCAAAGGGATTTGTCACAAATTCAAAAAGATTTTGGTGGAAAAGCCGGTGATGGGATGATAGAATGGTATTTGTTAAGACTGTTACCAAAGGAGGACGACCCATGGCACCGAAAAAGCTGGGCTTCGGTCTGATGCGTCTGCCGCTTCTCAACCCCGAAGACGACGGCAGCATCGATCTGGAACAGATGAAACAGATGGTGGACACCTTTCTGGAGAGGGGCTTTACCTATTTTGACACGGCCTGGATGTACTGCGGCGGCAGGAGCGAGGAGGCGGCCCATGAGGCTTTGGTCTCCCGTCACCCGCGGGACAGCTTCACCCTGACCACCAAGCTCCCCTCCTACATGCTGAAAAAAGAGGCCGACCGGGAGTGGCTCTTCAACGAGCAGCTGCGCCGCACCGGGGCCGGATACTTTGACTACTACTGGCTGCACGACGTCAACGCCAAGACCGTCAAGACCTTTGACGCGTTGAAATGCTGGGACTTCGTCCGTGAGAAAAAGGCGGCGGGCCTGGTCCGGCACATCGGCTTTTCCTACCACGACGGGCCGGAGCTGCTGGAGAAGCTGCTCACCGCCCACCCGGAGGTGGAGTACGTGCAGCTGCAGCTCAACTATCTCGACTGGGACAGCCTGGGCGTCCAGAGTCACGCAAACTATGACGTCTGCGTCAGGCACCATAAGCCCGTCATCGTCATGGAGCCCGTCAAGGGCGGAACGCTGGCCAAAGTCCCGGCAGAGCTGGAAACGCTTTTCAAGGCCCGCGAGCCGGAGCTGTCCATCCCCTCCTGGGCCATCCGCTTCGCCGCCACCTTTGACAACGTCTATATGGTGCTCAGCGGCATGAGCAACATGGAGCAGCTGCTGGACAACACCGCTACATGCAGGACTTCAGGCCCCTGGACGCCGGGGAGATGGAGCTGATGGACACGGCGGCGCGGATCCTCAACAAGGAGATCGTCATCCCCTGCACCGGCTGCTCCTACTGCACGGTCAACTGTCCCATGAACATCGCCATCCCCAGGTACTTCTCCCTCTACAACGCCAAATACCAGGAGGCGAAGGACAAGGGCTGGACCAACCAGGGCGGCTACTACCGCAACCTGACCCTGGACTTCGGCAAGGCCAGCGACTGCATCAGGTGCGGTCAGTGCGAGGCCATGTGTCCCCAGCACCTGCCCATCCGCAAGTATCTCGAGGACGTGGCAAAGGAATTCGAATAAGCGCATCCATGCAAAAACGGAGAGAACTTCGGTTCTCTCCGTTTTAATTTATGTAAACTGAGTTATGTCACTTACACTTCCGGATACAGGGGGAAGCGCTCGCAGAGGGCCAGGACCTCCTCCTTGACGGCGGGGACGGCGCTCTCGCCCTCCTCCACCAGGCGTGCGATCATGCGGCCGATCTGGCGCATCTCCTCCTCCTTCATGCCGCGGGTGGTGACGGCGGGAGAACCGAAGCGCATGCCGGAGGTGGTCTTCACGCCCAGGGGATCGAAGGGGATGGTGTTCTTGTTGGCGGTGATGTTGGCCAGGTCCAGCAGCTCCTGCACCTCGGCGCCGGTCTTGCCGCGGGAATAGACGTCGGCCAGCATCATGTGGTTGTCCGTGCCGCCGGAGACCAGACGCACGCCCTGCTTCTGCAGCTCGTCCGCCAGCGCCGCGGCGTTGAGGACGATCTGGTGCTGGTAGGCCTTGAACGCGGGCTGCAGGTCCTCACCGAAGCAGACGGCCTTGGCGGCGATGATGTGCATCAGCGGGCCGCCCTGGGTGCCGGGGAAGACGGCGGAGTTGATCTTCTTGGCCAGTTCCTCCTTGCAGAGGATCAGCGCGCCGCGGGGGCCGCGCAGGGTCTTGTGGGTGGTGGTGGTGACCACGTGGGCGTAGGGCACGGGCGAGGGATGCTCCCCGGCCGCGACAAGGCCCGCGATGTGCGCCATGTCCACCATCAGGTAGGCGCCCACGGAGTCCGCGATCTCGCGCATGCGCTTGAAGTCGATGAAGCGGGGATAGGCGCTGGCGCCGGCGATGAGGATTTTGGGCTTGACCTCCTCGGCCCGCTGCTGGACGAGATCATAGTCGATGCACTCGGTCTCCGGATCCACGCCGTAGAAGGTGGCGTTGAAGTACTTGCCGGAGATGGACGCCTTGGAGCCGTGGGTCAGATGGCCGCCGTGGCTCAGGTCCATGCCCAGGATGGTGTCGCCCGGCTTGAGAAGGGCCAGGTACACGGCGACGTTGGCCTGGGAGCCGGAGTGGGGCTGGACGTTGGCATGCTCCGCGCCGAAGAGGGCCTTGGCCCGCTCAATGGCGAGATTCTCCACCTCGTCCACATACTGGCAGCCGCCGTAGTAGCGGGCGCCGGGATAGCCCTCGGCATATTTGTTGGTCAGATGGCTGCCCATGGCCTCCATCACCGCGGGGGAGACAAAGTTCTCCGAGGCGATCAGCTCGATATGATCGCGCTGACGCTGAAGCTCGCGCATCATGGCGGCGTAGACTTCCGGGTCCTGACGCCGGATGGTATCGTAATGCATGGGAGATTCCTCCTAGTATAAGATCGTGGTTCGCCGCGAAACATTATAACCTGTCTTCCGGGTCTTGACAAGCCGCAGAAGTGACAAATCCGTTCTCCCGCTCTTGCATGTTTTTCAATGGGGTGATAAACTGATTTCATCAAAAAGGGAGGTGCTGTCCCGATGAAAAAGGTCTTTTCCTTTTTATTCAAGCTCCTTGGCATCCTCGTTCTCGCCGTGGCCGTTCTGCTCGGATGGCTCACGGTCACAGAGTTCAATCCCGCCCCCGTGGAGGCGGTCGAGGTCACCCGCGCCGGGGACGCGGACACGCTCAAGGGCGGCGACACGCTCACCGTTTTGAGCTGGAACGTGGGTTACGGCGGTCTCGGCAAGGACTCGGACTTCTTCATGGACGGCGGCAAGGACGCCCGCTCCGCCGATGAGGCCACGGTCAAAGCCTATCTCGGCGGCATCTCCGCCACAATTGCGGAATCTCAGGCGGATCTGGTGCTGCTGCAGGAGGTGGACAGCAACTCCTCCCGCACCTACGGCATCGACGAGCGCAATTTCCTCTCCAACGGCATGAGCTGTGAGGCTTACGCCATGAACTACTCCTGCCCCTTCGTGCCCGTGCCTCTGAAGCCGCCAGTGATGCCCATCGGCAAAGTGCACAGCGGTCTGTACACCATGACGAACGATCTCACCATCGACCGGGCTGAGCGCATCTCCCTCCCCTGCCCCTTCTCCTGGCCGCTGCGCATCGCCAATCTCAAGCGCTGTCTGCTGGTCAGCTACCTGCCTGTCGAGGGCAGCGACAAACAGCTGGTGCTGGTAAACCTCCACCTGGAGGCCTATGACGACGGCGAGGGCAAGATCGCCCAGACCAACCAGCTGCGCCAGTTTATCACCGGGGAATACGAAAAGGGCAACTACGTCATCGCCGGCGGCGACTTCAACCAGGTCTTCCCCGGCTCGCTGGAGGTCTACCCCAACACCCACCCCGAAAACTGGGAGCCGGGCGTGCTGGATGAAAACCTCCTTCCCGAGGGCTGGACCCTGGCCTATGATCTCACGACCCCGACCTGCCGTCTTTTGAATCAGCCCTATAACCCCGCCGATACGGCGGGCACCCAGTACTACGTCATCGACGGTCTGATCCTGTCCCCCAATGTGAAGCTGGACAGCGTCGAAACCCTGGACGTCGATTTTGCCAACTCCGACCACAACCCCGTCCGGATCGAAGTCAGTCTGCTGAGCGAATAATCGCACCCGGGAAGGAGCTTGCCCATGTCCGCCGCCCTGCACCAGATCCTCATCATCTTCTTTGCCATCGTGGCAGGCTTTGTCTGCCGCAAGGCCGGAGTCCTCACCGAGGAGGCCACGGGGACGCTGTCAAACCTCGTGGTCAAGATCATCCTGCCCTTCTACCTCTTCTCCGCCATTTTGACCACCGACGCGGGCGTCAACGCCTCCGGCGTGCTGATCGCCATCGGCCTGTCGGCCGGGATGTTCCTGCTCAGCGCCCTGGTGGCCCTGGTCGTCACACCGCTCTTAAAGCCGCCGAAGAAGGACCGGGGCGTCTATCTCTTTGAGCTCATGTGCGGCAACGTCACCTACATCGGCATCCCGGTGTGCGCGGCGGTGCTGGGCGGCTCTGCCGCCTTCTACGCCTCCCTGCTGAACATCCCCTACAACCTGATCTGCTTTTCCGTGGGCATCTTCCTGCTGGCCGGAGAGTTTTCCCTAAAACGGGCGATGAACCCCGCCTTCCTCTCGGGGCTCGCTGCGGCGATCCTCTATGTGCTGAAGGTGCCCGTGCCGAAGGTGCTGCTGGAAAGCTGCGCCTTTATCGGCCAGGCCACCTCCCCCTGCGCCATGCTGGTGATCGGCTCGGTGCTGGCCAGCGTCCCCCTGCGGGAGATCTTCAACGAGCCGCGCGCCATTCCCTTTGTGCTGCTGCGTCTGGCGGGCATCGCGGCCCTGGTGGCGCTGCTGACAAAGCCGCTGCCGGTGGACCCCGTTTTGAAAGGGGTGCTGGTACTGATGGCCGCCATGCCGGCCGCCACCAACTCCACCATGCTCTGCACCATCTACGGCAGCAACCGGGAACTCTCGGCCAAACTGATCTTCCTCTCCACCGCCCTGTCGCTGGTGAGCATCCCCCTCTGGGCGGCCCTGTATTTTGCGTAACCCAGGGAAACCGTGCGTAAACTATGGAAATAGTTTATTATAGAATTCGTTGAAAAGGAGCATTCTCTGCATTGAAAGTCACCCAGGAAGTTTTGAAAAGCTATGCCCGTCTCATTGTCCGCTCCGGCGCAAATGTCCGCCCCGGGCAGACCGTCCTGCTCTTCATCGCCGTCGACCAGGCCCCCTTCGCCGCGCTTCTGACGGAGGAGTGCTATCTGGCCGGAGCGAAAAAGGTCCAGCTGGAGTGGCAGAGCGACCCCATCTCCCGCCTGCATTTCCAGTACGCTGACCCGGAGGTGCTCTCCGAGGTTCCGGAGTGGGAGGAGGCCAAGGCCAGGCAGATGACCGTGGATCTCCCCTGCCGCATCTTCATCGAGTCGGAGGATCCGGACGCGCTGGCCGGGATCTCCCCGGAGAGGATTTCCGCCGTGGGCCAGCGCCGGGCCAGGGTTCTGAAGCCCTACCGGGACGCCATCGACGGAAAGCACCAGTGGACCGTCGCCGCGCTCCCCTCGGAAAAATGGGCGCAAAAATGCTTCCCGGAGGACAGTGTGGAGGCTGCCATGGAAAAGCTCTGGGATGCGATTCTCGCCACTGTGCGCGTCGACGGCATCCACGACCCCGTGGCCGCCTGGCAGGCGCACACGGATTTCATCGCCCGGAAGGCCGACTGGCTCAACAGCCAGCACTTCCGCCATCTGCGCTACCGCAGCGCAAACGGCACCGACTTCACCGTGGAGCTGATCCCCGACGCTCGCTGGGAGGGGGCCGCCGCGATCAACAGCGCAAACGGCGCGCGCTACATCCCCAACATGCCCACGGAGGAGATCTTCACCTCCCCCCTGGCCGGCAGCTGTGAGGGCACGCTGGTGGCGACCAAGCCCCTGTCCTGGAACAGTCAGCTGATTGAAGACTTCTCCATCCGCTTTGAAAAGGGCCGGGCTGTCTCCTGCAAGGCCGGGAAGGGCCAGGCGCTGCTGGAGCAGATGCTGAAGATGGATGCGTGCTCCAACATGCTGGGCGAAGTGGCCCTGGTTCCGAAGGAGAGCCCCGTCAACCGCTGCGGCTTTCTGTTCTACTCGACGCTCTTTGACGAAAACGCCTGCTGCCATGTGGCTCTGGGCGCGGGTTTCAAGGAGGTGCTGCCCGACGGCGACGATCTCACCGCCGCCGAGGCGCAGCAGCGCGGCGTCAACGACTCCATCATTCATGTGGATTTCATGGTGGGCTCTGAGGATCTCGCCATCGACGGCATCCGCGCCGACGGCAGCGCCGTCCCCGTTTTCCGGAACGGGACCTGGGCCTGAGTCAGTTCTTTGACAATCGTTGATTTCCCCTGCGCTTTCGCTTATAATAAATACACAGACGCACCGCCGCGGCTGCCGGACAGCCGCGGCGGTTTTGAAATCGGAGGAGACGCATGGAAGCATTCAAAGCATTCTGCAAACGGAAAAACATCGTCTTCAGCGCCAAACGCTACGGCATTGACGCGCTCTCCGCCATGGCGCAGGGCCTGTTCTGCACCCTGCTGGTGGGCACCATCCTCAACACCCTGGGCACCCAGCTGCACATCGGCTTTCTGGCGCAGCCCGTGGCGGTGATCGGCGGCACGGGCTATACCGTGGGCGGACTCGCCTCCGCCATGGTGGGTCCGGCCATGGCCGTAGCCATCGGCTATGCCCTGCAGGCACAGGGCCTGGTGCTGTTCTCCCTGGCCGTGGTGGGCTATGCCGCCAATGCGATGGGCGGTGCCGGCGGCCCGCTGGCGGTGCTGGTGGTGACGGTGTTTGCCGCCGAATGCGGCAAGGCCGTATACAAAGAGACCAAAGTGGACATCCTCGTGACACCCATCGTGACCATTCTGGTGGGCGTGGGACTCTCGGCGCTGGTGGCCGCCCCCATCGGCAAGGCCGCCGGGGCTGTGGGCAGCTTCATCATGTGGGCCACCCGGCTGCATCCCTTCCTGATGGGCATTCTGGTCTCCGCCGTGGTGGGCGTCGCGCTGACTCTGCCCATCTCCTCCGCCGCCATCTGCGCGGCGCTGGGACTCACGGGCCTCGCGGGCGGGGCCGCCGTGGCCGGCTGCTGTGCGCAGATGGTGGGCTTTGCGGTGATGTCCTTCAAGGAAAACGGCTGGGGCGGCATCGTGTCCCAGGGCCTTGGCACCTCCATGCTCCAGATGGGCAACATTTTGAAAAACCCCCGCATCTGGATCCCGCCCACTCTGGCCTCCATGATTACCGGGCCCATCGCCACCTGTCTGTTCAAGCTGGAGATGAACGGTGCCGCTGTCAACTCCGGCATGGGCACCTGCGGGCTCTGCGGCCCCATCGGGGTCTGGACCGGCTGGGTGGAGCCGTCGGCTGCCGCCGCGGCTCAGGGGGCAGTGGCCATTGCGCCGGGCGCCAAGGACTGGCTGGGCCTTTTGATGATCTGCGTGGTGCTGCCCGGACTTCTGAGCGGACTCTTCGGCAATCTGCTGCGCAGGGCCGGCTGGATCAAGGACGGCGATTTGACACTGTAAAGAGCATCGCTGTACAAGGCTTCTCAGCAGCCTGAAAAAACTGCCCCTCCGGGAAATCCCGGAGGGGCTTTGGTTTGTATGGGTTTATTGAGGGATATGCCGGCAGGAGACTAGATTCTCATGCAGACGTCCCAGGCACGCCAGATGACGGTGCGCAGGTTGCCGATGGCAACGCAGTCGCCGACACGGTGGACATGGGCACCCTTGTCGCCAACGGGAGCCGGGACGAAGCCGATGCCGTTGATGACGGCGTCGCAGTCGCAGCGGAAGGTCTCGTTGGGCGTCTTGATCATGCAGTAGCCGTCGCCGATCTCGGTGATGGTGGAGTGCAGATACACGGGAACCTTGTGGTACTCCATGGCGTCGCGCAGGAAGGAGGTGTTGGCAAGGCAGGTGGCCTGAGCCGCGACCAGGTCGTTGCCGTACTCGACAATGACGGGGTGCTTGCCGGCCAGGACCAGGTCGTAGGCCGCCTCGCAGGAGGACTGGCCGCCGCCCAGGAAGACGATCTTGTCGCCCTCAACGCTCTTCTCACGCAGCAGCTCGCGGAAGGAGTGGGTCTTCTCGAAGCCCTTGATCTGGGGCATGGTTCTGGGAACGGAACCGGTGCAGACGATGATCTCGTCGAAGCCTCTGCGGATGGTGCCAAGATCGTTGACCTCGGTGTTGAAGCGGACTTCCACGCCGGCCTTGGCGATCTCTCTCTTGTACCACTCGATGAGCTGCTTGTCGTTCTCCTTGAAGGTCATGGCGGAAGCGGTGAGGAACAGGCCGCCCAGCTGGTCTTCCTTCTCGAAGATCACGGGGTTGTGGCCGCGCTTCTTCAGCACGAGCGCGCACTCCATGCCGCCGATGCCGCCGCCGATGATGGCGACCTTCTTGGGCTTCTTGGTGGGGACGATCTTGTAGCGGTTATGCTGCATGGTGGGCGGGTTGAGCGCGCAGCGGCCCAGATGCAGGGAGTCACCCAGAGCCTGCATGTTCTCGGTGCCGTTGGCCTTGGAGAAGTTGAAGCAGCCGTTGTGGCAGCGGATGCAGGGACGGATGTCCTCTTCGTGGCCGGTGCGGATCTTGGTGACCCAGTTCTCATCGACCAGGTTCTGACGGGCGATGGCCACGGCGTCCAGACGGCCCGCGGCGATCTCCTCGGCAGCCTTGACCGGATCCATACGGCCGGCGCAGGCCACGGGGATATCAATGAACTGACGGATATGCTCGACATCCTGCAGGTTGCAGTTGTCGGGCATGTACTGAGGCGGATGAGCCCAGTACCAGGCGTCGTAGGTGCCGTTGTCGCAGTTGAGGAAGGCGTAGCCGGCATCCTGCAGGATCTTGACGGCCTTCTCGGACTCGGCCATGTCGCGGCCGAACTCCTCGAACTCCTCGTAAGGCATGGCGCCCTTGCGCCAGCCCTTGGTGCAGGAGCGGACGGAGTAACGCAGGGAGACGGGGAAGTCGTCGCCGGCCTGCTTGTGGATCTCCTGGACGATCTCGGTGGCGAAGCGCAGACGATTCTCCAGGGAGCCGCCGTACTGGTCGGTACGGAAGTTCATGTTGGCAATGGCAAACTGGTCGAGATTGTAGCCCTCGTGCACGGCGTGGATCTCAACGCCGTCAATGCCGGCCTCGCGCAGCTTCTTGGCGGTGGCGCCGAAGTGCCAGACCATCTCCTGGATCTCCTCAATGGTGAAGGGGCGGGAGTTGAGGTTGTCGGCCCAGCGGTTGGGGGTGGCGGAAGCGGAGGCGCAGGCGTACTGCACGTCCACCACGGGACTTGCCAGCTTGTTCAGCAGGTCATTTCTGGCCAGAGCGGCCATCCAGGGGGTGACGGCCATGGAGCGGCCGAAGCCGCCGGCCAGCTGGATGAAGAGCTTGCCGCCGGTCTTGTGGTACTCATCCATGTAGGGCTTGAGCACACGGTACATCTGGCGGTTGGAGTCCAGCCACTTTCTGCCCATGGTATCGCGGATGACCTGCATGCCGGGGAGGACCAGGCCGACGCCGTCCTTGGCTCTCTTGAGCAGGAAGTCAGCAGCCTCGGTGTCGAAGTGGGAAGGCTCCAGCCAGCCGAACAGGGTGGTGCCGCCCATGGAACACTGCACGATACGGTTCGGGATCTCTACCTCGCCGATTTTGAAGGGCGTAAATAGAGGTTCATATTTCGGGTTCATTGAATTACTCCTTTACTGACTTAATGATTTTTCCGTTCTGTTTTACGGAAGCAGAGCCCTGACAAAATCGATCGGCCACATCAGCAGATCGCCGAGAAGATAGACCTTGTCCTGGATGGCAAGGAACAGATCTTCGCCGAGGATGCCGAATAGCTTCTCCTGAGCCTCATCGGTCTTAAGAAGCTTACCCAGGCCGTAGCCTACGCAGCCAAGACACACGAGAACCAGGAACTTCTTCGCTTTCTTCATGTGAATGATTCCCTCCTGCTATGATGATTTAGTATGAAAGTGCAAAATTTGCTGTGAATATTATACTGATTTCGGGTGACAGAGTCAATCCCTTTTGCCCCAATTTGAACAAAAGCGCGCAAAGTGTAAGAACAATTTCCCCCATGTCCGCCCGGAGAAAAAAGCGCTGAAATTCCCTATACAAAAACAGAAAAATCTGCTATACTGTCGGGGAATTTGAAACGAAAACCGAGGTGTTGTTTTCATGCCGGAACCCACCCTTGTCATCCTGGCCGCCGGAATGGGCAGCCGCTTTGGCGGGCTCAAACAGATCATGGCCGTGGACGGGCACGGCCACGCCATCATCGACTTCTCCCTGTACGACGCTTACCGCGCCGGCTTCAGGAAGGTGGCCTTCATCATCAAGCATGCCATCGAGGAGGACTTCAAGGCCGCCGTCGGCCGCCGCGCCGAGAGATTCTTCGAGATCTCCTACGTCTACCAGGAGCTGGACAGGCTCCCCGCCGGGTATCAGGTGCCCGAGGGGCGCGTCAAGCCCTGGGGCACGGGCCACGCGGTGCTCTGCGCAAAGGACGCGGTGGACGGGCCCTTTGCCGTCATCAACGCCGACGACTTCTACGGCCCCGGCGCCTATCAGACCCTATATGATTTCCTCGCCGCCGAGCGGCCGGAGAACGAGCACGCGATGGTGGCCTACCAGCTGCGCAACACCGTGACCGAAAACGGCCACGTGGCCCGCGGCGTCTGCCGCATCGAAGACGGACTGCTGGCGGACATCGTGGAGCGCACCCATGTGGAAAAGCGGGGCGCAGACGCGGCCTTTACAGAGGACGGCGTGAACTTCACTCCCATCGCCGGGGACACGCCGGTTTCCATGAACTTCTGGGGCTTCGGGCAGGAGATGATGCGGGAGCTGGAAGCGCGCTTTCCCGCCTGGCTGGACGAGAGCCTGCAGACCAATCCCCTGAAGGGGGAGTACTTCCTGCCCTTTGTGGCCAACGCCTGCATCAAGGAAAAGCTTGCCACGGTGAAGGTGCTCAACTGCCATGAGCAGTGGTACGGCATGACCTACAAGGAGGACTTGCAGAGCGTGATCTCCGCCATCCGCGGGATGCGGGAAAAGGGCGTTTACCCCGAGACTTTACTGGACTGAAAGAGGAGGAAAATCTATGAACGTACTGGTAACGGGCGGCGCCGGCTATATCGGCAGCCACACCTGTGTGGAGCTTCTCAACCGCGGCTACGGCGTGGTGGTGGCGGACAACCTGGTCAACTCCAGCGCCAAGTCTCTGGAGCGCGTGGAGCAGATCTGCGGAAAGGATCTGGCCTTCTATGAGATCGACGTGCGGGACCGGGCGGCCCTGGACCGCATCTTTGAAAAGCACGACATCGGCTGCGTCATCCACTTTGCGGGTCTCAAGGCCGTGGGCGAATCCGTGGCCATGCCGCTGGAGTACTACGACAACAACCTCAACTCCACCGTGCAGCTCTGCCGGGCCATGAAGGACCACGGCGTGCGCGACATCGTCTTCTCCTCCTCCGCCACGGTCTACTCCGGCGACAACGACATGCCCCTGAAAGAGACCTCCAAAACCGGCATGTGCACCAACCCCTACGGCTGGACCAAGTACATGTCCGAGCAGATCCTGCGCGACACCGTCAAGGCGGTGGACGACTTCTCCGTCTCCCTGCTGCGCTACTTCAACCCCATCGGCGCGCATTCCAGCGGCCTGATCGGCGAGGATCCCCGCGGCATCCCCAACAACCTCATGCCCTACATCGCCCAGGTGGCGGTTGGCCGGCGGGATCATCTGAGCGTCTACGGCGACGACTACAACACCCCCGACGGCACCGGCGTGCGCGACTACATCCACGTGGTGGACCTGGCCCGCGGCCACGTCTGCGCCATCGAGTACATGATGAAGCACCGGGGCGAGAACGTCTTTAACCTCGGCACCGGCACCGGCTACAGCGTGCTGGACATGGTACACGCCTTTGAGCGCGTCACCGGCGTGAAGATCCCCTACGAGATTGTGGGCCGCCGCCCGGGAGACCTCGCCACGGTATACTCCAGCCCCGACAAAAGTGCGGAGCTGCTGGGCTGGAAGGCTCAGTACAACCTGGACGACATGTGCCGGGACACCTGGGCCTGGCAGTCCAAGAACCCCATGGGCTACGAGGGCTGATGCCACCAAAAAATCCCCGAACTCTTCGAGTTCGGGGATTTTTTATTGCTTAAGATCAGCCGATCAGCGCTTCGCCGGTCATCTCAGCGGGTTGCTCGAGACCCATGACCTTCAGGATCGTGGGGGCGATGTCCGCAAGCCGGCCGGGCTTGAGGCTGGCGCCGTCCACCGTGACCAGGAAGGGCACGGGGTTTGTGGTGTGGGCGGTGTTGACCTTGCCGGTTTGTTCGTCGAACATCACGTCGGCGTTGCCGTGGTCGGCGGTGAGCAGCAGGACGGTGTCCGGGTGCTTCTCCAGCTCCGCGGCGATGCGGCCCATGCAGGCGTCCACGGTCTCTACGGCCTTGATCGCAGCGTCCATGATGCCGGTGTGGCCCACCATGTCGCAGTTGGCGAAGTTGCAGACGATGAGACCGTACCTGTCGGAGGCGATGGCCTCCACCACCTTGTCGCAGACCTTATAGGCGCTCATCTCGGGGACGAGATCGTAGGTGGCAAACTCCTTGGGGCTGGGCACCAGGCAGCGCTCCTCCCCCTCGGTCTCCTTCTCCACGCCGCCGTTGAAGAAGAAGGTGACGTGGGCGTACTTCTCGGTCTCGGCCACGCGGAACTGCTTGAGTCCCAGCGAGCTGATATAGTCGCCCAGGGTGTTTTCGATGACCTCGGGCGGGTAGGCGATGGGCAGGGGCAGGGATTCGTCGTACTGGGCGGTGCAGACATAGCTGAGAGGATAGACGGTCTTCTTTCTGGCAAAGCCGTCAAAGCCCTCCAGGTTCAGCGCCCAGGTCATCTCGCGGGCGCGGTCGGGGCGGAAGTTCATGAAGATGACGCTGTCGCCCTGGTTCACAGCGCCCTCCGGGCAGCAGACCACGGGCTCCACAAACTCGTCGGTGACACCGGCGGCATAGCTTGCCTCAATGGCGTGCACGGGGTCGGGATCGGAAACGCCCTCGCCGCAGACGATGGCGTTGTAGCCCTTCTCCACGCGGTCCCAGCGCTTGTCGCGGTCCATGCCCCAGAAGCGGCCCTGGACCGTGGCGATCTTCGCGTTGCCGAGGGCCTCGCACTTCTCCTGCAGGGCCTTGATAAAGCCTGCGCCGGAGGTGGGGGGCACGTCGCGCCCGTCCAGGAAGCCGTGGACGTAGACCCGCTCCACGCCGCGGGCCTTGGCCATATCCAGGATGCCGAAGATGTGGCCCAGGTGGCTGTGGACGCCGCCGTCGGACATGAGGCCCAGGATGTGCAGAGCCTTGCCGTTCGCCTTTGCGTCCTCCATGGCCTTGATGTAGACCTTGTTTTCAAAGAACTTGCCGTTTTCGATCTCGCGGGTCATCTTGGGCAGGATCTGGAAGACCACGCGCCCGGCGCCGATGTTGGTGTGGCCCACCTCGGAGTTGCCCATCTGCCCATCGGGCAGACCCACGTCCAGACCGGAGGCCTGCAGGGTGGTGTGGGGCCAGCGCTGGAAGAGCTTGTCCAGGTTCGGGGTTTTGGCCATGTAGATGGCGTTGCCCTTGCCGGGGGCGGCCAGACCGAAGCCGTCCATAATAATCAAAACTGCCTTTTTGCTCATAAAAGCGACTCCTTCAAAACGCATTCGCGCAGGCCGCGGAAGCCACGGCCTGCGCGTTATGATTTGCGATCAGCCCTGATCGGTGGCCTTGATGATGGTGGCGAAATCAACGGGCTTGAGAGAAGCGCCGCCGATGAGGCCGCCGTCGATGTCGGGCTGGGCCAGCAGCTCTTCGGCGTTCTTGGCATTCATGCTGCCGCCGTAGAGGATGCTGACGGCGCGGGCGGGACGGGCGCCGTAGATGTTGCGGATGACGGCGCGGATGCCGCGGCAGACTTCCTCAGCCTGCTCGGCCGTGGCGGTCTTGCCGGTGCCGATGGCCCAGATGGGCTCGTAGGCGATGATGCAGCGGCGGAGCTTGGTGGCGTCCACACCGCTGAGCGCGGCCTTGACCTGGTAGCTGACGTACTCCATGGTCAGATCCATCTCGCGCTGCTCCAGGCTCTCGCCCACGCAGATGATGGGGGTGATGCCCTTCTCGATGAGGGCCTTGACCTTGGCGTTGATGAGCATGTCGTCCTCGTGGTGGTACTGACGGCGCTCGCTGTGGCCGACGATGCAGTATTTGGCGCCGATGTCACTGAGCTGGCTGGCGGAAATCTCACCGGTGTAGGCGCCCTTCTCGTACTTGCTGACGTCCTGGCCGCCGGCGGCGACCTTGCAGTCCTTGCCGGCCTTGATCATGGCGGGGATCATCACGGCGGGGGTGCAGAGCACCATCTCGCAGGTGCGGGTCTTGGGCAGGTTCTCCTTGAGCTGCTCCATGAAGGGCTTGATCTCGGAAGCCAGCATGTTCATCTTCCAGTTGCCGGCGATAACGGTTTTGCGGTACTTTCTGTTCATGTTTTAATCCTTTCCTTATAGGCTCCCCTTTTAAGGGGAGCTGTCCGGCGCAGCCGGACTGAGGGGTCTGTGCCCCTTTGCTTACACTTCCGGCACAGCCGGACCGAGGGGTTTGTGCCCCGAACTTACATCTTACTTGTCCAGCAGGCAGGCCACGCCCGGCAGTTCCTTGCCTTCCAGGAACTCCAGGGAAGCGCCGCCGCCGGTGGAGATGTGGGTGATCTTGTCGGCAAAGCCCAGCTTCTCGACCGCAGCCGCGCTGTCGCCGCCGCCGACGATGGTCACGGCGCCGGACTCGGCCAGGGCCTTGGCCATGGCCTTGGTGCCGCCGGCGAACTTCTCAAACTCGAACACACCCATGGGGCCGTTCCACACGATGGTGCCGGCGCCCTTGACGGCGGCGGAGAAGGTCTCGATGGTCTTGGGGCCGATGTCCATGCCCATCAGATCCTCGGGGATGTTGCCCTCGACCAGGACGGGCTCGGCGTCGGCGGAGAACTCGGCCGCGCAGAGGTTGTCCTCGGGCAGGAGGAACTTGACGCCCTTGGCCTGGGCCTTGGCGATCATCTCGTTGGCGTAGTCCAGACGGTCAGCTTCCAGCAGGGACTTGCCGATCTCAAAGCCCTGGGCCTTCTTGAAGGTGTAGGCCATGCCGCCGCCGATGATGATGGTGTCGGCCTTCTCCAGGAGGTTGTTGATGACGTTGATCTTGTCGGAGACCTTGGCGCCGCCCAGCACCGCCACGAAGGGGCGCTTGGGATCGTCCAGGGCCTTGCCCATAATGGACAGCTCCTTGTTGACAAGAAGGCCGGAGTATGCGGGCAGGTAGGCGGCGACGCCGGCGGTGGAGGCGTGGGCTCTGTGCACGGTGCCGAAGGCGTCGGACACATAGACCTCGGCCATGTCGGCCAGGGCCTTGGCGAAGGCGGGGTCGTTCTTGGTCTCGCCCTTGTCAAAGCGCAGGTTCTCCAGCAGCAGGAGCTGGCCGGGCTGCAGCGCGGCGGCCTTGGCCTGGGCGTCGGGGCCGATGGTGTCGGAGGCGAAGATCACGTCCATCTTCAGCAGCTCGCTCAGTCTCTTGGCCACGGGGGCCAGGGTCAGCTTCTTCAGGGACTTCTCCCACTCCTCACGGGTGATGTCAGCCTCGTTCTTGCCCTTTTCCACCTGCTTCTTCACGTAGCCCTCGAAGGTGGCCACGGGCTTGCCCAGATGGGAGCAGGCGATGACGGCGGCGCCGTTGTCCAGCAGGTACTGAATGGTGGGGAGAGCGGCGACGATGCGCTTGTCGCTGGTGATCTCGCCGGTCTTCTTGTCCTGAGGCACGTTGAAATCGCAGCGCAGCAGGACCTTTTTGCCCTTGACGTCCACGTCATACACGGTCTTCTTGTTGTAATTCATAAGTGCTCCTCCTATAAAGATGTTCAAAAATTAGATGGTCCCCATGGAGCCCGTGCCCATAAGGCCCGGGAAGCCCTGCTGCCGCAGAGCCTCATAGGCGAGGATCGCCACGGAGTTGGAAAGGTTGAGGCTTCTGGCCTCGGAGATCATGGGAATACGGATGCATCTGTCCCGGTACCGTTCCCGGAGCCACGCGGGCAGGCCGGCGGTCTCCTTGCCGAACATCAGCGTCACCTTCTCCCCGGAGAAGTCCGCCTCCGCATAGGAGCGGGGCGCCTTGGTGGTGGAGAGCCACAGGTCCTCGTCCCCGTTTCGGGCGAAGTATTCCTCCAGGTTATCGTAGACGCTCAGGTCCACCAGATGCCAGTAGTCCAGGCCGCAGCGCTTGACCGCCTTGTCGGAGATGTCAAAGCCCAGCGGGCGGATCAGATGGAGTCTGGCCCCGGTGACGGCGCAGGTGCGGGCCACGGCGCCGGTGTTGTGGGGAATTTCCGGCTCTACCAGTACGATATTGAGCATATTCCCTCCCGCGCCTTTGGGTTCGGCTCAGGATAAAACCATTACCTTCCCCCTTGAATCATCAACATTTTAGCACAAAAATCAAAAAAATCATGCACTAATTTTTCTTTTTTCAATCTTCTTGCAAACTACACAAATATGGGCTATAATCGATCCCGTTAATCGGCATGAAATTGTCATTTTGCCGATAGTTTTTTCGGATAAGGAGCGGCCGGTATGAAAAGCGTCTGTACCCTGTGCCCGCGCCGCTGCGGCGCGATCCGTGAAGAGGCACTTCCCGGCGGCTTCTGCCGTTCCCCTCTGCTGCCCCAGGTGGCCCGCTGCGCCCCCCATTTCGGGGAGGAGCCCTGCATCGCCGGCCCCCATGGCACGGGGGCTGTTTTTTTCACCGGCTGCAATCTGCGCTGTGTCTTCTGCCAGAATGCGGCAATCAGCCGCGGCGAGGGCGGCAGGCCCGTGACCGTGCCGCAGCTACGGGACATGCTGCTCGCCCTCCGGGATCAGGGCGTCGACAGCATCGACCTTGTGACCGGGGCACACTTCATCCCCGCCGTGGCCGAGGCGCTGCGGGGCCTGGACCTGGGCATCCCCGTGGTCTGGAACAGCTCCGGTTATGAGAGCGCGGAGACCCTGCGTATGCTGGAGGGTCTGGTGCAGGTGTACATGCCGGACTACAAGTATTCCTCCCGCGAGGCCGCCCTGCGCTACAGTGCAGCCGCGGACTATCCGCAAGCCGCACAGGCGGCCATCCGGGAGATGTTCCGCCAGGTCGGCCCCGCTGTCCAGGATGAAAGCGGACTTCTGAAAAGCGGTGTGCTGATCCGCCACCTGATTCTGCCGGGCAGGCTGGAGGACGCCCGGGACGCCATCGACTTTGCCGCCGACGAATTCCCCGCGGGCAGCGTGCTTTTCTCCCTGATGAGCCAGTACACCCCCATGCCGGGGCTGGAGGCCTTCCCGGAGCTGCAGCGTCCCATCACCCGGGAGGAGAACGCGGCGCTGATCCACTACATGCGCGTGCGGGGCCTTGCCGGTTTCTGGCAGGAGGGCGAGGCCGCGACCGGAGATATGATCCCCGCCTGGGATCTGACGGGTGTGTGCCAGAATTGACCACCGCAAGCTGTCTTCCCGCTTGACAGCGGCAATCCTCCGCGCGATAATGAGAACAACAAGTCTGCTTCTTTTATCATTTTTCAGAAAAGGAGAAACGCACATGAATTACAATGAGATTCTCGCCGCCGCGAAGGACCAGGTGGGCCCCTACTGCAAGGCCTGCCCCGTCTGCAACGGCAAGGCCTGCGGCAACGCCATGCCCGGTCCCGGCTGCAAGTACCCCGGCAATGCCGCCGCCCGCAACTTTGACAAGTGGCAGGAGATCTGCGTCAACATGGACACGCTCTGCCCCAACGCCGTGCCCGACGTGTCCTTTGAGATGTTCGGCCGGACCTTCACCGCGCCCATCTTCGCCGCGCCCCTGGGCGCCATCGACCTGCACTACGGCCCCAAGTACAAGGACCCCGAGTACAACAGCATCCTCATCAAGGCCGCCGCGGACTACGGCGTCATGGCCCTGACCGGCGACGGCGTGGATCCCCAGATCATGCTCCGCTCCGCCGAGGATATGCAGGCCGTGGGCGGCGTGGGATGTCCCATCATCAAGCCCTGGAACAAAGAGGCCGTGTTTGCAAAGCTGGACGTGCTCAACGCCGGGCATATCTTCTGCGCCGGCATGGACGTGGACGGCGCCGGCCTGCCCTTCCTCAAAGCCATGAACCCCAACGCGGGCAGCAAATCCGTGGCTGAGATGTCCGAGATCGTCGCCTATGCCAACATGCCCTTCATCGTCAAGGGCATCATGACCGCGAGAGGCGCCGAGAAGGCCGTGGAGGCCGGGGCCGCCGGCATCGTGGTCTCCAACCACGGCGGCCGCGTGCAGGGCGGCGTGCCCTCCACCGCCGAGGTTCTGCCCGAGATCGCCGACGCCGTCAAGGGCAAGACCGTCATTCTGGTCGACGGCGGCATCCGCTCCGGCGTGGACGTGTTCCGCGCCCTGGCGCTGGGCGCCGACGGCGTGCTGATCGGCCGCCCCATCCTCCCGATGATCTACGCCGCGGGAGCCGAGGGCTTCCAGGTCTACATGGACAAGATCGTGGGCGAGCTCAAATCCACCATGACCATGTGCGGCGCCGCGACGCTCAAGGACATCACCCGCGACAAGGTCCGCGTATAATGCGCAACACCACGCTGGTCCACCTGGAAAGGGACGGCTGCTATCTGATGCTCCACCGCGTCCGCAAGGAGCGGGACGAAAACCGCGACAAGTGGGTGGGTATCGGCGGCAAGTTCGAGCCCGGCGAGAGCCCCGAGGACTGCGCCCTGCGGGAGGTCCTGGAGGAGACGGGGCTGACCATGCACAGCTGGCGCTACCGCGGGATCGTGACCTTCGTCTCCGACGAGTGGGGCACCGAGTACATGCACCTGTTCTGGTCCGACGACTTTACCGGCACCCTCCGCGACTGTGACGAGGGCGAGCTGGAATGGGTGGATAAGCAGCGTATCCTGCGCCTGCCCATCTGGGAGGGCGACCGGATCTTCCTGCGCCTGCTGGATACGGACGAGCCCTTCTTCTCCCTGAAGCTCTGTTACAGCGGCGACCGGCTCTCCGCCGCCGTGCTCAACGGCAGGGCGCTCCCCCTCTCCTGACGGCACAGCCCCGGACGGATTTCTCCGCCCGGGGTTGTCTTTCCTTTTGTCATAATATTATTTACATAATTTTGTTTTCATATTTCTTTTTACGTAATTTGTTTTACATATTTTATTTTCCATAACATTAATGCCCGTGAGGTTTGCGGTCGAAGAGCTCATGCTCGGCGCCAAGATCCGCGCGGGCCAGGATGGCAAAGCATACCAGCAGCGGCAGCGCCGCCACCCAGATGGCTTTCTCCTGCAGGGAAGCGCACAGCGGTGCCAGGATCAGCGCTCCCAGGAAAAACATGAAGATCATCAGCAGATGGCGCAGGGCCCGTCCGCCCGCCGCCCGGTCATGCCGGTGGAGGGAGGTCACCGCCTGCACGCCCATCTGCCGGACATGGTTTGTGATGAAGGTGGTGGACATGGGGATGCCCTCCGCCTGGCGGAAGGTGTTGTACTGCATGGAGGCGATAAAGTTGATGCTCACCTGCACGATCTGCACCGGCCAGCTGGGCGGCACCAGCCCCATCAGCAGCAGCACCAGGATCTCGAAGCCGATCAGCAGCGTGTCCCAGCGCAGCATCCTGCGGTGCCGGATGCCGGTGGGCAGCGCCTCGGACACCATGGCGCCCAGCAGGTAGGCGGTAAAGGGGATCAGATAGTACAGTCCCCTGCTCCACTCGCCGCGGCCGAGGGCCAGGGCCATCATCAGCACGTTTGCGGTCTGCGCGTTGCAGAACACCCCGCCGCGCACCAGATAGGTGTAAGCGCCCATCATGCCGCCGACCAGGATCAGCAGCTCATAGATATAGTACTTTTCACAGGTCAGGTAATAATCGTCCTTTTTTATGGCGTTTGTCTGCATGCCGGATTCCCCCTTTGCACCGTGCGGCGTGGGATTACCTTATCAGATTCTGCCGAAAAGCGCAAGCGGGGTTTCATTAAATTAACATAATTTACTTTACTTAATCTTGTTTCCGTAATATTGAAAGGCCCCGGGCGAAATGCCCGGGGCCTTGTTCCGGCAGGGTGTTTACTTGATCTCCAGTCTGCGGCTGGCGGGGACTTCGGCGGCCTTCTTGGGGAGAGTCACGTTCAGCACGCCGTCAGTGTAGGCGGCCTCAATGCCGTCCACGTTGATGCCGGAGACGTCGAAGCTTCTGGAGAAGGAGCCGTAGACGCGCTCGCGCTTGATGTAGTTCTCCTTCTCGTCCTTCTTGTCGTAGCTGCGCTCGGCGCTGATGGTGAGGCAGTCGTTCTCGATGTCGATCTTGATGTCCTCTTTCTTGAAGCCGGGCAGCTCACACTCGAGCTTGAAGGCGTCGCCGGAGTCCAGCACATCGGTGCGGAAGGCGGAAACTGCGGTGGTGTTGTTGAAGAAGTGCCGGTCCATCTCATCCAGCATCCGGAAGGGGTCGAAGCTGGCACTGCGCATATGACGGTCAAAAGGAATGAGTTCAAACATGATCTATATACCTCCATTTTTATGAACGATTTTATATTTCTAACCAAACTTTATTTCTTTCGTTTGATCTTGTATATAAATTAGCAGACATTTGTGAAGAAATATAGCTTAAATTATGAACAGAATATGAATATTAGCACTCACAATCTGTGAGTGCTAATAGTGTATCCCGTTTTCTTTTGTCTCATTCTCCGTCGGGCGCTCCGCGGTAGACCCGGGCCACCCGCGTGCTCAGGGCCGAGGTCAGGCCGCAGCCCTCGTCTCCGCCCACCAGGGCGGCCACCTCCTGGGAGGAGAGAAAGTTCCCCGCCCGGTCACGGCCGAAGAAGGTCACCTCGTCCCCGACGGCGCAGTCGGCGCCGGTCACATCCACCATGCACTGGTCCATGCAGCAGGCCAGCAGCCGGCAGCGCCGACCGCCCGCCAGCACCGGGCCGCCGATGGGAAACAGTCCCTGGTTGAGCCCGTCCCCATAGCCCACGCCCACCGTGGCCACCAGGCAGTCCTTTTCCAGCCGGACGGATCGGCCGTAGCCGATATACTCCCCGGCCTTCCGGGGTTTCAGATTGGTGATGTAGCTGCGCCAGCTCGTCACCTCCCGGATGGCGCCGTCCGTCACGCCGGGGCGGTCCATGTAAAGCCGCCTGCCGCAGCGCACCGCGTCCAGGTGGTACTCCGGGTACAGCTCCGAGGTCAGAGAGCAGGCCATGTGCCGCAGGGGGATACGGATCCCCAGGGCTTCCAGATGCTGAAGGCCCGCGAGAAACAGGCGGTACTCCTCCTCGTCCAGCTCCCGGTCCCCGGCGTCGGAAAAGTGGGAAAAAGCGCCGGTGATCGTCAGGCGGTCCCCCGCCCCGCGCAGCTCCTGCGCCAGCGCCTCCAGCTCCTCCGGTTCCACACCGATGCGGTGCAGGCCGGTGTCTATTTTAATATGTAGTCTCCCCTGCTTTCCCACACGCTCCGCCGCAGCGGCCAGAGCCTCGGCAAAGCCCAGGTGGGCGCAGGCCAGAGTCAGCTCCGCCCGGCAGGCCGCCTCCAGCTGGAAGGGCAGCGCGCCGCCCATCACCAGGATTTCCCGGTCAATACCCGCCTGCCGCAGTTGCAGTCCCTCGCTCACATGCGCCACCGCCAGCATGCGAATCTCGGGCATGGTGCAGAGGGTCTTCGCCACCGGCGCCAGACCCAGGCCGTAGGCGTCGTCCTTCAGGACGGGAATCAGCGCCGTCCCGGGGTCCAGGGTCGCGATCATGCTTTTGGCGTTTTCCAGCAGCTGTCCCAGATCGACTTCCAGATAGGAGTTGCATGTTTGTATATTCATTTTATTATTCATTTTTCACACTCACAGCTCTTGTTTGGCGGCAGGTCTGCGGCGCCGGTTCGTCGATTTGTTATTATAGCCCATCTGCCGCAAAGAGGCAAGCAATATTTGTTTTATTCCCCTATTTTTTACGAAGCGCCTCTTCTGCGGGTCAGGCGCTCCCCCGGCCGGCTTTCGGCTTTGATTCACATTGACGAAAAAGCCCGCCGCGTCTCTTTTTGTTTTCTGCATAATTATCTATTGACATTGAATAGGTTCCGCGGTATACTCCAAGCATCCCAAACAACGCTTTTGATATGAGGAGAACTTAAAATGAAAAAGATTGTTGCACTGATGCTTGCCCTGGTCATGGTCTTTGCCCTGGCCGCCTGCGGCTCCAAGCCCGCCGCGTCCGCTCCCGCTGCCGACGCCAAGCCCGTCCTGGTGATGGGCACCTCCGCCGACTACGCCCCCTTTGAGTTCATGTACCCCGACGAGAGCGGCAATCTGGTCTACGGCGGCATTGACGTCTCCGTCGCCGAATATATTGCCGAGTACACCGGCAAAGAGCTGAAGGTCGAGAACATGGGCTTCGATTACCTGCTGGCCTCCCTGCAGAAGGGCGATTTTGACATCGTCATCGCCGCCATGGAGGTCAGTGAGGAGCGTCTCAACAGCGCCGACTTCTCCGACCCCTACTACACCGACTACCCCCCCATGATCCTGGTGAAGGCTGCCAACGCCGGCGAGTACACCTCCCTGGAGTCCTTCTCCGGCAAGTCCGTGGGCGCACAGACCGCCACCACCAAGGAGGGCATCGTCAAGGACAAGATGCCCGGAGCGAAGCTGGTCTCCCTCCAGAACGTCAACGACATGGTCAACCAGCTGGTCAATGACAAGATCGACGCTGTGGTGCTCGACGGCGCGGTTGCCCTGCAGTTTGTGCAGTCCAACAGCGATCTGGCCATCGCCTCCGTGGATCTGGGCGAGGCCTATCCCTACTGCGTGGCCGTCGCCAAGGGCGACCCCAAGGGTCTGCTGCCCGGCATCAACGAGGCCATTGCCGACATGCTGGAAAAGGGCAAGGTAACCGAGTTCAGCGAGTTTGCCAACTCTCTCGAGGATGTGTGGAAAGAGGTTTCCGCCGAGTAATCCGCGCTCGTCCGTCCCTTCCGCAATGTGCAAAGCCCACAACAGGGCTTTGCACATTGCGCGTTTATCCTAGAGAAAAGAAAGGATCCTCTCTATGTGGTGGAGCAACCTGTTCACGGACATGAGTCCGGCGAGCTTTTTCAACTTTTCCTTCCTGCCGAAATACGGCGTGTTCTTCATCCAGGGCATTGAGTACACCCTGCTGCTGGCTGTCGTGTCGGTGGCGCTGGCGGTGATCCCCGCGCTGCTGCTGGCCCTGATGCGGCTGAGCAAGAACCGCTTTGTCCGGAGTCTGTCCGGCGCGTACATCGCCGTCTTCCGGTCCACGCCCCTGCTGGTGCAGCTGTCCATTATCTACTTCGGCCTCTTCGGCGTCATCAACATCCCCCGCTATTCCCTCTTCGGCTTTGTGGATCTCAGCCGCTTCATCCCCGGCGTGGTGGCTCTGGCCCTCAACTCCTCGGCCTATGTGGCGGAGATCTTCCGGGCGGGCATCCTGGCGGTGGACGCGGGCCAGATGGAAGCCGCCCGCTCCCTGGGTCTCTCCAAGTGGGACGGGATGCAGCTGGTGGTGCTGCCCCAGGCCATCAAAAACGTGCTGCCCGCCATCGCAAACGAGATCGTCACCATGGTCAAGGAGAGCTCCATCTGCTCCATGCTGGGCATGGCGGAGCTGATGTTCGGCGCCAAGGCCGTGGCCTCCTCAACTTACATCACCCTGGCCCCCTATACCATGGCGGCCCTGATTTATTTCTGCATCAACTACCCCGCTTCCAAGGCAATCGAAGCGATCGAAAGGAGGATGCGCCGTGGCGACAAACAGTGAAATCATCCGCGTCGAGCACGTCAGCAAGGTGTTTGACGGCGGCGTCCAGGCCCTGGACGACTGCTCCCTCTCCATCGCCAAGGGCGAGGTGGTGGCCATCATCGGCCCCTCCGGCTCCGGCAAATCCACCATGCTCCGCTGCCTGAACCTGCTGGAGCAGCCCACCTCCGGCAAGGTCATCGTGGACGGGGTGGATATCACCGGTCAGAAGGTGGACCTGGATCTCCACCGGCGGAAGATGGGCATGGTGTTCCAGCACTTCAACCTCTTCCCCCACATGACGGTGAAAAAGAACATCACCCTGGCCCCGGTGCGGCTGAAGCTCAAAACCCAGGCGGAGGCGGACAAGACCGCCATGCGTCTGCTGGAGCGCATCGGTCTTGCCGACAAGGCGGACACCTATCCCGCCATGCTCTCTGGCGGTCAGAAGCAGCGCATCGCCATCGTCCGGGCGCTGGCCATGGAGCCGGAAGTCATGCTCTTTGACGAGCCCACCTCCGCCCTGGACCCCGAGATGGTGGGCGAGGTGCTGGACGTGATGAAGGAACTGGCGCGCGAGGGCATGACCATGGCGGTGGTCACCCACGAGATGGGCTTTGCCCGTGAGGTGGGCGACCGGGTCATCTTCATGGACAGCGGCAAGATCGTGGAGGTCAACACCCCGAACGAGCTCTTCGATCACCCGCAGAACGAGCGCACCAGACTCTTCCTGTCGAAAGTTCTGTAAGGGCTCCGGCTCTTTTCAAAAGCGTCCTCCACCGGAGGGCGCTTTTTTCAGCCTTGCTCTTGCAAGTTGCCGCGGGATCGTGTAGAATAGCTGCGTTTTCCGCGGAGAACCAAATCAAGACAGCAGGAGTGAAACCCATGGTAGATCCGAAAATCGCCCCCCAGGCCAAACACATGCTGGATCACTTTGCCAGCTTCTGCGGCATCGAGCTGCAGGAACTGACCAAGGAGCAGTGCGTGCTCGCGGTCACGCTGCGCCCGGAGCACATGAACCTCTACGGCTTTGTGCACGGCGGCATGATCAACACCATCATGGATAACGCCGGCGGCATTGCGGCCGCCTTCGCAGACGGAGAGATCCGTCCCCTGGTCACCGCCTGCGCCGACGCGCACTTTCTGTGCCCCGTCTGCGGCGCGGCCATGAAATGCGTGGCAACGATCGTCAAAGCGGGACACACCATGGCCCGGGTCCAGCTGGGTGTGTACGACGAAAATGACAAGCTGTGCTGTGTTGGCCTCAACGAATACGTCTACACCGACATCCGGTAAGCGCAAAAAGCGGCGTGTCCAAAGGACACGCCGCTTTCTTTTTTCTTAAAACAGCAGGCCGATGACCGCGCCCGTCAGGGCGGAGAGCACATAGCTGATGCAAACAACGGTGAAGTTTTCCCGCATGTTCCGGTTGCTGCGAAACAGCACCAGCATGCCGATGCCCGCGTTGGACAACAGTCCCGCGAAAAGGCCCCCCAGCCGGATGATGCCGTTGAGGTAGGCCTGGGTCAGAATCACGGAGACGGAGCAGTTGGGAATCAGCCCCAGCAGCGCCAGCAGCAGCTCCCCCACCACGGGCCGGGAAAACAGCGAGGCGCTGAGCCGCTCGGCCCCCACGGACTCCAGGATCAGGTTCAGGGCGAAGTTGACCGCGATGAGCATGGCGGCGATTTTCAGCGTGTGGACCAGCGCCGCGCGCAGGGCGCTGCCCTCTTCCTCCTCGCACTCGCAGTGCTCCCGCTCACAGAAGGAGTGGATATCCTTGTCCCGGCGGAAAAAGCGTCCGCAGCTCAGATCCACCAGATAGCCCAGGGCAATGCCGAGGCCCGCCTTGGCCGCCACAATGCGCAGGATGCTCCCCATGCCGATGCCGTTGGCGTCCGACACAGAGGAGAGCATGACCGGCAGCATCTCGTCCGAGGTGGCAAAGAACACCGCCAGCATGGTGCCCACGGTGATGGTGCCGGTGGAAAAGAGGGTCGCCGCCGCGCCGGAGATGCCGCACTGGGGGATGGCTCCCAGCACGCCGCCGAGGGCGGGGCCGGCCTTGCGGGAATAGGCGTGCAGGATGGACTCATCCAGCTTTTTGCTGCGCTCCAGCAGCTCCATCAGCAGATAGGCCAGGAACAAAATGGGAATGCTCAGCGCGCCGTCCTTCAGCGCGTCCAGCAGGCTGTCCAGAATCAGCTCCATGCAAGCTCTCCTTTCCCTTAGAATCACAGGTTTCTGTATCATATATGCAGGCCGTGGACTTTGTCAAGGCTAACTTCTTTGCAGGCGTGCATTTTTGTGCTATACTACGGGTCGAGTACGTGATCTGGAGGGAATCGTATGAATATCTGTGTTTACGCCGCGTCGTCAACTTCACTCGCGCACGACTACTATACGGCGGCGGAGGATCTCGGCCGTCTGATGGCTGAAAACGGGCACACTCTGGTTTTCGGCGGCGGAGCCGAAGGGCTCATGGGTGCCTGCGCCCGGGGCGTCCGGGCGGGCGGCGGAAAGATGATCGGCGTGGCGCCGCGCTTTTTTGACGAGCCGGGCGTGCTCCTGAAGGAGGGCTGCGAGTTTGTTTTCACCGAGACCATGTCCGAGCGCAAGAGGGAGATGGATCGCCTGTCCGACGCCTTCATCGCTCTGCCCGGCGGCATCGGCACCTATGAGGAATTCATCGAGACCCTGACGCTCAAACAGCTGGGCCGGCACCGCAAGCCCATGGCCATACTCAGCACCATGGACTACTACGCGCCCTTCATGGAGATGCTGCGCCACACGGCGGACAGCGGATTCATGAGCCGGGGGGTCCTGTCCCTGTTTGCTCTCTGCAAGACGCCCGGGGAAGCCCTGGCCCACGTGACGGCGCCGGTCCCTCCCGCCGACTCCGCGCCCTCTCTCGCAGACTACAATCGATAACGCACCGATTCAGCCTGTCGGCAAAGGGTCGTCAGAGGGTTTTGGCTGCGGTCCAAATCGCATTTTCCGATGGAAAATGCGATTTTTGTATTCCCCGCTCTTGAATTCAACCACTGAGTTTGATATCATAGGTTATTAATAAAAATAGAAAAGCAGAATAACAGTATGAAGAAATTGGACTGGAAAATCCCATACTCCAGGCCCTGTGTTTCGCGCGGGCTTTTGGAGGCAGGACTCTCCCCGCTTTTGTGCCAGGTGCTCGCCCTCCGGGGGATCGACACGCCCGAGAAGGCCCACACCATGCTCTACGGCGGGGCCGAGTGTGTATACGATCCGCTGCTGATCCTCGGCATGGCTGACGCACGGGAGCGGGTCCTTCGCGCCCTGAACGAGAAGGAGACCGTGGCGGTCTACGGGGACTATGACGTGGACGGCATCACCGCCACCAGTCTCGTCACCGACTGGCTGCGCGGGCGGGGGCTCACCTGTTACCCCTACATCCCCGACCGGAACGAGGAGGGCTACGGGCTCAACTGCTCGGCGCTGGACGCGCTGCGCGGCAAGGGCGTCACCCTGGTCATCACCGTCGACTGCGGCATCACCGCCGTGGAAGAGGCGGAGTATGCCCGGAGCATCGGCATCGACATGGTCATCACCGACCACCACGAATGCCGGCCTGACGCGCTGCCGCAGGTGGCCGCGCTGGTGGACTGCAAGCGCGGCGGGGACGACTACCCCAACAAGAACTTGGCGGGCGTTGGTGTGGCGCTGAAGCTGGTCTGCGCCTGCGACGGGGATACGGAGGAGATGCTCCGGCGCTATGCGGATCTGGTGGCCATCGGCACCGTGGCGGACGTGATGCCCCTCACGGACGAAAACCGCTATCTGGTGCGCCGGGGACTCCAGCAGATCGTGGCCGACCCCCGGCCCGGCATCACCGCCATGCTGAAGGAGTCCGCCATCGAGCCCAGCCGTCTCACCGCCTCCACCGTGGGCTTTTCCCTGGCGCCGCGGCTCAACGCCGCCGGCCGTCTCGGCCGGGCCGGGATCGCGCTGGATCTGATCATGTCCCGGGATCCCGACGAGGCCGCCGCCCTGGCCCGGGAGCTCTGTGAGCTCAACCGCCAGCGGCAGGCCATTGAAAACGACATCTGGAAGGAAGCCAACGCCATGATGGCCGGCAAGACGCCGGACGGGCCCATCGTCCTGGCCAGCGACAGCTGGCACCAGGGGGTCATCGGCATTGCCGCCTCGCGCCTGGCCGAGCAGTATTCCCTGCCCGCCATCATCGTCTGTATGAACGGGGACGTGGGCAAGGGCTCCTGCCGCAGCTACGGCGGCTTCAATCTCTTTGAGGCGCTCTCCGCCTGCTCGGACGAGCTGATCGGCTTCGGCGGCCACGCCCTGGCCGCGGGGCTCAACGTCCGGCGGGACAGGCTGGACGCCTTCCGCGCCGCCCTGCACGACTATTATCTGGCCAACCGCCCCGCCGCTCTGCCGGAGGTGCAGTGTGATCTGCTGATCACCGACCCGGAGCTGCTCTCGCTGCCGAACGTGAAGTCGCTGGATCTGCTGGAGCCCTACGGCAACGCCAACCCCAAGCCCGTCATGTGCGTCAGCGGCGCGCGGCTGGAGTCCATCAGCGAGGTGGGCGGCGGCCGCCATTGCCGGATGCGCATCCGCCTGGGCTCGTCGCATTTTGAGTGTATTTTCTTCTCCCACAGCGCCGCCGACGCGGGGGTGCATGAGGGAGAGTGGATCGATATGGCCTTTACCCCCAAGATCAACGAGTACCGGGGCAGCGTCTCGGTGCAGCTGGTGGCCTCCGCTGTGAGGCGGCACGACCCCGCCGCCCTCTGCGCGGCCATTCTCAGCGGCGACGAGGACGCGGAGTGGGCCGCCGCCGTGTACTGCCCGGAGCGGGCGGACTTTGTGCGGGTCTGGCGGGCCATGCCCCCGGATTTTCGCTGCGGGGAGACGGTGCAGGAGATCCTGCGCCAATGCCCGCCGGGCATGGAGCCGGAGAAATACTGCCTGTGCCTGATGGTGCTGCGGGAGACCGGCCTTTTGACAGGCCGGGACGGAGGCATTTTCTCCGCCCGCTGCAGCAGCATTTCCGGTAAGGCCGATCTTGAAGCGACGCGGCTGATCCGCAGCCTGCGCCGCTGCAGACAAGGAAGTATGGGAGAACAGCATGGACACTGAACGGGAAGTCAAAACCACAATCGATCCTGATCTTCAGTTTGAGGCGCTGCTGAGCAAAATCAAGGAGACCGCCCACGGGATGGACCTGGGCCGGATCCGCGCCGCCTACGAGATGGCGCGGGTGGCCCACTCCGGCCAGCTCCGGCGGGACGGCTCGCCCTACGTCACCCACTGCATCGCCGCAGCGGATATCAGCGTGGACATCGGGCTGGACGAGGATTCCATCATCGCGGCCCTGCTGCACGACGTCATCGAGGATACCAACCTCACCCACGACGATATCGCCCGCCAGTTCGGCACCGCCGTGGCGGACATTGTCGAGGGCGTCACCAAGCTGACGCGGGTGCAGTACACCAGCAAGGAGGACGAGCAGGCCGAAAACCTGCGCAAGATGCTCATGGCCATGGCCAAGGACATCCGCGTCATCCTCATCAAAATCGCAGACCGGCTCCACAACATGCGCACCATGGCCTACCAGAGCCCCGAAAAGCAGAAGACCAAGAGTCTGGAGACCATGGAGATCTACGCCCCCATCGCCCACCGGCTCGGCATGCAGCGGGCCAAGTGGGAGCTGGAGGATCTGTCCCTGCAGTACCTGGATCCCCAGGGCTACAAGGAGATCACCGACAACCTGACGAAGCGCATGCCGGAGCTGGAAAAATTCATGGACAGCATGAAGCGGAAGATTCAGGAACGGCTGGAGGCGGAGAACGTCCAGGCCACCATCTATTTCCGCATCAAGCACGTCTACTCCATCTACCGCAAGATGTACGCGCAGAAGCTGGACATGAACGGCATCTTCGACCTGTGCGCCTTCCGCGTCATCGTCGACTCCATTCCCGACTGTTACAATGTGCTGGGCATCATCCACGACATGTTTAAACCCGTGCCCGGCCGCTTCAAGGATTATATCTCCACCCCCAAGCCCAACATGTACCAGAGCGTGCACACCACGGTCATCGGTTCCGAGGGCATCCCCTTCGAGGTGCAGATCCGCACCTGGGAGATGCACTACACCGCCGAGTACGGCATCGCCGCCCACTGGAAATACAAGATGGGCGCTTCGGCGGACACCTCCCTGCGGGCCGGGGATGAGGACAAGTTTGCCTGGATCCGCCGCCTGCTGGAGAGCCAGCAGGAGTCCGACGCCACGGACTTCTTCCACAACCTGAAGGTGGACATGTTTGCCGACGAGGTGTTCGTCTTCTCCCCCAAGGGAGACGTCATCAACCTGCCCGCCGGCGCCACGCCCATCGACTTTGCCTACTCCATCCACTCCGATATCGGCAACCGCATGGTGGGCGCCAAGGTCAACGGCCGTATCGTCACCTACGACTATGTGCTGCAAAACGGCGACATTGTGGAGATCCGCACCTCAAAGTCCGCCTCCGGCCCCAGCCGCGACTGGCTCAACATGGCCAAGAGCGGCTCGGCCCGCACCAAGATCAAGCAGTGGTTCAAGAAGGAAAAGCGCGAGGAGAACGTTCAGCGCGGCCGCGCCATGCTGGAGGAGGCCCTGCGCGAGGACGGGCTGACCTTGGACGACGTGATGGACGAGGCCATCGTCTCCCCGATCCTCAAGCGCTTCTCCTTCACCTCTGCCGACGATCTCTTTGCCGCCGTGGGCTACGGCGGGCTCACCGCCACCCGGGCCGCCAACCGGCTCCGGGACGAGGCCAAGAACCAGGAGCCCAAGCGCAAGACCGCCCTGGACAAGATGTCCCAGGCCGCCGAGCGCCGGGAGACCCAGGCCGCCAAGAAGGAGGGCAAGGCCGTCCACGGCATTCTGGTGGAGGGGCTGTCGAACTGTCTGGTCAAGTTCTCCCGCTGCTGCACCCCCGTGCCGGGCGACGACATCATGGGCTTCATCACCCGCGGCCAGGGCGTCTCCATCCACCGGCGGGACTGCGCCAACTGCCAGCAGCTTTTAAGCCAGCCCGAGAACGCGGGCCGCTGGGTGGACGTGTCCTGGGCCAGCAAGATCAGCGACAGTTACGTCACCACCGTCATGATCAACGCCAAGGACCGCTCCGGTCTCGTCATGGACGTGGCCACCGTGCTCAACGCCATCAACGCCAAGGTGCGCTCCCTCTCCGCCCGGACCACCGGCATCAACATGGCCGTGGTCTCCGTGACGCTGGAGGTCAAGGACGCCGCCGAGCTCAAATATATCATCAACCGTGTCACCTCCGTCCCCGGCGTCAACGCCGTGACGAGAAACGGCATGTAATGCCGTCATTGCGAAACGCATGTTTCGCAGGAACTTTGCCATACCAAGGAAGGAAAGCTGTTATGCGAGCAGTAGTCACCCGCGTCAAATCCGCCTCTGTGGAAATCGAAGGCAAAATCCACGGCGCCATCGGCAAGGGCTTTCTGGTGCTGCTGGGCGTCCACCAGGACGATACCGAGGCAGAGGCGCTGAAGATCGCCGACAAGATCTGCGGCCTGCGTGTGTTTGAGGACGAGGCCGGCAAGATGAACGTCAACCCCGCCGACGCCGGCGCCGCGCTTCTGATCATCAGCCAGTTTACCCTGTTTGCCGACTGCAAATCCCGCCGCCCCGGCTTCTCCAAGGCCGCCCGGCCGGAAACCGCCGTCCCCCTCTACGAGAAGGTGATCGCGGAATGCCGCGCCCGGGGCTTTACGGTGGAGACCGGCGTCTTTGCCGCCGAGATGCAGGTAGCCTCCGTCAACGACGGGCCGGTCACCATTCTTCTGGACACAAAGGAGCTTTAAGTCATGCTCATCAAAACCATTCCCGTCGGCCAGCTGGAGACCAACTGCTATGTGGTCACCAACGAGGACACGCTCGAGAGCGTGGTCATCGATCCGGGCGACGAGGCCAACACCATCCTGGACTACCTGGAATCCAACCACTTGAAATGTGTCGCCATTCTCCTGACCCACGGGCACTTTGACCATGTGGGCGCCCTGCGCGCGGTGCAGGAGGAGACCGGTGCCGCCGCCTACATGAACCGGCGGGACGACGCCCGCTTTTCCACCGACGAGCACATGCGTCTGATTCTGAAAAAGGACGACCACAACTACGACGAGGGCGACGTGGTGGAGGCTGCCGGCCTGCGCTTTTACGTCATGGCCACTCCGGGTCACACCCCCGGCGGCGTGACGCTGCGCTGCGAGGACGCCCTCTTTACCGGCGACACGCTCTTCAAGGGCAGCTGCGGCCGGACCGATCTGCCCGGCGGCGACATGGAACAGGAGCTGCGCTCCATCCGCCGCATCTGTGAGCTTCCCGGGGACTATGAGGTCTATCCGGGCCACATGGACTCCACCACCCTGGAGCGGGAGAGAAACTTCAACTACTATTGCCGCATGGCCCTGCGCGGGTAGGCGGCAAAGCAAATAAGACAAGGGAGGAACAGTATGAAAAGAGCAACGCGCGTCGGACTCGTCACCAGCGGCGGCGACTGCCAGGGACTCAACGCGGCCATCCGCGGCGTGGGCAAGGCCCTGTACCAGCGTGTCGACAACCTGGAGATCTACGGCATGTACGACGGCTACCGCGGTCTGATCGAGCGCGACTACAAATTCATGGAGAGGAAGGACTTCTCCGGTATTCTCACCGAGGGCGGCACCATCCTCGGCACCTCGCGCCAGCGCTATATTCCCGGAAAGGACATTGTGGACGACGAGGGCAACAGCGTCATCCCCAAGATGATGGACACCTACAACCGTCTGGGTCTGGACTGTCTGGTGATCATGGGCGGCAACGGCACCCAGAAGAGTGCCAAGCTCCTCATGGACGCTGGCATGAACGTCGTCACCCTGCCCAAGACCATCGACAACGACATCTGGGGCACCGACACCACCTTCGGCTTCCAGAGCGCCGTGGACATCGCCACCAACGTCATCGACTACCTGCACACCACCGCCTGCTCCCATGGGCGCATCTTTGTGGTGGAGCTCATGGGCCGGGACGCCGGCTGGCTGACGCTGCACGCCGGGATCGGCAGCGGCGCCGACGTGATCCTGATCCCCGAGATCCCCTATGATCTGAAGAAAGTGGCTGAAATGCTCAAGCTGCGCCGCAAGAGAGGCAGCGGCTTCTCCATCATCGCCTGCGCCGAGGGCGCCGTCGCCATTGACGACGTCAAGCTCGACGAGGAGGCAAGCCGCCGCAAGCGTGAGGCCAGCCGCCACTCCACGGTCTCCTACGCGATCGCCGAGGAGCTGGAGCGTCTCACAGGTCAGGACACCCGCGTGACCGTCCCCGGGCACTATCAGCGCGGCGGTCCCCCCTGCCCCTACGACCGCGTGCTGGCCACCCGCTTCGGCGCCTACGCCGCGGACCTGATCATCAAAAAGCAGTACGGCCGCATGGTGGCCATCCAGCAGGGCGAGATCGTCTCCATCCCGCTGGAGGACGCCGCCAGCAAGACCAAGTTCCTGCCGGTGGATCACCCCATGATCCAGATGGCCCGGGACATCGGCATTTGCATGGGCGATTAATTCGCTTGTAAAACACCGTTTTACAAGCGAGAGACTCGCGCTTGCGTCGTCACAAGCTTCAATCACTCGCCTCCGTCAGGGATGCCGAAGGCTCGCTCATTTCGCTGCTCCTCCTTTCAAATTCAAAGCGCAGGCTTTGAATTTGGAGGAAAACGGAAGGAGCGGATAGGCAGCTTTCCCGGCTCTTCACAACCGGGAAAGCGAACTGGAGCGAGTTTCGTTTGACGACGGCGCGAGGCCTCGCTCAGCTCGGCTCAGGGTGTTTTTGAAGCGGCAAAGCCGCCTCAAAAACGATATGATTCACACGAAAAAGAGGAGGATGAACATGTCCTTTTGGTCCGATCTGCTGAAAAAGCTGAAGAAAACGCAGAAATCAAGCGAGCTTGTCAACCGTGCGCCCGCGGAGAAGAAGGAAAGCGCCGCGCCCTCCCGCTCCGCCCCGGCGGCACAAGATGCGCTGAGTGAGCTGCGCTTCAAGGCCCGCACCGGCGACCCGAAGCTGACCGAGAAACACCGCTCCGGCAACTTCTGAACGGATATGAAAAAGCGTGTACCCGATGGGTACACGCTTTTTCATTATTCGGAAAGTCTTCTGAATTCGTAGATCTCCATGCTGCAGGGGGTCGTTCGGTCGCCCACCATCCAGTGGAGCACGCCCATGCCCATGGCGTCGTACGTCATCTTGTCGTGCTCGTCAAAGTAGCAGTCCACCATGCTCACGCGGTTGCCGGTCTCCACCATCTGGCGGATGCCCTCCCGGTCCAGGCCCAGCCCCGGGTTGTCAAAGAGATAGATATCCGGGTGGACCTTGCCCAACTCCTTAAGCTCCGGGATCGTCATCATCTGGTCCGGCTGCTGCCAGTTGTTGCCCGCGTCCAGGGTCATGATGGCCGGCACCTTCAGGCCGAAGTCCTTCCAGGTGTACAGTCCGCTGTACAGCGCCGGGTAGGCGCCCAGGCTGGAGCCCACCACCGTGGGGGCCTTGAAAAATACGCCGCACTCGGCACCGGCCCGCAGCAGCAGTTCGATGCCCTCCCGGTTCTTCTCCTCCACACTGTGGTTGACGCCGTTGCGCCGCAGAAAGAGGGCGATGGTATTGGGAGGCGGGTTCATCAGAAAGTAGTAGAAGAAGTCGATATTGAGCTCCTGGTTGTAGCCGCCCGGATAGTACAGCAGGAAACCCGTGTCCTTGCCGCACTTCTCGGGGACGTAGAGATAGGCCTCCTCCCCGACCTGATAGGCGGTTTTGACGCTCTCGTTGAAAAAGTAGTTGGCAGGATCCGTCAGCCGCGTGCTCTTCTTGTCCCCCAGCCAGCCGAGGATTTTTTCGCCCAGGTCCCGACGCACCTTGCAGTCCCTGAGATCCCCCAGGTCCGTCCAGATTTTGACGGCGTGCTCGATCTCAAAGGCGTCGGCCAGCTCCAGGGAGTAGTCGTACAGCTCCTCGTTGAGCTCGCGGATCCGCTCCACCACCCCCGGGTAGTCGCCCAGGTCCAGATAGATCTCCTTGGCCTTTTCCAGTTCCCCTTTTGCCCGCAGGGCCCCGGCCTCCGTGTAGTCACAGGCCAGCAGCAAGTTCTCCGCGTCCTTGTATTCCCGGATCTCCAGCAGCAGCTCCCGGGCCTTTTCATAGTCCCCGCTCTGCAGGCTCCTGCGCCCGTTGAGATACTGCTGCTCCAGGGCATAGTCGTCGCACAGGGCGGCCATTTTTTCATTGCCCGCCTGCAGGTAGAAGGCCTTGGCCTCGGAATAGGCGCCCGCGGCAAAGAGCCGGTCTCCCTCCTGCCGGTTGTGCAGAAATTGTCCGGCGGACCGCCCGGCGAAGATAAGCACCGCCAGCACAGCGATCCCGGTCAGCCACACCGCCGCCCGTTTCCAGGTCAGCGGCGTCCTCTTCTTTTCCTCCATGCTCACTCCGTAAAATGAATATGATTGTTGATATGCTCACTGCAGAAGCAGTGATAGCCCTGGCAGCGGGAACAGTAGCGAAACTCCAGATCCGGGTAGTCCACATCCGTCTTCCCGCAGACGGCGCACTTGTGGGTGTACAGCTTCTGCTGCTGTTCCCGGCGGATCCGCGCCGACTCCCGCTTGAAGTTGATGGTGGACCTGCTCTGCTTCCTCGGCAGCAGGCGCTTGAGATCGCTGCCGCAGAAGATCAGCACGTTCAGCACCGCCACCACCGGCACCAGGTTCTGGGGGAAGCGCGTGGTGACGATCTGGTACAGGAAGAAGGCGGCGTCTATCAGCCCCAGGTACTTGACCTTGATGGGGATGATGAACATGAAGAGCATCTGCATTTCCGGAAACAGGATGGCAAAGGCAAAGAACATGGACAGATACAGATAGGACGAGTCCAGGTAGACGGGGCGCCCGGTCACAAAATAGATCACGAAGGCGCAGATCACCGAGAGGACGGCCCCGGAGAAGAAGAACACCGTAAAGGGCCCTGTGCCCCACTGCTGCTCCAGCACGGAGCCAATCCAGTAATAGCAGTAAAACACCAGCAGGGCCAAGAAGCCCATGCTGGGCGGGATGAACAGAAAGCTCACCAGCCGCCAGACCTGCCCGTGCAGGATCAGGGACGGGTCGAACACCATATAGTTGAGGAACACCCCGTTGACCAGGCCCATCAGCCAGAACACCACATTGGCGATCGTCAGGTAGCGCATCAGGTTGGGGATGCCGAAGCCCGGATGCCGATAACAGAACTCCTCGATTTTTCTTCGTGGATCAAACATGACAATTCTCCTGTCCGCTCATTGGATTGCTAACAATATACCCTTTTGGAAAAAAGATGTCTATATAATTTTGTAAATTTGCAAAACGGGTCTTTCAAAAAAAAAAGGAGTATGGTAATATGTAAACTAAGTAATTATGGAGAGGTTTGCGAAATTGGAAAAAGAACGGGAAAATCTCCGCGAGGAGCTGCAAAATGAACTGATCGAGGGCCGCAATGCTGTGATCGAGGCGCTGCGGGCCGGCCGCCCCATCGACAAGATTTTCATCGCCCGTGGCGATGTGGACAAGACCTTGGGGCATATCGCCTCCAAGGCCCGGGACAAGGGCATCGTGGTGGTGGAGGCCGACCGGCGCAAGCTGGACTTCATGAGCCGCACCAAGGCCCACCAGGGCGTCATCGCCCTGGCCGCTGTGCGGGAGTACTGCTCCGTCGCCGACATCCTGGCTCTGGCCGCCGAACGCGGGGAGCCGCCCTTTGTGATCGTCTGCGACGAGATCAGCGATCCCCACAACCTGGGCGCCATCATCCGCACGGCCGAGTGTGTGGGCGCTCACGGCGTCATCATCCCCAAGCGGCGCAGCGCGGGGCTGACCACCATTGTGGACAAGGCCAGCGCCGGGGCAGTGGAGCACATGGCCATCGCCCGGGTCTCCAACCTCTCCGCCGCCATCCAGGAGCTGAAGACGGCCGGGCTCTGGGTCTACGGCACCGCCGCCGACGGGGCCAACGGCCTGTGGGAGACGGATCTCACCGGTCCCATCGCCCTGGTCATCGGCTCCGAGGGGGACGGCATGGGTCGGCTGGTCAAGGCCAACTGCGACTTTGTCCTCTCTCTCCCCATGCGGGGACACCTCAACTCCCTCAACGCCTCCGTGGCCGCCGCCGTCACCATGTATGAGGTTCTCCGTCAGAGGAGCCGCTAAACCCCAACAGCTTTCTTTTGAAAAGGCAGGGATCAGCATGGACAATTATACCTGGGAACACAACACGGACAGCCCCCCTTCCGATCTGTCCGTCGATGATATTCTCGCTGAATTTCAATTTGATCTGCCGGTGGAGCCGAAGACGGCTGCGCCTGAAGCGCCCGCGCCCGTTTTTCATGACGTGCCGATCGCCGCGCCCCGCTCCCGGGATGAGGAGGACGTCCCCGTCTTTGAGGATCGCCCCATCTTCACCGCTGCTCCCGCTCCTGCGGAGGAGGACCCCGCCATCTGGGCAGATTCCCTCGCGGAGTCTGAGGAAGCGCCGGCGGAGGAGCCGGTGCCGGAGAAGGACGTGGAGGACTTTTTGAATCCCGAAGAGGACGCCTACGCCGACGACGAGCCCCTGGATGAGGAGGACTTCACCTATACCCGCCGGAAGCCTGCCGCAGCCCCGGCCAGGAAGGGTCTGTTTTCCTTCCTCAGCGGCAGGAAGGCCGCCCGCCCCGCCCGGGCAGAGGACTACGACGAGCCCGAGGAGCCGGAGGAGGACGAGCCTGTTCCTCCCGTCGAAGAGGAGGAGCCCGAAGAACCCGTCTACAGCCGCACGGCAAACGAACGCCCCTACCGCCGGGAGAGCCACAGCGGCTCCCTGGGCCGGATGGAGCAGGAGGCCCGCGACGCCGTCGCACAGCTGCGCACGGAGCTGGGCACCCCCGCACGGCGGGAGCGCGGCATCGGCCACAGCGTCGATCTGGACACGCTGCTGGGCATCGATCCCGGGGAGGAACGCCCCGACCGGCCTGATCCTGAGGGAGAGGCCGGGCTTGCCATGGCCGCCGAGACCGGCTACGACGCGGGTCTGGATTACGATTACGACACCGACTATGAGGAGGCGGAGAGCAGCGCCCCCGACGCGGATCCCACCCAGTACAGCGAGCCGGAAGAGACCTACCGCCCCGACAGCCGCGGGGATGAGGAGATCGACAGCCGCTTCAATCTCAGCGGCAGACGGCAGCGGGAGCAGATGACCTACGGCGGCAGCGCCGTGGATCTGAGCGCCGACGAGGACTATGTCCCCACCGCACCCACCGGCTATAATCCCAGCCAGTGGACTCCGGATTACGACGACCCGCTGGCAGAGCGCAGCGAGGAGATCGAGGAGCCGCGCAAGAAGCACCGCTTTCTCTTCGGCAGAGCCCGGCAGGAGGCCGTCCGGCGCGAGCGCGTCCGGGATGAGGCCGCGGCTGCGGAAGCCCCCTACGAGGAGGAGCCTGCCAAGCCCGTGGTCACCTACACCGCCTTTGACGACGAGGACGCGGAGCCTGCCGAATACGCCCCTGCGGAGGACTACGGCGACGAGGACCTGGACTTCCCGCTGGACGAGGATGAGGAAGAAGAGGGCCGCGGCAGATCTGCCCGCTATCGGGACTCCGAGCTCTACGTGCCTCCCACCTTCCGTGAATATCTGCTGAGTCTGCTGGCCTCCTTCTGGCTGCGCCTGCGCGGCACCGCCCGGGGCTCCACCGCGGAGACCATGGCCGACACCGAGGAGGATCTGGGGCCGGAGCTGAGCCCCGCCGAGGCCTCCAAGTACTACGGCTCTCTGCTGCGAAACATGAAGCTGCGCCTGCGCATCGCTGCCGTGCTGCTGGCCGTTCTCTGCTATGTCTCCCTGGAGGCGCCGGTGCCCGGCATGCTCAAGACCCTGCCCGTGATGGCCATATTCTGCTTCGGCCTGCAGGCGGCGATCCTGCTGCTGGCCCTGGACGTGGTGACCACCGGCGTGCTGAACGTGTTCCGGCTCCGCATCGGGGCCGACACCCTGGCGGTGTTCGCCTGTCTCTTCACGGGGCTGGACGCTTTGAACGTGGCGCTCAATGAGGCGGCCGCCCTGCACATGCCGCTCTGCGCCATCTCCTCCGCCTCGGTGGTGGGGCTGCTGCTGGCGGCGACTCTCAGCGCCAAGGGTCTGCGCAAGGCCATCCGCGTGCCCGCCATCGGCAAGCACTTCTACGCGGTCACCGCGGAGGAGAAGCTGGCCCCCGGCGAGATCACCCTGCTCAAATCCCTGCGCTCCGCCGCGGGCTTTGTCCATCGCGCCGAGGAGGCGGGGCCCGACGAGACCCTCTACAACAAGATCTCCCTGCCGCTGCTGGGGCTGGCGCTGCTGCTCACGATCGTCGTGATGCTCGTCAAGAAGAGCTACGCCGAGTTTCTCTACATACTCTCTGCCCTGCTGGTGCTGACGGTGCCCTTCGGCGCCATGCTCTCCTTCTCCCTGCCCTTCTCCCTGGGCTCCAACCGGATTTTCCGCTTCGGTGCCGCCATCGCCGGCTGGTCCGGTCTCTGCGACATCGGCGCCAGCAAAAACCTGACCGTCACCGACCGGGATCTCTTCCCGGAAAACGCCATCACCATCGACTCCGTCCGCATCTTTGCCGATGAGGACGCCCAGAAGGTCATCTCCTACGCGGGCACCATCATGAGCGCCTCCGGCTGCTGCTCGGCGGCCTGCTTTGTGGACCTGATGAAGGAGACCAACTCCCCCATGCGCACCGTGGACGGCTTTGAGTTTCTCCCCGGCGGCGGCATGAAGGGCGTCATCGACGGGCACGTGGTGCTCTGCGGCTCGACGGATCTGATGCGTCTGATGAATGTGCGCATCCCCTTCCGTCTCACCGACAAGACCACGGTGCTGCTGGCCATCGACGGCATCCTTTACGGCATCTTCTCCCTCAAATACGAGGGGCTGCCCACCATCCGCCGCGCTCTGGTGGATCTGATGCGCACCTCCCGGCCCCCGGTCTTTGCCGTGCGGGACTTCAACATCAACCCCGAGATGCTGCACAACACCTTCGACCTGGCCACCGACGGCTACGATTTCCCGCCCTTTGCCGACCGCTTCAAGCTCTCCGAGCCTGCGGCGGACGCCCGCAACGAGCGCATCACCGCCATCCTCTGCAATGAGGGCCTGCCCCCGCTGACAGGCGTGGCCGACGTGGGCCGCAGCATGTATCTGGCCACCCGCATCAATGTCTGGATCAACCTGCTGGCTGCCGTGTTCGGCGTGCTGCTGGTCTTTGTCAAGCTCGTCGGTGCCGGTTCCTGCCCCCTGTCCACACTGTTTTTCTACATGCTGTTCTGGACGATCCCGGTCCTGGCCGTCAGCGCCTTTGTGGCGGCCAAACGTTAGCGTTTCCCGCGGGTACCTCCCGCCCGCGTTTCTCCCTTTTCTCCTTGGGAAGCCCGTTTTGCGGGCTTCCTTTTTTCTGTGCAAATTGGCCTTGCCAAGCGGTTTTTTGTAGTGTATAATAAGTTGATTGCTGAAAAAATACATGGCATCTTTGCATATACTTTTCAACAGAGAGGAAGCAACACATGGAAACGAAAAACATTCGCAACATCTGCCTCATCGGCCACGGCAACAACGGTAAGACCAGTCTTGCCGAGAGCATGCTTTTCTGCACCGGCGCCATCGACCGTATGGGCAAGGTCGCCGATGGCACCACCGTCTGTGACTACGACCCCGAGGAAACCAGCCGTCAGATCACCATTGCCACCTCCATCGCCCCCATCAGCTTCGGCGGCATGAAGATCAACGTGCTCGACTGCCCCGGTTACTTTGACTTTGTGGGCGACGTGCTCTGCGCCCTGCGCGCGGTCGAGTGCGGCGTCATCGTCACCTCCGCCAAGGACACCGCGGACTCCCTGCCCGTCGGCGGCCAGCGCAGCTGGAATTATCTGAAGAACGCCAAGCTCCCTGTCATGTTCTGCATCTCCAAGTGCAATGAGGAGCACGGCGACTACTTCAAGGCCCTCGAGACCCTGAAGGGCAAGTACGGCTCCATCGTCTGCCCCGTCACCATCCCCACCTCCGACGGCAGCGGCGTCATCGACCTGGTCCACAATGTGGCCTACATCACCAAGGGCGCCAAGGTTGAGAAGACCTCCGTCCCCGCCGCCGACGCCGGCCATGCTGAGGATCTGCGCGCCGAGCTGATGGAAGCCGCCGCCGGCGCCACCGAAGAGCTCATGGAAAAGTTCTTTGAGGATATGGAGCTGAGCGAGGCCGACATCATCGAAGGCCTGAAGGTGGGCGTGGCCGAGCGCGCCGTGGTCCCCGTCTTCGCCTCCGACGCCATGACCAACGTGGGCACCGTCGCCATGCTGCAGGGCATCGCCGACTACTGCCCCGCCCCCGCCGAGAAGAACGACGGCGTGCTGGGCTTCGTGTTCAAGACCGTGTCCGACAAGTTCGGCAAGTACAGCTTCGTGAAGGTTCTCTCCGGCAAGATCGTCGCAGGCATGTCCCTGCGCAACGTCCGCGCCTCCTCCACCGATAAGCTGGGCCGACTGTACACCATGTGCGGCAAGAAGAACACCGAGGTCACCGACGCCTGCTGCGGCGACATCGTGGCCATCGGCAAGATGGACTGGAAGACCGGCGACACCGTCACCGACTCCAAGGACGATGTGGAGCTGCCCGCCATCGAGATTCCCGAACCCTGCTACTCCATGTGCATCGCCCCCAAGACCAAGGGCCAGGACGACAAGGTGGCCGGCGGTCTCAACAAGCTGGGCGAGGAGGACATCTCCTTCACGCTGGTCAACAACGCCGAGACCCACCAGATGGTCATCTCCGGCGCCGGTGATATCCAGATCGGCGTGCTCTGCTCCAAGCTGAAGAACCTCTACAACGTGGACACCGAGCTCAAGCCCGCCCGCGTTGCCTACCGCGAGAAAATCAAGGGCCGCGTCGAAGCCCACGGTCGTCACAAGAAGCAGTCCGGCGGTTCCGGCCAGTTCGGTGACGTGTGGATCCGCTTCGAGCCCCAGGACGAGCAGGACGATATGATCTTTGCCGAGGAAGTCTTCGGCGGCTCCGTGCCCAAAAACTTCTTCCCCTCCGTCGAGAAGGGCCTGCGCAACGCGGTGCAGAAGGGCGTCCTCGCCGGCTACCCGCTGGTCGGCCTGAAGGCCACCCTGTACGACGGCTCCTACCACCCCGTCGACTCCAACGATATGGCCTTCCAGACTGCCGCCCGTCTGGCCTACCAGGACGGCATCCCCAAGGCCAAGCCCACCATCCTTGAGCCCATCGGCCAGCTGTTTGTCACCATCCCCGATGAGTTCCAGGGCGCCATCATCGGCGACATCAACTCCAAGCGCCGCGGCACCATGATGGGCTCCATGCCCGCCGAGGACGGCATGACCACCATCGAGGCCGAGGTTCCCATGGCCGAGATGAGCTCCTACACCATCGACCTGCGCTCCATGACCCAGGGCGCCGGCTCCTTCACCTGCAAGTTCGTCCGCTACGAGGAAGCGCCCGGCAACGTGCAGCAGAAGGTCATCGAAGAGGCCAAGGCTCTGGCCGAGCAGGAGTAAACCGAACACCAAAACAACTCATATGGGCGGCCTTTCGGCCGCCCATATCCTGCATCGTCTGCCAGGGACTGTTTAGACAAGCTGGGGGAGGCTGCCATGAAAAACGGATTGTCCGGCTTTAAGAACATCATATGGGCCATCGCCATCTTTGCGGCGCTGCTGGCGCTGCTGGTGGGCATGGTCTTCTCCATGTCCAGAAGCTACAAGGGCGAACGGGACAGCGGCACCATGACTCTGGGTGAACCGCTGCGCCGGGAGAAGAAGAGCGCCGACGCCGACGCGGGGCTGGACGCTGCCCCCGCCACACTGCGGGAGCTGCCGGCCACGCAGAAGTCCTCGCTGGAGGCGGTCTTCGGCATGACCTTCCTGATCGACCGCACGGTCATCGGTCTGCGCACCTACTGCGAAAACTACGCCGACGGCGCCGCCTCCTATATTTGGACCGACGGCGGCACCGGGTTGACCGCATTTGACGCGGCGGACACCCCCATCATTTTTGTGGACGGCTCGCTGATCACGCCGGCCAACGCCGCCATGATCTCAAAGCCCAAGACGGTGGTCATCTACCTGGGCGGCGACAACCTGGCCAACACCGGGGAGATGGACTTCATCGAGGGCTACAGCCTGCTGATCAACTCCATCCGGGATTCCAGCCCCAACACCCAGATCATCGTCTGCTCCATCGCCTCCGTCAGCTCCAACTACCAGGGCGGTGACGGGCTGACCCCCGAGATGGTCGCCCGGGCCAACGACTGGATCCGCCAGGTCTGCATCAACACCGGCGCCTGGTACGCGGATCTGGCCTCCATCCTCAACGACGACAACGGTTATCTCTCCGACGCCTACCTGATGCCCGACGGGCGCAGCGTGGCCGCGGCGGGCATCGCCCTGATCGTGGATTACTTCCGCTTCCACGGCCTGTCCTGACACAAATACAGACAAATCGAGCCCGCACCGAATGGTGCGGGCTCGTTTGCGTTTAACAGTACTTGTCCCGGTGGGATTGGATCTGTCCCGCCAGGGATGCGATGGCATAGTGCGGCGCCTTGTTTTCCTCAATGCAGGCCCTGGCCGCGTCGATGTCCTCCGGCTCGATCAGAAGGGAGATCCCGCAGGTCAGCTTGCCCTGGATCGCCCGGGGCGCCGGCGCAATGCGGTTTTTGATCTCGTTCCGGTCCAGCAGGTCGTGCAGCGCGAGTCCCTGCTCATAGTTTTGAAACAGGACGTACCAGCGGATTTTATCAGCCATTGAGCATCTCGACAAAGGCGCCGATGCGGGTGCGCAGCTGCTCGGCGTCGGTGTCGGCGTAGTCGGTCTCCAGGCTCAGCACGGGCACGCCGGCCTCCTTGAGGGCGCGGGTGACGGAGTACTTCTCGGTGTCGTACAGGCAGCAGAACTTCAGGTTGCAGTCGATGACGCCGTCTACCTTGTACTCCTTGACCAGGCGCAGGATGTCGTCGATACGGCCGGTGTTGGGAGTGAAGCAGGCACAGTTGGTCTTCATGTAGCGCTCGGACAGGGCCATGTACATGTCGTCCAGCGTGGTCTTCGACTCGTCCACCAGATTTTCGAAGTAGCGGGTACCGGTGCACATCTCCTCGCAGACCACGGCGGCGCCGCTGGTCTCGATGATGTTGTGCAGCTTCCAGTTGGGAACGGCCAGCGGCGTGCCGGTGACCAGGATGCGCTTGGTGCCCTGGGGAACCACAGAGACGCCGTCCTTGATGCGCTGCTCCAGCTCGTCGGCCAGACGGTTGCACATCTGGGCGCAGCGGACCGGATCGTCGAAGAAGGAGATCTGGGTCATCAGCAGCACATCGCGGCCGGAGATGGGCAGGCACTCGGACTTGCGGCAGTCATAGACTCTCTGCATGGCCTTGCGCTTCTCGTTGTGGATGCGGATGGACTCGGCCAGCTTCTCGGGGGTGATGGTGTTGCCGGTGAACTCCTCCACCTTGGCGGCGAAGGCCTTGATCTCTTCCTTCCATCTGAGGATGTCGCACTCGCGCTTCATCTGGGGCACGTCCATGATGTACATGGGCACGTCCTCGCCCAGGATCTCATAGGCTTTCTTCTTGCCGTCGCAGGTGGTCTCGCCCACATACATGTCGGCGATGCGGAAGAAGGGACATGTTCTGCCGAGGCGGGCGCCGACGCTGGCCTTCACCAGGGGGCACATGCTCTTGGGCAGGACCTTCTCGCCGTCGGGGACCCAGAACTGGGAGCCGCCGCAGAGGCCGGTCACAATGCCGTTGGCCGCCACAATGACCTCATCGGGGACGTACACGCAGAAGGTGCCGAAGACCTTGCGGCCTTCCTTCTGGGCGGCGATCAGCTCGGCGGGGCGGATGCCGTGCACCTCGGAGATAACCAGATCCCAGAAATCCATGGCCTTGGGGCGGTTCTCCTGAGACAGGAACACGTCGCCCACGGCGGTCGGCAGCACCTGACAGAGCAGATCGTGATTGGCCAGGTCCATGCCCAGCTCTTCCCACATTTTGACGTAATCGGACATGAGTCGATTCTCCTTACTTTATAAATTGCGCTCCCCCGGGACAGAGGCAGCCACTCCGCATCCGGCTCACGCTGCATGGTGAAAACGGCGTTCAGCCTCCGCCGTCAAAGCACTCCATACAGATTAATTTTAATCGCGATTACATGTCTTGTCAATGCAACAAACCCCATAAAAAACGCCCTGCCTTTTCAGGCAGGGCAAACAAAAATCCTTCATTTCAGGTTGCCGGAATGCACACACCGGATCAAACCGGGTCGTCCAGCAGGAAGCGGAGCACCCGCATGAGCTTCGCCGTCAGCTGTTCGGACAGCACCATGCTGTCGGCGTTCTGGCAGCGCTCCTCCAGCAGCAGCCGGAAGTAGCACACCACCAGCTCGTTGACCATCTCCGTCCGCTCCCGGGAAAAGCCCAGTTCCTGGGCCAGTGGGGAAAGCACATGCATACTTCTCTCGTGGATGCTGCCTGCGTGGAGCATATCGACCATCGCATCCGAGATATCGTCCAGCTGGTGGGGAAACAGCCGATAATAGGTGTCGATCAGCTCCCCCATGTCGAAGCCGTGCTCGGTATAAAACAGGTGCCGGAAGATCTGCGGGTCGGCAAAGGCGTATTTGCTGAACACCTCCCAGGAGTGCACAAAGGCGTCCCGGTTGTTCTGCATCAGCGGCATATCCGCCGCCAGAGTCCGGCAGTATTTTTCCAGATAACTCATACAGGCCATGGTGATCAGAGCGTCCGCATTGGGGAAGTAGAGATACATGGTGGCGCTGTTGAGCCCCGTGATATTCGCGACCTTGCGGATGGAGACTTTTTCAATGCCTTCGTCCTGAATAATTCCTCTTGCCGCGCGGATAAACGTAACCAGGATCTGGTCTCGCTCCTGAGTTGAATACTTGGGTCTGCCCATGCGATTCGTCTCCTTTGGCGCAACGCGTACTGCGCCCCTTGTGTTGAAAAAAGCATAACACAAAATGGATTTTCTTGCAAGTGTAAAAGCGCCTGAAAACCCTTATCCCATCTCACTTTTTGAGGGTTGAATTCCCGGGTTGACAGCGGCGGTTTTCAATCTTATAATTTAATCGCGATGCATATAAGGCAGCCAGGCTGCAGACTGCCGCATGCCACCAACCATTACTATTCTTTCAAGGAGGCTCCTATGCTTACTGTCAATGCCATGGGCGACAAGTGCCCCATCCCTGTTGTAAAAACCAAGAAGGCCGTTGAGGCCCTGACCGCCGACGACACCGTCGAGGTGCTGGTGGACAACGAGACCGCCGTCCAGAACGTGGGCCGCTTTGCCCAGTCCCTGGGCTTTGCCGTCAAGAGTGAAAAGCTGGGCGAGGGTCAGTACCGCGTCTGCTTCGACGCCAAGAAGGGCGCCGCTGAGGGCTCCGCTCCTGCCGAGTCCTTCTGCTCTGTCAGCGCCGCGAAGAAGAACACCGTGGTGGTGGTCTCCTCCGACAAGATGGGCGAGGGCAGCGAAGAGCTGGGCGGCATCCTCATCAAGTCCTTCTTCTACGCCCTGACCCAGCAGGACGAGCTGCCCGCCACCGTGCTCTTCTACAACGGCGGCGCAAAGCTCTCCGTGGAGGGCTCCCCCGTGCTGGAGGATGTGAAGAACCTGGCCGCCGCCGGCGTCAAGGTCTTCACCTGCGGCACCTGCCTGAACTTCTACGGTCTGGGCGACAAGCTGGCCATCGGCGAGGTCACCAACATGTATGACATCGTCGACAAGTGCAGCAAGGCCGACCTCATCATCAAGCCCTGATGCGCGTCAAGGCCCCTGCGCTCGTCATCTCCTTTGCCAACGTCACCGAGGCGCTGGCCGTGGAGAACGCCTGCAAGGCCGCCGGTCTCCCGGGGCGGATCATCCCCGTCCCCCGGGAGATCACAGCCGGCTGCGGGCTGGCCTGGAAGGCCGCGCCCGAGGACCGGGAGACGCTGGTCGACGCCCTGGACAAGGCGGGGCTGACCTACGCGGGCGTACACATCGTCAATCTCTAATTCTGACATGGGAGAGAAACACAGTTGAAGTACGGAATCGGAATCGACATCGGCTCCACCTGCGCCAAAACCATTGTCATGGGTGAGGATGGAAGCATTCTGCGCCGCTCACTCCAGCCCACGGGCTGGAGCAGTGTGGACACCGCGGAGGGAATCCGCGGCGCCCTGGCCGCGGAGGGCTACTCCCTGGCGGAGAGTCGCTGCGTTGCCACGGGCTACGGGCGTATCTCCGTCCCCTACGCGGACAAGTGCGTCACCGAAATCACCTGTCACGCCAAGGGCGCCTGCCACATCTTCGGCAGGGACGAGCTGCTGATCATCGACATCGGCGGGCAGGACACCAAGCTGATCGCCGTGGAGGACGGCGCCGTCAAGGACTTTGTCATGAACGACAAGTGCTCCGCCGGCACCGGCCGCTTTCTGGAGATCATGGCCAACACCCTCTCGCTGCGGCCTGAGGAGCTGTGCCGCCTGGCCGCCTCCGGCGGCAACACCTCCATCAGCTCCATGTGCACCGTCTTCGCCGAGTCGGAGGTCATCAGCCTCATCGGCCGGGGCGAAAAGCGGGAGAACATCGCCTACGCAGTGGTGGACTCCATCGTGAAAAAGGTGGTCTCCCAGGCCAGCCGCATCCACACCGACGCCGCCACCGTCTGTCTCACCGGCGGCCTGTGTGAGTTCGACTATCTGATCGACTGTCTGTCCGGGCAGCTGGGCAAGCCCGTAATCTCCGGACCCGACGCCCGCTATGCCGGCGCCGTGGGCGCCGCCCTCACCGCCCGGAGCATGAAATAAAGGGAGCAATCCAAATGTTTGATTTACCCGAACAGTTTTCCGAATTCGGAGAAGCCCGGCAGAAGGGCTTTCTCGCCGTCAAGGACGTCAAGGAGCAGGGCGGCCGGGTGGCCGGCGTGTTCTGCACCTTTACCCCCTATGAGATTCTGGACGCGGCGGGCTTTCTGCCCGTGTCCCTCTGCGGCATGAGCGACGAGGTCATCCCCGCCGCCGAGGCGCACCTGCCCAAGAATCTCTGCCCCCTCATCAAATCCAGCTACGGCTTTGCCGTCAGCCAGAAGTGTCCCTACACCTACTTTGCCGACCTGATCGTGGGCGAGACCACCTGTGACGGCAAGAAGAAGATGTACGAGCTGTTGGGCAAGCTGAAAAAGACCTACATCCTCCACCTCCCCCAGGGGGACGACCCGCAGGCGCTGGCCATCTGGACAAAGGAACTGCGGCGCTTCATCGCCTATCTGGAGGAGAATTTCGGCATCACCATCACCGACGAGCAGCTGCGGGAGGCAGCCCGTCAGCGGAACGAGGAGCGTCAAAAGCGCATGCGGCTGATGAAGCTGATGAAGCTCACCCCGCCCCCCATGCAGGGCGAGCAGCTGGTGCGTGTGCTGGACGGCGCGGGCTTTGTCTTCCGCCACGCCGACCGCATCGCAAAGCTTGACAATCTGGCCGAGGACGTGACCGGCGCCTACGACCGGGGCGAGCGGCCCGTCTCCCCCGCCGCCAAGCGCATCCTGATCACCGGCTGCCCCATCGGCGGCGTCATCAGCAAGACCGTCAAGCTCATCGAGGACAGCGGCAGCGGCGTGTGCGTCTGCTTTGAAAACTGCAGCGGCATCAAGGCCGCCTTCCAGATGGTGGACGCCGACGCCCCCGATATCGTGGAGGCCATCGCCGCCCGCTATCTGCAGATCGGCTGCGCCGTCATGACGCCCAACAGCAAGCGCTTTGAGCTGCTGGACCGCCTGATCGATGAATTCCAGATCGACGGCGTGGTGGAGGTGGACCTGCAGTTCTGCACCCCTTACCTGGTGGAGGCCCACGAGGTGCGCGAGCACATTCTCGGCCGCGGCATCCCCTATATTTCCGTGGAGACCGATTACTCCCAGAGCGATCTGGGCCAGCTCTCCACGAGACTGGAAGCCTTTTTGGAGAGGTTATAAGACATGATTTATCTGGACAACGCCGCCACTACCATGCGCAAACCCCCGCAGGTCGCTGAGGCCGTTGTTACCGCCATGAACACCATGGGCAACGCCTCCCGCGGCGCCCACGCAGAGGCGCTGACCGCCTCGCGCATCGTCTATAACACCAGAGTGAAGCTGGCGGAGCTCTTCCACTGCCCGCGGCCCGACCATGTGGTCTTCACCATGAACTCCACCGAAGCGCTGAACATCGCCATCCACGGCCTGCTGCGTGAGGGGGACCATGTGGTCACCACCATGATGGAGCACAACAGCGTCCTGCGTCCCCTCTACCGGCACCAGAACGAGAACGGCGGCTCCCTGAGCTTTGTGCAGACCGACGCGCTGGGCCGCCCGATCTACGAGCAGTTTGAGAGCCTGATCCGCCCCGAAACCCGGGCTATCGTCTGCACCCACGCCTCCAATCTCACCGGCAACATGGTGGATCTGGACCGTGTGGGCGCCATCGCGAAGGCCCACGGCCTGCTGTTTATCGTGGACGCCTCGCAGACCGCGGGCGCACACGAGATCGACATGGAGCGCATGGGCATCGACGTGCTGTGCTTCACGGGTCACAAGGGTCTGATGGGTCCCCAGGGCACCGGCGGCCTCTGCGTCCGCGAAGGCGTGGAGATCGACTTCTGGAAGGTGGGCGGCTCCGGCGTGCAGTCCTATCTGAAAACCCACCCGGCCGAATACCCCACCAGGCTCGAGGCCGGCACCCTCAACTCCCACGGCATCGCCGGGCTCTCCGCAGCTCTGGACTTCATCAAGGAGACCGGGCGGGCAAACATCGAGGCCCACGAGGACAGGCTGATGCGCCGTCTGTACGAGGGCGTGAGCGCCATCGAGGGCGTGAAGGTCTACGGCGACTTCACCGGCGCGGAGAAGGCCGCCATCGTGGCCCTGAATATCCGCGACTACGACTCGGCCATCGTCTCCGACGAGCTGGCCCAGACCTACGAGATCGCCACCCGGCCCGGCGCCCACTGCGCCCCGCTGATGCACGAGGCCCTGGGCACCACCGAGCAGGGCGCCGTCCGCTTCAGCATCGCCTGGTACAACACCGAGGCGGACATTGACGCCGCCATCCGGGCCGTCCGGGAACTGGCGGAAGAGTAAGACCCCATAACGAAAAACACGCACCCCGCGGGGTGCGTGTTTTTCGTTATGTAATCTGCATTATGTCTACAATATTATGTCAATTAATCCGGCATCGCCATGCCACGCTGCATATAGGGGTTGGCGTCCCGCTCAAACTGGAGGGTGGTGGCGCCGGCATGGCCGGGGAAGACGTTGAAGTCGCCCTTGAGGTTGGCGAGCTTTTTCAGGGAGCGCAGCTCCGTTTCAAAGTCGCCGCCGAGGTCGGCCCGGCCGGTGGAGCCCTTAAAGAGCGTGTCACCGGAAAACAGGGCGTCGCCGCAGGTAAAGCACAGACCGCCGGGGGTGTGGCCCGGGGTCTCGATCACGTGGAAGCGGAGCTTGCCGACTTCAATCACGTCGCCCTCGCCGATGAAGACGGTGTCTTCCGGCTCCTGGAAGCAGAGGCCTGTGCGGCGCACGGTGAGCCCCACGTCTCCCCTGTTCATATAGACCCTGGCCCCGGTGGGCTCCATGACGCCGTAGACGCCCTTGGTGTGGTCGTCATGGGCATGGGTCAGCAGGATGGCCTCACACGTAAGGCCATTTTCCTCCAGATACCCCAGGATGATCTCCGGGTTTCCGCCGGGGTCGATGACGGCGGCTTTTTTCGTCTCCTCATCCGAGACCACATAGCAGTTGGCCTTCAGCCAGCCCACGGGCAGGCACTCGATTTTCATACCGTGCTCCTCCTCTGTAAGCATAAACGCGATTTTGATATCCCAATTATACGATTTCATCCCCGGGATGTCAACAAAGAGAGCCCCGCCGGGAAAGCGGAGCTCTCTTGTTTTCTGTGCTGTTTTTTATCCCTTGACGGCACCGCTGGTCATGCCGGCGATGATCTGCTCCTGGAACAGGATATAGCCCAGGATAGAGGGAACGATGGAGATGACGATGGCCGCGTACATGGACACATAGTCCGTGGAGAACTGGTTGGTGAAGTAGCGGATGCCCACCTGGATGGTGCGCAGCTTGTCGGAGGACACGATCAGGTTGGCAAACACGAACTCGTTCCAGCAGGTGAGAAACTCAAAGGTCGCAGCGGTGACGATGCCGGTCCGGCTCAGGGGCAGGATGATGTGGAAGAAGCGCCCGAAGAAGCCGCAGCCGTCGATATACGCCGCCTCCTCCAGCTCCATGGGGATGGAGTCCATCAGTCCACGGATCAGGAAGGTGGACATGGGGATGCCGATGGCGCAGTAGAGCAGGATCATGCCGCCGTAGGTGTTGTACAGACCCAGCTTGTTGATGATGATGAAGTAGGGCACCATCAGGGCGTTCAGGGGCACCAGGATGCCGGCGGTGAAGAGGGTGAAGATGTTCTCACGCCCGGAAAAGCGGAAGCGGGAGATGCAGTAGGCGCCCATGCTGGCGATGATGACGTTGACCGCCGTCGCGGCAACACCGACGAAGACGGAGTTTAAGAGCATCCGCCCGAGTCCCGCCACAGCCAGCGCGTTGACATAGTTCTGCCACTGCGGCACAGCGGGCAGTGAGAAGGGAGAGCCCGCCAGGAACTCAAAGTTCGTCTTCAGGGAGGAGACCACCAGCCAGATCAGGGGGAAGAGGGTATAGACGGCGAAGAAGATGATCAGAAACCAGCGGATGATCGCGAGAATCAGCTCCTTGCCGTGGGGACGGGTGTGAAGTCCGGTCTCACTCATTTGCCTGCCCTCCTTAGCTTCCGCATCTGCTGCGCCTGCTCGCTGCGGCCTTCAAAGAGCTTGCGGATACAGACGATGAAGATCACGCCCACGATGATCAAAATCACCGCGGAGGCGCCCGCCATACCGTAGTTTGCGTCCTGCATCTTCTTGTACATGTACAGCACGATCGTGGAGGTCCTGTTGGACGGGCCGCCGTTGGTGAGCATGTAGACCTGCTCGAACTGCCGCAGGCCCATGACGCTGGCCAGGGTCACGCAGGTCAAAAGCGAGGTTTTCTTGATCAGCGGGATGGTGATGTAGATGGCCTGCTGGAAATCCGTGGCGCCGTCGATGGTGGCCGCCTCGTAGTACGAGGTGTCGATGGTGGTGATGTCCGCCATCATGATGACCATGTAGTAGCCCACATAGAACACCCAGTAGATCAGCACCGCCGGCAGCGCCGTGCTGGCCGTGCCCAGCCAATCCTTGGCCAGATCACCCCGCCCGATCGCAGTCAGCAGACCGTTGAGCAGACCGCTGTCGGCGCGGTAGATGGCGCGCCACAGGGTGGCCAGGGCGATACCGGAAATGACCTGGGGGAAGAAGTAGACCGTGCGGAAGAACTTCCATCCCTTGGGCTTGCGGGAGAGGATGATGGCCATGACCATGGCCAGGGGGACCTGGATGAAGCCTGCCACCAGGGCCCAGATCACGTTATTCATGACCGAGCGCGAGAACGCCTTGTCGTTGAACAGCAGGGCGAAATTCTTAAAGGCGCGGAAGGTCGGGGCGGAGATGCCGTTCCATTTGAACAGGCTGATCACCACCACATAGATCACGGGAATGACAAAGAAGACCACCATCATCACAAGTGCCGGAAGAATAAAGGCGATCAGCGGTCCTCTGTCAGAGCGCTCCAGTTTCAAGAAGCCACCTCCTGGGATTCAGAGTGTTGAAAACAGGGTGCGGATGAACCGCACCCTGTCTTTTCAGGTTTTGGATCAGGCCGCGTTGTCGATCTCGGTCTGGAGGTAGTTGACGAAGTCCTCGGCAGAGCCGCCGGCGACCAGGTCCTGAACAGCCGTCGGGAAGGCGGTGGAGAAGGCGGTCGGGAAGGCGCCGTTGACATGCAGGATGGAGAACTCGGCGTTGTTGGCGACATCAGTCACAGCCTGGGAGATGGCGTTGGTGTCGGGGGACGGGGTGTATTTGACGAAGAACATGGCGCCGGAGGACAGAGCCAGCTCGGAGACATGGGCAGGATCGGTGAGGTACTGCAGGAACTTGACCACAGCAGCCTCCTTGGCAGGATCATCCTGCTTGGCGGCAGCCAGGAAGCCCTGAACAGTGGTCACAACGCCGCCCTTGCCGAGGCCGCCCTCGACCGTGGGATTGGAGGCGACGACGCAGTCGTCAGCCAGCAGCACGCCGTCCTTGGCGTTCTCTTCCTTGTAGAGGTTGGCGATCCACCAGGGGCCGTTGAGGTAGGTGACGCACTTGCGCTCGAGCCAGTTGCCGTTGACATCGCCGGCAGTCGCGTTGACAGCGCCGGTGAAGGTGTAGTCATACATCTCCTTGAGCATCTCGGCAGCCTGCACGAAGGCGGGGTTGCTCAGACCGTCGGCATAGACGTCCTTGCCGCCGATGGCCTCAACCAGCAGGGAGTACCACAGCATGGAGGACCAGGCGTTGTCGCCGGCCATCTGGCCCATACCGGCTAAGCCGGCATCCTTGGCGTCCTTGCACATCTGGAAGAACTCTTCATAGGTGGCGGGGGGCTGCTCCCAGCCGATCTCCTTCAGGAGCTTGGTGTTGTAGATGGGGGTGAAAACAGCGCTCTCGAAGGGCAGGATGAAGACCTTGCCGTCCACAGACCAGGCGTCAAAGGCACCGTCAATGAAGTCCTCGCCCCAGCCGGCTTCCAGGTAGGGGGTCAGGTCCATGAACTTGCCGGACTCGGCGTAGGCCTTGATATCGAAGGTGGTGTCCAGGATGCAGAGGTCGGGGGCGGAACCGGTGGTGACGGTGGTGCGGATCTTGTCGCGGTAGCCCTGGTAATCGGTCTGCTCCTCGACGACGACCTTGATGGCGCCGGCGTTCTCGGCGTTGAAGTCCTCAACCAGCTTGCTCATGTAAGCGGCCTTGGAGTCAGTGCCGACCCAGATGCTGGGGAAGTTGATGACGATCTCGCCGGCAGGGGCAGCTTCGGCAGGGGCGGCCTCAGCAGGGGCAGCCTCGGCGGGCTTTTCGGCTGCGGGAGCAGCGGCGGGAGCGGGAGCCTGCTGGCCACAGGCGGCAAGCGCGAAGACCATAACGGCAGCCAGCAGAAGGGCAATCAGTTTCTTCATGTTCATTCTCCTTTAATTAACTACGTTAATCAATTTACCGCAAAAAAGAACCTTTCGCGGTTACACGCCTATTATAGGGAAATGTTTCAAGTTTGTAAAGCGCTTTGTCCGCACGCTTTTGTAGATTATTCCCCCTCATTTTTGTGCAACTTCCATAAATTGAAGAGCAGGGAGCCGGTATCAGCTCCCTGCCCTTTGTTCGATTTTGTGTTTCCGGCTGTCAGATCGCGGCAATCTCCCGGAACAGCGCGGCGTAAGGGCTCCCCGCCCGGTAAAAGACCGGCGGTTTGCCCATGGGGGCGGGCACCGTGTTCTCCCCGGCGGCATAGGCTTCGCCGCTCCAGAGCAGCACCCACTCCCCCTCCGGCAGCCAGCAGGCCCGGCTCTCGGCACCCGGCTCCACCACGGGGGCCACCAGCAGGTCGCCGCCCAGCAGATAGCTGTAGTTTTCCCGCGCGTAGGCGCGCTTCTCGTCCGGAGAGGCCAGGAACAGCGGCCGCATCACGGGCAGGCCCTTCTCCTCGTTCTCCTGCATGCAGGCTTTCAGATAGGGCAGCAGCCTGTCGTGGATGCGCACCAGCCGCGCCGCGGCGGCGATCAGCTCCGGGGTGTCGTAGAGCTGGACGTTGGAGTCCGGGCGGTTGCCCTCGTGGCTGCGCATGACCGGTGTGAAGGCCGCAAACTCCGTCCAGCGCAGCAGCAGCTCCGCGTCCCGCTTCAGGTGGAACAGCGTGGTATAGCCGCCGATATCGCTGCAGTGCAGGCCGTAGCCGCTCATGCCGGCGGTCAGGGCCGCGGTGACAGCGGAGGGCAGACCGTCGTCCTCCGACCAGTCCACACACTGATCCCCGCCCCAGAGGAGCGTGGAGTACTTCTGGCTGCCGGCGGCGCCGGAGCGCATGAAGAAAACACAGTCCCCCAGCTTGCCGCTCTCCTCCACGGCCTCGCGGTTGCACTTGGCCCAGAGCATGGGCCAGGCGTTGTGCAGCTTCAGACCGCTGCCGCCGAAGCACACCGCGTCCGCGGGCAGGTACTCCCCGAAGTCGGCCATCCAGCCCTTGAAGCCCATGCCGATCAGGTTTTCCCTGATGACGCTCTTGTACCAGTCAAAGGCCGCGGGCATGGACAGATCCACCACGCCGCAGTTGAATTCGCCGAAGTCGAAGAGGTAGTCCGCGCCCTCGGCGTTCCTGACGAAGTAGCCCTTCTCCCGCGCCTTCTGAAAGAGGACGCCGCCCTCCACCAGATAGGGATTGATGTAGCCCATCCAGGCGGAGTCGTCCGCGGCGATGACCCTGTCCAGCTCCGGGTAGAGCTCCTGGTTCCAGCGCCAGTCCCACTGGAGGCGCTTGCCGAAGGAAGTGACGCGCTTGCCCTCCCAGTCCTGGATCCAGACCGCGGAGACGTGCATGCCGCCGTCTTTGCAGCGCTGTTCCATCTCCCGGGCGCGGGCGGTGCCGCCCTGTACGCCCAGCCACAGGCCCTGCATGGCCCAGTCGGGCAGCGCCTTCTGGCGGCCCAGCAGGCCGGAGAGCTTCTCCAGGAGTTCCTCATAGCACGCCCCGTCGCCCAGCACCAGGTGCAGCGCGGGCGTCCAGAGGGTGATCTCGTGGCAGTCCTTCTCCCGGAAATCCAGCTCACTGTACTCGTAGTTTTCCAGATGGACAAAGTACATCCGGGAGGAGACGAAGGTGGGCTGGGGGAAGAAGGTGGTGTGGTAGTCGCCCCCGCCGCCGTCAGTGGCGTCGGCCAGGCGGGTGACCTCGGTGAGCTTGTTGCGGCCCACGCCCTGCTCCCGCGTCCAGATGGGGTAGTTTCTCCCCCGCAGATCCACGGCGGAAAACTGTTCGCCGCCGCCGGTGACGTGTTCGTCAGCCTCCGCGCAGAGGCGCAGCCAGAGGCGGTTGACGCGCGCGTCGTCACAGCTTCCCGTCAGGCGCAGCAGGCCGTCCGCTTCGGTGACACGGAGCGTGTATTCTCCGCAGAGATCCGGGTGGGCAAAGCGCAGGCACTCCCCCTCCGCGCCCAGAAAGCGCAGGGGCAGGCGGGCGTCCTCGCGGTCCCGGACGGTGAAGTTGCCGCGGTACATCCTGATCTCCTCACGACCGAAGCCCAGGAAGAGCGCCGGGGTCTCGGGGCTGTGACGCAGCACGAGCCGGTCCCCGGCGTAGAGTTCAACAATTCCCTCTGCGGGAAAAGAAAGGTGGAACATGGTTCCCTCCAGTTTTTGAGTTTGGAGTGTGGAGAGTGGAGTGTGGAGTTGTGGCGTCCGCTTCGCGGACAATTCCAATACGCGCCGCAGGCGCACCTTAACTCCTAACTCCACCCTCCACACTATTCATTATACCAGTCCTCCGCCGTGCCCTGACCCTCGGCCAGCTTCCGCAGCGCGGGCTCGATGGCGTAGCTCATCAGCAGGCAGAGCACGCCCGGCAGCAGCGGCGCGATCTGGGGCAGCAGCCAGGCGATGACAAGCCCCGCCGTCAGCTCCAGCAGGAGCAGGACGCTCTTGCCCGCATACTTCACCGCCAGCCAGAAAGCAAAGCGCAGCGTGCCCGCCACGGTGTTTTCAAAGCGGGAGAGAAAGGCGAAGATCCAGGGAAAGAGCAGCGGCACCGGCAAAAGCAGCAGCCGGGAGAGCACATACAGCAGTTCCCCCGCCCGCACGCCCATCTGCGAAAAGGCGTAGACGTCCCCCAGTCCCAGGAGGATCACGCCCAGACAGATCAGCCACAGGAGCGTGGCCTGCCGGAAGTTCCGGCCGAAAGCGTGAAAGAACTCCCTGGTGGCCCGGCTGCGCTCATGGCGCACGCACTTGACCATGCTGTAGTAGAGCGCCGTGCTGGCCGCCCCCAGGGTAACGACCGGCAGGGAGCAGAGCATCCACAGCAGCCCCAGCCACAGAATGTCGATGACCGCCGTCAGGACCTGGTGGAGCTTGGACTCTTTCATCGATCAGTACTTGTGGACCTCGAAGCCGAACATCTGGGCCAGAGTCTCCAGGGTCCTGGCGTGGCGGCCCTTGATGACCACGAAGTGGGGCTCAAAGCCGTCCAGCACGCTCTGCTCCACCACCTCGCGGCTGTTGGAGTCGGTCTTGACGACGATGGAGGTACCGATGAACTGCTTGGGCTTGTCCAGCGCCTCACCCTCGGCGAGGAAGAAGCGGAAGGAGCCGTCGGGCTCGCGGCCGATGCGGAAGACGGTGGCCTCGGGGAAGGCCTCGCAGCCGAAATCCATGGCCGGGCCGATCTTGCGGTTGGGGTGCACGCCCACCACAGCGCCGGTGTCATGCCGGGCCAGGGAGCAGGCCGCGGCGCCGCAGTGCCAGAAGGTGACGGTGTTCTCGCCCTCGTCGAGAGAGACGGGGTCTCCGAAGAAGACGGGCTCATGGCTCAGCTGCATGCCAATCCACATGGACAGGGCGCCATAGATGTCGGCCTCGCAGGCGGCGGCCACACCCTCGTCGTTGAGCATGGAGAGCACGGTACAGACCGGGGTGCCGAAGGCGGTGAAGAAATCGGGCCAGCAGCGGGAGGCCAGGGCGCCGATGTTGTGGCTCTTGACATAGCCGCGGTAGGCGTTTAAGAGCCGCGCGTGGTCCAGCACGTTGTGCTCCGGGGTCTTGTCCAGCCCCGCGGTGGCTTTCTCGGTGTCGGTGACGGCCTGGCTGAGCTCGGCGTCGGCCAGCTTCTTGGCCTCGTCGATGAGCTCGCGGGCCTCGATGGCCTCCAGCTCCACGCCGAAGGTGTTCATCAGTTCGCTGTCAAGGGCGCGGCCGAAGCCGAAGCCCTGGGGAGTGTGGCCCACGGCGGCCATCTTCAGGCCCCGCATGGCCTTCTTGACCCGGGCGGCCTCCACGCTCGCCCTGCAGGCGGCGATGGTCTCCGCCTCCTCGGGGGCGCCGAAGACGTAGGAGAAGGGGCGGTCGTCAAAGGCTCTCAGGGTGTTGGCCGCGGAGTAGGCGCCGGTCAGGGAATTGAGGCGCAGACGCCCCCCGTCGATGACAGGCTCCCGCAGAGTCCAGAGCAGCACCGGGCAGTTAAAGCGGCGCAGCACTTCGGACATGTAGGCGGCGTTGGCAAAGGTCAGGTTCTGGAAGACGATCAGGTCGGGCTGCAGACCGTCCAGGTAGGCGCGCAGATCGTCGATGGAGAGCAGCATCTTCTCGGGCACGACGAAGTTCCCGTCGATGCCTTTGAGCAGCTTGATCGAGCGGTCAAACTGATCCTGGGCGCTTTCCAGATGGAAGGTGGGCACTCCCACCGGGATATACACGGGGCAAAAGCTCATGGGAAAATCCTCCTTAAAGCGTAATTGCTTAACATCGTGAACCATCATAGCGCCGCCGGTGGCTTCTGTCAACAAAAAGAAATAAGAGAAAAGAAAATTTTTCAATCCCCTTTCTCCCGTATTGACAAACGGAGATTAGAAGATTAAACTGCAAATTGGTTAAACCCTTTAATCAAATATTTTTGGAGGAACCGAAATTGAGCTACGATCTGAAGGAAGTCTGCAAGGATATCCGCTGTGATATCCTGCGCTGCATCGGCCACCTGGGCGTCGGCCACATCGGCGGCTGCCTGTCCGTTGCCGAGCTGCTGGCTGTGCTGTATTTTGAAGAGATGAACATCGACCCCGCAAATCCCAAGATGCCCGGCCGCGACCGTTTCGTCTGCTCCAAGGGCCACGCCGGCCCCGCCGTGTACGCGACCCTCGCCAACCGCGGCTACTTTGACAAGAAGGAGCTGCTCACCCTGAACCAGGGCGGCACCAACCTTCCCTCCCACTGCGATATGAACCGCACCGTCGGCATCGACATGACCACCGGCTCTCTGGGTCAGGGCTTCAGCTGCGCGGTCGGCGTGGCCCTCGGCAGCAAGCTGGAGAAAGACGGCGCCACCATCTACGCCCTGGTGGGCGACGGTGAGAGCCAGGAGGGCCAGATCTGGGAGGCCGCCATGTTCGCCGCCGCCAAGAAGCTGGATAACCTCATCGCCTTTACCGATTACAACAAGCTGCAGATCGACGACACCGTCGCCAAGGTCAACGACATCGCGCCCCTGGCGGAGAAGTGGGCCGCCTTCGGCTGGAACGTCATCGACGTGGAGGACGGCAACGATGTGGAGCAGGTCTCCGAGGCCGTCAAGCATGCCAAGCTCGGCGCCGGCTCCGGCAAGCCCACCATGGTGATCCTCAACACGCTCAAGGGCTGCGGCGTGCAGTGGATCGTGGACCTGGGCGCCGGCAACCACAACTGCCCCGTCTCCGAGGAGCAGGCAGAGGCCGCCATCCGCGAAATCAGAGGGGAGGAATAAGAATATGGAAATGAGAGCTGTTTACGCCGAGTGCCTGGCAAAGCTGATGGAAGAGGACAAGCACGTTGTCGTGCTGGACGCGGATCTGGCCAAGGCCAGCGGCACCCGCAAGCTGTACGAGCGCTTCCCCGAGCAGATGTTTGACTGCGGCGTGGCCGAGCAGAACATGGCCTCCATCGCCGCCGGTCTCTCCAGCTACGGCTTCAAACCCTGGATCGAGACCTTCACCCCCTTCGCCACCCGCCGCATCTGCGACCAGATCGCCATCTCCATCTCCTACGCCAAGCAGAATGTGAAGATCGTCGGCACCGACCCCGGCATCGCGGCCGAGCTCAACGGCGGCACCCACATGAGCATGGAGGATATCGGCGTGGTCCGCTCCATCCCCGGCGTCGTGATCTTTGAGCCCGTGGACGACGTGCAGCTGCGCGCCGCCATGCCCGTGCTCAACGCCTACGAGGGTCCCGTGTACGTGCGTCTGTTCCGCAAGGAGCTGCCCACCGTTTTCGCCGAAGGCTACAAATTTGATCTGTTCAAGGCCGACGTCATGAAGGAAGGCAAGGACCTGACCATCCTGGTCTCCGGCTTCCTGACCAAGGACGTGCTGGACGCCGAGGCTCAGCTGGCCGCCGCCGGCATCGATGCCGAGATCATCAACGTCCACACCATCAAGCCTGTCGACCGTGAGACCGTTCTCGCCTCCGCACGCAAGACCGGCGCCGTGCTGACCGTGGAGAACCACAACGTCATCGGCGGCCTGCACTCCGCCGTGTGCGAGTGCCTGGCCCAGGAGAAACTCCCCGTCTGCGCCGTCGGCATCCAGGACCGCTTCGGCGAAGTGGGCAAGATGCCCTACCTGCGTGAGGCCATGGGCCTGACCGTGGAGAACATCGTCGCCACCGCCAAGAAGGCCGTCGCGCTGAAGTAAACGATCCCCCACCCGCTTCGCGGGAGCCCCCTTTAGGCAAGGGGGCCAACTAGGAAGGAGTTATAATATGAAAATTGCCATCGGCAGTGATAAGTCCGGCTTCTCCGCAAAGGAAGCCATCCGCGCCTGGCTCACCGAAGCCGGCATCGAGTTTGACGATCTGGGCACCGTTGACCTGGAGCAGGTTCACCCCTACTACCAGGTGGCCTCTGAGGTCGCCCCCCTGGTGCAGAACGGCACCTACGACAAGGCCGTGCTCATCTGCGGCACCGGCGCCGGCATGAGCGTCGTGGCCAACAAGTACAAGGGCGTCTACGCCGTCGCCTGCGAGGGCGTGTACTCGGCCAAGATGGCCCGCGCCATCAACAACGCCAACGTCCTCTGCATGGGCGGCTGGATCGTCGGCCCCGAGATGGCCGTCGAGATGGTCAAGACCTTCCTGAACACCGCCTGGTGTCAGGATCTGGAGGATTGGCGCGCCGCCAATATGCACAAGTTCGCCAAGCAGGTCTCCGCCATTGAGGACAAGATCTATGGTGAATGATTTCTTCTACAAACAGCCGGTCCGCATCTGGTTCGGCGAGGGCAAGTTCCAGCAGCTGGAGAGCGTGATGGCTGAGCTCGGCTGCAAAAAGTGCGTGCTGGTCTGCGGCCGCCACTTTGCCCCCGAGGCCAAGGCTATGATGGAGAAGATGCCCGCCATCGCCGCCGTCTACGGCGAGGTTGAGCAGAATCCCCAGCTGGCCGGCGTGGAGGAGACGGTGCGTCTGGCCCGCTCCCTGGGCGCTGACACCATCGTCGGCATCGGCGGCGGTTCCTCCATGGACACCGCGAAGTTCGCCGCTGCCGCCGCCCCCGGCACCGAGAGCGCCGAGGCCTACTACACCGGCGCAGCCGCCTTCCCCGGCCACTCGCTGACCATCATCGCGGTGCCCACCACCGCCGGCACCGGCGCGGAGGTCACGCAGGTCTCCGTCATGAGCCGCGGCAGTGAGAAGCGCACCATCAACAATCCTCTCTTCATGCCCACCGCCGCCATTGTGGACCCGTCCCTGACCATGACCGTCCCGCCCCGCACCACCATGAACACGGGTCTGGACGCCCTGGCCCACGCCCTGGAGGGCTTCTGGAGCGTGAATCACCAGCCCATCGCGGATCTTTTCGCGGTCGAAGCTGTGCGCATCATCATGGAGAACCTGGAGACTGCCTGGCGCGACGGCTCCAACAAGGAAGCCCGCGGCAACATGCTCTACGCCTCGCTGCTGGCGGGACTGGCCTTCTCCAACCCCCGCACCGCCGGCTGCCACGGCTGTAGCTATCCCCTGTCTGAGGACTACCATCTGCCCCACGGTGAGGCCTGCGCCTTCACGCTGGACAGCTTTGTGCGCATCAACGCCGACGAGCGGCTGGAGTCCCTCTGCCGCAAGGCCGGACTCACCGGGACTCAGGAACTGGCCGAGCGCATCGCGGCGCTCAAGCAGCTCGCGGGTCTGCGCACCAGACTCTCCGACCTTGGCGAGGTGGACATGGACAAGCTCTGCCACGACTGCGCCGTCCACGTGCTGATGAACAACAACCCCGTCAAGATGGACGAGGCCGCTCTGCGGGAGATGTTTGAAAAGCTGAAATGAGAGAAGATCTCAAATACACGCTGATGGTCACGGGCATGGTGGTCTCCTGGTCCGTCTACTACGCCGTCAGCAAGATCCTCGTGGATGCGACCGGCTCGGCCCTGCTGGCGGGCTTCCTGCTGCGGACGGCGGCGCTGGTGTTCCTCACCGTGCAGCTGCTGCTGGACAAGAGCTTCCGCCGTCTCTTTCACCAGGGCAAGGCCGTGTTCATCCTCGTGCTGATCGGTGTGTTCGGTTTTCTTCTCGATCTGTTTGCAAATCTGGGCTATGCCGGAGGATCTCTGTCCACCGGCACAGCCCTTTTGAAAACCGACGTGCTGATGGTGAACCTTGTCACCGTGATCCTCTACCACAAGAAGCTGTACCTGACCGACTGGATCGGCACCCTGGTCATGCTCTTCGGCGTGCTGCTGGTGCTGGGGGTGGACTTCGGCGGGATGGAGCTGCATGTCACGGACCTGTTCTTCCTGCTCTCCGCCGCCTGCGTCACCGCCAACGCCTTTGTCATCAAGACCGCCCAGGAGAAATACCACGAGGACGCCGACATGATCGGCTTCTACAACAACTTTGTGGTGCTGCTGCTCTTCGGGCTGGGCTCCGGTCTGACGGGGCAGATCACCCCCGCCGTATGGGACACACTGCGGCGCTGGGGCTGGCTCATCGCCCTGGGCGGGCTCGGCCAGACGGGCATTTACTTTTTCTATTACCGCAACCTCAAACACTTTGAGGTTTGGCTGGTCAAGCTCTACCTGCTGCTGATGCCGGTTTTGAGCTGCTTCATCGGCGTCTTCTTCCTGGGTGAGGAGCTGACGGCAAAGAAGCTTCTCGGCATCCTGGTGGTGCTCTCCGGCGCGGCGGTCATCCTGCTGCGCAGCCGCATCCACCATGAGGGCAAGACCCCGAAGCACACAGCGTAATTCACCTGCAAAGGAGGGATTCGGCATGGCCCTGGAGGGCGACAACATGATGGGCGTCAAGCGCAACAACCGCAGCGCCGCCCTGCGCATCCTGCACCAGAAGGGCAGCATGTCCCGCAAGCGCCTTGCCGAACAGCTCCGTCTGACCCCCGCCGCCATCACCAAGATCGTCGGCGAGATGCTGGGCGAGGGGCTGCTGGCGGAGGGCGAGACCGTCTCCAGCGGCAACGCGGGCCGGCGTGAGATCATGCTGCAGATCAATAGCCGCAGCGCCTGCGCCCTGGGGGTACTCATCAACCTGCGGCAGGCCATTGTCTCCGCCGTATGGCTGGACGGAACCGCGATCTTCTCCGAGGAGATCCCCCTGGTATCCCGCGCTCCGGCGGATGAAACCGTGGAGATGCTGGCCGCGAGACTGCTGCAGCTGGCGGAGGAAAACGGCCTGAAGCGGGAGCAGATGGTGGGTCTCGGCATCGCCGTGCGCGGCATCACCGCCGCCGACGGCCGCAGCGTGGTCAACAGCTTCGGCGCGCTGGACCGGGAGAACATCCCGCTCTGCCGCCGTTTTGAGGAGCTGACAAAGCTGCCCTGCGTGATGGTCAACAACGTGCGCGCACTGCTGGCAGCGCAGATTTTCCTCTCCCGTGAGGAGAACATGGACTCCCAGTTCTTCCTGCGCTGCGAGTACGGCATCGGCGCAGCCCTGTCCGTGGGCGGCAAAATCTGGCCCGGCCACACCCAGCAGTGTGCCGAGATCGGCCACATCCCGGTGATCCGCCGGGGCGGCAAGCTCTGCTCCTGCGGCAAGAGCGGCTGTCTGGAGACCATCGCCTCCCCCGCCGCCATCCGGGATGACGCCCTGGCCGCCCTCAGCGAGGAGGACACCCCGGTGCTCTGGAAGCAGGCGCTGGAAAAGGGCAAGGACAACCTGGATATTGACGACGTGCTCAATGCCGCCATGGCGGGGGACGCGGGCGCGGCCCGGATCGTGGACCAGGCGGTGCTGGCCCTGGGCAGCGCGCTGAAATCGGTGATCTATCTCATCGACCCCGGCAAGATCATCTTCTACGGCCGCATGTTCAACCACCCCTATTTCCTCTCCCGGCTGCTGGCCGAGATGAAGGAGGGCGTGGACAGCGGCCACAGCCCCATCATCGAAAAGAGCCGCTACAACCACTCGCTGGAGGATCGGGCGGCAAGCCTGCTCGCGGTGGAGGATTTCTTCGCCCGCGGCGGGTCGAAATAAGAAAGCATACAGCAGCCCCGGGCGGGAACGAAGCGTTCCCGCCCGGGGCTTTTGCAATCTTAGGAAATTCTTAATGGATTTCCCCTGTTTCTCTTAGGTTTTTTTCGGTATACTGATCCCATCAGACGAAGGAGAAACGCCCATGTACAACATTCTGATCTGCGACGACGAGCCGGACATTGTCTCGGCGCTGAAAATTTATCTCTCCGGGGAGGACTATCGGCTCTTCACCGCGTCAGACGGAGAGGAAGCCCTGCGCATCGCCCGGGAGCAGGAGCTGCATCTCGTGCTCATGGACGTGATGATGCCGAAGCTGGACGGCATAACCGCCACGGCCCGGCTCCGGCAGGAGAGCAACGTGCCCATCCTGATGCTCACCGCCAAGGGCGAGAGCAGCGACAAGGTGCTGGGGCTCAATGTGGGAGCCGACGACTACATCACCAAGCCCTTCGATCCGGCGGAGGTGCTGGCCCGGGTGCGCTCCCACCTCAGGCGCTACACCCGACTCGGCGCGCAGCCGGCAGCGGAGAGCGGAAACGTCTATACCGTCGGCCCCATCCGGCTGGACGACGAAGCCAAGAACGTCACCCTGGACGGTGAGCCCGTCTCCCTCACGCCGATGGAGTACAACATCCTACGTCTGCTGATCCGCCACCCGGGGCACATCTACTCCTCCGCGCAGATCTACGAGCTGATCTGGCACGAGAAGCCGCTGGGGGCGGAGAACGCCGTCAGCGTCCACATCCGGCATCTGCGGCAGAAGCTGGAGATCGACCCCTCCCAGCCCCGCTATCTCAAGGTCGTCTGGGGTCTGGGCTACAAGCTGGAAGGAGGCAGAGAAGGATGAACAAAGAACCGCTGTGCTACAAGCTCTGGGCCAGGATCCTGGCCTATTTCCTGCTGACGCTGTTTGTCGGCACCCTCGCCCTCAGCCTCCTCGGCGCCGCCGTCTGCTGGGAAGTGGGCGCCTATTCCTCCGAGCCCTATACGCTCACGATGGACCAGTTCCGGCAGCAGGCTGTGAGCTACGGGGACAACATGATCCTCTGGCTCAGAGACGAGGAACCGCGTCTGACGGAAGCTCTGTCCGCCCGTACCAACGCCGCCTGGCGCATCACCGACAGCGGCGGAAAGGAGCTGTTTCGGGATCCCCGCTTCGAGGATCTGGCCAACACCGCTTATGCCTTCTCCCTGGTCTATCGCTGGCAGGAGGACAAGATCCCCCTGGGTCCTCCCGTCGAGCCTGCGCCGGGCGAGGAAGCCGTTGAACAGGAATACCGCATCGTAGGGTACCCCGTCTACCGGAACGACTGCGCTGCGAAAGCCGCGCTTGCCGACGGTGAGTATCTGGCCGAGGTGCGCATCGACCCGGCCTTTCCCCTGCGTGATGTGTACTACTGGACCTTCTTCGGTCTCGGCGCCCTCTGGGGGCAGCGCTACGCGGTCTATGCCTATGCGGTCATAAGCCTGGTTTTGGCCCTGGTCTGCTTCATCTTCCTGATGCGCGGTGCGGGGCACAAGTCGGGCTGTGCCGAACCTGTCCCAGGCCCCTTTTACAAGGTGCCCTTCGACCTGGTCACGCTGGGGCTCGTCACCCTGCTGGGCATCATGCTGGCCTTTATCTCGGAAGTCGGACGCTCCCGGGACACCGTGGGCATCATCCTCCTGGCGGCCGCGGGGCTTCTCGCGGTCCCGCTCTGCACCCTGTGGTGCGCGTCGCTTGCCATGCGGGTGAAGGTGGGCGGATTATGGAAGCAGACGATTTTGTACCGGCTCTTTGCCCTCTGCCTGCGCATGCTGCGGGGCTGCTTTGGGCTGATCCGCCGCGTCTTTCGGGGTATCGGCAACCTCTTCCGTTCCCTGCCGCTGGTGTGGAAAACCGCGCTGGGGCTGAGCGCGCTCTGCCTCCTGGAGTTTGTCGGCATCGCCTTGTTTCACAGTGACACAGATATGCTTTTCCTCTGCTGGTTTTTGGAGAAGCTGGTGCTGGTGCCCGCGGTTTTGTATCTTGCCCTCATGCTGCGCAGGCTCCAGACGGGCGGCCGGGCTCTCGCCGCCGGGGATCTCAGTCACCAGACCGACACCCGCCGCCTGTTCTGGGATTTCAAGGAGCACGGAGAAAACCTCAACGCCATTGCCCTCGGGATGAGCCGGGCGGTGGAGAGCCAGCTCAAGAGCGAGCGGCTGAAAACGGAGCTGATCACCAACGTCTCCCACGACATCAAAACGCCGCTGACCAGCATCATCAACTACGTCGATCTGCTGAAAGGCGCGGAGGATGAGGCGCAGCGCGTCGAATATCTGGAGGTCCTGGACCGCCAGTCGAAACGGCTGAAGAAGCTGACGGAGGATCTGGTGGAGGTGTCCAAGGCCAGCTCCGGCAGCATGGAGACCCACCCAAGTCGCCATAGCGTCAGCGAGCTGCTGCGCCAGGCCCTGGGCGAATACGGCGACCGGCTGGAAAAGGCCGGGCTCACCCCGGTGCTGACCCTGCCGGAGCAGGAGCTCTTTGCCGTACTGGACGGTACGCTCCTGTGGCGGGTGCTGGACAATCTCTTTTCCAACGCCTGCAAGTACGGCCAGCCGGGCACCCGCTTCTATCTGGACGCGGCGGAGGAGGCCGGGGGCGTGCGGCTCAGCTTCAGGAATATCTCCCGTGAGCCGCTGAATCTCTCCGCCGAGGAGCTGATGGAGCGCTTTGTCCGGGGCGACCGCTCCCGCCACAGCGAGGGCAGCGGCCTGGGGCTGAGCATCGCCCGCAGCCTCACCGAGCTGCAGGGCGGCGTGTTCACCCTCTCGGTGGATGGGGATCTCTTCAAGGTGGAAATCACCCTGCCGAAGGTATAAAAAGCGTGCGGCGAATTCGATTGTTCTTCGAATTCGCCGCACATTTTGTTTATCCCGTATCCATTCCCCCGCCGGGAGGGGCAAGCCCCTCCCCTACTGGGGGTCTCACTCGATCGGTTCGTAGTACTGGTCGAGGTATTCCTCCAGAGTCAGCCCCAGATCCCGGATTTCCTGCGCGACCTCCACGCCCACATAGCGGTAGTGCCAGGGCTCATAGATGATGCCGGTGATGTCGCTCTTGTCGTTGGGATAGCGGAGGATGAAGCCGTAGTCCCAGCAGTGCTCCATCAGCCATTTCTGGGTGGGCATCTCCTCCTGCTGGCTGTTGAGGTAGGGATAGTTGTAGTCGATGATATCCGCCGCGAGGCCCAGCTGATGCTCGCTGGTGCCGGGGATGGCCACGGACTGGGCCGCGATGGCCGGGGCCTCCTCGGGATCCACGCCGTCCTCATACACCAGGCGGTAGATCTTGTTGTTGTACAGGTACTGCTGCTTCTCCATGGTTCGGTAGGCCGAACAGACGAAAGGATCGTTGCCGGCCTCGGCGCAGTCGGCCACCATCTGGATCAGGGCGTCCGCCGCCCGCGCGTCCATCCACTGGTCCTCATCGTAACCCCAGGTGACCTGCCGCAGCTCGGGCACATAGCCCTCCTCCATGGCATGCCAGGGGTTGACCAGCACCAGCAGCTCCGTGCGCTTGCGCAGAACGGGGGTGGGCTCCGGCGTGGGCGTCGGCTTCGGTGTCGGGGTCGGGGCGGGCGTCGCTTCCGGCGTGGGCTCCGGCGTCGGCACCGGGGGCAGCTCCGGCGCGATGCTCTCCAGGATCTCCGCCAGGGAGACATCCATCCGGGAGAGCGCCAGAATGCCGGTCAGTCCCGCCAGCAGCAGCACCAGCAGCACGATCAGTGCCGCGCGGCTGCGGGTTTTCAGTTTCATAGGCACCCCCTGTGTCAGAACGAAATCAGGCCCAGATGCTCCAGCAGGATCTTCAGCCCGATCAGAATCAAAATAACGCCGCCGACCCGCTCCGCCTTCGCCTTGTATTTCAGGCCGAAAACGTGGCCGATGTACACACCAAGGGCCGAGAGCAGGAAGGTGGTCACGCCGATGAGGCACGCCGCCGGGAGGATCTTCACCGACAGGAAGGCGAAGGTGATGCCCACGGCCAGCGCGTCGATGCTGGTGGCGACCGCCAGCACCAGCATGCTCCTGACGCCCAGGTCTCCGCTGACTTCCTCGGTCTTGCCGGACTCCCGGATCATGCTGAGGCCGATGATCGAAAGCAGCAGGAAGGCCACCCAGTGGTCGATGCTCTGGATCACATGCTCAAAGCGAAAGCCCAGCAGCCAGCCGAGAAGCGGCATCAGCGCCTGGAAGCCGCCGAAGTACAGGCCCACCAGGGCCGCGTGGCGCAGCTTTAACTTGTTCAGGCTCAGACCCTTGCAGATGGAGACCGCGAAGGCGTCCATGCTCAGACCCACGGCGATCAGAAACAGTTCAACAATTCCCATGGAAAGCTCCTCATCACAAGTCCAACTGACTGTACAATAATTTCATGAAAAAGTCAAGAAAACCGGCGGGAAACCGGGTATACTTTCCTTGGAAGCTTTCACCACACGAAACAGAAAGGACGCCGCAATGAACGAAGTCTATGAATTGCTCCGACAGGCGGGCACCTATTTCCTCGCAACCTGCGAGGACGGCCAGCCCCATGTCCGCCCCTTCGGCACGGCCGATCTCTATCAGGGCCGCCTGTATTTTCTGACCGGGAAATCCAAGGCCGTCTCCCGCCAGCTGCACACGAATCCCCGGCTGGAACTCTGCGCCATAACCGAGGGCGGCTGGCTGCGTGTGGAGGGCAGCGCCGTGGAGGACGACAGCCGCGAGGCCCGGGCCGCCATCCTGGAGCTCCATCCGAATCTGCAGAGAAACTACAGTCCGGACGACGGCAACACCGAGGTCTGGTATCTGCGCAACTGCACCGCCACGCTCTGCTCCTTCACCGAGCCGCCGAAGACCTGGAAGTTCTGATTCTCCGGGAAAAGCAGCTCGCGGGCATCGTGCCTGCTCTCTCTTCATACGTCATTGCGAGGAGCGCCAGCGACGTGGCAATCCGTCTTTTTTTAACGGATTCCCACGCCAGTGTGCGCACTGGCTCGGAATGACGGAAGGGGCAGGCGCAATGCCCGCGGGTTTTTTATTGATCCAGCTTATAGGTGATGTCCTTTTCCAGGCTGAGCCGGGGCTCCGTGCCGCGGAAGAGGCGGATCACGGCGGGGATGTGGTGGATCAGCACCAGCGCCGCCGTCATCAGCAGCAGGCGCAGCAGCAGCGCGTCGTCCACCACCAGCACCGCCACCAGCACACAGACCAGGGCGCCCGCCACCGTGCCGATGGTCACATAGCGGGTGACCGCCGTCAGGGCGGCCAGCATCACCAGCACCGCCGCGCCCGCGGAGGTCTGCACCCCGAAGGCCGCAACCACCAGGGCAAAGCTCGCATGGCTGCCCTTGAAGCGGTACAGTACCGGCCAGAGTCTGCCCAGCACCAGCACAAAGCCCGCGAAGGCCCGGCCCGCGTCGGCGTGGCCCTTGATGCCCAGCAGAATGCTGCCGATCAGGAGCGGGATCAGGTCCTTCACCAGTTCAACCGCGAAGAGCTTCAAAAAGCCCGCCCAGCCGTAGATACGCTTGAAGTTGGAGAGCCAGGTGTTGTTGTCCCCCAGGCGGCGGAGGTTGCGGTGAAAGACGAAATTTGAGGCCAGCACCATGGTGTCCATGCAGCCGAAAAGGTAGGCGAAGAAGGCCGTCACGAGAAGGAGAAGCCAGTAGACGATCATTCCTTCTCTCCTTTCTGGCGGATCACCAGACGGATGGGCGTGCCCTCCAGCCCGAAAACGGCGCGGATCTGGTTTTCCAGATAGCGCTGATAGGAGAAGTGGAACAGCTCACGGCTGTTGCAGAAGATGACAAAGCAGGGGGGCTTGATGCCCGTCTGGGTCATGTAGTAGATTTTCAGACGGCGGCCCTTGTCCGTGGGCGGCTGCACCCGCGCCTGGGCGTCGGCCAGGACGTTGTTGAGCATGCCGGTGGTGATGCGCATGCTGCTCTGGTCGTTGACGAAGTTGACCAGCTCAAAGATCCGGTCGGTGCGCTGGCCGGTCAGGGCGGAGATGAAGAGGATGGGAGCGTAGCTCATGAAGCTCAGATCGCGCATGATATCCTTGCGCATCTTCTCCATGGTGCCGGTCTCCTTTTCCACCAGGTCCCACTTGTTGACAATGATGATGCTGGCCTTGCCCGCCTCGTGGGCCAGTCCCGCGATCTTGGTGTCCTGCTCGGTGACGCCGTCTCTCGCGTCGAGCATGATGATGCATACGTCCGCCCGCTCGATGGCCAGCTGTGCGCGCATGACGGAGAACTTCTCCACCTTCTCCTCCACCTTGGACTTGCGGCGGATGCCGGCGGTGTCGATAAACATGAAGCGGCCCTTGTCGTTTTCGAAGAGGGTGTCCACCGCGTCGCGGGTGGTGCCCGCCATGTCGCTGACGATCAGGCGTTTCTCTCCCAGGATGTGGTTGATGAGCGAGGACTTGCCCACGTTGGGCTTGCCGATGACGGCCACCTTGATGCAGTCCGGCTCCTCCTCGTCCTCGGAGGCGTCCGGGAAATGCCTGAGGCATTCGTCCAGCAGATCGCCGGTGCCGTGGCCGTGCACCGCGGAGACCGCGATGGGATCGCCCAGCCCCAGCTCGTAAAACTCGTAAAGGGTCGGGTCCTCCGCCCCGGTGGAGTCGGCCTTGTTCACAGCCAGCACCACGGGCTTATGAGAGCGCTTGAGCATGTTGGCCACGTCCTTGTCCGCGGCGGTGACGCCGGTGCGGATATCCGTGACCAGCACGATGACAGTGGCCGTGTCGATGGCGATCTGGGCCTGCTCCCGCATGAACAGCAGGATCTCACTGTCGGTGGAGGGCTCGATGCCGCCGGTGTCCACCATGTCAAAGGTGCGGCCGCACCACTCGCAGGGGGCGTAGAGCCGGTCCCGGGTGACGCCCGGGGTGTCCTCCACAATGCTCAGCCGCTGGCCCACCAGGCGGTTGAAGAGCATGGATTTGCCCACATTGGGGCGACCTACTATCGCAACAAGAGGTCTTGACATTTGCATTCCCTCCTTGGAATCATCCGTTCTGATTGTACTGATAAAAGTCCTCGCCGCTCTCCTCCCGCACGGGGTCGGGCAGCTCGGGCAGGATGCCGAACATGGCGTCGCACAGGGCAAAGCCGTCGGCCTCCACGGGGTAGACGGGCACGCCCAGGGCGTTTCTCGCCTCCTCCAGCTTCACGTCGTCCAGGAAGTCCTGCTCCTGGCGGCGCAGCATGTTCTGGGAAATGAGCAGACGCTCCCCCAGTTCTCTATCCTTCAGCTGGCCTATCAGATCGCCCCCGGTGATGAGCCCGGTGACGTTGATGCTGTGGCCAAAAAAGTCATTTTCAATGGCGTAGACATGGCCCTTCAGTGTCGGAAACGCCTGACGGGCCAGGTTCAAAAGCTTTTCAAAATAGGGCGCCGCGGAGACCCCGGTGGCGATGGCAAAGTCCGCGCCGTCCGGCGCTTCGGCCAGTTTGAGGGCGGAGCGAAACTCCGTCTCCAGCAGGCGCAGCATCCCCACACCGTTTTCAAGCTGTGTGTACTCCTCGTAGAATTCGTCCCCCGGCAGCTCCCGCCCGGCCTTGATGTACAGCTCGTCCCCGCAGAAGAAGATGCGGCTGCCGTGCTCTTTGAGGCAGTGGTCGGAGAAGTCCTCCACCAGGTCCAGGGTCTCCGCCGCGTGCTCTTTGGTAAAGGGCGTCAGCGGGTAGAGGTGCTCCCGGAATTTCGTCAGACCCACCGGGACGATGGACACGCTGTGCACCGCCGGGTACATCTCCTCCAGCTCCCGCATGGTGCGCGTCAGCTCCTCCCCGTCGTTGAGCCCGGGGCAGCAGACGATCTGGCAGTTCATGACGATGCCCGCCGCGGCAAAGCGGCGCATGACGTCGATGCTCTCCCCTGCCCTGGGGTTGCGCAGCATTTTTTTGCGCAGCTCGGGATTGGTGGTGTGCACGGAGACGTTGATGGGGCTGATGTGCAGGGCGATGATGCGCTCGATCTCCCGGGGGGAGAGGTTGGTGAGGGTGATGTAGTTGCCCAGCAGAAAGCTCAGCCGCGCGTCGTCGTCCTTAAAATACATGGTGCGGCGCATGCCGCGGGGCAGCTGGTCGATGAAGCAGAAGACACAGGCGTTGGCGCAGGAACGGGGCTTGTCCATGAGATAGCTCTCAAAGTCCAGTCCCAGATCGCCGCCCTCCCCTTTGCGCACGTGCACCTCGTACGTTGATCCGTCGGGCCGGCGGAGGGTGACGTGCAGATCCCGGTCATAGGCGTAAAACTTGTAGTCCAGCACGTCCAGGATCTCATTGCCGTTGATGGCGGTGACGGTGTCGCCGGGCCGGACCCTGCCGTGCAGGGGGCTCGTCGGATCGACAGCCTTGATGTAGTTGTCCTCCAAAGCGTTCCCCCGCTTTCTGTCGCACAGCGATCTTTTGCATCGAATAAAGCTTAAGGAGGAACGGTTAAAACCTTTCCTCCTTAAGCTTCAAGCTTCTTTACTTGCTCTCCTCAACGGCGATGACGGTACGGCCCTTGTACTGACCGCAGGCCTTGCAGGCACGATGAGGCATGCAGAAAGCGCCGCAGTTGGGGCACTTGACGACATTGGGAGCGGTGAGCTTCCAAACGGAAGAACGTCTCTTGTCACGTCTCTGTCTCGATACTTTTCCTTTTGGGACTGCCATGTTGACACCTCCTGTTGACAGCTGTTCTGAGCAGCTTCTTTTTTAGATTCGCCTATTTATCCAAAAGCTGCTCAAGCACAGCAAATCTTGGATCAATGGATTTCCGGCACCCACAGGGGCCGAGGTTCAGGTTTTTGCCGCAGCTGGGGCAGAGGCCCTTGCAGTCCTCCCTGCAGAGGAACTTGGTCTCCATATCCAGCACGAACAGTGTGGAGAGGATCTCATCGAGATCGACCCCGTCGTCCACCAGGGTAAAGAGATCCGGGTTATCCTCGGGGTTCTCCTCCACGATGGTGGCGTCGAGCTCGGTCTCCTTCACGCTCTCGAACTCCTCGCCGCAGCGGTCGCAGATACAGATCAGCTCCGCCGTGAGCAGGCCCTCGAGCGTCAGGATGCCGGCCTCGTTGTAGACGCGGCCCTCCGCATGGGGTTTGGCCTTGTAAGCCCGGATCTGGGGGAAATCCAGCCCCTCGGTCTCCAGCTCGCAGGAGAAGGGAACCCAGGCGCCGGGAACCTCAATAATCTCTCTCAGATTCAGCCTCATACAAAAGCACCTCGCACAGTCGCCCTAGTATTATAGTTTACTTGTCAAGACTTGTCAACACAAATTTGCTCTGAAAAATCGGGAAAAACTAGAAAAAAACGTCCCGTCTTTCCCCGTCTGTCTTGTGCATTTTCGCGCCCGCAGATCCGCCTTGCGTCCAAAGCCTTTCTGGGCTATAATGGGGAAAAACGCGAAAGGACCTCTCCCCCCATGAAAGAACTCACCATCCGCGCAAACGACGCCGGCCAGCGGCTGGATCGCTTTGTGGGCAAGGCCGTGCCCCTGCTGCCGGAGTCGCTGCTGCAAAAGTACATCCGGCTCAAGCGCATCAAGCTCAACGGCAAAGGCGCCAAGCGGGACACGCGCCTGTGTGCGGGCGACGTGCTGCAGCTGTACATCAACGATGAGTTTTTTGAAAAGCCCCGGGAGGACAACGCCTGGCTGAAGGTGGGCACGCCAAAGCTCACCATCGTGTACGAGGACGAGAACATCCTGCTGCTGGACAAGAAGCCCGGGGTGCTCTGCCACAGCGCCGGGGTCTGGGATTACAACACACTGATCGCGAACGTCCAGGCCTACATGGCCCAGAAGGGCGAGTGGAAGCCGAAGGAGGAGCACGCCTTCGCCCCCGCGCTCTGCAACCGCATCGACCGCAACACCGGCGGCATCGTCATCGCCGCCAAGAATGCCGAGGCTCTGCGCATCCTCAACGACAAGATCCGCGACCGGGAGATCGAGAAGTATTATCTCTGCGCCGTACGCGGCAGGCCCAGGCCCCCGGAGGGGAGACTGGAAAACTATCTGTTCAAGGACGCCCAGAAAAACCAGGTCTTTGTAAAAAGCAAACCGGAGCCCGGCGCCAAGACCGCCGTGACCGAGTATCGCCTGCTGAAGACCCAGGGCCCCCTGTCGCTGGTGGAGTGCCGTCTGCTCACCGGGCGCACCCATCAGATCCGCGTCCAGATGGCCCACGCGGGCTGGCCCCTGCTGGGGGACGGCAAGTACGGCAGCGAGCGCTTCAACAGGGACTTTGACGAAAAGGGCCAGGCTCTGTACTCCTACCGGCTGGTCTTCTCCTTCCCCACCGAGGCGGGGATGCTCGAATACCTGCGCGGGAAGGAATTCCGGGTGCAGAAGGTGGATTTTGCGGAGACCTACTTCGGCGTGACCGATCTGAACATCTGAAAAACCGGAGGCTTTCGCCTCCGGTTTTCTGTTTAATAGATCGTTCCGTCCTCGACAGGCTCGCCGTCGTAGCTCATGTTGCGGCAGCCGTAGGCCGACCAGATGTAACCGGGGATGTCGTGGACATTGCAGTGCTCGGCACTGACGCCCACGCAGTCGCTGAAGCTGAAGGCGCCGTAGGTGCAGTGGTGGATCTCCGTGTACCGCACGCTCAGATCCCGGCTGGAATAGGCGCTGACGCCCAGCACCCCGCAGCCGTAGAGAGAGCAGTCCTGAATGGAGACGCTGCTGCAGTTCATGAAGTTGAGCACGCCGCCCGCGCACTCACCGGGCTCCTGGGTGTGGCCGGCGGTGAAGTTGGAGAGGGTGATCTTGCTGCAGCTTTCAAAGCTGATGACGTCCGCGTAGCGGGGCCCGGCGGTGATGGTGGCCCGGTGGGGTCCGCCGGCGGTGAGGGTGAAGTTGTCCAGATCCCGCAGCACCAGTCCCGGCCCGTCGTAGCAGTTCATCCAGTAATAGTACCCGTCGCCGGTATAGCTGCCGTAGCCCGTCGCCGCGGCCAGATCGTAGATCCCGTCTTCCAGATAGATGGTGACGCCGGGAGCGATAGAGGCCAGCAGCTCATCCACGTTCGTGACATGGATCATCCCGTCGGCTGAGGGTTCCACCGGGGCGGTGTCGGGAGTTTTTTCCGCCGCGGGCGTCCAGGTCACGTCGCCATCCGCGGCCATACTGTACAGGGCATCGTCCTCCAGGGTCTCACCTTCGGCGTTCACGGCTCTCTTGCTCGCACCCCACTCCTCAAAGTACCACTCGCCGGAATTGTTCCGGAAGGTGCAGCTCTCAACGGTGATGGGCTGGGGATTGGCATAGAACACCCCGCCGAACGTGTTGTCGCGGATCTCACAGCCGCCGAGGAAGATCTCGCTGGTGTCGCTCCAGATCAGCGCGCTGCCGGAGCAGTTGCGGACCAGGCAGTTGGTCACCGCCCCGCTGCAGCCGGAGAACCAGAAGATCCCGTTGTAATTCTCGATGCCGTAGACGGTGCAGCCGTCAATCTGCACGCCGGCCGACTGGATCGCCGAGGATGCGCCGTAGCTGCAGTCGCGGATCACGCTGTCCCGGACGGAAAGATTCCGGCAGTGATCCAGTTCCACGCCATAGGTTCCGCAGCCGTAGAGGTCGCAGCGCTCCACCTCCACATCGGAGCAGTGGGCAAAGTTCAGCACCGCGCCCGTGCAGGTGCCGGCGCCGTCGGTATGCCCGGCGGTGAAGCCCTCAAAGCGGAGGTTCCGGCAGCTCTCAAAGCGCATCACCGCCGCGTAGCGCGGGGGGGAGACGATCTCAATGCCCGGCTTGTCGGCCACGATGCTGAAATTCTCCAGGCCGTACACCGCCAGCTCGTAACCGTCATAGGTGCTGTTCCAGTCGTAGTAGTCTCCGCCGAAGTTCCCGTAGCCCAGGGTCTGGCTCAGGTTGTAGCTGCGCCCGGTCAGGTGGACCTCCGTATTCGGCCGCAGGGCTTTGAGCAGCTCCTCCGCCGTGGCGGCGTAGACCACGGTCCTGTCGCCCGCATCACCCGTGTTCTCCGGCTCTGCCGCCGGATCGGATGCGTCGGGGCTCTGCTCCGGTGCGGGCGCGGGCGCGCTCGGCTGTGGCGAGGCCGCGGTGTCTCCGTTTGATCCCGCCGCGGGCGCCGCGCAGGCGCACAGCAGCAGGGCGCAGATCAGCAAAAACAGGATTCCCGCTCTGGTGATTCTCTTCTCTGTCATCTGAAAGACCTTCCTTTCCTTACGGCGAAAAAAGGGTTTTCTCGTTTGATTCTGTTTTCGGGGAGACCAGACATGCCTGTTTTTCCGGGTTCCCCGTATGAATGGACGCTGAATCAGCCAAAAAGTTTCCGCCCTCCGGCGAAGGACGAGAGTGTTTTCAATTTAATTACAAAATTTTTCTTAAGAATTACAAATTTGCTTTGACAAATGACAAAATGAGGTTTACAATAACAGCAGTATACAGGATGTCTGTGTATAATCTCACCATGAAAGAGGACAGTACCATGAAAAATAGAATGATCGCTCTGGTCCTTGTGATTCTGATGCTCTCCGCGCTGACCGCCTGCGGCAAGCCGGAGCCCGCTCCCGCCCCCACGGAGGCCCCTGCCGCCGAGGCTCCTGTTGAAGAGCCCGCCGCCACCGAGGAGCCCGCCGCCACTGAGGAGCCCGCCGCCACCGAGGAGCCTGTCGCCACCGAAGCGCCCGCCCCCTCAAACGCGGAGGAGGCCGCCGCAGCCAACGCCAACGCCATTCCCGAAGGCTCCGGCGTTGTGGAGAAGAAGAGCGCGCTCAAGGGCTTTTCCATCAAGTTCGACAGTGACAAGTACACCGCCTTTGAAAACTCCGGCGGCGGCATCGACGTCTTCGCCGCGGAGAACGACGGAGTCCCCTGCGTCTATGTCAACCTGTTCAGCAAGGATATGGCCGGCGGTGACGCCCAGTCTTATCTGAAGCAGCTTGCCTCCGGCGTGGAGGAGACCCTCGGCAAGAACCTGGAGACCAAGCCCGGCGAGCCCAAAAAGGTCGACCTGGGTGAGCGCGATGTCTACTACATCTACTACACCTATAAGGACGCGGAGCTGGACGGCGTTGTCGCCAGCGCCATCTGGGCCGAGAACCTGGCCGACGGCAGCGTTGCGAGCTTCAATTCCCTGGCCCTGCAGGAAGAGACCGCCGATGTGGACGGCATCCTGAATCTGGCCGTGCAGAGCTTCCAGCTCGCCCAGTAATTCTCCTTTCCATCGCAATCCGATATCAAACCGGCGCTCTGTGAGCGCCGGTATTCTTTTGTCCTTATCCCCGCGCCAGGTTTTCAAGGTCGCTGACATGCATGTATTCGTCGTAGGTGCAGCGGCGGTCGATGATGCCGTCGTCGGTGATCTCGATGATGCGGTTGGCCACCGTCTGGGTCAGCTGGTGGTCATGGCAGGAGAAGATGATGTTGTACTTGAAGGCCTCCAGGCCGTTGTTGAGCGCAGCGATACTCTCCAGATCCAGATGGTTGGTGGGCTGGTCCAGCAGCAGGAAGTTTGCCCCGGAGAGCATGATGCGCGAGAGCATGCAGCGCACCTTCTCCCCGCCGGAGAGGACCTTCACCTGCTTGTACACGTCGTCCCCGGAGAAGAGCATCCTTCCCAGGAAGGTGCGCAGATAGCTCTCCCGCTTGTCCTCTGAAAACTGGCGCATCCAGTCGATGAGGTCAAAGTCGCAGCTGTCAAAATAGCTGTTGTGGTCCTTGGGAAAATAGCTGGGCTCGATGCTGGCGCCCCACTTGACCGTGCCGGTGTCCGGCTCCTCCTCCCCCATGAGGATCTTGTAGAGCATGGTGACGGCCAGCTCGTTCTTCCCCACCAGGGCGATCTTGTCCTCCTTGCCCACGATGAAGCTGACCTTGTCCAAAAGCTTCACACCGTCCACGGTCTTGGATACGTCGGTGACAAAGAGCCGGTCCTTGCCGGGCTCCCGGTTGGCCTTGAAGCCCACCCAGGGGTAGCGCCGCCCGGAGGCGGGCAGCTCCTCCACGGTGATCTTGTCCAGCAGCTTCCGGCGGGAAGTGGCCTGGCGGGACTTGGACTTGTTGGCGGAGAAGCGGGCGATGAAGGTCTGCAGCTCCTGGATCTTCTGCTCGGCCTTCTTGTTCTGGTCCCGGATCAGCTTCTGGATCAGCTGGCTGGACTCATACCAGAAGTCGTAGTTGCCCACATACATTTTGATCTTGCCGTAGTCGATATCCACGATGTGGGTGCAGACGTTGTTGAGAAAGTAGCGGTCGTGGCTGACCACCAGGACCGTGCCCTCGTAGTCCATCAGGAAGTCCTCCAGCCACACCACGCTTGCCAGGTCAAGATTGTTGGTGGGCTCGTCCAGCAAAATCACGTCCGGATGGCCGAAGAGGGCCTGGGCCAGCAGCACCTTGACCTTCAGGCGCGGATCCGTGTCGCGCATGAGATTCTGGTGAAGGCTCACGTCCACGCCCAGCCCCTGAAGGATACGGCCCGCGTCGCTCTCGGCCTCCCAGCCGCCCAGCTCCGCGAACTCCTCCTCCAGCTCCGCGGCGCGGATGCCGTCCTCATCGTCAAAGTCCGGCTTGTCGTAGATCAAGTCCTTCTCCTTGCCGCACTCATACAGGCGCTGGTTGCCCATGATCACCGTGTCCAGCACGGTGTAGTCGTCATAGAGGCTCTGGTTCTGTTTGAGCACCGACATGCGCCGTTTGGGATCCAGCACCACGCTGCCGGAGGTGGGCTCCAGCTCGCCGGAGAGGATTTTGATGAAGGTGGACTTGCCGGCGCCGTTTGCGCCGATGATGCCGTAGCAGTTGCCCGCGGTGAAGTTGAGATCCACTTTGGAAAACAGCACACTGGGTCCAAACTGCATGGACAGGTCGTTTACACTGAGCATAGGGCTTTCTCCGTTTCGTTTGTTGTCTTTTATTCAGTATAACGGCTGGGCCGGTGGCTTGTCAATGCCGGCCGCCATCCTTGACTTTTCTCTCCCGGCAGGGTAAACTGATTAAGTTATGACAAAGGAGAACGCCTATGCCGGATTCCCCCAAAACTTCCAAAACCGAATATCTTCTGGCCGGCCTGCTTCTTCTGGTCCTGCTGGCGTACCTGGGCCTCTTCGGCTTTCTCAACTTCCGGGGCTTTGCCCGGCTCGCCCTGGCCGATATGTATGAGGACACGCTCTGCGCCCGCCTGATGTGGGAGGCGAAATCCATCTTCCCCAAGCGCTTCCTCTTCGGCAACCAGTTCTATGTGATCGCGACGCCGGTGCTGGCCGCTCTGTTCTATGGGCTCTGCGGCAGTATGAACACCGCCATGGCCCTGGCCACCACGGTCATGAGCCTGCTGATTCTCCTCAGCATGGACTGGATGCTGCGCCCGGTACTGAAAAAGCCCTGGCAGCGGCTGGCCGCGCTGCTGGCCTTTGTGGGTCTTCTCTTCGGCCCCGGCAGCGCCCGGCGGGAAGACGGGGCCCAGCTCTTCTTCGTGATGTGCAGCTATTACGCCTGCTATGTGATCTGCGACTTTGTGGTGCTGGGCGACTATGCCCGGGCCCGTCTCTCCGGCGGCAGGCGGCTGCCCGCGCTGCTCTCGGCGGCTTTTCTCTGCCTCTGTACCGGCATGCAGAGTCTGCGCCAGACCTGCATCACCGTACTGCCCCTGCTGGCGCTGGAGGGAATCGCGCTGCTGCGCCGCCTGCTCCGCAGGGAGCCGGCCTTTCCCCCGCGCTGCCGCCCGGCCCTGCTGCGCGTGGGGGTCTATACGCTGGCCAATGTCCTGGGTCTTGCCGCCATCCGCCTGCTGCACCCGGTGCAGCACACCATCTACGAGGGCGCTTCCCTGTTCTCCGGCTCCACGCTGGCACAGGAGCTGGCGGAGACGAGGCTGGCCCTGAACTTTGTCACCGGTCTTGAGTACACCAGGGCCGAGGTCGGCGGAGCCTTCTTTACCGTGATGTTTGCCTTCTGTCTGCTGCTGATCGTGGGGGCGCTGGTCCTGTTGCTGCGCCAGTGGCGGCGTGAGGCCGAGCCCTCCGCCCTCTTCTGGCTGCTGACGCTGCTCTCCTGCGCGGCCGTCATCGCCGCCTCCTTTGTTACCTCCGTCAGTCTGCGGGCCATCTACCTCTTCCCCTGGTACTTTCTGCCCGCCCTGAGCTTTGCGGTGCTGGCCGTCCGGCTGCGCCCGCTGTACACCAAAGCGGTGACGGGCTGTCTGCTCCTGCTGGCCGCCTGCAATCTCTACTTCAGCTACCAGATGGATGTAAAAGCGGTCCTCTCCGAGACGCCCACCCCCGCTGAGCAGGTCTGCGATTACGCGGTGGAAAACGGATTTCAGTACGTCTACGGCAGCCAGTCTCTGGGCGCGCCGCAGATCGCGGTCTACTCCGACGGCAAGCTGATCGCCGGCTGCTGGGAGGACGAGTGCATTTTCAAGATTTCCCCCCACATCAACATCCGGGACATCTACCACTTCCACGGAGACTTCGAGCACGCGCTCTTCGTCTTCCTCCCCTGGGAACTGGAGGACGCGCTGGCGGAGACCGCCGCCAACGGCGCCGAGCTCACGCCGGTCGGGCAGTACGGCGAATACGCGGTCTACACCTCCTCCCAGCAGCTGCTCTACCCCATCTCCGAGCTGATCGACATCAAGCCGGAATACAATTAGCCTCATACAAAAAGACCTCGCGGCCGCAGCCGCGAGGTCTTTTTTCTTTATCGTTGTTTACTTGCCGAAGTAGTTGATGATGTGCCGCGGGCAGATATCGGCGCAGTGGCCGCACTGGACGCACTTGCTCACATCCACTGCCGCCAGGTTGTCCTTGACCACGATGGCGTCGGCGGGACACTCGCGCTGGCACTTCATGCAGCCGATGCAGCCGAAGTCGCAGATCTTCATGACCTTGGCGCCCTTGTCGCGGCTGGAGCAGGCGGGCATGATCTTCTGGCTCTCGGGGATCAGCTTGACAATGCTCTTGGGGCAGATGTCCACACAGGCGCCGCAGCCGACGCACTTGTCGCGGTCGACCTTGGCGATGCCGTTGACAATGTGCATGGCGTCAAACTGGCAGGCGCGCACGCAGTTGCCCAGGCCCACACAGGCGAAGGTGCAGGTCTTGTTGCTCTTGCCGCCGAAGAGCATGGCGGCCTGGCAGTCCTGGGGGCCGGAGTAGTTGAAGCGCATCTCTGCGTGCCCCTCGGTGCCGGAACAGGGCACAAAGGCCACCATCTTCTCGGCAGCGTCGTTGGCGACGCCCATGATTTCCGCCACCTTGGCGGCGGTCTCCGCACCGCCGGCGACACAGCGGTTGCAGGGCGCCTCGCCCTTGGCCACCGCCGCGGCGTAGCCGTCACAGCCGGGGTAGCCGCAGCCGCCGCAGTTGGCGCCGGCCAGCGCCTCGCGCACCGCAGCCTGCTTGGGATCGACTTCCACGTGGAAGACCTTGGAGGCCAGCGCCAGCAGGCAGCCGAAGATACCGCCCAGAATGCCGAGGACCAGGATCGATTTCAGAATCGTCATCATCTTCTCAGCCCTCCTTACAGCGGAATGGACATGCCGCTGAAGCCCATGAAGGCCAGCGCCACCAGCGCCGCGGAAACCAGGCAGATGGAGAAGCCCTCAAAGCACTCGGGATAATCGGCAAACTCCACACGCTCACGCACGCTGGCGAAGAGCACGATGGCCAGCATGAAGCCGATGCCGCCGGTGATGCCATAGACCAGGGACTCGATAAAGTTGTAATCGTTCTGCACGTTCAGCAGCACCACGCCCAGCACGGCGCAGTTGGTGGTGATCAGGGGCAGGTAGATGCCCAGGGCGGAATACAGCGACGGGACGGACTTTTTCAGGAACATCTCCACCAGCTGCACCAGCGCCGCGATAACCAGGATGAAGGCCAGGGTCTGCAAAAACTCCAGTCCCAACTTCACCAGGATGTACTCGTTGATGACCCAGCAGATGGCGGAGGCCAGACCCATGACGAACACAACGGCCAGGCCCATGCCCATGGCGGTGTCCACCTTGTTGGAGCAGCCCAGGAAGGGGCAGCAGCCCAAAAACTGCGAGAAGATGAAGTTGTTAATCAGGATCGCACCGAGGGAGATCGTAATGATTTTACTGAGCATGATTACTCAACCTCCTTTTCCTCAGCCTTTGCTTCCAGCTCAGCCTGCGCCTTTTTGCGCTCCGCCTTTTTCAGGAAGTACTGCATCACGGCCAGCAGACAGCCCAGCGTCAGGAAGCCGCCGAAGGGCAGGGACATGATGGAGGCGCCGTACTCGGACGGGAAGATCTGGATGCCGCCGCCGGTGCCGTCGAGCGTGAAGCGGAAGCCGTTGGCCACGTCGATCAGGCCGCCGCCGAAACGTCCGGCGCCGATGAGCTCGCGCACCACGCACATGATGATCAGCACGCAGGTGTAGCCCAGGCCCTGGAAGATGCCGTCAAAGAAGCAGGCGCCCACGGGCATCTTCTGGCAGAAGGCCTCCGCGCGGCCGATGATGATGCAGTTGACGACGATCAGCGGGATAAACACGCCCAACGCCTCGCTCAGCGCGGGGACAAAGGCCTGTAGCAGCAGGTCCACGATGGTGACGAAGGCTGCGATGACCACCACGAAGATGGCCAGACGGATCTCGCCGGGGATGATCTTGCGGATCAGGGAGATCACCACATTGCAGCAGGTGAGGATGATCAAAACGGACAGGCCCATGCCCACGCCGTTGAAGAGCGTCGTCGTGATGGCCATGGTGGCGCACATGCCGATCTGCTGGACAAGGACGGGGTTGTTGGTGATCAGGCCTTCGGTAAACTGTTTCTTCGGATTCATTCAGCCATTCCTCCTTAACCCAGAGATTTGACGACCCGGATGGACTCCGCCACCGCGCCGGTGATGGCCCGGGAGGTGATCGTCGCGCCGGTGAGGGCGTCGATGCTGCCGCCGGCGTTGGCAAGGGCGATGCTCTCGTCCTGGCCGACGAACTGCTTGCGGAAGTTGACGCCGACCTCGCCGGTGCTGGCGGCGTTGGCGCCAAGGCCGGAGGTCTCGGAATGCTCGATCACGGAGATGCCGGTGCAGGTGAAGTCAGGGCTGACGCCCACGGCCAGGGTGATGTTGCCCTGCGCGCCGGAGAAGGTGGAGGTGACCACATGTCCGGCGCCGTTGGTGGCTCTGTGGATCGTATCCACAGTGGGGAAGCTGTTCTCGTCAAAGTCCACTTCCTCGTAGGCGTCCGCTTTCATGACGGCGGAGAAGGCCTCGGCCGTCTTGGCCTGGGCCTGGGCCTCTATGCGCTCGTAGGTCATCTCGTTGACCACGCCCAGAACGCCCGCCGCGATGGCGCAGACCAGGAACAGCACAAGGGTGAGCTTGAGAATCTTGTTCATTGGGCAGCCTCCTTTTTCGCAGCCTTCTTGGCGGCTTTCTCGGCGGCGATATCCTCACGGGTGACGCCGAACTGGTGGCGGTGGCAGGCCTTGTCAAGCGCCCAGGTGCAGAGGTTCATGATCAAAATGGCGTAGGAGCAGCCCTCTGCGAAGCCGCCGAAGTAGCGGATCAGCATGGTCAGCGCGCCGATGCCGAAGCCGTAGATGGCCTGGCCCCAGCGGGTGACCGGGCTGGTGGAGTAGTCGGTCGCCATGAAGATGCCGGTGAACATGACGCCGCCGGCCAGGACGTTCTCCAGCATCCAGTCAAAGCGGCTGTAGCCCGCGTGACCGCCCAGGAAGGAGATCACGGCCACGGTGCCGATGACGACGGCGGGGATACGCCAGCGGATGACCTTGCGCACGATGAGGTAGGCCGCACCCGCGAGGATCGCGAGGGCACTGATCTCACCGATGGAGCCGGGCACCCGGGCGCCCAGGAACATCTCCGCCATGGAGAAGGGCAGCGCCTCGCCCTTGTACAGGTAGCTCAGCGGGGTGGCCATGGTGACGCCGTCCACAATGACGACGGTGAGGGTCCCGGCATAGGAGGCCGTCAGGAAGGCGCGGCCCGCCAGGGCGGGGTTTAAGAAGTTCTTGCCGATGCCGCCGTAGAGCTGCTTGACCACCACGATGGCGAAGAAGTCGCCGATCACGGCCATCCACCAGGGGGTCTGGGGCGGCAGCACCATCACCAGCAGCAGGCCGGTGACAGCGGCGGAGAAATCGTCGATGGTGATGGACTTGTGCAGAAGCCTGCGGTAGCCCCACTCGAAGAACACGGCGGCGGCCATGCTGGTGAGGATCAGCACCAGCACATGCAGACCGAAGCGGTAGACGCCCACGGCAGCCACGGGGATGCAGGCGATGATCACGTCGCTCATCAGGCGGCGGGTGTCCACCTTGGTGCGCACCTGGGGCTGGTAGGCTACGTCAAAGACGATTCTTTCTTTTTTCTCGTTCATACCTTTGCCTCCTTTTTGGCGGCTTCCGCCTCGGCCTTGGCCTTTGCCTTGGCGGCACGCATCTGGATCATGACCTTTGAGGTCTTGAAGGCGTGGGTCAGGGGCATTCTGGCCGGGCAGTTGTAGGTGCAGCTGCCGCACTCGAAGCAGTCGGTGACATGGTAGCGGTTGAGCATGTCAAAGTCGCGCTTCTTGTAGTAGAGGTACATGTACACCGGCTCCAGGTGCATGGGACATACGGTGATGCACTTGCCGCAGCGGATGCAGGTGGGGTTCTCCTCGTTCTTGTCCTCGTCCTCGGTGAAGAAGAGGACGCCGGCGGTGCCCTTGACGGTGACCGCCTCCAGCGTGGTGGCGCAGATGCCCATCATGGGGCCGCCGAGGACGATCTTGCGCGGGGTCTTGACGAAGCCGCCGCACTGCTCGGCGATATGTTCAAAGGAGGTGCCGACCCGCGTCAGGGCGTTGACGGGCGCGGCCAGAGCGCTGCCGCCGTAGGTGACGATGCGCTCCACCACGCTCTTGCCCTCATAGCAGGCCTGGTAGATGGCATAAGCGGTGCGGGTGGAGATGACGTTGCAGCCGACGCCGGAGGGCAGGCCGCCGGGCTTGACCTCCCGGTTGGTGATGGCCTTGACCTGCATCTTCTCGCCGCCCTGGGGGTACTTGACGTTCTCGGGCACGATCTCCACGCCGTACTTGGCGGGATTGAGGGAGTTGAGCAGGTCGATGGCGTCCTGCTTGTTCTTCTCGATGCCGTAGTAGGCCTTGTCCACTCCCTGGGCGATGCGGGCAAGCTCAATGCCGCGCAGCAGCTGCTCGGGGAAATTGAGCATGGTCAGATGGTCGCCGTTGAGATAGGGCTCACACTCGGCTCCGTTGATAATCAGGGTGTCCACCTTGCCGATGCCGCCGCGGATCTTCAGCGCCGTGGGGAACATGGCGCCGCCCATGCCGACAACGCCGGCCTCGCGGATGCGCTGGAGGATGGCCTCGGGATCCTTCATCTGTTCCTCGGTCAAAGGCTCCATCAGCTCGGGGGTGTCCTGAAAGTCGTTCTCGATCACCACCGCCGGGATGAGATCGCCCAGGGGGTGGGGTCTCGGCTCAATGGCCACGACCTTGCCGGAGACGGAGGCGTGGACCGGGGCAGAGACGGGTGCGGGATTTTCGCCGATCTTCTGGTACATATTCACATGGTCGCCCACCTGAACCAGAGGCATGCAGGGAGCGCCGATGTGCTGCGCCATGGGAATGACGACCTGCTTCGGCGGCGCGATCACGGTTACCGGAGTCTCGGGAGACTTCATGTAGTCCGGGTGCACACCGCCAACGAACTTAAATGCCATACGCTTCACCTCGTTATGTTTTCTGCGGTCAGCCGACCGGGGATTCCCCGGTTCGCGTCCGGCCGACCGTCCTACAGGGGTTCATTACCTGCTAGATTCTATCATAAAATGGCGATGCGTGTCTATGCCTTTCCCGGCAAAATTCCGTGATTTTCCATGACAACTTTCTCACAATCCCCGGAGATTTCTGAGCAAATTGTCTTAATTCTGACGAGTTGGAATTATTTTCCTGTTCCTGTATTTCTCTGCTTTGCGGATGCCGGCGCCGCTTCGGAGCTCTGCTGTTTCAGCCCAGAGCCACGTCCAGCACCATCATCAGGGCAAAGCCCCCCAGATAGCCGAAGACGCCCCGGCCCTCCGCCGCCTCGGGGCTGAGCTCCCGGGCCGTGACATACAGCATGGCCCCCGCCGCGAAACCCAGCAGCCAGGGCATGGCGGGGTGCAGCAGGGAGGCCGCATAAAAGGCCAGCAGGCCGAAGATCGGTTCCACCGCGCCGGAGGCCGCACCCCAGAGGAAGGCCCTCCCCCGCCCCTGGCCCAGCTGCCGCATGGGCAGGGCCACCGCTGCCCCCTCCGGGAAATTCTGCACGCCGATCCCCAGAGCGAGAGTCAGCGCCGCGGCCAGGCTCTCCCCTTCCTTTGCCAGGGCGAAGGCCAGCCCCACCGCCATTCCCTCCGGGATGTTGTGCAGGGTGATGGCGGTAAAGAGCATGCGCTCCTTGCCCCCGCTCCCCCTCTGCAGGTGCTCCGCCAGGGTGAGAAAGCCCGCCCCCAAAAACAGCCCCGCTGCCGCCGGCAGCCAGGCGGGCAGCGCCGATTCCGCCCCGGTCTGTTCCATGGCGGGCAGCAACAGACTCCAGACAGAGGCCGCCGTCATCACCCCGCCGGCAAATCCCAGCATCATGCCGCGGGCGCGGGCGCCGATCTCTCCCCGGAAGAAGAACACCGTGGCCGCCCCCAGGGCGGTCATCCAAAAGATAAACTGGGTCCCCGCAAGGGCCCAGAGAAAAACAGAAGTCATGAAAAAAGCCCTCCGCTCATAACCGGTATCACACTACCAGTATAAGCGGAGGACAATGATATGGTGTCTTACCCTCGTCCGGGGTCGATCATGCCGATGCCCTCGATGGCGGTCTCCTCGCTCTCGGCGAAGTATGGAAGCTTGCCGCTGTCGCGGATCTCCAGCTCCCGGGCGATGTGCTCCAGGGTCTCCAGCTCGTCGGTGCCGGTAATCTCGATGAGCCAGCCCTTCTCTCCGTTGAAAATCAGGACGAAATTGGCCTTCTCATAGGACCAGTGCCAGGTGCAGTTCGTATAGTCGCTCGTCAGCTCCGTCACGTGCCACTCGCCCCAGTCCTCTTCCTTGACCACGGTCACCTCGCCGTTGATGACGGTCTTGAAGTTGCCGGGCCGCACCGCCCTGGCGGCGATGATATAAGGGATCTCCGCCCCCTGGCCGTTGTCGGAGAGATAGGTGGCCCAGCCCTCCGCGTCGGTGAAACCGAAGGTCGTCTCCGACGGGAGATAGAAGCAGCGAAACTCCGGCTGGTCGGGGATCTCCTCCGGGCCCTCAAACGTCAGCACCATGCCCGCATCCGGGTATTCCAGCTTCTGGTCCTGGGTGAGCTTGCCCTCCGCGTCCACGGCCCGCCAGCTGCCGGAGACGGACTCGTCCGTCTTTTCCGTTTTCATGAAGAACGCGCTGCCCGCGTAGGCGGCGGTGCCCATCAGGGCCGCGATGGCGGCCGCCAGCAGCGCCGTGCGCAGGGTCTTCCGGCCCGCGCGCCGGGGCTTCGGCCGGGCCGCGCCGATTTTTTCCATTACGGAGGCGTTGATGCGCCGGGCCATGGCCTTGTCCTCGCTGCCCAGACTCACATCCGTGGGGCAGCTGTCGTCCATCAAATCGGAAATTCTAATTTGCACAGGTATACCCCCTCTCGTTGAAGTAGGCGCGCAGGCGCTCCCGGCCCCGCGCGAGCCTGGTGCGGACGGTGGCGGCGTTCATGTTCAGCACCGCGGCGATTTCCTCTGTCTTCTGGTAGAGGAAATAGTGGCGGCGGAAGATCTCCCGGTCCGGCTCCCCCATGGTGTCCACGGCCTCGCGGGCCAACTCCCCCAGTTCCTTTTGCAGCAGCTCACTCTCCATGTCGCCGTCGCAGGCGATCTCCAGCAGATCGTCGTTCAGGGGCTCCGCCAGCTTGTGGGCGCGCAGGGCGTCCTTGGCCTTGTTGCGGACCACGGCCGCAAGCCAGGGCTTGAGCTTGCCCGGCAGCAGCTCCGCGCGGTGGGTCCAGAGCTCCACAAACGCATCGGAGACCGCCTCCTCGATATCTTCTCTCGGCAGCTGCGGGGCCATGATGTTGGACGCGATGGTATAGAGGTAGGGGGTGTAGAGGCCGATGATCTCGCTGAGAGCCCCGGTGTCCCCCGCCTTGAGCTGGCGCAGAAGTGTGCGCTCCGTCATGGCTCGGTCACCTCCTGTCCGTCCGGCGTAAAGCGGATGGCTCCGTCATAGCCGTTGAGAACGGTCTCGTCCGCCAGACGCACCAGATAGCGGCCGGGCAGGGTGTCGCTCAGCACGGACAGCTGCTGCATGCTCATGGAGGCCACACACAGGCTGCCGACCGCCGAGGTGCCCTTGCGCCAATAGAGGGCGAGACCCTCAAGCTCCCGGCCCCGCAGGATCCAAAGCAGCTGCTGCCCGTCCTCGCTCCAGCCGCTGGGCGTAAGCTCCGTGAGCGCAAAGTCCAGTACCTCGCTGGGATCCACGTCGTCGAGCGCCTCCAGGGTCTCCGGTTCAAAGTACAGGCAGCCTCGAACCTCCAGGCCCTGCAGCAGCTCCTCCGTCTCCTTGTAGAGGCCGTCCGGCCAGTAGGCGATATCGAAGCGCTTCTCCACGGAGGGGTAGAACTGCTCGAACATATACAGCTCATCCAGTTCCTCGCTCAACTCGAAGAGGCGCGCCGGGGTCATGGTCAGTACGGTCATAAAGCCCCAGTCGTCCAGGCCGTCCACGATCGAATGCATGGCGATGACCCGGGCCTCGACCCCGTCCTGCGCATCGAAGAGTTTGGCCGTGCGCATGGCCTCCCCCTCGTCCAGCACATCGCGCGGGCTGTGGGGGACAAAGTTGAAGGGTTCGTCCTGGGGCAGAGATCGGAACATCTCCAGCTCGTCCTTTTTCGAATAGAAGTGACCGAAGCGCTCGTAGATGGAGTCCCAGAGGTCCTCCATGGTCTCGAAGACCTCCCCCTCTTGGGGCTCCGGCGCGGGAGCGGTCTCGCTCATGGTATGCACGTAGGGTGTGGCGCCGGGTGCATGGGTGGGCCAGGGATTGGCGGATGCCGCCGCGGGCGCGGCCGCGGACCGGGCGCAGCCCGCCAGCAGCAGCGCCAGCAGGAAAAGCCCCGGCAGGGCCTTGAACAACAATCTCTTCATCTTCAACTCTCCTTTCAGGAAAGCAAGTTCTCTATGAAGTGCACTCACCTATAAGAACGCACCGGGGCAGGAAATTGTTTCAAAAAAACAGAAAAAATCTCGGCGGCCCCAGGCCGCCGGGATTGCATACGTTAATCCTCATATGAAGGCAAGGGCAAAAGCAGCATATCAACTTTTCTTTGATTGGCCAAAGAAAAGTTGCAAAAGAAACGCCACAAGGGAGGGGAAGATTCCGTATTCTTCCCCTCCCTTGACCCACCCTAATTGAAACGGCCAAGGGGGATCTGCGGCTCCCCCGTTGGATTCCCCTGGGAGCGGAGTGAGCGTTGTTCGTTTTTCTACCAGGCAGCGGCGCGAGCGCAAGCGAGCTTTCGCGGACGGCTGTGTGAGCAGGTATAGACTCTGTACCAGAGCTGCACCACGTTCGACGATCGCGATGCCAGGCTTACGAGCTGTACACGGGTTTATCGCGTTTAGCACCCTTTTCTTCTGGCCCGGGCGCCCTAAAGGACTAGCTTCGCGTCGCGGACCATCTTCTTTTCGGCAAGGCGAAAAGAAGATGGGGGGCGCATTGCGCAGGTCATGTCCTGCGAACACGCAATCTCCGAGAGAAATAACGTATACGTTTTACTCTGCCAGGTCCACCAGCTCCCGGTCCTTGCGGATCTCCAGCGGGTCGATCCCTTTCTGCTCCGCCCGCTGCTCCAGCAGACAGGTCATCAGGTCGTAGTAGTCCCAGTTCTCCAGCTCGAAGTGCTTCGCCTGCCGCGGCAGCTCCTCCTCCAGGAATTCCCGCAGGCAGATCGCCCCGCCCACCTGGTGGTCCAGGATCCAGGCGAGGGCCTCCCGCTCGGTCATCTCCCGCTCCATGTAATATTTGTGCCCGGCCAGGCCGTAGAGGGCCCGCTTGCCGTCGAGATAGCCGATCTCGATATCCCGCCGCGCCTGCTCGGAGTCAAAGTTCAGCACATGGCCCAGATCGGACCAGGAGTGGATCACCGTGAGATTCACGTCGTCCGGCATTTTGAACTTCCGCTCATGGCCGATGCCGGGGATGCGCACGGCGATAATGTCCTTGTAGCCCGCCTCCACCAGCGCGTGCAGGGGCAGGGAGTCCACAAAGCCGCCGTCGGTATAGTATTTCCCGCCCAGCTTTTCCAGCCGGAAGCTGGGGTGGTAGGCCGAGGCCAGCAGCATGTCGCAGATCTGGTCCTCGGGCAGCTCGTTGACGTGGACCTCGAGACCCTTGCGGTCCGTAAGCGAGACCGTGGAGATGTAGAGCTGCACGTCGGACTCCTTGACGCGCTTGACATCCACCACCTCCCGCACCCAGGCCCGCAGCGGCGCCACATCCAGGCCGCGGTTGCGCACGATATCCAGCGCCTTGCCGAAGATATCCGTCAGGCTCATGTTTTCAAACTGGCCGCTCATCATCTGCTTGACGTCGTCCTCCGAGAGAGCGCCCAGATCCATCACCTTGTTCAGGTGGATATCCCGCCAGCAGGCGATGCCCCGGGTGAGATCCCGCATGGTCATCAGCGCCCCGTTGAGCGCGCCCACCGAGGTGCCGGAGACCGCGTTGTACTTGACGCCCGCCTGCTCCAGCGCTTTCCAGACGCCGATCTCGTAGGCTCCTTTGGCTCCGCCGCCCTCCAGCGCGATGGCATAGGTCTTGCTTGTGTCCAGTTTCAGTTCCATAGTCAGCGCCTCCTTTTGTTTTATTGTAACATATCGGAAGCTCCGCCATCAATGCCCTTTTCCATTATTTAAGGCAAAATTCAGTTTGATTTTCGCGCTGCCCTTCTCCCGCTCAGAGCAGTCCCAGCAGCCGCAGCCCCAGCAGGGCCGCGAAAAAACCCAGCAGGAAGACCAGCCCCGGCCGCAGGTGTCGGCGGGCCGGCGGGAGCATGGCCGCCGTCTCCTCCTCCGCTGCAATCCTTGCCTGTTCCAGCAGCTCGCTGCAGCTGACGCCGCTGTCGCGGAACGCCTCCTGGCGCAGGATGAACACCGCCTCCGAAAAGCGCGGATCTCTGACCGGCACCGCCACCGCCCGGCGCATGTTCCCCCGCAGGGCGGGCGGGGCCGCGCCGTCCCGCCGGAAGAGCAGGAGCGCAAGCAGCGCGCCCAAGCGGCGCGAAAAGACCGCGAGGCGGGAGCGGACTCTCATGCCCGGGCCTCCACGCGCACGGCCACCACCGTCATGTCGTCCTCCGCGCCGTAGCGGTCCTCCGCCGCCCGGAGTGTGGCCCGGGCCAGGGCCTTCATGTCCTCAAAGTTCTGCTGCAGCAGCTCCCGCAGCCAGGCGTCCTCGCTCTCGGCCAGGACCCCGTCGGTCGCGATCAGCGCGGTGCAGCCTGGCTTCAGGCGCATGCGCACCACGTCCGGCGCGGTGCCCTCCCCGGCGGAGAGGCCCGCCGCCAGGGTCTCCCCCTTGATGCGGCGGATATTGCCGCCGCCCATCACATAGGAGGGCGCAGCCCCATACTTGTAAAAGCAGGTCTCGCCGGAAAAGAGGTCGACGCACATGAGATCCACCGTGGCAAAGCCCCAGCTCTCCCCGTCCCGCAGCAGCAGGACGGAATTCAGGGTCTTCATGGCCACCGCCGGGTCGATCCCGGCCCGGAGGAATTTCTCCAGGATGGCGATCACGCGCCTGCTGTCCGCGGCGGCCTCGTCCCCGGTGCCCATTCCGTCGGAGAGCAGTACGCAGAGCACGCCCGCGTCGGTTTTGAAGTAGGTCCCCCGGTCGCCGCTGATCTTTTCCCCCTGCTTCTTCATGGCGGCGATGCCCACGGTGACCGCCAGGGGCTCCGCCTCCAGCAGCTCCAGTCTGGGGCTGTCCGACGGGCCGCGCACCGGCTCGCAGAGCCGTGCCCCCACGATCTCAGAGAGCTTTTCCAGGTAGTCCTCCCGCAGCAGCGGGCCCAGACGCCCGCTCTCCACCAGCACATGCAGCCGTCCTCCGCCGTCCCGGTAGACCGCCGCGTCCGCGTCGATGTCCAGACTTCTCAGGTAGCGCAGCAGCCGCCGCTCCGCCAGGGGCTCCGAGCCGCTCATGCCGCCCAGCTCCCGGGAAATCTGCCCCAGCATCTGGGACACGTCCGCGTACTGGCCCCAGGATACCTGCCGGTTCTCACTCAGCCGCGCCCGCAGCTGCCGCCGGTAGGAGAGCCCGCGCAGTTCCCCGTTGACCGCCGCCACAAAGGCCTCCGCATTCTCACACCGGTCGCGGAAGTGGGCGGGGATGTCCTCGACCTCCAGGCTGCCGTTCTGGAGCATCGCCCGGGTGGCGTCATTCATGGCGGAAAGGGTGTCCACATAGTCCTGGTTCCAGCAGCGGTTCTTCTGCTTGCAGCGGATGCATACCGCGTCCGCCGCCCGGTCAAAGACCCGGGCCACATTCTCGTCGTTACTGGGCTCGGAGACGTTGCGGCGCACCGTCTCAAACAGCTCTCCGTAGGCCTCGCTCAGCCGCTGCAGGCGCAGGGCCTCATGGCGCCGCAGTCCGGACTCTCCCCGCCCGCGGTCGGCGCACTGCAGCACCACGCCCACCCGGTTGAGCCAGCCCGATGGCAGGAGCATGAACAGCACCGAGGCGCAGAAGCCCTCATACAGGGCGCTGACAAAGGGACCGTTTTCCCAGGCGCAGACCACCGCCAGGGCATCTGCAAGGACGAAGGAGAGCACATACAGCACTCTCCCGTGCCGCCCGAAGACGCCGGACAGCAGCCCCGCGAAGGCATAGGCCATGGTGTAGAACATGGGCCCCTCCCCCGCCACGTCCATGGCAAGGCCGAGCACTGTGCCCACAGCGGAGCCGGTCAGCAGCCCGCCTTTCATGGCCGAGGCCATCACCAGCAGCAGCGCCAATACCCGCCCCAGGGAGACCGTGCCGAACAGCACCACCCGGGAAAAGGCCATCAGGGCGCAGGAGGCCATGATCATAAGAGACACTGCGTGCCGCAGTTCCGCGCTCTCGGAGGTCTTCAGCCCACCGCTCAGCGCCTCCCGGAAAAAGAAGCTCCCGCCAAAGGCCAGTGTCACCTCCAGCAGCAGCTCCGCCGCCTCGGGCACAGTCCCCTGTCCGGCGGAGAAGCCGCCGAGAAAGCCCGTCACGCCCATCACCAGTCCCGCAGCCGTAGGCATGAACCAGGGGCTTTTGCTGGCCGGCAGTTCGTGGAAGACGAAGGCCACCGTGTACACCAGCACCGAGGCCGCGATGTAGCGGATGCCCCACTCCAGTCCTCCGCTGATCAGATAGCCCAGCGCCGCCCCGGTCAGGGCGAAAACCCCGCTCACGCCCGCGCCGGAGCAGGCCACCATGGCCATGCCGAAGGGCGCGCCGCTGCGCTGCACCCGGGCGCAGGCCATCACCGCCCCCATCAGCAGATACAGCCCGCTGCGCGCCGCCAACAGCAGGCGCGCATCCGGCGTCACCCGCCGCCCGCCCAGGGCGGCGCTTCTGTCCTGTCCTCCCAAATCCATGCCGAAGCCCTCCTGGTTTACATAAGTTTATATACATAAGGTATGTTTATTATAGTTATGTAATGTGGAGAATGCAGTCACTCCCTGCTGTTGATTCCCGTTTTATTTGCCGGGAAAATACCGGGGAAAGAGAGAAGCGCCCCTGAAGGGGCGCTTGTGACTGCAGGCAACCCCTTTCATCCCGGTTTGGACCTGCAAGGGGGATCGTGAAGGGGGACGGGGAGTCCCCCTTCACGTTCAATCCATGCAAACATGGGGACTTTTTCGAAAGTTCCCATGTTTGCTTTTCAAGCTGTCGACACTTTGTCGACAGCTTGAAAAGCCCAGGGTAGCCCGCCTATGTTTTTTCTTGTCAGAAGGGGACGCGCGTGTTAAACTGTTGGATTGAAAATACAACCAAACGGAGGACTTCCATGAGTCAGATCAAAGACATCTCCCTCGCCCCCTCGGGTGAAATGAAAATCAACTGGGTCATGCGGAACATGCCCGTGCTGCGCGGCATCGGGGAGGACTTTCAGCGGACCCGCCCCTTTGAGGGGCTGAAGATCGCCCTGTCGGTGCATCTGGAGGCCAAGACCGCCTATCTCTGCCGGGTGCTGGAAATGGGCGGGGCGCAGATGTTCGTCACCGGCTCCAACCCTCTCTCCACCCAGGACGATGTGGCCGCGGCCCTGGTTTTCGGCGGCATGGAGGTCTTTGCCCGCTACGGCTGCGACATGGCCGAGTACGAGGACTGTCTCTGCAAGGTACTGGAGGCGGGGCCCAACATCATCATCGACGACGGCGGGGACCTGGTGCACCTGATGCACACCAGGTATCGCGACCTGATCCCCGGGGTCATCGGCGGCTGTGAAGAGACCACCACCGGCATCCACCGCCTGCGCGCCATGGCGAAGGAGGGAACGCTCTGCTTCCCCATGGTCATGGTCAACGAGGCCGACTGCAAGCACATGTTTGACAACCGCTACGGCACGGGCCAGTCCGTCTGGGACGGCATCAACCGCACCACGAATCTGATCGTGGCCGGCAAGTATGTGGTGGTCTCCGGCTACGGCTGGTGCGGCAAGGGTGTGTCCCTGCGGGCCAAGGGTCTGGGGGCCAAGGTCATCGTCACGGAGACCGATCCCGTCCGTGCTCTGGAGGCCGTGATGGACGGCTACGAAGTCATGCCCATGAGAGAGGCGGCGAAGATCGGCGACCTGTTCGTCACCGTCACCGGGTGCAGCGGCGTCATCACCCCGGAGCATTTTGAGACCATGAAGGACGGCGCCATCCTCACCAACGCCGGCCACTTTGACGTGGAGGTGGACATGGCGGGTCTGGAGAAGCTGGCCGTGAAGAAATACGACGCGCGCCACAACATCCAGGGCTATGTGCTGCCAAACGGCAAGACCCTCTTTACCATCGCGGAGGGCAGGCTGGTCAACCTGGCCGCGGGCGACGGGCACCCGGCGGAGATCATGGACATGAGCTTTGCCGTCCAGGCCCTCTCCGCGGAGTACCTGGCCGGGCACCGGGGCGAGCTGCAGCCCGGTGTGATCCCCGTGCCGCGGGAGCTGGACGAGGCCGTGGCGAGAAGAAAGCTTGCCTCCATGGGCGTCGAGATCGACACGCTCACCGACGAGCAGGCCGCCTACCTTGGGCTGTAAAGCGATCCGAACGGGAGTATCTTATGCACATTCCAAGCTCTGCCAGCCAGGCCATCGAGATCCTGGACTTTGAGACGGCCCTCGCCCTCTCCGGGCAGGGGGACGCCTATGACCGGGACGAGTGGCTCTATGTGCCGGACTTTTACACCGAATACCGATATATCCTGGGCACGCGCGGGATCAACCCCCTGATCTGCATCGGCGTCAATCCCTCCACCGCGGAGCCCGGCAACCTGGACAACACCCTCAAATCCGTCTCCCGCATCGCCGGGGGCAACGGCTATGACAGCTGGATCATGTTCAACGTCTACGCCCAGCGGGCCACCCGGCCGGAGGACATGGACCGCGTGTGCAACGACCGGCTGCATGAAGCCAACATGGAAGCCTTCCGCTATATCCTCTCCCACGTGGGAGAGGGGGTCTCCCCCGCGGTCTGGGCCGCCTGGGGCGCCGTGATCGAGAAGCGGCCCTATCTGCCCGGCTGCGTGCGGGACATGGTCACGATCGGGGAGGAATATGGGGCCCACTGGCTCTCGGCGGGGAAAATCTCCGTCAAGGGGCATCCACACCACCCGCTGTACCTGCGCAAGGACGAGAAGACCGTGCCCTTCGACGTGAAGGGCTATCTGGAGACACTGCCATGATCAAGCTTGCACTCTGTCAGAACATCGCCACCGGAGACCGCTGGGAGACGCTGGACCGGGTGGAGCGTCTGGTGAAAGAGGCCGCCGCCCGGAGCGCGGACTTCGCGGTGCTGCCGGAGATGTTCATCTGCCCGTATTCCGCCCGCTACTTCCAGGCCGAGGCCATCCTCGGCCACGAGGAGATCACGGCACGGCTCGCCGCTCTGGCGCGGCAGTACTCCATGTATGTGGTGGGAGGCTCCATCCCGGAGATGGAGGACTACTGCTGCTACAACAGCTGTTTCGTCTTCGACCGCGCGGGACGGCAGATCGCCCGGCACCGGAAGGTGCATCTCTACGACGCGGACGTGCTGGGCATGCATGTGCGGGAGTCCGCCAGCTTTCGGCCGGGAAACGGCATCACCGTCTTTGACACCGAGTTTGGGCCCATGGGCGTCGCCATCTGCTACGATCTGCGCTTCCCCGAGATGTTCCGGGCCATGGCCCGGCGGGGGGCAAAGCTGATCTTCGTTCCGGCCCAGTTCAACCTCAGCTCCGGGCCGAAGCACTGGGACCTGCTGCTGCGGGCCAGGGCGGTGGATTATCAGGTCTTTGTGGCCGGCGCCCAGGCCGCCCGCAATCCGGAGGTGCGCTATCAGTGCTGGGGCCACTCCGCCGTCTACGACCCGGCGGGTCAGTGTGTCGCCCGGGGCGGCGAGGAGGAAGGGCCGGTCTTTGCCGAGCTGGACCTTGAGCGGGTCACGGAGGAGCAGGCTCTTCTCCCGATCCAGAAGGCCCTGCGTCGGGATCTCTATTCCGTATCGGAGTGAACAACATGGACATGTTTTCCGCCATTGCGGCCTACCGCCCCTGCAACGAGCAGGAGACGCGGGACAAGGCCGTGATCCTGGATTTTTTGAGCAAAAACCCGGATGCCTATCTGCGCTCGAATCTTATCGCCCACATGACAGCCTCGGCCTGGGTGGTCAACCCCGCCCGGGATCAGGTGCTGATGGTCTACCACAGGATCTACGACTCCTGGTCCTGGACCGGCGGCCACGCCGACGGGGACGAAGACCTGGCCCGGGTGGCTCTCAGAGAGGTCCGGGAGGAGACCGGCGTGCAGTCGGCGCGGCTGGTCTCCGACGAGATCTACTCGCTGGAGGTGCTCACCGTGGACGGGCACGAGAAGCGCGGCGTCTACGTCCCCAGCCACCTGCACCTGAACGTCACCTACCTCATCGAGGCCGACGAGCACGACGCGCTCACCGTCTGCGAGGCGGAGAACAGCGGCGTGCGGTGGTTTACCCTGGAGGGGGCGCTGAATGCCTCCACGGAGCCCTGGTTTGTCCAGAGGATTTATACCAAACTCAACGAGAAGCTCAAACGCGCCTGATCACGCAGGCGCGTTTTCCATTGGACAATTGCAGATGCTTGTGGTATCATAACCCCTGCATTTTGAAAAGGAGCGTATCATGAATCAGAAAGAACTCGGCGAGATCCGCCGCCGCTTCCGCCCGGATCACAACAACATCCAGCACATCTACGGCTGCTATGTCAATACCAACCGGGAGATCATCTCCACCTTTGACGAGTCCCTGGGCCTGCTGAGCCAGACCGAGGCCGAAAAATACCTGGGTCTTTTGAAAAAGTCCCTGTCCGGCGCTCTGGGAAAGAACCTGCTGGACATCTCCTTTGCCACCAGGCAGGTCATGGACAGCGAGGAGCACCGTCTGCTCTCGGCCCTGCGCAAATCCGAGCTGCAGGACGAGACCTTGCGGGATTCCTTCTACCGCTGCATCATCGACGCCATCGACATGGAGGATCGCAACTACCTGATACTGCTGGCCTACGACGTGTATGACGTGCCCCACTATTCCAAGGACGGCAGCCGGGACGACGAGGGCGGCGAGCTCTACAAATACCTGGTCTGCTCCATCTGCCCGGTGAAGGAGGGCAAGGCGGAGCTGGGCTATCAGCCGGAGGAAAAGCGCTTCCACAGCGCGGCCATGGGGCAGATCGTCACCGCCCCGGAGCTGGGCTTCCTCTTCCCCACCTTTGACGACCGGGCGGCCAACATATACAACGCCCTGTTCTACTCGAAGAACACCTCGGAGATCCACAGCGACTTTGTCGATGCGGTCTTCCGCACCCAGGTGCCGCTCTCCGCCGGGCGCCAGAAGGAGCTGTTCGGGGAGATCCTCACCGAGACCTTCCGGCAGCACTGCAGCTTTGACGTGGTGCAGGCCGTGCACGAGCAGCTCTCCGAGCGCATCACCCTGCACAAGGAGAGCAAAGACCCGGAGCCGCTTACGATCTCCCCGGAGGAGATGGGCGACATCCTGGAAAACAGCGGCGCCGCCCCGGAGGCGGCGGAGGCCTTCTGCCGCCGCTGCGCCGAGGAACTGGGGCAGGACACGCCCCTGCGCCCGGCCAACATCTCCAGCCCCAGCCGCATGGAGATCGCCACCCCCGAGGTGAAGATCAGCGTGGACCCCAAATACAGCTATCTCATCCAGTCCAAGATCATCGACGGGCACAAGTATCTGCTCATCTCCGCCGACGCGGGGGTGGAGCTCAACGGCCTGGCCGTGGAGATTCAGGAGTAAAGCATAGTTTATCTCTACATGTTTATGTGTTCACGGAGCGGACCTGCGCAGGTCAAGACCCATTTCTTTCCCGTTGGGGAAAGAAACGGTTCTTTTACTCCAAAGAAAGGCAGCCAGAGGAAGTGTCCTCTGGACTCCACGCAAAGACGGGGAGTCCAAGGGAGGAACCAGGGTCGCCGCTAGAGCAGTGAGGCGTGGGCGGTGCGCCCGCATTTCGCTGCCGCTCAATCGTACTTCTGACCGGGATTTCACCACGCCCCAACACGCGACTCGCGGTTTATGACCCAGGCAGCACTGCGGACGGTGTGGCGACCCAGCATGGACTATGTACCAGAATCGCACAGCGTTCGATATCCGCGCGTACGGTCTCATGCTTTGCACGATGTTGCCCGCGTTTGGCGCCCTTTCTTTCTTCCACCGGGCGCGGCGCTGTCTTTCTTTCGGCAAGACGAAAGAAAGACAGGGGGGCGCATTGCGCAGGTCATGTCCTGCGAACACGCAATCTCAGAGGGCAATCATCTATGCAAAAGAGGAGCAGCAAAGCTGCTCCTCTTTTCGTTTGTATCCGTTTATCTTCTGTGATTTCTGCCCCAGAAGACGTTGTAACGGTCGGGCACCCACTCGGGCTTGACGTCCTTGACGGCATCACACGCGGTGATCACGGCGTCGCCGTTGTCGATATCGATGAGGGTGTAGCGGTCGTGGCCCATGCCCAGTTCCTTCATGTAGCTCTGCTGGCGCATGGCGTGCCGGGACTCCATCCGCTCGATGAGATCCTTGCCGCCCCCCTCGGGCAGGCTGTAGATCAGATCCACACAGGCCGCGTCCACCGCCAGGATATCCAGGGAGGCGAGGATCCCCACGTCCGGGGTCACCACCGGCTCGGCGTCCACGCCGTCACAGTCGCAGTTGACGGACATGTTGCGCATCACGTTGATGTAGCAAACCTTCTTGCCGAAGTGGTCAATGACCGCCTTGGTGTACTCGGTCATGCGCTCCATGAACTCCTCGTTGCCGATGCTCCACTGCTCCTCGGAACCCTCCATGGTGTGGATGAGCTTCTTGCCGATGCGTCCGTCGGCGCAGCCGATGCCGATGTTCTTGTTGCTGCCGCCGAAACCGCCTCTGGTGTGGCCCTTGAAGTGGGTCAGCGTCAGGAGCGAATCGTAGTCCGGCAGGGTCTTGCCCACATAGGCTTCGTCAAACCACTTGCCGCCCGTGACAGGCAGGGTGGTCGTCCCCTCGCTGTCGGTGATATCCACGGGGCAGAAGGTCCAGCCGTTGATCTTCAGCGTCTCGCGGTGCTGCTCGGTGGTGTAGCGGCTGCCGTCGTAATAGGTGTTGGTCTCGACGATGGTCGCGTCCGGCAGGCGGGTTTCCAGCAGTTCTCTCACCCAGGGGCGGGGCAGGAAGTTGGGGCCGTAGGCCTCGCCGGTGTGGAGCTTGACAGCCACCTTACCCTCCAGCACGGAGCCCACCCGGTCAAAGATCTTCTGCAGGCCGGCCTCGGAGAGATCGCGGGTGAAGAACACCACGGCTTCCTCGCCGCTGCGCTCGGCATAGGGGACGTAGCGCTCGCCGCCGATGCCGGGGATCGGATTCTTTTCTTTCATTTGAACACACCTCTCTCTGGAAAATTATACAGTTGCACGCATTATAGCACGTGCTTTTCCCTTTGAAAAGCCCCCTTTTTTGCATGAATGTTCAACTCCCCTGCGGCCAGGCCGCAGGGGAGTTTGTTTCAGGATGCCACCAGCTCCGGGCAGCGGATGCGGATGCCGAGATGCTCCAGCACCTCCTGCACCTGGCGCACGGGGATGATCTCCAGCTGCTCACGCACCTCCTGCGCCACGTCCCGCAGGTCCTCCTCGTTCTCCGCGGGGATGAACACGGTCTTGACGCCCGCCCGCTGAGCCGCCATCAGCTTCTCCGGCAGGCCGCCGATGGGCTTGACCTCCCCCTGGAGGGAGACCTCGCCGGTCATGGCCACCTTCGGCGTCACCGCCACCCCGGTCACCAGAGAGGACAGGGACGTGGTCAGGGTGATGCCGGCGGACGGGCCGTCCTTGGGCGTGGCCCCGTCGGGCACATGGATGTGCAGGTCATTTTGCTCAAAAAGCTCGGCGCGCTCCGGGAACATGTGCTTGACCATGCTCACGGCGATCTGGGCCGACTCCTTCATCACGTCGCCCAGCTGGCCGGTGACGGTGATCTTGCCGCCTCCCTTGGTAAAGAGGGTCTCGATGTACAGCACGTCCCCGCCCACAGGGGTCCAGGCAAGGCCCGTCACCACGCCGGGCTTGGCCTCCTCCTTGACCTGGCGGCGGTGCAGGGGGTGTCCGTCCAGTACCTCCCGCAGGTCCTCCGGCCGGACAATCACGGGCGTCTCCCCGCCGCGGACCAGCTTCACCGCCGCCGATCGGCAGAGAGTGTCCATCTGCTTTTTGAGTCCCCGGACCCCCGCCTCGCGGGTATACTCCTCGATGATGGCGCTGACGGTCTCCTCCGGCACCTTCAGGGTCTCCGGGTCGATGCCCACGGCCTCCATGGCCTTGGGCAGCAGGTGACGCCTGGCGATTTCCAGCTTCTCCGCGGGGGTGTAGCCCCGGAAGGAAATGACCTCCATGCGGTCCAGCAGCGGCTGGGGGATGGTGTCGAGAGAGTTTGCGGTGCAGATAAAGAACACGTCCGACAGGTCAAATGGGACGTTTAAGTAGTGGTCGGTGAAGTTGCGGTTCTGCTCCGGGTCCAGCACCTCCAGCAGCGCGCTGGCGGGGTCGCCGTTGTAGGAGACGGAGAGCTTGTCCACCTCGTCCAGCACCAGGACGGGGTTGGAGACTCCGGCCTTCTGGATGCCGTCCAGGATGCGGCCGGGCATGGCGCCGATGTAAGTGCGCCGGTGGCCGCGGATATCCGCCTCGTCCCGCACGCCGCCGAGACTGACCCGCACATACTTGCGGCCCAGGGCTCTTGCGATGCTCTGGCCGATGCTGGTCTTGCCGGTGCCGGGGGCGCCCACAAAGAGCAGGATGGAGCCGGACTGCACCTTGCGCAGGTCCATGACGGCAATCTGCTGGAGGATGCGGTTTTTCACCTTGGCCAGGCCGAAGTGGTCCTCGTCCAGGATCTTCTCCGCCGCGTCCAGATCGATGTGCTCAGCCGCCTCCCGCTTCCAGGGCAGACCCGCCATGAAGTCCAGATAGTCGTAGAGCAGGCCGTACTCGGCGCTGTTCTTGCCCTCCTGCTTGAGTCTGCCCAGCACCTTGTCGCACTCCTTGCGGGCGATCTCATTCATGGGGGCGTCCTTGAGACGCTGCTCCAGCTTCTGCAGGTCGGAGATGTTCTCCGGGTGCATCTCGTCCAGCTCGTTCTGCAGATACTCCAGCTGCTTCTTGATGGCGGCCTCCCGGTAGAGCTTCTGGTGGTCCTCCTCCTGGGCGGTGCGCACCTCGTTGCCCACCTTCATCAGCTCCAGGTTCTCGTAGAGCATCTGTTCCATGCGCTCAAAGCGGGCTTTTCTGCTGTCCTCGGCAAGCAGCGCGTACTTTTCCTCGTTCGTGGCGGTGAGCCAGGGGGACAGCACCGCGGCGATCTCCCCGAGATTGGTCCAGTTGGCGGCAAAGGCGCGCATCAGAGCGCCCCAGGGCTTGTCCTCGGCAAACCTCAGGATCTCCTCCTTGACCGCCGTGACGCGCCGCTCCTCCTCCGCCCGGTCCATATCCTCGACCTCCGGCCGGCGGGAGACATTGACCGCAATGCTCTTGTCCGGCTGGATGCTGATCTCGTCGAGATTCACCCGGCTGCGCAGGCGGATGGCCACGAAGCCCTGCACATTGGGTTCCGTGACAAGCCCGGTGACGCCGATGGGATAAAAGCTCTCGGCGGTGACCATATCCCGGGACATGGGCTCCTTCGTAATCAGCAGGACCACCTTGGCGTCCTGCTGGGGCTCCTTGCCCGCGGACATGATGCGGTAGTAATCGGGTCTGAGATATATGGTGGAATCCGGTACGGCAATGGCGTTGTGTACAGGTAAAACCGGCATAATTGTTTCCTCCTTGCTGGGCGTTCTGGCACTCGTTTCTTTCGAGTGCTAAGTCCTGGGTAAAAAATTTCCCCCCGATGGGGAGCTTTCTTCTTTACAACTGTAAAGATTCTGGTATAATCATAGTACCGGACTTTACAATTGTCAAGGTCATTCAAAAAGAATTTACAATTGCGGAGGCTGCCATGTACTGCGGCTGCAACGAAAAAGCGATCCGTTCCCAGCAGGCCATCGCCTGCGCCCTGCTCCGGCAGATGGAGTGCGAGCCCTACGACGCCATCAGCATCAGCGCCCTGTGTCGGGCGGCGGGGGTCTCCCGCCCCACGTTCTACTCCCTCTTCGGCTCCAAAGACGACGTGGTCTCCTTTCTGCTGCGGGAGAGCTACAGCTACGCCCCGGAAAAGAGCTGCGACAGTCTCACGGAGCTGGAGGCCATGTGCCTCGGCTACAGCCGGTACATCACCGGCCAGCGGCACTTTCTCTCCCTGCTGGTGGAAAATGCCATCGGGTATCTGCTGTACCAGAGCATCTTTGAGGCGCTGCTGGGCTGCGACTGTTTTCTCTCCGGCCGGGACCCCTCCTCACGGCGCTACGCGGCAAACTTTGCCGCCGGGGGTCTCACCGGCATCGTGCAGGACTATGTGACGCGGGAGGCCTGCTCCGCCGAGGAGCTGGGCCGGGTGCTGGAACAGATGTTCTCCGGCGCCATGTTTCTATGACGGATAATAAGAAATCGCTGCCTCACGGCAGCGATTTCTCCAGTTTGTCAAAAAAGTCCTTGCCGGACTTTTTGACAAACTTCAGCCGCCGAGCATTTTGCTCTGAGCAAAATGCTATTACCCGAAAAGCCTTGAGAAATCAAGGCCTTTCGGACGGCGGTTTATCCAACTCGAGAACAGCCGGTTCCCGCTGCCAGTGGCAGAGAAAGGGAACCCGCTGTTCCGCAGCCGCGCATGCTGCTGCCTGCTATCAGCGGGCAGCAGCATGCAATGCGGCAAGGAGAGCAAGGGGCCTTGGTCCTCCCCCCTTTTGTCAGCTTTGCTGACATTTCCCCCGCTGGGGGAATTTTCCCCTCGAGCTCCCCTGCGGCCCTATCGTCCTTCATGTCCGCAGGTTTTTTGACAGTCTCAAGAAATCGCTGCCTCACGGCAGCGATTTCTTATTTTAAGATTTGCAGCGGGATGCCGAACTGCCGCGCGTGGGCGGCGCCGGCGCTGCCCTCCCCGGCAAGGATCGTGAGCTTCGGACAGGCGAGAAAGACCTCGGCGCAGAGTTCCCGTACGCTCTCCGGCACCGTGACGGCCCGGAGATTCTCACAGCCGCGGAAGGCCCACTCTCCGATGGACGTCACCCCCTCGGGGATTTCCAGGTGCTCCAGCGCCCGGCAGCCGGAGAAGGTCGCCTTGCGCAGCCTTGTCATGCCCGCCGGCAGGGAGATTTCCCGCAGCATGGAGCAGTCCTGGAAGGCGCCCACGCCGATTTCCCGCAGGGTGGACGGCAGGGAGACCCGGATCAGCTCTCTGCAGCCGGCAAAGCAACCGTTGGCAAGGCCCGTGACGCCCTCCGGCACCGTGGCCTCTTCGATCGCGCAGGCGTCGCCCGTCCGCATCAGCATCCCGGCCGCGAGGACAAAGCCCGCCCGGCTCAGCACCTCAGGCAGTTTTCCATTTGTGTCTTCCATGGCATCTCCTCAATGAAAGGCGTTGCGGGCCGCGTCGTAGGCAAAGCCCACAGCGGCAAGCCGCTTTTCCAGTTCTTCCCGGTTCTCGTCCAGGGCGCCGCACAGGGCGTCGAGACTCGGGTACTCATCCCGCAGCTTGGTATTGACCACGCTCAGCAAAATCATCGGATCCTTCGGCAGCATCGTCTGCCCTCCTCCCGCTTCCGCCTCTAACGCAGAAAGCCCATGTATTCGTCAAAGACGTTGAACAGCATGTCCCCGGAGCAGACGGGCACAAGCCTGTCCTCCTCCCCCGGGGGTACAAAATCAAACAGTTCCGTCGCCGCCGTCAGCACCAGCACCGGGATGATCTCGTAATCCAGCCCGAAGACGATCTCCAGATAGGGCACATACTTGGCCGCCTGCTTCAGTTCCTCCGGGTCGATCCGATCCTTCATCTTGAACTCCAGGGAGAAGACCCTAGATTCCGTGATCACCAGCACGTCCGCGTAGATGCGCACCGTCCGGGCCCGCTTGAGCCGCAGCTCGAAGGCCAGCTCCCAGTTGAGACACTCGCCGCCCAGCATCTCCCGCAGATCCCGGAACAGGCCCAGCATGGTGGCCCGGCAGTCCCGGAAGGAGTGCAGCAGGCCCCGGGTGTCGTTCAGGTTCCTGCCCACGTCCCCGCAGCCCTTTGTGAGCTGCGCCATCCACTCCGACTCAGAGAGGGCGACAAAGTCCGCCGCCGTGCCGTACCAGCCGGCAAACTCCTCCAGCCCCGCATGGGGCCGCTCCTGCCGGACCAGCCCGTGCCAGCGAAAGTCCCGGTCCTGCCAGCAGAGCTCCTTCATCAGCGGCGAGCCGTAGAGCACCCGGTTGACCGTCTGGTGGTCAAGGCCCAGCTCCGCCGCGATCTCCCGGGCGCGCAGACCCCTGCCGCGGCAGATGGCCGCGCAGACCGCACGTTCCAGATCCTGCTGTGTCATGGCAGCGCTCCTTCCAAGCCGGCTTGTGCTCCCCGGCTCAGAGATAGGAGACCGTATCGCTCAGCGGCTTGCGGCTACTGTGGTTGGGCAGCGGGCCCGCGCCCTCCGCGGCATAGCCCAGATCCATCAGCATCAGAATCTCCTCATTTTCCGGCAGGCCCAGGGAAGCGGCCAGCTTTTCCGGGTCAAAGAAGTTGATCCAGCAGCTGTCCACACCCTCGTTGGCTGCGGCGAGGATCATGTGGGTGGCGACGATGGTGGCGTCCTCCACACCGGAATCCCGCTTTCCATCGGGATAGGTGAAGACATTGGTCTTGTCAAAGGCGACGGCCAGCACCGTGCCCGCGCCGTAGCGGCAGGGGGTGACCGCGTCCATCTTGGCCAGAGCCTCCGCCGACTGCAGGACGTAGACATGCTGCTCCTGCAGGTTCTTGGCGGTGGGAGCCGCGCGGCCCGCCTCCAGAATGGCGTTCAGCTTCTCCGCCTCCACAGGGCGGTCGCCGTACTTCTTGCAGGAATAACGCGCCTGCACCAGTTCTGCATAATCCATGGTTGTACCTCCGTTTTTTTTATGATTAGGGTTCCCCTTGTGTTCTGCTTTAAGCATAGCATGGACGTGGGTTGTTTTCAATCGTTTTCTGCTTGACAAACCTGAAAGCGCTTTTTATGATGAAAAAAAGATTTTTGCGGATAGGAACAGGGGTTCGTATCCGACATGTCAAGGAGGATCTGCCATGAAAATTGCCGTCATCACCGGCGCGTCCGCCGGCATCGGGCGCGAGTTTGTCCGCGCCGTGGACCGGGAGGAACGCTTTGACGAGATCTGGGTCATCGCCCGCCGTCTGGAACGGCTGGAGGCGCTGGCCGCGGAGTGCCGCAACCCCATCCGCCCGGTGGTGCTGGATCTGGCGGATTTAAAAAATGTGGAGGAATACCGTGCCCTGCTGGAGCGGGAGCAGCCGGAGATCGGACTGCTGATCAACGCGGCCGGCTGCGGCGTCTTCGGCCCCTTTGCCGAAAAGGATCTCAAAAAGCAGCTTGACAGCGCGACGCTCAATTCCCTGGCTCTCACAGCCATGTGCCATGTGAGTCTGCCCTATATGCGCGAGGGCGCCCGGATCGTCAACATGGGTTCCAACTCCGCCTGGCAGCCGGTGCCCTACCAGACCGTCTACGGCGCCAGCAAGAGCTATGTGCTGAACTTCTCCCGTTCCCTGGGGCGGGAGCTCAAGCCACGCAAAATCCACGTGATGTGTGTCTGCCCCGGCTGGATCAAGACGGAGTTCCAGCAGGTGGCCCACCACGACGACTATATCCGCTACGTCGACCGCTGGTACGGTCCCGAGGAGGTCGCCGCGCAGGCGCTGAAGGATTTGAAAAAGGGAAAGATCGTCTCGATCCTGGGCCGCCCCGTCCGGCGGCAGGTGAGGCTGGTAAAGTTTCTGCCGGTCAGCCTGGTCATGGACATCTGGTGCAGGCAGCAGGGAATCGAATAGAAACCATAAACGGCAGCGAGCCGGTACCATTTTAGGTATCGGCTCGCTTTTTGTCTTCCCGCTCAGGGATTGAGCAGTCTGCCCAGGGTCTCCAGCATGGCCGGGATATCATAGGGCTTTGCCAGGTGCCCGTTCATGCCGGCGCTCAGGGCCAGCTTGCGGTCCTCCTCAAAGGCGTTGGCCGTCACGGCCACGATGGGGATCTTGGCCTTCTGCGGATCGGCCAGGGCGCGGATCTGCCGCGCCGCCTCGTAGCCGTCCATTACCGGCATCTGGATGTCCATGAGGATCACATCATAGGTCCCGGCCGGGGCTTCGGAGACCATCGCCACCGCCCGCTCGCCGTTGGGGGCCAGGTCCAGGGCAAAACCCTGCTCGGTCAAAATCGCCTCGGCGATCATCCGGTTCATCTCGTTGTCCTCGGCAAGCAGGATGCGCCTGCCCGCAAAGTCAGGTCTTTCCTTCGCCGGAGCCGCCTCCGGCGCGTTTTTTTCCGTCGCCCGGCTGAGCTTGCAGGGGATCGTGACCACAAACTCCGTGCCCCGGCCCACCTCGCTGCTCACCGTGATGGTGCCGCCCATCATGTCCACAATGCTCTTGGTGATGGCCATGCCGAGGCCTGTGCCCTGGATGCCGCTGACGGTGCTGGTCTTCTCCCGGGTGAAGGGGTCGAAGATCGTACTGGCAAAATCCGTACTCATGCCGATGCCGGTGTCCTTGATGTGAAAGGCGAAGGTGGTCAGATCCTCCGTCATCGCCGGCTTCTCCACCACCCGCAGGCTGATGGTCCCGCCGCCGGGGGTGAACTTGACGGCGTTGGAGAGCAGATTGAGGAAGATCTGGTTCAGGCGCAGCCGGTCGATGACGATGTCCTCATGGATCATGTCCTGGGTATCGATCAGCAGCTCCTGCTGCTTGGCCTCGACGCTGGGCTGGACGATGGCCCGCAGGTCGCGGATCATGTCCGGCAGATGCACCTCCGACTCCTCCAGCGCCATCTTGCCGGACTCGATGCGGCTCATATCCAGCACGTCGTTGATCAGGCTCAGCAGGTGCTGGCTGGAGACGGTGATCTTCTCCAGGTAGTCCTTCACCGTTTCCCGCTCGTCCAGATGGGACGAGGCCAGGGCGGTAAAGCCCACGATGGCGTTCATGGGAGTGCGGATATCGTGGGACATGTTGTTTAAGAAATTGGTCTTGGCCCGGCTGGCGTACTCCGCCTCGGCCAGGGCGTCCTTCAGCGCCTCCCGGCTCTCGGTCAGCTCCTGCCGCTGCAGGCGCTCCCGGGCGACAGCCTCCTCCAGCTCCCGCCGGTAGTCCTCCTTTTCATCCTCCACCACGAAGCTGTGCAGCAGGCAGGTGCCCAGCATATAGCCCATGGCGTATAGCGGCAGCAGCGGGTAAAAGAGCTGGACGCCGATCAGCAGAATCATGGCGATGCCGAACCACCCGATGGTGCGGTGCCGCAGCCTCACCTTCCCCGACGCCCTTGCGGTGATGCGCAGGGTGTGGACGGAGGTCAGCAGAAACATCAGGATCTGGATGGCGAGGGTCAGATAGCGGGCCGCACCCGCGTGGTAGGCGCCGCTGTCATCGAACCAGAAGAGGACGGGATAGAAGAAGTTGACCGCGACCACCACCAGCTCAAAGGCGAAAAAGACGCGCCCGGTCTGATAGAGCACCCTGTCAAAGACATTCTCGCTCTCCAGATAGGAGACCACGTATTTCGTCCACAGCATGACCGCGGCGGCCATGGCGGCAAAATGGATCGCTGTGTCCGCGTAGAGCAGCACCGTCAGCCCCCGGGCCTCCAGGATGCCCCAGAGCGCATCGGTGACGTAATAGCACAAGACCCCCATCAAGAAACCGCGGTAGTTCCGCTGGGTCTGGGACAGGGCTTTTCCCTCCTGATTCCACAGCACGTCCCGGTTGTTGATCAGCAGGATGACAGCTGCGAGAATCCCAATGATTGAATACGTCATGGTACATCGCTCCTCAGGGTTTCACTGGTTGGGACCGGGGCCGGGCGGAAAGCGTATCAGGCAAACCGGCCCAGAATGATCTTGATGACAAACAGCACGGCGACCATCAGGATGGCGGGGCTCAGGTCCTTGAAGCGGCGGGTGATCAGCTTGTTGAACACATAGAACAGCACGCCGAACATGATACCGTCGGAGATGGACGAGGCGCAGATCATGATGATGATGGTCATAAAGGCGGGCACGCTCTCGCTGTAGTCGCTGTAGTCGATCTCCCGGATGGGGCTGATCATCATGAGGCCCACGATGATCAGGGCCGGGGCCGTGGCCGCGCTGGGAATGGAGCCGAACAGGGGCTCGAGAAACAGCGCCGCCAGAAACAGAAACGCGGTGGTTACGGCGGTCAGCCCCGTGCGCCCGCCCTCGGCCACGCCCGAGGCGCTCTCCACAAAGGTGGTGACGGTGGAGGTGCCCAGCATGGCGCCGCAGGTGGTGCCGATGGCGTCAGCCAGCAGGGCCTGCTTGCAGCGGGGGATGCTGCCGTCCGGCCGGACGATGCCGGATTTGCCCGCGCAGCCGATCAGGGTGCCCACGGTATCGAACATGTCCACAAAGAGGAAGGTGAACACCACCACGCAGAAATCGAAGATGCTCCTGCCGCCGGAAAAGATCTCCCCGAAGGCAAAGCGGCAGAAGTACGGCGCGCTGGGCAGATAGGAGCCGTGGGCGTAGTGGGTCACGCCAAAGGGGATGCCGACCAGGGTGGTGAGGGCGATGCCGATGAGCAGGGCGCCCCGGACATTGTAGACCAGCAGGGCGCTGATGATGAGCAGGCCGATCATGGCCACGCCCGGCGCGCCCGTGAACCACTCCGCGTTCAGCGCCGAGACCGTGCCGCTGGGGTCGGAGACGATGATGCCGGCGTTTTTCAGCCCGATGTAGGCGATAAAGAGGCCGATGCCCGCGCCGATGGCCTTTTTCAGGCTGCCGGGGATGCTGTTGACGATGGCCTCCCGCACATTGCAGAAGGTGAGCAGGATGAAGATGAGCCCCTCCACAAAGATGGCGGACAGCGCCCACTGCCAGGAGTAGCCCATGCCCAGACAGACCGTGTAGGCGAAGAAGGCGTTGAGCCCCATGCCCGCCGAGAGGCCGAAGGGCAGATTCGCAACCAGTCCCATGAACAGTGTGGCGATGGCCGAGGCAATGGCCGTGGCGGAAAACACCCTGCCGAACTCCATCCCCGAGGCCGACAGGATCCCGGGGTTGACCGCCAGGATATACGCCATGGTGGCGAAGGTGGTCATACCGGCTATCAGCTCCGTACGCACATTGGTTCCGTTTTCCTTCAGGTGAAAGACCCGTTCCAGCATCTCTCTGCCCTCTCTTTTTACCCTCTGCCGTCTTTGGCTGTTTTTTAAAGAAAGATCCGCAATCGCCTGTTTCTATCATATCACGTCACCGCAGGCAGGGCAAGTACCGAATCGCCGCGTTCCCCGCCGGGCGGAAAACAGCAGGGCCCTCACGGGAAATAGCCGTGAGGGCCCTGTGAAACTATCGCGTATAGATCTCCCGCTCGGTCACCACCGCGTCCATGGGGATGTCGTGGGCGTCCATGGGGATCTGCTCGGAGAGCAGCGCCTCATAGCACAGGCAGAACTTCCTGCATTGCCGGTCCACCAGGAAGCGGTCGTAGTAGCCCACACCGTGGCCCATGCGTCTGCCGTCCTTCCAGGCCGACACGCAGGGGATCAGCGCCAGGGAGAAGCTGCCGATGCCTGCGGTCTCCCGATCGTTCACCGGCTCGGGGATGCCCAGGGTGCCGGGCTGCAGCTCGTCCAGGGAACTGATGCGGACGGCCTTCAGGATCCGTCCCGGATAGCAGCGCGGCACATACAGGGTCTTGCCGCTCTCCAGCGCCGCGGCTAGAATCGGATAGGTGTCCGGCTCGTCCCACACGCTGACAAAGACGAACACCGCCTGGGCCTGCCGCCAGGCGTCGCTTTCAAAGATCTTCTCCCGCAGAGCAAGATTTGCCCGCTGCCGGTAGCTCTCATCCAGCGTCTCGCCCTTTGCCCGGATCTCCCGGCGCAGGGCCTTTTTCTCCTCCTTGATGCGGGCACGGGCCGAGAGCCGCTCCTCCAGCCACTCAGCCAGGACCGCAGCGCCGCTGTGCGCCTCATCCTCGGCGGCATGGAGCAGCGTCACGTTATCTTCCTTCAGGCTGCGCTCCATGGTGTAGACAAAGGCGGCGTTGGCTTTCCCGTCCAGCTCCGCCCGGTAGCGCGCGCGAAACTCCGCAAACCCGCCGGGGTTCTGCCCGTACCAGTCGCTCAGCGCGTCGGAGGGGGCCGCCTCCCGCATCCAGAGGGCGGCCTGGGCCTCCGCCTTGCTCAGCCCCCCGGGCCACTGCCGGTCCACCAGGACCCGCAGCCCGTCCTCCGGCGCCGCTGACTCAAAGACCCGTTTGACCAGGATGCATCCCGCCATAAACTTCCTCCTGCTTTTTTTGATTTATCATACATCCAGAGCGCACAGATCGTCAAGACTCTCCCGCCGTACGGCGACGGTGCTCTCCCCGTCCCGCAGCATCACCACCGGGGGCCTGCTCAGGCGGTTGTAGTTGGAGGCCATGGAATAGTTGTACGCGCCCGTGGTGCAGACGGCCACCCGGTCGCCGCGGGTGATGCCCGCCGGCAGACTCACAGCGGGCTGGAGGATGTCGCCGCTTTCACAGCAGCGGCCCACCAGATCAAAGACCGCGCTCTCGTCTCCGGTCTCCCGGGCGGCCAGCACCGTGTATTTGGCCCGGTAGAGGCAGTAGCGCGGATTGTCCGCCATGCCGCCGTCCACGGTCACATAGTTCTTGAAGCCCGGGATGTGCTTGACCGAACTCACCGTATAGACCGTCATGCCGGCGTCGGCTGCGATGCTGCGCCCCGGCTCCATCAAAATGCGCGGCACAGGCAGTCCCAGCGCCCCGCAGCGTTCCCGGATGTGCACGGCCAGGGCCCGGATGCGGCCGGGGATATCCGCCTTTTTGTCGCTCTCCACATAGCGCACCCCGTAGCCGCCGCCCAGATTCAGCGTCCCGGCGGTGTAACCCAGCTCCTTTTGCAGCGCGGCCATGAAGGACAGCATCACGTCCACCGTGTCCTCAAACACCGTCTCGTCAAAGACCATGGAGCCCACATGGCAGTGGAGACCCTCCAGCGTCAGATGCGCCATCCCCAGCGCATGGCGCACAAAGTCCGTCGCCTGCCCCGTCTCGATGGGGACGCCGAACTTCACGTCCACCTTGCCGGTGCTGATGGCCTCATAGGTGTGCGGGTCGATGCCCGGGGTGATGCGCAGCAGGATTTTCTGTGTCACGCCCCGCGCCGCGGCCTCTCTCTCCAGGGCGGCAAGCTCCGTCTCGTTATCCACGATGACATGGCCCACGCCCTTTTCCAGAGCGTAGCGCAGGTCCGCGTCCGTCTTGCCGTCGCCGTGGAAATAAATGTTCTCCGCGGGGTAGCCCGCCGCGAGCGCGGTGTGGATCTCCCCGCAGGAGACCGCGTCAACGCCCATGCCCTCCTCCCGCATGATGCGGTACATCTGCTTGAAGGCGCAGGCCTTGCCCGCGTAGAGCGGAAGGGCGTTCTCTCCGAAGGCGTTGCGGAGGGCGTCCTTGTACATCCGGCAGTTAATGCGGATGCGTGCCTCGTCCATCAGGTACAGGGGCGTGCCGTAGGTATCGGCGAGCGCCTCCACCGGAAGCCCGGCAAAGTACAGCGCGCCGTTTTCATCTCTCTGAATGTTGTCGCACAGCATGACTCTCATATCCCTCCCACAGGAATTGTCCGCATCTTAACACAGTAGCGAGCTAAAGTCAAGGCGCTTTTGCCCGCCCGTCTACCGGTTCCTTCCATTTCTTCCAGCTTTTGCTGCCGTGGGGGTTGACAAATGTAGTCTCCTGTGCTATGGTGCAGTTGTATAGACTACAGCTGTAATCTCTCGAAGGAGGATACACCGATGCAAAACCAACTTGCCGATAAGATTTCCGATTCCGAGCTGGAGGTCATGAAGGTCCTCTGGCAGGCGGGGGACGCCCTGCCCGTCACCGGGATCCGGGAGACCCTGCAGCGCACGAAGGGCTGGGAGGCCACCACGGTGAAGACCCTGGTGTCCCGTCTGGTCTCGAAAGGCGTGATCCGGCAGGAAAAGCACAATGTCTTCTATTATTCCCCGCTGATCTCCGAGCGGGAGTACAACGGCTGGGCCACCCGGCACCTGATCGAGCGCCTGTACAACGGCAGCGTGCGGGAGTTGGTGGCGGCTCTCGTCCATTCCGACGGGCTGAGTCAGGCCGATCTGGAGGAGCTGCGCGAAATGTTCAAGGTGGAGGAATGATCCATGGAAACGCTGCTGACCCTTTCACTCAGCGGCAGCGCCCTGGCGCTTCTGCTGCTGTTGCTTCGCCGTGTCTTTGTCCGTCAGATGCCCAGCACCGTCTATTACTACGCCTGGCTGCTGGTGCTGCTGCGCTTTGCGCTGCCCCTGCCGGGGCTGGTGCCGGCCCTGTCCCCATCCTCTCAGCCCGAGCCGACCCCCACCGCAGTGAGCGCGCCCCTGCCCCGCGCGGGCGCGGAGGAGTTTCGCCCCGGCGCGCCGAACCCGGTTTTCATCCCCGCGTCCGGCATGGCTCTGCCGGCGGACGCCGCGGGGGATACCGCCCCGACCCCGACTGCCGTGCCGGTACAGACCGCCGCGCCTGCGCGCCCCGCCTTTGACTGGCGCGCGCCGAGCTTGTGGCTCACCGTCTGGGCGGTGGGCGCGGGGCTCTGCCTGGCCGCGCCGGTTGGTTCCTATGTTCTGTTCACCGCCGGGCTCCGCCGCACCCTGCGCAGGCCGGACGCTTTTGTGCGCTCCGTCTACGCTTCCCTGCCCGGGCGCAAGCCCGCTCTGTATGTCTCCCGCAGGCTCTCCTCGCCGCTGATGTACGGGGTGTTCTTTCCAAAGATCGTGCTGCCCGAGCGCGAATACGGCGAGGAGCTGCTGGTGAACATTCTCCGGCACGAGCTGACCCACTACCGCCGCTTTGACACCCTGTACAAGTGGCTTGCCGCGGCGGTGCTCTCGGCCCACTGGTTCAACCCTCTTGCCTGGCTGATCCGCCGGGAGATTAACCGCGCCTGTGAGCTCAGCTGCGACGAGATGCTGCTGCGCTCCATGACGCGCGCGGAGAAGCAATCCTACGGCAGCACCCTGCTGACCATGGCGGCCACCAGCGCGCTGCCCGCGGGTGTGGTTGCCACCACCTTCTCCACCGAGAAGAAAAACCTGAAAGAAAGATTGGAGCAAATCATGCACTACAAGAAAAGCGGAGCGCGGCTTGTGGCCGCGCTGCTGACCGTCGCGATCCTGGCGGGCTGCGGCGTCGCCGCGGGGCCGAGGGCTTCCGAGTCCTCCGCCCCCGAGACGCCCGAAACCCGCGAGGGTGTGCGCGTGACGAATGTGGACGAGCTGCTGGCCGCCATCGCGCCTGACACCACCATTCTTCTGGCACCCGGGGAGTACGATCTCTCCACCGCCGCCGACTATGCCAAGGACTCCGGCAAGGAATACTACACCTGGGGCAACGTCTATTCTGACAACACCCAGAACGCCGAACTGCTGATCCACGACGTGGAAAACCTCACCATTCTGGGCGAGGGGCTGGACACGACCACCGTCGCCGCCATCCCCCGCTACGCAAACGTGCTGCGCTTTTCCGGCTGTACGGGGCTGACCCTCTCCGGCTTCACTGCCGGGCACACGAAGGAGCCGGGCTTCTGCTCCGGAGGCGTGCTCCGGCTGGAAAACTGCGCGAACACCACCGTCGACTCCTGCGGCCTCTTCGGCTGCGGCACCGTGGGCGTCTGGGCCAGCGGGTGCAGCGAGCTCACCGTCAAGGGCTGCCACATTTACGAATGCAGCTGGGAGGCGGTGGACGTCAGCAACTGCCGGAATGTGCGGGTGGAAAACTGCGACATCTACCGCCACGGCGTCCGGGAGGGCCAGGGCTTTGCCACCAGTCTCCTCCTCGCCTCCTATACCGAGGGCTTCACCGTCTACAACAACCGCATCTATGACAACGCCGCCGAGTACCTGTTGAACCTGCAGTACACCCGCAAGGCCGTCTTCCTCTCCAACGACGTGCACGACAACCGCATCGTGGGCTCCATGCTGCTCTTTGAGCAGTACCCCGCCATTGTGGACGGTTGCAGCTTCCGCGACAACGACATGCGCTTCTGGCTGCCGAACCGCAAGCTCAACCCCGTCTCCATCGACGGCACGCTTTTGAGTGATGAGGATCTGGAGAACATGACCCTGCGCGATCTGGACCCGGACTCCGCCATCGCCCCCGAGCCCACCGGCGTGCCCGAAACGGTACGCCCCGGCCAGGACATCACCGTCACCAACGTGGACGACTTTCTCAAGGCCATCGGCCCGGACCGCACCATCGTCCTGGACGGGGAGCTCTTCGACCTCTCCGAGGCCACAGATTACGGCTCCTTCGGCGGCGACTACTATTACTGGCAGCAGACCTATGACGGGCCGGAGCTGGTGATCCATGACGTGGACGGCCTCACCATCCACCCCAAGGCCGCCTACGCGGAGGCTACCACCCTCGCCGCCGTCCCCCGCTATGCCAACGTCCTGAGCTTCAAGGACTGCGGCAACATCCAGCTGGTGGGCTTCACCCTGGGCCACACAGTGGAGCCCGGCTCCTGCTCCGGCGGGGTGGTGAATCTCTTCAACTGCCATGATGTGCGGCTGGACGGCTGCCGCCTCTACGGCTGCGGCATCCTCGGCCTGCAGACCTCCCAGTGCCATACCCTGCAGATCTGGAACACGGAGATCTACGAGTGCTCGCAGGGCGCGGGCCAGTTCTTCCAGACCGACGGCATCGACTTCAACCGCTGCAGCATCCACGATGTGCCCTCCCCGGCCCTGGTCTTCCGGGAGTGCGGGGACAAAACCTGGAACGGCGCGCCGATGCTCAACCCCGACTCCAGCATGCAGAGCATGTTTGACGTGGATCAAAACGGCGCGCTGGCAGAAGTCAAGCCAGAACGCCCGGAGGAGAAGGAGTTCACCGGCGCCGTGGAGGATCTGGCCAATCCCTTCTACCGGGAGACGCCCAGGCCGCTGACGGCGGACTCCCCCGTTTACAACTTTGCCGCAAGCGTCCAGCGGGATTTTGACGAACAGAACTGGCCGTCGCTCGCGGACAAGGTCGCCTATCCCGTGCAGGTCTTCGTGGAGGATTACAGCTTCGTACTCCACGACCGGGAGGAATTTCTCGCGTGCTTCGGTGACGAGAACGTCATCCACAACCTGACCGAGAGCGGCGCCATCGAGCGCATCGCCCGCGCGGGCAACACGGAGTCCGGCTCCGCCGTTCTCGGTATGACCCTGTTGGACCACTATATCGCCGCCACCTGCGTCGGCGACGTGCTGACGGAGGACAATATCCGCATCCGGGCCATCTCCTTCGCCTCTCCGCTCTGGCCCGGCAGGCCCTTTGACGCCGCAAGCGACGCCCTGCCGCCGCCCGATGTGCCGCCCACCCCCCAGCCGTAAGGCCGGGACAGCTCCACCCTGCATATACATCAAGAATCCACCGGCTTTGCCGGTGGATTCTTGATATACGGATATAGTCCTCTGTTCCTTGCAGACACGTCAAACTTGCCATACGATCTGCCAACTGCGATGAGCCGCTTCGCCGTTTCCCTGTTTTTGATTTTAGGATTCATTGGCTTCCCCCTGAGGGGAAGGCTTTTGTGGTCGCGGCTTTTCCCTTTCCCTCTTCGCGCAAGCTCTTTTGAACCACAGGCCTGGCCTGTGGTTTTCGGGTTACAAAAAAGGATCCCGGACAAATGTCCGGGATCCTTTGCAGAGTGTCAAAGAAGTCCCTGTTTTCGTTAGACGAAAGCGGGGACTTCGGCATAAACAGGGGGAAAAAGAGAGAAAAAGAGATGCATAAAGGAGTTCTTCCAACTCCATTCTGCCAGCTTTTTCAG